>Ga0307513_10012904_pt1 | contig 10281 bp, 9 predicted proteins | sample 15_EM_MG_FD_202174 | JGI IMG/M metagenome (GOLD analysis project Ga0307513, IMG submission 202174) | Populus trichocarpa ectomycorrhiza microbial communities from riparian zone in the Pacific Northwest, United States - 15_EM | ecosystem: Host-associated > Plants > Roots > Unclassified | place...
GCGGCCGTTGGCGAAATTTACCGGGACTTCGGCGAGTTCGCGCGGATCGATGTCGTCGATGCTCGCGAGCTTGATGGACACGTAGTCACCGCCGATTTCCGCGACGTGACCGCGCTCGAACGTGCGCACGCCGCAGTGTTGCAGAACAGGTGCGCGCCTTGTTTGGTGGCAAAGCGGTAGTCGCTGAGAGCGTCTTCACCCGAGATGAGGCGGAACGCATCGGGCTTGATGATGACGCCCCAATTGCGCGTCTTGGTGCAGATCGAGCAATTGCACTTGCCCGAGCCTTTCGCCAGGTCGATGTCGGCCTCGTAGCGCACTGTGCCGCAGTGGCAACTGCCTTTGTACGTCTTGAGCATGCGGGCCTCCATTGCGATGGTCCGCAAAATATCAGCTTCGGCGCGGCGGCGCGTTTCTCGCCGCGGGCCGGCGTGAATTCGAATCGCGCAAGCGCGGCCGGCTGCTGGCGCGCGCGCCGCGTCTCGTGGCGAGGCACAAGGCGCCGGCCCGCAATCGGGTCACGCCTCTGACCAGCGGCAAGCGTGTCGCCGGACGCGCCACGGTGGGGTGTTCGCCGCGAAAGCGGCACGGTGCGGCGTTCTGACTGTGCGCAACGGACATCGAAATCTCCCGAATCTCTTTTTTACTGTCAGGCCGCGAGAGCGAGCCTTGCCGGCCGCGCAATCACGAACCCCTGTACGAAATCCACGCCAATCTTGCGGGCGGCATCGAGCGCGGCGCTGTCTTCCACCTGCTCGGCAATGATCTTGAAATTGAGCGTGCGCGCCAGCTTGATCATGGCGGTCACCATCGTCTGGCTCACCGAATCCTGCGCCAGGTTGCGCATGAAGGAACCGTCGAGCTTCAGATAGTCCAGCGGCAGATTCTTGAGGCTCGAGAACGAGGCGACGCCCGATCCAAAATCGTCGATCGTGAATTTGCACCCCATGCCGTGCAGTACGCCGACGAAGCGCCGTGCCGCTTCCATGTTGCCGATCACGGCGCTTTCCGTGATCTCGAAGCACACCTGATCGGGCGCGATACCCGTGCGGTCGAGCATCTCGACCACGAATTCGAGAAATTGCGGGTCGCCCAGCGTCTGGGCCGAAATGTTGATGGCCACACTGCGATCGGCGGCGAGCTGAAACGCGTTGCGCGACAGCGCGGTGAACGTGGTCTGAACTACCCAGCGATCGACCGAGGCCATCAACCGGTACCGTTCGGCGGCGGCGACGAACTCGCCGGGCGCGATCTCGGCGCCGGTTTCGTCGAGCATGCGCAGCAGCACTTCCATCGAGGGACCGTCGGTGTCGGGGCCGAATGCGGAGACGATGGGCTGGTAGTACAGCGCGAAGCGCTCTTCCTTGAGAGCCGACTGCAGCTTCTGCAGCCATTCGATCTCGCCGTTGCTGCGCGCCATGGCCTCATCGCGCGCCGAGTACACGGACACGCGGCCGGCGCCCTCTTTCTTGGCGACGTAGCAGGCCGAGTCCGCAGCTGCGAGCAATTGCTCGACGGTTCCGGCCTCACGCCCGATCTCGATCAGCCCGATCGACGCGCCGACGTTGAACACCCGGTCGTGCCACACGAACCGATACGTCGCGATCGAGCGGCACACGTCGTCCGCGATCTGGCGTGCCTTGTCGAGCGGGCAACCGACCAGCAACATGCCGAACTCATCGCCGCCGAGACGCGCGACCGTGTCCGAATCGCGCACCGCTTCGCGCAACAGCTTGGCGACTTCGCGCAGCATGCTGTCGCCGGCGAGGTGGCCGCTGGTGTCGTTGACGATCTTGAAGCGGTCGAGATCGAGGAAGCAGAGCATGTGCGTGGCCTCGCCGCGCCGTGCGACCTCGGCGGCCTCGTCGACCCGGCGTTCGAACTCGCGCCGGTTGACCAGGCCGGTCAACGCGTCGTGCGTCGCCTGGTACGACATCTGCCGGTGCAGGCCGCGCAATTCGGTCACGTCGTGCATCAGGACGACCGCGCCAACGAGCTCGCCGTGTTCGTTTCGCAACGGCGATGCGGCGAGCTCGATGGCGCGCTCCTCCCCCGAGGCCCGGCCGAGAAGCACGGCCCGGCGACTCAAATTGTGCGGCGTGCCATCACCGCCGCCCACGGCTTCCCGGACCGGATCCGCCAGCAGCTTGCGATCGTTCTGATCGACCAGGCCGACGATCTCTTCGAGCAGCCGCCCCATTGCCTGGGCACGGCCGACGCCCAACAATTTTTCCGCGGCCGGATTCAGGTAGGCCAGGTGCCCGTCGAGATCGGTCGTGACGATCGCCTCGGACAGCGACTGCATCGCGAACACCTGCAGCGGCGGTGGTGGTGGTGGCGGTGGCGGCAACGGCGGCGCCACCAGCGCGGCCCGCGCGCTGGCTTCCTTCTCGTCGATCCTGCCGCTCGCCAGCGCGCGCAGCTTCTTCGTCGGAATGACCTCGACGCCGGTGACCAGCAAAGCCTGCGAGCCTTCGAAATCGATCTGCGCGGTAGTTAGTTCGAGCAGGCTCACCTGACCCTGCATGCCCACCATCTCGACCTCGAAGCGCTCGGCGGCATGGCTGCCGGCGAGACGGCGGCGCAGATTCTCGGCCACGAGCTCGGCGTACTCGGGCGCCACCAGGTCCGCCAGGCGGCGGTCGATGAGATTGACGCGGTCGACGCCGACGAAGCTTGCGAACTGGCTGTTGGCATAGAGGATCACGTCGCGATGCACGAGCACCGCTTCGTGAATCCGCTCGCCGAGTTCCGTGAATAGTTTGGGGCCGGCGCGCTCGCGACCGGTGGTGCGGGTGGCCCGCATCAGCAGCTGGTTGACGGAGACGCCGAGAGCCTGGACGTCGAGCTGATCGCGGTCCTTTTCATCGATCTCGATGCGCTGCGGCAGACGTTCGCCGCTCACCGCGCGCTGTACCGTCAGCGACAACTCGGAGACCGCCCGCAGATCGCGCCGCTGAAATATGAACAGCACGAACAGCAGCGTCGCCACGAGTGCGAGCAGCACACAGATCAACCCAAGAATCGACATCCCGCAGCAAACCCTTCGTTGTTATTAGTCCGTTGTATTTGTGGAGGGCATCCATGCCCGCGGCCAGAATAGCGGAGCGTTACAAGCGCCCATGCGACATTAACCATAAAAACCAGCGATATGCCGACTGGTTCCACGACGAAACGAAGCACTTAAAGTCCTACGTTTCGGGCAGAATAAGTAGCATCCCAGTCAAGGAGCTCTGCATGGAGACCGAGTTCGCGCGCGGCCAGATGATCACGCAGCAGATTCGCGCGTGGGATGTGCTCGACGAGCGTGTGCTCGATGCCATGCGCCGCACGCCGCGCGAATTTTTCGTACCCGAACGCTACGCCGAAGTCGCTTTCGCGGACACCGACATCCCGTTGCGCGCCGGTCAGCACATGCTCGCGCCGAAAGTTGTCGGACGCCTCCTTCAAGCACTGGCCGCAGCTCCTGGCATGCGCGCGCTGGTGGTCGGATGCGGGACGGGCTTCGTGCCGGCGTGCCTCTCGGCCATGGGCGCGAGCGTTCGCGCGATCGAAATTCATGCGGAGCTTGCGGCCGCCGCGCGCAGCAATCTCAAACGCGCCGGCGCAGGACAAGTCGAGGTGGTCACGGGTGACACTTTCAACTTGGAACTGGGTAAGGACTATGCGCTCATTGCGGTATGTGGAGCCCTGCCTTTGTACGACGATCGCTTTGCTCGCGCGTTAGCGCTGGATGGCAAGTTGTTCGCGGTGGTCGGCGAAAGCCAGCCGCAGGAAGCCCTGCTGGTCACACGCACCTCCCAGGAGCTCTGGAGCAGCGTGGGACTATTCGAAACGGCGATCGATGCGCTCGAGAACGCGCGTCGGCCCGACCCGTTTCAGTTCTGAAGTCGGACGCCCGTCCCATGGTGCGCGAGATTTCGGTCGCAGAGCTCAAGGCACGACGCGATCGCGGCGAGCACCCGCTGGTCATCGACGTGCGCGAGGGCTGGGAATTGCAACTTGCGAGCATTCCGGGCGTCGTACATGTGCCCATGAACGAGCTTCCCGGGAGGCTCTCGGAGTTCGCGCGCGATGCCGAAACTATTGTGATGTGCCACGCCGGCGGTCGATCCCTGCGCGTGGCGCATTATCTTTCGAACCAAGGATTTACCAACGTCGCCAATCTCTCGGGCGGAATATCTGCCTGGAGCGAGTCGGTCGATGCAACCGTTCCGCAGTACTGAATCGTCTAAGCTTTTTCACCGCGTGCATTGACTGCCCTCCCGTGGCAGGTGATATAGTGAACTACAACACTAAAGAGGACTCTTATTAATGCGTCTTTTACTCGCACTGGGCCTGGGATGCCTGGCTACTGTTACTGCGTCGGGCGAAGACCTGCTCACGATCTTCGATCAGGCCGTGGTCAACGATCCGCTGGTCCGCGAAGCGGAGTACACGCGCAAGGCCACGCGCGAAACCCGCCCGCAGGCCTGGGCCGCCTATCTGCCGCAGATCGCCGGGCAGTGGAGCAAAGGCAAGGACGAAGGGTCCGGCACGAACAGCTCGCAGCGTCTCATCGACGATCCGACCGCACCGCCCGGAACCGACCCGATGCCACAGGTCATCCTCACGCAGACCAACAACGGCGATTCCACCACCGACAACACGAGCTGGTCGATCAACCTGCGCCAGAGCATCTTCAACTGGGGGCAGCTCGCCGGGCTGCACCAGGCCGGCAAGTTTGTCGCGCAGGCGGATGCCGATTACGGAGTCGCGCAGCAGGACCTCGCGCTGCGCGTTGCAACCGCCTACTTCAATGTGCTCGCCGCGCAGGACGACGTGCAGGCACAGCAGGCGTCGCTCGAAGCGATTTCCCGCCAGCTCGAGCAGGCCGACAAGCGCTTCGAAGTGGGCCTCATCGCCATCACCGACGTGCAGGAAGCGCGCGCCGCGCGTGACACCGCCGCCGCGGACCTGATCGCCGCCAAACGACAGCTGGCCACGTCTCAGGAACTGCTGCGCGAGATCACCGACATGCAGTACCAGGTGCTCGCAACCCCGCGCACCACGATGCCGCTTGCAGTGCCCGAGCCCGCCGATCCGCAGAAGTGGGTCGAAGCGTCGATGGAGCAGAACCTGGCGCTGACCTCGAGCCGCCTCGGTGCCGACATTGCGCGCGATGACGTGCGCGTGAATTTTGCCGGCCACCTGCCGCAGGTCGACCTGGTGGTCGGCAAGTCGCATTTCGAGACGGACGAGAGCAACGATTTCACCGCCGTGCCCGGATTTCCCAATGGCGGCACGCTGACCTCCAACTCAGACGGCGACACCGACAAGTCGATCACCTTGCAGGTCACGGTGCCGATCTGGTCGAGTGGCGGCACCACCTCGCGCGTGCGCCAGTCCTCGTACCGCTGGCAGGCCGCGAAGCAGCGCGTCGAGCGCGTATCGCGCGAAACCGAGCGCGCTGCACGCGACGCGTATCTCGGCGTCGTATCGGAGATCTCGCGCGTGCAGGCGCTCAAGCAGGCGCTGGAGTCTTCGGCCACCGCGCTGCGCGCCACCGAAGCCGGGTATGACGTGGGTACGCGCACCGCAGTCGACGTGCTGGCCGCGCGCCGCACGCTGGTCGCCGCGCAGACCGCGTATTCGCGCAGCCGCTACGACTACATGATCAACATACTCACGCTCAAGCAGGCCGCCGGCATCCTCGATCGCAAGGCGCTCGAAGACGTGAATGCGTGGCTCGAGACGCCGCCGCCGCCGCAGAATCCGCCGACCGTCGATCCGGCGACGCCACCCGCACGGTAGTAGCTAGGGCAGCAGCGGTTCCAGGAACTGCATCAGGCGGACCACCGCGCCGCGATTGTCTTCGATGGCCTTTCTGCCGCTCGCGCCCATCTGCGCGCGGGCGGCGGGATCGGCCAGCAGGGCGCCGATCGCGGCCGCGAGCTCCGTGGCATCCTGAACTATGCGCACCGCGCCGCATTCGACCAGCAGCCGGGAAATATCCGCCGCGTTGAAGGTATTCGGCCCGCTCAACGTGGGCAGTCCCAGCGACAGCGGCTCGAGCAGGTTGTGCCCGCCGATCGGCACCAGGCTGCCGCCCACGAAGGCCACGTCCGCGGCCGCGTAGAAACCCAGTAGTTCGCCCAGCGTATCGACCAGGAACACCTCGGTGTCTGCCGCGATCGCGGCGCCGCTGGTAAAAGTCACGAACTTCAAGCCCTGCGCCTTCAATGCATCGGCCACTTCGCCGAAACGCGGCGGATGGCGCGGCACGAGCACGAGCAATGCCTGCGGATGGCGCGTGCGCAGCATGCGATGCGCCGCGATGAGTACGTCCTCCTCGCGCGCGTGGGTGCTGCCGGCCACCCACAGCGGGCGATCCGGACCTAACAAGCGCCGGATTGCCGCGCCCTGCGCTTCGATGTTGGCCGGGTGGCTGTAGTCGAACTTGATGTTGCCGACCACGTGTGTGTGTTCGGGATTCGCGCCGATGGAACGGAACCGCTCGGCATCGGCCGGGCTCTGCGCCGCGATGAAGATGCCGTGCGACAGCGTCTCACGGAACAGGCTCACCAGCCGGCGGTAGCTTCGCACGGAGCGCGGCGAGATGCGCGCGCTGGCGAGCACCAGCGGCACGCCGAGCTGCCCGCAGCGGTGATAGAGGTTCGGCCAGATCTCCGTCTCGAGGATGATCGCGAGTTGCGGCTGCACGCGCTTGAAGAAACGGCGCACCGATCCGGGCAGATCGATGGGCACGTAGCGGACTTCGACGCGCGCGCCAAACAAGGATTGCGCGCGCGCACGCCCGGTGGGGGTGACGGTCGTCAACACCAGCGGAATGTCCGGAAAGCGTCTGAGCATCGCCTCTACCAGCGGCACGGCTGCCTGCACTTCGCCCACGGAAACCGCGTGCACCCAGATGCTGCGGCTCGCGACCGTCGGGCCGAAGCCGAAGCGCTGCGAGAACCCCAGCCAGTGACTGCGGTCGCGGAACCCGCGCAGCGCCAGCGCACCGGCCACGATGGGTGCGAGTAGATAGGCGAGGCAGATGTAGACGAAACGCACGCGCGGCTTGAAGTTCAGGCGAGAGTCGCCTGCGGCAGTCCCGCGGACTCGCGGTACCCCGCCAGCAGCGAATGCCAGTCCTCGTCCGTAAAACTCTCCGGTGCGGCCAGCAGCGTCAATTTTTCGAGCGAGCGGTACAGGCGCACCAGCGTCGTATCGGCCCACCAGCCGCGCTTGCGCAGCTCGCCGCGGTCGAAATCGATCAGATAGACCTGTTCGGGCGTGAGCAGGATGTTGTGCGCATTCAGATCGGCGTGATACACGCCGGCATCGTGAAACCGCCGGATGCAGCGGCCGATGGCAATCCATTGCGTGAACGACAACGGACCCTTGAGCAGCCGTGCGGCCAGCGGCTCACTATTCTCGATGCGCTGGGTGATGAGATCGGCGCGGTAGATGAGCCCGCGCCGCTGGTAGCGGGCCGCGATCGGCGTCGGCACCGGGAGTCCGGCGCGATGCAGGTGGTAGGTGAGGTACCACTCGGCGAACGAGCGCGTTTCCGCCTCACCGCCCCACAGGTAGGCGTCCCTTGAAACTTTTGCCATCAGACCGCCGCGACGGTAATGGCGCAGCACGAAGCTCGAATCCCCGGTGCGGATGAACCATGTAGTCCCACGCCCACGCGCGCTGCCATCGATGGCATCGTGTTTGCGCCAGTATTCCGGCTCGAAAAAATCCACCGAGAAATTGCTCGTGCGCAGGGTGTCGTATAGCATCCGGCCGCCATTGAAGGCCGCTTCGCTGACTTCCGCGCCTACGGGCCAGTGACGCTTCATTCACTCACTACCCTGGATGCACGCGTGCAGGCTTCCGCTCATTCCCTGGCTCATTTCCTGGCTCATTCGCTGGCCACTCCGCCGGAAAAAGTCTGCCTGCTGCGCCTCTCGGCGATCGGAGATACCTGCCACGTCGTACCGCTGTTGCGCACCTTGCAGGACGCGTGGCCACGCACCCGCTTCACGTGGGTGATAGGCAAACTCGAAGCGAAATTGATGGGCCTCATTCCGGATGTGGAGCTTATCACCGTGGACAAGGGCGCCGGCCTTTCGGCGTTCAGCCGGTTGCGTACCGAGATGCAGCGTCGCGGCGCTTTCGATCTGCTGCTGCATCTGCAATTGTCGATCAGAGCCAGCGCCGCGGCCGCAATAGTTCCCGCGCCGCTCAAACTCGGCTTCGACAAGCCGCGCGCGCGCGAGCTGCAATGGTTGTTCACGAACGCACGCGTCGCCGAACGGCAGCGCGAACACGTGCTCGACAGTTTTCTGGGATTCGCAGCAGCGCTCGGCGTGGCGCACAAACGGCTGCGCTGGGACATCCCGCTGCCGGCCGAGGCCCTCGCCTATGCCGAACACCTGATTCCCGACTCACAACCTACCCTCGCGATCAGCGCCTGTTCGAGTCATCGCGCGCGCAACTGGCTGCCGGAACGCTACGCGGCGGTTGCCGATCACGCGGCAAACAAACATGGCATGCGCGTCATCCTCTGCGGTGGCCCGAGCGCGCTCGAACGCGAGATGGCGCAGGCCATCGCCAGGCAGGCATCCGTGCCGCTGATCGACCAGGTGGGTCGCGATACGTTGCCGCAGCTGCTGGCGCTGCTCGCGCGCGCCACGGTATTGCTGACACCCGACTCCGGGCCCGCGCACATGGCGACCATGGTGGATACCCCCGTCATCGGGTTGTACGCCGCGACCAACCCGGCGCGCAGCGGCCCTTATCTCTCGCGTCGCTGGTGCGTGGATGCGTACCAAGCCGCCGCGCAGAAATTCCTCGGTAAGTCCGCCGCCGAACTGCCGTGGACGCAGAAGATCGAGCGGCCCGGCGTCATGGAATTGATCGAGGTCGCCGCGGTCACCGCGAAGCTCGATGAGCTGTTAGCCTTGAGCCCTGAGGCACGCCTGATATGAAAGACATCCTGGTTCCGATTTCACCGGGCGAACTGCTCGACAAGATCACCATCCTGCGCATCAAGGCGGCACGCATGCGCGATGCCGGCAAGATCGCGAACGTCAGGCACGAATTATCGCTGCTCGAGCAGACCTGGAAGGACTCGGGCGCAGCCGCCGTGGAGCTCGGGCCCGAAGAGGCCAATCTCACGCGCGTCAACGAGGCGCTGTGGGTCATCGAAGACGAGATCCGCGATGAAGAACGCGCCAAACGGTTCGGGGACAAGTTCATCGAGCTGGCCCGCGCCGTGTACGTCACGAACGACGAACGCGCGGCGATAAAAAAGCGTATCAACACCCTGTTAGGCTCGAGCATCGTCGAAGAGAAGTCGTACCAGCAGTACTGAAGCGTATGCGAACGAACCGTCGAGAAGTCCTGACCATGGCCGCCGCGGCCAGCGCGATCACCGCATTGCGGCCGGCGTCGCTGTTCGCGGGCGACGCCACCGGACTCAAGTCAATGACGGGGGATGTCGTGCCGATCGCGCGCGCTGAATACCTCGCACGCATCGAAAAGGCCCGCACTCTCATGGGCCAGCTCGGTATCGGCGCGCTGCTCATCGAGCCCGGCGCATCGCTCATCTACTTCACCGGTATCCATTGGTGGCGTAGCGAGCGCCTCACAGCCGCCATCCTCCCATTGAACGGCGACATCGCCATCGTCACACCGCATTTCGAAGAGCCTTCCGTGCACGAGAGTCTCGAGGTGCCGGCCGAGATCCGCGTCTGGCACGAGGACATGGATCCGTTGCAAACCGTCGCGGGCATCCTGCGCGACCGCAAAGTCACCGCGCCCATCGCGATGGAAGAAACCGTGCGGTTCTTCGCGGTCGATGGACTGCGTCGCGCGATGCCGCGCGTCGAGATCAAAAACGGCGCGCCTGTGGTGCGCGGCTGCCGCATGGTGAAATCGAAAGCCGAACTCGCACTGATGCAGAAAGCGGCCGACATCACCATCGCCGCCTACCGTCACACCGCGCCGCGCATCGAGCGCGGCATGCGGCCGGGCGACATCGGCGCGCTCATGGATTCGGCGCATACCGCGCTCGGTGGCTCGCCTGAATTCGCGCTGATCCTGTTGGGCGAAGCGAGCGCCTATCCGCACGGCTCGAGCCAGCCCCAGCAAGTGCGCGACGGCGAAGTCGTGCTGATGGACTGCGGCTGCAGCGTCGCGGGGTATCAGTCCGACATCTCGCGCACATTCGTGTTCGGCGCGGCGAATGCGGAGCAGCGCAAGGTGTGGGACCAGATGCACACGCTGCAACAGATCGCCAATCAG
>Ga0307513_10012905_pt1 | contig 10280 bp, 14 predicted proteins | sample 15_EM_MG_FD_202174 | JGI IMG/M metagenome (GOLD analysis project Ga0307513, IMG submission 202174) | Populus trichocarpa ectomycorrhiza microbial communities from riparian zone in the Pacific Northwest, United States - 15_EM | ecosystem: Host-associated > Plants > Roots > Unclassified | place...
TTGTATACGACGTGGGTGGATCGCGCACACAGCGACACCAGTGGATGTCCTACTTCGAGGATGGTAGGTTTTCTTGGTTTAGAATACTATCGGCCAATACTCACTTGAAATAGTGAACGCAATCATTTTCCTTGCTCCCCTCTCCGCTTTCGATCAGCGACTTGTGGAAGACCCAAATGTCAATCGAATACAGGATTCTCTCAATCTTTGGAAAGGTAGTGTCGCTCTCGTTGTTCAGTTTCAGATTCATGCTAATTAACATTTCTTATATAGTTGTCAGCTCGTCCCCGCTGCTCCGACAAGGGGATTTCATTTTATTCCTGAATAAGTGCGACCTTCTCAAGCGCAAGCTCGAAGCTGGTGTGCGCATCAAAGATTATATCACTCGCTTCCAAGGGGATGACCAGACTGTCGAGGGGATCACACGATGTATGGCTGTTTTCTTCGTGCTGAGTATTGTATGATCGCGAGGGGAGGAACTGACATGTCACAAATTCAGTTTTCAAAGCTGTATTCACAAAAGCCTGGCAACGTGCAACAGCCGAGCTCGGCCTACAACCAACAACAGGGAGACGGCAACTGCATGTCCATTCGACCAGTGTTATCGATGCTAAAGGTACTCGAGATGTGATTTTAGATGGTGAGTCCCAAGCTCACGGCAAAGCTGAAGTGAGGATTTGACACAATACGTATATAGTTCAAGACTGTATCCTTCGGACGAATCTCAAAACAGTAGGCGTATTGTAATTGTGATAGTGTATCGCATAGTATGCATGACATACTCCACTGATACTACAAGTCCTCCGTGATCACTTTTAAGGAACCATAACCGGAAATGGGTAGGAACCATATTGTTGAATATGGCACGAGTTTTGGCGAGCATCTGCCTCGCACCTCGCCTATCACAGGACCAACCATAGAAGGATACATACGCTGGTGGTGGCGGTGAGTCGCGCCTCCATAGGTAGAGCCATTCCGGCTATGAGTTTGATTATAAGGTCCAACATTCACCAGCAGGTGCCTCCTTCTGAACTTGCTGGCAGGCGTCGTGGAACCTGCTGCAGAGAGCTGAAATAGGACAACTTCGTCGATGAACGCTTGTAGATCGACGGGAATTTTCGGACTTCGAGGCCCCGAAGGGAAGTATAATGATCCCCTTGATCCTTGAGTGAGCTGATATTTGAGTCCGACATTGTTGAGAACGACCCGAGTTGCGGCTCAAACCTGGTATATCAAATGTAACCATTTTCCACCCGCGATGCATAGTTCATTACTGGCTCACAATCTTATTGTCCTTGACGAAACTTCTTGCCACTCACGGGATGAATCCCAATAACGCCCTGAAGACAGTTCTCTACGAACAACACCTCAAAGGGTCTCACGTGCCTTAGCTACGGGGTGCCATCGTCACTTCGCCCCAGAATGTATCCAGTGGGGGACCCTCAGCATGGTCAATGAATACTGTGACAGGTAAAAATGCCAAGTGTATGCGATGAATGGTGGTCATGCAAGCTGACGCATAGAGGGAATGAGATGGAGGTGGTGTTTGGTACCATCAAAAAAAGGGGCTCACCCGCAGGAAGCCGCAGGTAGTCACCAGCGTTCACCATCATGATAGGTTAAGTAGCTGAACATTTCTAACATGATTTCTGGGGGAAAAGGAGGCATTGAATAGAGCGAACCATGCGCATGAGGAATGTTCTGCACACTCGGATTGTCCTTCATAAAAGTAAAGACGAAAAATGACCTTGATGCTCACATGCTACTTGAAGAGCTTGTATGGAGACTGGCCCACGTGCTCAAGGCTTGACCACATATAGTGGTATGTATATGAGCATTTGACTTTCTTCTCTTGATAAGAATTCTCCTCTTCAGGTGGAATCAAGGCAAGTCATTCGAAGTCGCCCGTCCTTCAACGCGGGCTCCATTCAGCGTCATTTAGTCTCGATCCCCCAGTCATATCTTGCACGTCACTGAATGAGTTTATGTAGTATATTTGCGGCTTTATCCAACTCGTGATTGTGGCTTTTGGAGACCCTTTTGGGGGCAAAATGGATCAAATAAAGCTAAGAGCCAATGCTAGAATTCGTCGAGCTCATGAGATTATCACCAAAATATCAAGCAATCAGAGTGCCTTATTCCGTCGGGACTAATCCCACCACCATGCGAAATCACCTTTAAGCGGTCGTTCTCGAATAATCCGCCCGGCTCTCAGGGACATCGAATAGCTTCCGACGTGCAACTCATCCTCGTCCACTATCCACTCCTCACCAACCCTCGAGCAAACGTAGCGCAGACGAGGGGTAAGAGATGAATCTTTCCATTGGGCTGCGATCAGGCGCAAGGTCTGCGTGGTATTTTCGTAGCGAGTGACCATGTTGAAGAGTGCTTGTCGGATTACAGCTTTTGGAGGTGGTTCCTGACGTATCAGGGAGGGGTAGTTTCCATCATGAAAAACAAGCGTTTTGAGATTTACCGGCAGCCTAATCGGAGCATTCAATAGTATGAGGAACTGTGGGAGATATCAGGTAAGCAACAAATTGCCGTCTTTGTCTCCTTTGGACATACCGAATCCGGCTTCAAAAATTTCCCAAAGTAGAAAGTGAGGTCCGAGACTGCTGACAGCAACGAAAGATCTGGTGTGTTGCGAAGTATTTCATAGGTGGGTATTGTGATTGAGAGTGTTTGCAGCGGCACTGAGCCACATTCCAGTAAAGAACCCAACTGCCCTTCAAGATGAGGCAAAGGAATGCCAAATGGACTAATAATACACCACAATTCCTCTACTGGACGCCCTCTAACTAGAGAGCCTGCCCATGCTAACTCGTCCGTGGTGAGCTTTCTGAGCCTGGGTAAAGTGGTAGGCGAAACGCTACCTAAAGGAACAGTAGAGCGCAAGTCGAGAGTTGTGATCGTCGGACACTGGTCGAGTAGATTCGTCAATAGACGAATGGGTGTGGGATAGGAGAAGTAAAGTGTCAGTGCTGTAAGGTGAATTGGGGGCCCGTTGACTAGAATCCCCAGGGGGACATCATTCCACAAATAATGAAGGTCGAGTTCGGTGATACGAGGCACAGCTGATGGTGGAAGGGTGTTATAATTCGCAGGTATGTTCTGGAATACGGATAGCCTCCAGGTATTGGCATAATCCCCGTTAGAGATCATGGTCCAGAATCCAGCAGGAAATTCATTGATTGATCGCATCAAATGGATGCGGCGAATTGATGTTGAATGCATGAAGAATCCCTGGAGCCACATGGGGATATGGTCTTTGCGATAGTCCATCTCAATGACAAATTCCTCGAGATGAGTACTCTGAGGAAGGGCTATGCGCAACGACCTCCAAATGGACCGTAGACCAGGTTTCTTCGCCGCCTTCCATTGGTCTTGGTAAAATTGGAGGTGAAAACGCCTAATAAATGGCAAGAAGGAGGCACGTTCAAGAGAGAATATGGTGTCGAGCGGAGGGGTGGGGAAGAGGGTTAGTTTGATGTTGTGAAAGATCGTGCTCGTCAGATGCTCTCGTAAAGTACTGCAAGTCGTTCTCAAAGCGGCACGCTCCCGCTTACTGAGGTATGTTGATATATCCAATAGCAGTTCCACCGGGAGCTTGAACCACTATTCCGCGGTTTAGCGTTTAGTTTGAATGACCTTCGAAGCTTATCTGAGGACGGACCAGGGAGACCTGAGAAGTGCTCGTATCAGTGTCTAGACCAGAGCCTCTGTAAAATGCGATACATCAACTTTCGGAGCAGGCGAAGCCTCCATTGGCGACCTAAGGTGGGGTTAAATTTGCGGACTGGCGACCGACGCGTGTGCGAATAGGTGCACAGGATAGTAGGGTTATCCTAATGCCCCAAATGCGCGCGTTGTTTTCGAACGGGACGCGGTTGTGTCCAAAAGGGACTGACGCGTCGATCTTTGAACCTCCGCCACTTCGAAATGTTTCTGACTCGCTCCGAATACGGTACGCAATGGTATTGTAACACCGTGAATAGTGTTTGATTATACTCTAGACCGCGGTGTAAACACCTTCTCGCCCGAGGGGCGTCTGTTCCAAGGTATTTCTTGACGGCGTTGTAAGTCCGGCCACTGATTGGATATAATCCAGTCGAGTATGCCATCGAAGCAATCAAAGTGAATGCCATCGGCCTTTTATCTCATTTCATGGCTTCTGACTTTGTCGATCCAGCTGGGCTCCACCACACTCGGAATCCGAACACCTCATGGGGTGGTCCTTGGAGTGGAAAAACGCGTGCAATCACCACTCCTCGAGGCGTCTTCTATCGAGAAGATTATGGAAATCGACTCGCATATCGGTTGCGCTATGTCTGGGCTCACAGCGGACGCGCGTACCATGATCGACCATGCACGCGTCACCTCGCAGAACCACTCCTTTACCTACGATGAACCTATAGGAGTAGAGAGTGCTACTCAGGCCGTCTGCGATCTTGCTCTACGGTTCGGCGAGAGTATGGACAACGAGAGTGCGATGATGGTCAGTATGACCTCCGTCTATCCTCTATCCCTCGACATTTGCTTACATATCATTTCTCTTTACAGAGTCGACCGTTCGGGGTTGCATTATTAATTGCTGGGATTGACGAGAAGGGTCCTCAATTGTACGATCCTCGCGACCTCTTCATCGGCAAGTCGCTGACCATTGGCACCAAGGTATCACACAGACCCTTCGGGAACGTTTACTCGCTACGAGGCGAAAGCTCTTGGAAGTGGTTCTGAAGCAGCGCAGAGCGATTTGCAAGACAAGTATCACAAGGTGAGTTTTGCACGCATTTGCACACAATATAGGGAGGACAGCCAGTCCCTTGAACTTTGTACGTGCTCGTAAGGGGCTTGGGGGCACGGTCCGCCCTATTCTCGAAGGAGCGAGACCGGAATGCGGAGTGCCCTATCGTTGATTCGATAGTCAAGAAGACCCCGCGCACGTGATTATCCAATCAGTAGTTTCTGTCTTTCGATCGCGTAGACTGGCTGGTGCCGCCATTTCTGCCTGGAACTTTCTTACTAGCTGTTCTCATATTGACTTTCGCTTACAGCAAATGACACTGGAGGAAGCTCAGATTCTCATCCTTCGGGTGTTAAAGCAAGTAATGGAAGAGAAGCTCGATCAACACAACGTCCAAGTTGCGCAGGTGACAAAAGAGAACGGTTTCGAAATTTTAACCGAAGAGAAGCTGCAGACCCTGATTGAAGCTATGATGGCGCAAATCCAACCGGCAGTCCCCGTCGCTTCATAGTTGATCTGTATCGTAATAAGGGTTGAGTTGAATGAAGCTGTTTGCCTTTTCTCATCCTGCAGGGACTGGTCCTTCTGAATGAATACAAGCAAGGTTCATCACGACACCGTACAATGGGACTTCTTTCTTATCGGGCCGGACATGGGAGAACATGACTAAAAAGACAAATGTAATGACAGTACATGACGCAGGCACAAAATAACAACATGTTTAGTGGGGGATCATGCATGGAGGAGATGGGGATGTGGAATGTGGAATGTGGAATGGGGGATGGGGGATGGAATGACGAAACAACTCGAGTCCAAATTCGATATACCAACCAGTGAATAGGAGTGTACCAACATTCCTATTCCCAAGTTCACAACAATAATACCAGATAACAAGTAAGGCTGGCGCTATCCACCGAACCGAAACCGAAACCGAGCCAACTGACTGAATGAGTGTCCAATTATTTATGACGATAAGAGAAGCTGATAAACTACCCGATTGATACACCTCTGCCCTTATGCCCCGAGTGAGAACCTAGCCTTCTTGCGTGGCCGTCGCGTATCCTGGTCCGATTCCGCCGAAGGGGTTCGTGGTGGTGGGCTTGTCTCGCCCCTCGCCTCTTCGACGTTTAAGTTTGCCGAAGACCGTGTACGTGCGAGTCCGCGACCGCGGCGCATCGATGGTTCCTCGTCGCTCTCGGCTGCAGCACGGACTGAGACCCGCGAGTGAGATTCTTCCAAATGTCGCGGGGCGGCTCCAGGCGGGAGAACGTAGACCACGATGGGTTCTTCGTATGTTCGGGTTGAGGCTACTTGCAGTTTGGGGGAGACAGGGGGTGCTGGTTGCGGAGGTTTAATTGTCAAAAGGGGGAGATGGTCGAGCCATTTAACGTATGACGAAGAACGTGACAGTGCGGTACTTTCGGGATACGTTTGAACCGATTTTGACCAGGGTAGATGTTCTGAGGCTGTATGGATTGGATCATCGCGGATAATACTCTGAGCAACATAGCCATTGAAGGTGATTCGTCGGATGGGCGAAGTCGAGGGCGTATGTGGGCCTTCAATCGTTGTTGTAGAATCAACGGAGGAACCATATGAAATGGAGGAACCAGGAGAGAGGGATCGCGAGGTGTGGGGAAATGGTGAGGAAGAGGAGACACGTAGGACCCCACGCCGCTGAAGATCTGAGGAAGACTTGGATACGAGCAAGGGTCGGCCTCGTTGAGGAATTTTAACTGCTCCAGGGACTTGGAGGTCTGCAGTTGACAACTGGCGAGAGAGGACGATCGGCCCAAAGAGCGGTTTGAGGTGCGAGTCCTCGTATTTATCCCTGATAGGAAGATCAAATATTAGATAGATCTCTAAATGTAAGGGTGTGGATGGGCCTACCAATTTATTGAGGATGGGTCCAGTTTGTCGAGGCCCATCTTGCGCTGAAACCACAGGCGCCAGAGTGCATTCTCCTTACGGCGCAAGAGGTCACTCTCCTTGGGGCGAGATTGCGAAACGTTCTCTCTACAGGCGATAACTAGTCTCCAAGTACGTCCTACAAAGGCTTCGTCGATTTCACAGTCACAGTCGAGGTAATCCGTTTGGGTTTGGGCGAGCGCTGTTGCACGGATTGAGGAGTCGTCACGAGCCCTTCCGGCGAGTCTCGTGGTCGCTGAGTCAATGATATGGAGTGCTTTGGACGCCGTGTGCACATATACAGGGGGGACGGAGGTTGTAGGGATATCGTTGTCTGCCTGGTTAGGAGCTGGCGTCAGTTGATTTGCAAGCAAGAGATAGGGCGAAGATGCAAACCATTGCGGCGGAACAACAATGTACAGGTGATGAAGGGCACCGTACGGAGGTGGAGGGCGCTGAGAAGGAGGTCGCTCGAAACCAAGATGGAGGGGTTGGGAGTCAAGGACCAACTCCTGACGAAACGACGTCCGGTGGGTTAACTGTGCCGGACACAGATTGGGAAGGGACCATAAGCCTTATCACACGCAGTCGGCCGCTTCGAGTCGCACGAACACCGCAGTTCCACGATAGGAGTGCTTCGGCGGGAAACGCATTTATTTATTATCCGCAATCTAGGTTTCAATACATCCAATATCTAGCCTACCCCTGGTCGGGTGATCCGGTCACATTCCTCACGGCCCGCGCTGTCCCTTTCCGCCCTTTCCTTACACAGCGACACTGGGTCCGCGTGCTTCAACCCCGGTGATGTGTCGCATGCTCAACACCACCGTGTGGTGGGTTTCAGTCGAAAGGCGTTACACACTCGGCAAACGCCACAGATCCCGACGGACAGCTCAATGAGTCACAAGCGCCGTAGATAGTGAGAACTCCCAAACCGATCGACTTTGACCCCGCCCTGCTACACCAAGCGAGCTCTAATGAGTGCCAAGCGAGCTAGGTCACCGTCGGCGTCGGAGACGGATATACGCGCTTGGTCTATTAATATCCTGGGGAAGGGCTGGTCTCCGTCGTGAGACTTTCTCCCAAAGAAGGTACGCGATGTCCGGATCGAGGACCAATCAGCAGCCCTTCCGACTTACGCCGCCCGCATTTCAATTTTCATTGCCGTTAAATTCAGCCAATCCCAAGGCAAACAACTTGCGCTTGCTCGTTTCCAGAAAGTCTCTGCTCTGATCCATCGGTCCATTCCGGTGCCAAACACGGCTATAGAGAAAATTTTCGTCGACGATCGGTTGCTATCTAGTAAGCCAAGCCTGCGCAAGTGGCCCCTCTCATGAGGTCGATTCGCTTCGAACGGCCGTTGAGAGCCGTGGATCTATTTCACGCTTTCCTCTAGTTGATACAGGAGTTTGAGATATAGAAAAATATATTAAAATTTATAGACCTGGCCCAATATGTTAGCCAGCTATGAGTCGAGAAGGTCAAAGATGTACCTGATCCTCCGTGAAACCAAGCTCCTTCAGAGCACCACCAAGCTCTCCTTGATTGAACCCCTTCTTTGGGCCACTGATTGCTTTTATTTGAGGAAGGGGACCTTCAAGAATATGAGCACGCTGACAGACGGATTTTGCCTAAGGGCTAACTCACCGCATACAAAGATTTTGATCTTCCCTCCTAGTGAAGGATTAAAGTACTTGCTGATAGCATCCTTGGTGATATATCCCTCCGCGGCGGTACCAGACCCGTCGCTCTTGTTGACAAAATATACGACGTCAAAGTTATTGGGGTACTTCTTCTTCAATCTATCGAGCTCCTCCTTCAACAGGATGTCCTTCTCAGAGACATTGCCGAAGAGTAAAGTGAATTTCGTCGTATTGTCGGGATCACGCAGGGCATAGGTCAAAACTTGATAGAGAGGGGTGATTCCAGAACCACCACCAATCAATCCAACTTGAGAAAACTCATTAACTGAAGGGTGAAGGGTATCAGAAGGCTTTCAACAAGTTTAAATACTTGCAAAGAGGGACGGACGTACCCTTGTAGTCCCACTTTCTGATGGGCCCTTTCATCGCAAGTTTGTCGCCCTTCTTTAATGAGAAGATGAATGGAGTGAGCTTTCCGCTGTCGTATTTCTTAATCATTAACGTGAATTCTCCTGGAAGGCCGAAGTCGGATATGGGCGTATATGGACGTGTCACTGGGTTTCCCTTGTCGTCTTTGGGTCCATTCTCGTCAGCAGGTCGAATGAGAAGAGCAGACGCAACGAGGAGGTTCGTAGCCTCGCCGTTTGGAGTATAGAAAGTCAGGCTATCAGCCAGAATGTGTTAGCTGTGAAATATCAAGATATAGGGACAGTACGCACAGCCTAGTGTCGTGATTGTAATCCTTGGTCTGCTTGATGACGTACGGGAAAAAGTTATCCTTGTCGAATACCGGCTCGCCCTTTGGTTTCGTGAAACCAGCGATTGGAGATGCCTTCCATTTCTCAGTTACCCACGGGTCGATGTAATACAGATACACTCCGCTGAATCCGAGCAAGAAAGCGGATACCGTCCAGAAAACACGGAATGATTCGCGGGGTGGTTCACCGGGCTTGGGTTCTGGGTGAAACCACCGATGTTGAAAGATTGATTTATGGCGAACCGAGGACGAAATCATGTGAGGTTGTCCCACAGGAATCCGACCGCGAATCGATGTGCCAGTGAAAGACGAAAAGAACGCGTTTGAGCTTGGTCTCCAAGGGCGGGTTGCCAGAGGGAACACACGCTTCTGAGCCCCTGCTCGTAAACCAAGACCAAGCATTTCTACGATGGGGTCAAGTCGAAGACGTGACGCTGCTTTGTTAAAGCCCCCCGCCTCAACCACTTCAATGCGATTTGTAATACCAAGGGCCATTACGACGTATTTCTGACGCACATAACTAACTGCTCTTACTACACCCAGATAGACAGCTCAAGTAACCCGACTTAGTAAGCGGCCTCTGCATGCTGATGCAACATGTCGTGATAAATACGGCCGTCCCACACAAATGAGGCATAAAATTCAATACATGGTTCCCCCGTGGTCATCAGGAAATGCGCACACCTGATTTGCTTGGAAGCCGCTGCTGGGCTGGCGCCCTTAGTACGAATTCGAGTTTGTGTCTTTTGCTTTCGAGCCACTGATCTTGTATACCCGGATAGGTGGAATAGAGAAGAGTTCGAAAACCTTAAGACACGAGGGTTGAACGCGGAGCCTGACCAAGAAATGGCAGGACGAGTACAGGCACGACCCGTACGCGAGATTTAGAGTGAAAAACCGCGCACTAACCCATTCAGAGCATACGAGAAATTAAATTAGTGAAGTACAGAGACGGGGGAGTGAGCACCCATGAAAGGAGGTGGGTCATCCAGGGAGACATGAGACATCGTATCGTACGGAGAGATGGGGGAGAGTGAAAAATTGAGCCCTGATGACTATATGACTCGAACTACTGGGCAACTCATGGTGGAAGAGCGAGAGTGACGATTGTGTTTTATGTTAAAAGGATTCGAGAGGGAACTGCTCCATGGTTTCATCTACCCAGTTATCGAGATCCCCCAGATCAACAGATAGACGGTGTTCCATAACCTCTAGTATAGATCGA
>Ga0307513_10012906_pt1 | contig 10280 bp, 13 predicted proteins | sample 15_EM_MG_FD_202174 | JGI IMG/M metagenome (GOLD analysis project Ga0307513, IMG submission 202174) | Populus trichocarpa ectomycorrhiza microbial communities from riparian zone in the Pacific Northwest, United States - 15_EM | ecosystem: Host-associated > Plants > Roots > Unclassified | place...
ATTTCGTTACTGAATGCTTGTTTTAGTCTGAACGGAAGCACTGTATTATTTGCCGTAAATATGTTGAATCGGTTATGCGTTGCTCTTGGAAATAGTGTCATGTTCTGAGCGGATCACGATCTCGATCTACCGCTCGATTCAATTACGCGTGCAGTTGAAAGGCCTTTACAATTATATATCATATTCCTTACATGTCTAGAACACCAGAGCCTAGCACCAATATCTCGAGATTACGCACAGAAGACGACACAAAAGCAGGGAATAGGTTAGATATTTGGTGCGTACGCACGTATACACCACGGGGGCTATGACGATAAGAAGCTCTCCCAGCCCTGATCCGGCCCGCTGTTACCCAACGCAGCCATTTGGTCGGCAAAGAATTGCTGGAAGCCATCCGAATTTTCCTCGGCAACACTAAGCGCGGCATCATGAGACAGCCCAGATGGAGCAGGGTGCATATCTTGACCAAGGAGGGTATCGCCTTCGCCTGCCGCTGCAGTGTTGGTTTGAAGAGGCGCGTTTGCATTTGCAAGATTGAAAGAAAATGGTGGAACATCGACTGGAGGCCAGCCATAGCTGAAATCTATGGGTTCAAATAGAATAGAGTGAGGTTCGTTAGTTGATATGGCCGACGGACTATGACCGTTGGTGAATGTGTCGCCATTCAGAGGATCGAGTGGAGTCGAGCGGGGGTCTCGAATAAGGTCTTGGCCAGGATCTTCGTTCCTTTGGAAGGCCTGGAGGTAATTAAGAAGCGTTGTGTGCACATGGCTGGCCGATTGCGAGTTAAGTGCAGAGAGAGCCTTCGTGCCCGCCTTTAAGGTTTCGCATTCCTTCGCTGCGACGAGTATCGAGGCTCCTGCAAGGCGTAGAACGTGATTGTCGCCATCTTTTGCTTCGTCCTGGTCGACGGAAGTCCCAGTTGGGGCCTTAGGTGGGTTCCATAACCCTGCTTGATATGCTTTGAAAGCAGCATGAGCTTGTTCATGAAGCTTATTGACGACTTGCTAGACAAGGTATTGGGCTAATAAGGCAAAGTTCATGTAAAAATCAAAATATCTTTACCTTTGCATGAAATATCCTCTCAATCTGCGTCATGGTTGAATCCAATTCGTCAAACATGTTCTTGGTGTTATTGACCTCGAGAAGTGAAGATGGCGACAAGGGACACCCAGGGGATCGAATCACGATGGCACAAAGACAGACATATGCGGTAATGCTCTGTACGATGCAAGTCAGCTAGAAGATGAGAGCGGACTGGAATGCCACTCACGTACATCCAGACACTGAGCACCTTAGGGATCATGGACGGGTACTGTTCATAGAAACGGCGGAATGACGACATGATGATCAGCGCTGACCGATGAACGGCATAAACAGAAACCCCCCATTTACAGCTCAAGGGGTCCTCCGGATAGCGTGTCAGAGCCTCTACTAAGTATGTGCGATGCAAGTACATCAGGGCTGACAAAACAGTCTAAGCACGATAGTTCCCGACTTAAGCCACATTACTCACCGGTTTCCTTGTATCCGTCCATCTTAAATGAGGCCAAAATAAGATCGCATGCTCCGCCATTCGCTGGGTCATAAACATGCGCGAAATGATGAATGAAATTTGGAAGTTCGTGATCTCGCATATTACGGTCCAAATGAAGCAATCGGTCGTACTTCGGTGGTTTAGGGGCGAAGGCTTCGTCAAAAACTGGGAAGAGATTTTCTGTAGGGTCGTGTAACGATCCATGAAATGCCTGACGCAAACATGTATTCTGGTTTGGATTTACCTTGCATCCACCTGTATTTAGCTCTATGAACTAGGCAGGTGTCAGCAAACAACGATCGTGGGCTAAGGGTCATTACGGACATCCCGTTGGACCACCGCTGTCTTCCGTGTCGTGGGGCATTTTTATATCACATTGCCTGGTGTAGGAGGTGAGCTTTTGGAACTGGTGCGACAGACATTGACTGACGAAGCTGAAACCGCTCGCGGCTGGCCCATTCCGTAGCACTGGATGCACTCGAACGTGACCATTTCCCACCATAGCCGCCTTCTTCGTTCTGCTTCACTGGGGAATTTGTTCCAGCGATCGCTGTCACGGTCTGCAGTCCCTTATGAGTTGTGCATCCGGAATTACAACTGAATGACTTACGCAAACCAGCCTGAACTAATGTCAGAGGCGCCTTAAATACGAGTATAAAAGCAGCTACTTACTGATTGCGCCATCCTCAAAGCCAGGGACGTGAGCACCCATGCTCGAGAGTTGCTGCCGTAATCACCAGCCATATGATGATAGTAGACGGCCATCAAATACTGAGAAACGTCAGCACTTAGAGATGAAGGGAGAACAACACCTACCATAGAATAAATGATCAGTAATGACCTTGAACAGAAAATATCTTCACCCAGCATCATGGATATCCGAGCCAGATGAATAAAACGCTTGCTCAAAGGATCATCATACTGCGATGCCAGATTCAGTGAAATTGTAACTATAAACTTGAGGAGATAGTCGAACTAACGCGCCGTTTGAGATCTGTTGCGGTCACTAGAGCAAAAACACAGAAGACGAGGGTAACTTGATCGTCCCGAGCTGGCCTGCCCTCCTCAGGGTGGAATACCGGGTTGAAGGCAAGATCCATAAACTCATCCCAGGTGAAGATGTCGCCCCTGCAGCAGACTCCAGCCCTGAGTTGATGATCATAGCTCAAGCGACTCACAGTCGGCAATTCCGTGGCTCCCATCGACTGGCCAGTTCCATAGCCTCTTCAAGCTTAGGAAGACATTCACGAACGCGATGTCGAAGCTCGTCGTTGACCTGGCTCGTCTCTTGGAAAGGAAACATCTTGCTAAGGAGCATCAGGTCCAGAGGCAGTGACTCTTCGTGAGAAGGCTGAGGTAGTGTCCCGTGCGGTGGTATGTTACTCTAACAGTGCATGAATAAACCGACCGTGTCAAGGAGCAAATGACGTACCTCGAATAAGAATTCCGAGCCGCCGTGTCGACCATACCTTGAGGCAAATTTAGTATTGACATCCACCAGTCCAGCTGGCTAAGTTACCATACTGAGGACCCGTCATCCGGATTCAACGTCAGCGAACCGAAGGTGTCAATAATCCCATCCTCGTCGCTTTCATCAGGTGATTCGGTCCCGCGTGGTTTGGAATTAGTCGATGGCTGATGTGTACTGGTAATAGTAAACCCTTGGATGAGCAAGGGATGGGGCTCCTGGCTAGTCTGGGCTTGCAAAACTGCCAAAGCTTGCTCTAGCGCTCGAACGCGAGCGTGCAAACGATCAATCTCATCGTGTAGTTCTTGGGTATCTGCAAGAATAAACCTAAGGAGGCATCAGGAAACGCCTGTTTGGGGAAAGGTTCGCGACGAACCGGGTACCCCGCCCAGCCCTGAGTTGACCGTCTGGACAAATGGTTTCACAACCTCTTCGTGTGCACGACTCGCATGGGACTGTTCGACTACACTAAATCTTCGTGTCATTTCCCATTGACAGTTGAAACAGGTTGCTTCTCCGTCTCTGCACACCTTGAGCTTAAGTCGCCTGCATTCTGCACAGGCAACGGCCAGCGTTCGTGGCTTCGAAGGTTTCGTTGATGGTGCTGGAGGCATGATACCCAATCTCTCGAGGACGCGCCAGCAGTAGTGGTCGTTTAGTAAGCGCCGCCGGCAGCCGCGACCTACCTTCAATTTCGTGAGAGAATCGTATAAATACCTCGGTCGACGGTCTCTCTGCAGACGTGGCTCATCCTAGGGACAGGTAGTATCTGGGCGTGGGATAGATGAATACAGCTACAGTACACCTTTGAATAGACGCGAAATTCAGCAATACAGACAAATGCATCCGCAATTACTTCGCGCCTCGGCCTCCACGGGAAGCTGCCGACGTGCTGCGCTGCGTAGTTTGCTGTGCAATGTGATCAGTCCTCGAGCGCTCCGAGGTAAAAGGGCACATACTTCAACAATACTTGTACCGTCTCTGAACTTGGTCCGGAACAACACGTTGGCATTATTAAACAGGCCGTCCTTCAAACTGACAACAATGAACTGCGAATTCTTGAACCGATTCTTGAACAACTCCCCGATATGTTGAGTGTGCGAAAGATCGAGAGCGGCGTCGATTTCGTCCAAAATGTACATTGGTGCAGGTTTGAATTGGAGCAACGACATAATCAGCGAGAGGGCGATGAGAGATCGCTGCCCACCGCTGAGTTCCGTCAGGCTCTGCTTCCAGACTGTACCAAGCTGAACCTTGACCTCGAGCCCAGCTGCGATGTTGCCGCGCTCCGCATACTGCAATTTGGCGCTATTGCCGGGTAGTAGGTCCCCAAAGATCTCACCAAAATCTCTGGAGAGGTACTATGAGCATGCACACGGTTACACGGAATGAATGGCATGTAATTTCATATGCATCACTCCACTTACTTGCTGACTTTGGACCAGGTCTTTTCGAGTGTGTCGAACTTGTACCGATCGAGCTCCTCGATGGTCTCTTCGATCTTCGTCTTGTCTTTAAGCACGATCTGGAGATTGCGCTTGAGCTCTGCTTCCCTCTTTTCGACGCTGCATGAAAGCTTGGATCGGTTCCAGTCACAAGAGTTAAGCAGCACTCACTTGTCGATCATGTTCATGACCTTGGGGTTAATCTTCTTCTTCATGCCCTTCTGTAGGTCCTCGAGTTCTTTGGCCTTCTCGCGAACCTTTGGAATGTCGTGTTGGCTGAAGTCGAACATCCCTCCTGCCTTGCCAAATTGCCTGGATTGCTCGACAGTCAACATGAGGCATCAATGGAAGTTCTTGAACATACTTCTTCTCATCCGGGATCCAAGGGTTTTGCTTCTCAAGCTGAGCAACCTGGGCTTGACTTGCTTGTCGATCCTTTGTAGCCGACGCAATATCGTGCTCTGTCTTCTTGATCTCTACATCCAAGTCGGTAAGGACCTCCTGAATCCGTTTGATTGTCGCGTCCAACGCTTTGACCTCCTCGTCAAACTGGCTTAAGACCGCTCGTTCACGTTGCAAAGCAGCATCCGCATCCGCATAGTCATTCTGGGGTCATTTGGTAGTATTAGATTCAATGAAACAATAAATGGGACTGACCTTCGCCTGCTCCAACTCGCGTTCTATCTTTGTGAGCTCTTTCTTTTGAGCCGCAAGAGCTTTGTGGGCCTGTTCGATCTCCTTGGCAGAAATTTCAATGTCGGCCATGAGTTGGTCTGAAACACCCTGTCAGCCTCGCACAGAGAGGACGCAATCGATGTGCTACATACCGAGCTCGAGTTGGGCCGCTTGCCGCTCGTGTTGTTTGACTTTGAGCACAGCAACAACCTGTGCGAGGTCTTTCTTGTACTTCTGGACATCGCTCTAATAACGGTTTCAATAGACATCGCCCCCAAAGTGGCAAGTGCCCACCTTCAATTGGTTCATTTTCCCCGTCCTATCGCCTTCGAATTCTTTCATATCTTTCTCTAGCTTCGCGCACTCTGCCTTGGCGTCCGTAGATTTCTTTTGTGCGGCCGTGATCGTCAGCTTGAGCTCTTCTATCGAATTCTTGAGTTGGGTGACTTCGGCGGCAATCTAGGCGTTTTTGTTAGTTTCTCCCAGAATGATAAGTCAAATGAATCTGTACGTGCCATAGCCGCGTTGCTGCCTGCTACTTGCTCTTCGAGCAACTTGACTTCGTGCTGTTTCATCTCGAGATCTCGTCTTGCCTTTGTCCAAGCATCTCGAGCCGCCTTTCTTGATTGCTCTTCATGCTCAAGTCTCTTGAGCTGGTCCTTCGCTTCATGCAAAGCCGCCTCTGCTCGTTTCAATGCCTGCACTTTCACCAAGAGGCCAGAGCTGCTGGGTGCGCTTCCACCGCTAATGGTTCCGGATGGATCGTATACGTCCCCCTGTATTGTGACGGAGCGAAGGCCAACCTGAGGGTGGAAGGTCACGGTTTTGGCAGATTCGGCATCGTCGCAGATGAGGGTGTCCCCAAACACGAAGGTCATCGCAGCGGAGACTTCGCTGTCGTAGCCAACAAGGCTAAGCGCAAGCTTCGCTTTGCCTTTGGAAACATTCGTCGCAGCATTCAATTTCTGGGCATTGTCAAAGTCAAATTCCGAATCCAAATGAATGGACAGTACATACCTGGGCAGATGCCTTGAAGGCACTGATCTTGTTGAGAGGAATAAGCGTAACGCGTTTTCGGAGTTGGCCCTTGCTGAGCAGTTGACTACCGACTTGCTCGTTGTCGACAACGACATTGTAGAGGCGACCACCGGCGGCAATCTCAAGCGCCGTTGACTTGTCATAGTCCGACTCATCGATGCTGATAAGGTTAGCGACGAGGCCCTTGACCTGGCGACGATCGAAGTTCGGCACAGGGTCGGAATAGGAAAAGTCGAGCCCGCCGATTTGCTGACGATATTGATCGCGTTCCTGTAGGGCTTCAGACTACATATAGTACGATAGAAGTGAAAGACGAACCTGAGTTAAGTGCCGGACCCGATCGTGAGCCGCCCGAAGCGCATCTGCAGAGCTCTGCTCTTTTTGCTCGCTCCAGCCAGTCTTTGTTAGTTTGGCCTCGAGTTCCTGGACCTCCTTCTTTCCCTTTTCCACCTGCTTGGTACCATCGTTTGCCTCCCTCTCAACCTTCTGGTACCGAGCTTGTGCGGCGGTAAGATCTTTTCCCAACATGGTGAGCTTATTCTTCGACTGTTGTTCCTCAGTCGATGCGGCTGCCATTCTCGCCTTCGCGTCTGCGATTTGACCCAAATATCCACCACCAGACTTGTTCGGATCAGAGGACGAAGTCAAACCGGTCATGAGCGTTTGGTGCAAATCGTGAGCGTTCTGGTATTTTTGCTGAGCGAGATCATGGTCGTGCTTAGCTTGAGAGTGACTGAGGGTCAGTTGTTGGACCTCGATCTCCTTTTCTCCCAAACTAGCCTTGAGCCTCTCAGCATCATTTTCGTGAGACTGAATCCGTGCTTCCTCGTCGACGACGCCTCCCTGCTTGATTTCGTACTGCGTTTGGAGTTGCACAACTTTCGTTTCGAGGTCGGTCACAGCTTTCTCGAGTTTCTGATAATGTCCGCCTTTGGAGAGTTCCTACAATTCCTTAGTCAGGTGACTTCATAGGTAAAAATTCGATGTCGCACCTTTTCTCGTCGCTTGATGGCGTCCTTCCTTTCGGCGTCTGCAAGTTGGAGCTGCTCGGTGTTCTCATCCTTTCGTTCGTACATGCCAGCGAGTTCCGATTTCTTCTTCTCTATATCAACATCCTTCCTTTTTACCCTCTCGATCGCCTCTTTCCATTCGTATGCTCGGAGCAGCCTCGCCAACTTTTCAAGCTCAGTGCTACGCTTCTGGTATTCGAGGAATGATCTTTTCTCCTCACGAAGAGTGTCGAGTTTAGGGGTAATCTCTTCCTCGAGCAGTGCAGTGATTTCTTGGACACGCTTCTCTTTCTTGTCCATCGTCTTTCTTGCCTTGTCCTTGCGTTCCTCGTACATACGTGTACCCGCGGCCTCTTCTATCAAGCCCAGAATCTCAGGTGGACGCATATTGAGGACCTACCCCAGTGTCAAATTGTGTGTGGCCATCAGAGGGATAGCCGCTTGCCTTCGTGATACGGCCCTGCATAATCAAAAAGTTGGGATTGTTGATGTTGAGTTGCACACCTTGAAACAGGAGCTGGACTTGTTGTTGTGTAGATTTATGCCCATTCAGGATATATTTAGATATGTTGGGTAAGGCGATCTGAGAAGGACTATAAGCATATCGTCACTCGGTACTACTCGTCGTTACTAACCTGTCTAGTGACCGTGATTTGAGCTAACTGTTCGAAGCCGATCGGACTCTTCGATTTATCGGAGTTGTTGAAGACGACCGTTACGCTCGCACGCGTCACACCAGCCTGACCACGTTTGTAGATGAGGTCTTGTTGATTTTGTGCGCGAACCTAGTAAAATAAAACGCGTTCAACGCGCTCTGTTAGCCACTTGTCGTAACCATACAACGGTTGTTTCTGAAACGAACTTGAGACATGTTGGTGAGACCCAAAACGAAGCAAATAGCATCCAAGATATTACTCTTGCCACTTCCATTGAGCCCAGTGATACAGTTGAAAGACGAATCCCAGCCAGTGATTTGCGTCCGCACTGGGTACGACTTGAACCCTTCTAGTACGAGTTCTTCGATATACATCTCTATACCACGATGATCTAGAACGAGATGGAGGCCAGGAAACGCGTGTGCTCTTGCACGGCTAAACGCGGTTGCGGTTCAACTTCCTTGTTTGTTGTCACCTGGACGGAGGGAAAAATGTGGGAGGCGATCTCAACGCGGATGAGTAGACTAGGGCATAGAGGTCCTCGAGTAATATCGTGAGCTTGTTAGAGAGTTTCTCCTTGATCCTCTCGCCTTCTCAGCAAGCGCTTCCGTTCATACCCGTGGATCTCCGCGAAGGTATGTATCACAGGTAACTTATAAGGTACGGTAGTGTCTTCGGATCACACCAAGATATCCAAAACCTTCCGCGCGGTCCCTTAGTCCAATTAATTCTGGGAAGTGATTGATCCTCAAGGCACCTCGTGCTCGCACCGTATAAATAACTTAGGGTAGACTACTTATCTTTTGAGGAGTGCCTTGAATCTCCACCGTCGAAACCCGCAGCCGTATGTATTATGTTACGGCGAGACACCAGTCAAACTATTGAACGATATGGGAGGCAGTGTACTCTCAATGATGCACACTCAGCAATTTCATAGAAGAGGTAGAAAGAGCCCGACAGTAATACTCGAAGGGATTCGAGCGAGATACACAGAAGACCTTAAGCTTACGAGAGTCTTCTGGAGTTCCTAATGGCACTACAAGTTCTTTGCAATTGTTTTGGGCTTCGTGGGCTTCGTGGGGACCAGCTTTTCAAAATGCACAAAGGGTCTCAAGGTTAGACTCAACCTTCTCCGCACGCTTTCAAAAAATTCATTCCTAAGGGCCCCCCGTCTCCGGGAAATCACATTAGTTATGTCTACTAGTGCAGGGAAACGTAAGGCTGTGGACCTGGAAGACGACACACCAGCCGAACTCAATAAAAAGTCAGTCCGAGCTCCGTCCCTCCTATTCTCGTGGGAGAGCAGACTCTGACCTGTGCCGGCAATAGGCAAAAGGTCGACGAAACCGAGAGCGAAGACGGCGAGGTCGATGAAGATTTTGATTCAGACGACGAAATTGATGAAGGTCAGTCAGTATGTCCGCTTCATGTTCTCTATGTCCCTCCTTTGGAAACTTGTTTCGTGCCTGGCCATATGGGCACGTCGAAGTTGCTCCAAAGAAGTCCATCCGGCCCTTGCAAGTCACTGTAATTGCAAAAACCATCCAAGCAAATGTTGATCGCTTTAATGAAGCGCTTTGCATATGTTGATTCTCTGCTTGAATGCATAACGCGTATCATGACGCTCGGTGGGGATCCCTTATATGGGCAGATCCTTGTATGGCCGTTAATCAATTCTACCAACGTCAACCCCCATATTTGTCCACGTCCCATGCGGCCGCAGTCGTGATGTGTAGTTGTTGTCAACCCTTCAGGCCCATCCCTTACTATGTCAGGACCCTTTCCTGATTACAAGCGCCTGCGTATACATATTTCCGAACTATGTGATTGACGTTGTTCATTTCTTCCTAGATGAACTTGATTACCTGCGCGAGGATCAAGCAGATCACGGTCAAACGGCCCCGACTACTAAGAGGACCCGAGGAGTGAAGATTGACTTCACAGGCAAGGATGACGGCCCGGACGATGAGGACGAGGATGAGGATGAGGCGAAAGAACTGGAAGCACCAATAGAAGGAAAGGGAAAGGGAAAGGCTGTCCCAATGACTTCAGGACAGGGATCCACTGTCAAGCCCCCTTCCACTGTCAAGCCCACGAGCACTGGGAAACCCGCGAGCACTGGGAAGCCCACGAGCACTGGGAAGCCCGCAAGCACTGTGAAGCCCACAAGCACTGGGAAACCCGCGAGCACTGGGAAGCCCACGAGCACTGGGAAGCCCGCGAGCACTGCGAGCAACAAAAACGCCTGAATCACAAACGCACGATATAGCGTTATTGAATAAAATGCTGCCCTATTTCAGACCGTGATCTTGGTGAGTGAATTATTGCTCCACCTGATCGTGGGATGTTAACGCGCCAGTACAGTATGTTGAGAGTACTATTCAGTACTGCCATTTTATAACGCTGTGCTGACTCTGGAATTTGAATCATATCTTCCATTCTCCGTGGGAA
>Ga0307513_10012907_pt1 | contig 10279 bp, 8 predicted proteins | sample 15_EM_MG_FD_202174 | JGI IMG/M metagenome (GOLD analysis project Ga0307513, IMG submission 202174) | Populus trichocarpa ectomycorrhiza microbial communities from riparian zone in the Pacific Northwest, United States - 15_EM | ecosystem: Host-associated > Plants > Roots > Unclassified | place...
GCTGGCCGGCGTCGCTGCGCCCGAAGACCTGGAGGTTCCGCACCCCGCGCTCGATGTCCTTCAGGCCCGGGGGGACGGTGTTCGCGAAGGCCCCGCCGTCGACGATCAGGTCCGTCAGCCGCGCGGGGCCCTCCGGGAGGTACACCAGGTTCAGCAATACGTCGAACTGCTGCCCGGCCACCGCCTCCTGGAGAGGTGTGGCGGTGTAGTCGATGATCCGGTCCGCGCCGTAGGACCGGAGACGGTCGTGGCTGCGCGCCCTGGCGGTCGCGGTCACGACCGCGCCGGCCTGTGCCGCGAGCTGGACGGCGTATCCGCCCACCGCGCCGCCCGCGCCGTTGATCAGGATGCTCTGCTCCGGCTTCAGGCCGATGTGCTCGAACAGGGCCTGCCAGGCGGACAGCCCGACCGAGGGCAGCGCCGCGGCGTCGGCCAGGTCGCCGGTGCGGGGAGCCTTCGCCAGCGTCTCGGCCGGTGCCAGGGCGTATTCGGCAGCCGCGCCGGGTCCGGCGATCGGCAGCCATGCCACCACCGCGTCCCCGATGCTCCAACCGCTCACGCCCTCGCCGACCTCGGTGATGACACCGGCCACGTCGTAGCACGGGACGTGCGGCAGGACCAGCGGGAACACCTCCGGGAAGTAGCCGGCGCGGATCGAGGCGTCCACCGGGTTGAACGCGGCACCGGCCACCTTCAGGACGACCTGGCCCTCACCTGCCACCGGCCGGTCCGCCTCCTCGAAGACGAGGACGTCCGTGGCGCCGTAGGAGTGGTAGCGCATCGCCTTCATGGTCATCACCGCTTCTCGATTGCTTCGAACTCGAAGCACCCATACTAGTCTTGCTTCGAGTTCGAAGCACACCGATCCGTTGATTAGGGCAGCGGGTACGCTCCTTGAGTGAGCGGCTCCCACTCGGCCGCCGACGCGGACAGCGCTGGCGGACTCGATCCCCAGCAGCTGGCGGCGTACTTCGCCCTCATGGAAGCCGTCAGCCTGCTCCAGCACCAGGTCGAGCAGCAGCTGCGGGCCGAGGGCGACCTCAGCTATGTGCAGTTCCAGCTCCTGGCCCGCCTGGCCACGTCCGACGGCAGCATGACCATGACGCAGCTCGCCGACGGTGTCGTCTACAGCCGCAGCGGTCTGACGTACCAGGCCGGACAGCTGGCGGAGGCAGGCCTCATCACCCGCGGGCGCAGTCCCGACGACGACCGCGCCACCCTGGTCACCGTCACCGACAAGGGCCGGGCCCTGTTCGACCAGGTCCTGCCCGGCCATGTCCAGGTCACCCGCCGGATGCTGTTCGACCCCTTGTCCGACGGCGAGCTGGAACGACTCGGCGACATCATGACCCGGGTACGGGACCACATGCGCGCCCAGCCTCCCCGCTCCGCCGCCCGTGGCAACCGCGGCCAGAGCCCGGCGTCCCGGACCAAGGCAGCACCGCGGGACCAGCCTCCTGCTCCGGCCCGGCCGGACGACGCCTAGCGCTCTCCGAAGCTCAGCGGGAGCGTCTCGGGACCGTGGATGCCGGTCGGTGGCCGCCAGCTGACCGGGCCCACGATGGAAGGCGGGCCCAGCCGCTTGACCAGCGCGGACAACGCGTCCGCCATCTCGGCACGGGCGAGCGGGGCACCCAGGCAGTAGTGCATGCCCGCGCCGAAGAGAAGCGGGGGTGCCGTGCTGGTGGTCGTGATGTCGAACGAGTCGCCGTACTCGAAGACGCGCGGGTCGCGCTGCGCGGTCTGCGCGCACATCGTCATGAAGGTGCCCTTCGCGATGCGCATGCCTCCGTAGTCGAAGTCCTCGGCCGCGCACCGGTAGATGATCGGTGTCGACGGGGACCAGCGGATGATCTCCTCGATGGCCTGGGGCGCCAGCTCGGGGCGCTCGGCCAGCAGGTTCCACTGCTCGGGGCGCTCGGCGAAGATGACCATGGCGTTGGACAGCTGGTGGCAGGTGGTGTCGTGGGCGGCGAACACCAGCGTGACGAGCAGGTTGCGCAGTTCCTCCTCGCTGACCTGGCCTTCCTCCCGCTGCGCGGTGACCAGTGTGGAGATGAGGTCGTCGCCCGGGTTCTTGGCCTTGTCCTCCATCAGCGCGGAGATGTAGCCGTTCAGTCCTACGACGGCCCGCTCCACGCGTTCGACGATGTCGCCGCCGTGGACAAGGCTGAAGACGAGGCCGATGTCGTTGGTCCACCCGCGGAAGGTGTCGTAGTCCTCCCTGGGCACGCCGAGCAGTTTGCACATGACCGCCAGCGGCAGCGGGTCCGCGAAGCTCTCGACGAAGTCGCACGAGCCGGCCGCTGCCATCTCCTCGGCCATGCGCTCGGCCTCGGCCCGGATGAACGGCCGTATCTCGCTGATCATGCGCGGGGTGAAGGCCTTGCTCACCAGGCCGCGCAGCCGCCGGTGATCGTCCCCGTCATGGTTGTTGATCATGGGGACGAACCAGTCGTAGATCGGCCCGTCGAAGACGCCGTTCTGCTCCATGTAGCCCCGGCCGTTGTGGTCGAGCCGCCGGTCCCGTAAGAGTTCCTGGGCCTCGGCGTACCGCAGCACGAGGAGGCCCATCGGGCTGTCCGCGTACCAGCTTCTGGCCTGGGCGGCCATCACCTCGGGCGCGCCGAAGTCGAACTCCGGATCAATGACGTTGAGGAACGGGACATCGGATGGTGCCGTGTTCACCGTCGTGGCCATGCTTGGACTCCTTTGTCTTCATCCGCCGATGGACATCGATGCGCGGGTTTCGGCGGCCGGGTCGCCCTCGGGGACCGGCAGCATGTGCCGGGCTGTCCTGGCCGCCCTCTCGGCCGCCCGGTCCGTCGTCCCCACCCGGTCGGCCGCCGCCCCGATCCACCGGTGCAGACGGGCCCGGCGCAGTCGCCCGGTGGTCTCGTACAGCACCTCGGCGACCAGGGCGTGGGTGAAGCGGAACCAGCCGAGGCGTCGCTGGTCCTCCACGATCAGGCCGGCCGCGATCGCGGTGTCGAGGGCCGCCAGTGCCGCGTCGATCCCGACCGGTACGCCGCCGGCGACGACCGCGATGTCGAAGTGCCGCCCGACGACGGCCGCCACCGACAGCACCTCGACCGCGGGCCGGGGCAGCCGTGCGATGCGGCCCAGCACGACTTCACGCACCAGGACCGGCACCGGGGCCGCATGGGGATCGTCCAGGCGCTGGTCGTCGGTCAGCAGCCCGATCATCTCCCGCAGGAAGAAGGGGTTGCCGTCGGTGCGGGCACACAGCCCTTTCGCGGTGAGGCTGCTGACTTCCCGGCGCAGGATGGCGCTCGCCAGCGCCTGGGTGTCCTGGGGAGTCAGCCCTCCCAGCTCCAGCCGCGTCATCTCCCCGCGGGCCAGGGCGGCCAGTGTCTCGGCCAGGACCGGGGCCTCGTGCGACCGGTAGGACACGACCAGCAGCAGCCGGCTGGCCGGCACCGACTCGGCCAGGTGGGCCAGCAGCCGCAGGGAGCCCGGGTCCGCCCGGTGCAGCTGGTCGAGCATCACGACCAGCGGTCCGGTCCGGGACAGGCCGGTCAGGTACTGGACGATCGCCTCGAACCGCCGCAGTGCGGCACCGGGCGGTTCCGTGCCGTCCGCCGTCCGCTGGCTGTCGCCGTCCAGCAGCTCCGACACCTGGCGGGGTACCGGGTGGTGCGGGAAGGCGGTGGCCGCCGCGCGCAGCACCTGTTCCCAGACCCACAGCGACGGTGCGGTGACGTGCTCGGTACAGGTGCCCCAGAGCACCGGCACCCCCGTCGGCTCGGCGAAGCGGCGCAGCAGGCTGGTCTTTCCGGCTCCCGGTTCCCCGGACACCGTGACCACGCGCCCTCGGCCGGCCTGTGCCGAGGCCAGTGCCTCGGTCAGCTGTCGCAGCGCCGCCTCCCGGCCGACGAACACCTCCCTGTCGGCATCCGGCGCCGGCGGCGGACCGGCCACGCCGGCCCGGGGCGGGGCCGCGGACCCGACTGACCCTGCCGGGACCGGGCGGGCCGGGATCGGAGTCGGGCGGCGGTCCAGGGACGGGGCCTGGTTCAGGATCTTCCGCCTGAGGTGCTGCAGCGCCATCCGCGGGTCGACGCCCAGCTCCTCGGTCAGCCGTATCTGCATGGTCTGCAGCACTTCCAGGGCGTCGGCCTGCCGACCGGCCCGGTACAGCGCCAGACTCAGCAGCTCACAGCCGTACTCGCGCAGCGGATTGGCCTTCATGAAGGCTTCCAGTTCGGCCGCCGCCATCTCATGGGCCCCCAGGTCGAGCAGCGCCGCGCAGCGCATCTCGACGACCGACAGCCGCAGTTCCTGCAGTCGCGCCACCTCCGGCACCACGCAGGGAACGGCGGCCACCTCCTGGTAGGCCTGTCCCCGCCACAGTGCCAGCGCCGCCTCGGACTCGCTCAGCGCCCGCTGCGGGTCCTCCTCGCCCCTGGCCTGCCAGCCCGCCTTGGCGTGCTCGACGAACCTGCGGGCGTCGACGTCGGTGGCGTCGACGTCCAGCAGATAGCCCTGGGTACAGGTACGCAGCACGGTCGCCGGCCTTCTCGGCGCGCGATCCGGTTCCAGCAGCTTGCGCAGATTCGCCACATACGCCTGGAGCGAGGTCATCGCCGAGGGCGGCGGATGCCCGGCCCACAGGGCTTCCATCATCACGTCCACGGTCACCGGCTGTCCCGCCTGGCTCACCAGCAGCGCGAGCAAGGTGCGCTGCTTGGGCGCCCCCAGATCCACCGGCCGGCCGGCGATCACTGCCTGCACCGGGCCCAGCGCGCGGAATTCCACCGCGGCCCGGGGGCCGCCGGGTAAGGCCGGCGATTGCGTCTGGGTCACAGGGCAGATCCCGTAAGGCATAACTTCCCGACGACTAATGCATTGATCATTTCAAGCCTTTCCGGGGGACGGTCAGTTGCTGTACGTGATCATGTTGCGGAATTCGTTCCGAGTGTCCGCTGTGCATCTGAGCATCGGCCGGTCGAGGCTATGGACGCCCGCTCAAGAATCTCTTAAAACGCCCTAGGGTCCCGGCGGGCCATGCGGCCGGAGGACGTGTCGGCGCAGGTGGGGTGCGGCGGAACCGGGGCGTCCTGTCCCTTCGCTCCCCGGCGCCAAGTCGGCGCCAACTCGTTGAACAGCCCCGGCCAAGTCGGGTGGCCGATGCTGTCGCACGACTCGAAGGGATCGGTCCATGACTGCAGAAGCAACGCTCGCACGTTTCCGCGAATACATGGTGGGGCCCGCGCGGTTCATGAATCTGCTGTCCTGCTTCGAACTCGGCATCGTCGACGCCCTACGGGAAAACCCCGGCATGACGGCGGCCAAACTCGGCGACACCGTCGGAGCCAAACCGGACGCCGTGGAACAACTCCTGTATCTGTTGGTCAAGGAGGGCTTCGTCGCCTTCGACGAGGCGTCCGGAGCCTATTCGCTGGACGCGCTCGCCGACGTGGCAGACGTCGACCTCCAGCGGGTGCTCGCTTTCATGGACAAGATCAAGGTCACCACGCTCCGGCAGCTGTACTACCTCACCGAGAGCGTGCAGACCGGGACGGTCGTCGGCCTGCGCGAACTCTACGGATTCGACGGGGACCTCTACGCCGCCATGGGCGTGCACGCGGACCTGCGCGAATCATGGTCGAGGCTGATGGACTCGGTCACCGAGCGCATCGATCCCTGGTTCTTCGGCACCATCGACATCCCCTCCGGCGCACAGGTTCTCGATCTGGCCGGGAACACCGGCCTCGGCGCGATCCACACCCTCCGGATGCAGGCATCGCCCGGACTCCGGGTGACCACGTTCGACCTGCCCGACAAAGAAGAGGAGTGCCTGCGGAACTTCCGGGACCAGGGTGTGGCCGAGCACTGCTCGTTCATCGGCGGTGACGTGTTCAAGGCCGTTCCCAAGGGCTTCGACGTCGTGCTGATCAAGCACTTCCTCAACATGTTCGACAAGGAGGACGTGTTGAGGATCCTGGAGGGTGTCCACCAGTCGCTGGACGTAGGCGGACAGGTCAACATCCTGGTGCCGATCTACTCCGAGGACATCGCGGATTCCCGCAGCGTCGACTACTACCCGTCCTTCTTCCTCGGCTGCGCCACGGGGCAGGGCGGGCCGCAGAAGCTGTCGACGTTCAGGACCTGGCTGGAGGAGACGGGATTCACCGTCACCAGGGCCATCTCCCAGGAGCCGGCCGACCTTCCGCCGGACGCCCTCCCGCTGCAGGGCATTCTCTGCGCGACGAAGACCGCATGATCAGGAAGACCGCATGATCAGCCGGGTCCGTCCTGGCTCCGCCATTGGTTTCGCACGACTCGAAGGGATCGGTCCATGACCGCAGAAGCAACGCTCGCACGATTCCGCGAATACATGGTGGGACCCGCGCGGTTCATGAATCTGCTGTCCTGCTTCGAACTCGGCATCGTCGACGCCCTACGGGAAAACCCCGGCATGACGGCGGCCAAACTCGGCGACACCGTCGGAGCCAAACCGGACGCCGTGGAACAACTCCTTTACCTCCTGATCAAGGAGGGCTTCGTCGCCTACGACGAGGCATCCGGCGCCTATTCGCTGGACGCACTCGCCGACGTCTCCGACAGCGACCTCCAGGGAGTGGTCGCCTTCCTGGAATTCATCAAGGTCACCACGCTCAGGCAGTTGTTCTACCTCACCGAGAGCGCGCGGAGCGGAACCATCGTCGGCCTGCGCGAACTCTACGGAGTCGAGGGGACCCTGTACGCCGCCGCGGCCGAGCACCGGGACCTGGGCGACCCCTGGGCGAAGGTGATGAACGCGACGACCGCGCGCATCGACCCCTGGTTCTTCGGCAACATCGACATCCCCTCCGGCGCACAGGTGCTCGACCTGGCCGGGAACACCGGACTCGGCGCGATCCACACGTACAAGCTCAAGAACTCGCCCGGACTCCGGGTGACCACGTTCGACCTTCCCGAACGGGAAGAGGAGTGCCTCCAGAACTTCCGGGACCACGGGGTGGCCGAGCACTGCTCGTTCATCGGCGGTGACGTGTTCAAGGCCGTTCCCCAGGGCTTCGACGTCGTGCTGATCAAGCACTTCATCGACATGTTCGACAAGGAGGACGTCCTGAGGATCTTCGACGGCGTCAGCCAGTCGCTGAACATCGGCGGGCAGGTCAACGTCCTGGTGCCGGTCTACCCGGAGAACATCAAGGACACCGACAACTACACCATCGACTTCTTCCCGAGCTTCTTCATCGGCGCCTCCATGGGCCAGGGCGGCCCGCAGAAGCTGTCGACGTACCAGAGCTGGCTGGAGGAGGCCGGCTTCACGGTCACCAAGGCGATCTCCAAGGACCCCGCCGAGCTGCCGCCGTACGCCCTCCCCGTGCAGGGCATCCTGTGCGCGACGAAGACCTCCTGACCGCCGCGCACCCCTCGTAGCCACGACGACACCCACCACTCTGGAGGGTCATGTCCCGCCGCCTGTTCACCTCGGAGTCCGTGACCGAGGGGCATCCCGACAAGATCGCCGACCAGATCAGCGACACCGTCCTCGACGCGCTGCTGCGCCAGGACCCCACCTCGCGCGTCGCGGTCGAGACCCTGATCACCACCGGTCAGGTGCACATCGCGGGCGAGGTGACGACCTCCGCCTGGGTCGACATCCCCGACCTGGTGCGGCGGAAGATCCTCGACATCGGTTACGACTCCTCCGCCAAGGGCTTCGACGGCGGCTCCTGCGGTGTGTCGGTGTCCATCGGCGCGCAGTCGCCCAACATCGCGCAGGGCGTCGACACGGCGTACGAGAAGCGCGTCGAGGGCGCCTCCCGCGACGAGGAGGGCGAGGAGGGTGACGAGCTGGACCGGCAGGGGGCGGGCGACCAGGGCCTGATGTTCGGGTACGCGACCGACGAGACGCCCACCCTGATGCCCCTGCCGATCGACCTGGCCCACCGTCTCTCACGCCGTCTGACGCAGGTCCGCAAGGACGGCACCGTCCCCTATCTGCGCCCCGACGGCAAGACCCAGGTCACCATCGAGTACGCGGGCAGCCGACCGGTCCGCCTGGACACGGTCGTGGTCTCCTCGCAGCACGCGGGCGACATCGACCTGGACTCGCTGCTCGCCCCCGACATCCGCGAGCACGTCGTGGAACACGTACTGGCCCAGCTGGCCGACGACGGCATCAAACTGGAGACGGACGACTGCCGCCTGCTGGTCAACCCGACCGGCCGGTTCGAGATCGGTGGCCCGATGGGCGACGCCGGGCTCACCGGCCGCAAGATCATCATCGACACGTACGGCGGCACGGCCCGGCACGGCGGCGGCGCCTTCTCCGGCAAGGACCCCTCCAAGGTGGACCGCTCGGCGGCGTACGCGATGCGCTGGGTCGCCAAGAACGTGGTCGCGGCCGGCCTGGCCACGCGCTGCGAGGTCCAGGTCGCCTACGCGATCGGCAAGGCCGAGCCGGTCGGCCTGTTCGTCGAGACCTTCGGCACCGCCAAGGTCGCCGCCGACCGGATCGAGCACGCCATCGCCACGGTGTTCGACCTGCGCCCGGCGGCGATCATCCGGGACCTCGACCTGCTTCGCCCGATCTACGCCCAGACCGCGGCCTACGGCCACTTCGGCCGTGAGCTGCCGGACTTCACCTGGGAACGCACCGATCGCGTCGACGCCCTGCGCGAGGCGGTGCGAGCGGGCTGAACGGCCCAGCCCCGCCGGGCTGACCGGCGCGACAGCCGGTGGTGCGCGGTTCCCCCCGGCCGCGCACCACTCCCCCGCCGGGCACCGGCGACCGGTGGCCGTCGGTCTCCCGACACCGGCTCAGTCTCAAGGAGTGCTCTTCCGTGCGTATCGCCGTGACCGGGTCGATAGCGACCGATCATCTGATGGTGTTTCCCGGACGCTTCGCCGAGCAGCTGATCAAGGAGCAGCTGGAGCGGGTCTCCCTGTCGTTCCTCGCCGACCGGCTGGAGGTGCGCAGAGGCGGTGTCGCCGCCAACATCGCGTTCGGCCTCGGACTGCTCCGGCTGAACCCGGTCCTGGTGGGCGCGGCGGGCGTCGACTTCGCCGAGTACGGCGCCTGGCTGCGGGCGAACGGCGTCGACACCTCCTCGGTGCTGGTCAGCGACAGACTGCACACCGCGCGCTTCGTGTGCACCACCGACGAGGACCAGAACCAGATCGCCACCTTCTACGCCGGTGCCATGGCCGAGGCTTCCCGGATCGACCTGGCCGCGATCGCCGCGCGCACCGGCAGTCCCGCCCTCGTCCTGGTCGGGGCCGACGACCCCGCGGCCATGCTGCGGCACACCGCCACCGGCCACCGCCTCGGCATCCCGGTCGCCGCCGACCCCTCCCAGCAGCTCGCCCGCCTCGACCGCGAGCAGGCACGTCAACTGGTCGACCGCGCACAGTGGTTGTTCACCAACGAGTACGAGGCCGCCCTCCTGATGGAACGCACCGGCTGGACGCGGCAGCAGTTGCTCGCCCGGGTCGGCACCTGGATCACCACGCGGGGCGCGTCCGGAGTGTCCCTGGCCTCGTCCGACGCCACCACGCTGGACGTACCGGCCGTACCCACGAACAGGATCGCCGACCCCACCGGTGCGGGCGACGCCTTCCGGTCCGGCTTCCTCGCCGGCACGGCGTGGGGCTGGCCACAGGAACGGGCCGCCCAGCTCGGCTGCGCCCTGGCCACCACCGTGCTGGAGTCGGTCGGCACCCAGGAGTACAAGCTGGTCCCGTCGGACCTGCTCGCCCGCATCGCCCAGGCCTACGGCGTCGACGCGGCCCGCGCCATGGAACCGCAGTGGTCATGACCGCGACGAGGGAATCACCCGGCATCAAGGGGGCGGTGACCGACGAGGCGACGGACACGATGCCTCGGACCCCGGATCCGGTGCTGGAGGACTTCCGGGAGTACTTCCAGCAGTATCTCCAGCGGTATGCCCTTGCCCGGCGCACGGCGGGTCAGGGCCGCCCTCGGCATCGACCTGCCGCCGGTCCGCTCACCGCGGGCCCGCGCCCCGGGGCCGACCGGGCGCGTGCCGAGCCCGGAGCGGCGTCGCCGTATCGGACGGTGCCGTTCCGCCAGGACACCTCGTTCCCGGCGATGTACCCGGCGACCGGCGAGCGCACGTACGCCACCGGGCCTCCTCCCGCTGCCCGAACGACTCCCGCCGTCCTGGCACCGCCCGCCGCGGGGACCCGGAACCAGGAGCGCGACACACCATGACCACCTCGTCCGAGACAGCGGACTCCACGTACGGCCGTCTCGCTGAGCCGCGCGCCGTGCGGGCGT
>Ga0307513_10012908_pt1 | contig 10277 bp, 3 predicted proteins | sample 15_EM_MG_FD_202174 | JGI IMG/M metagenome (GOLD analysis project Ga0307513, IMG submission 202174) | Populus trichocarpa ectomycorrhiza microbial communities from riparian zone in the Pacific Northwest, United States - 15_EM | ecosystem: Host-associated > Plants > Roots > Unclassified | place...
ACGGGGGCGCCGTGTGCCGTCAGCTCGAAGCTGCCGTTGGGCAGGGCGTAGGTGGTGGAGGTGGCGTCGCGCAGGGCGGTGACCTCGACGCGCTTGTGGGTGTTACGGGCCTGTGTCTGGGCGGCGCCCTCGGTCAGGAGGCCGGCTGCCGCTTTCGGGCGTTCCCGGCTTCCGGCGGTGTCCGGCTCGCCCCATTCCGGGGCGGTGAGGAGGGTGACGCCCAGGGCGGCGGCGACCAGGGCTGCCACCCCTGCGAGACGACGACGGTCCACGGTACTGAATTCCCCTCCCCGTAACGACAGCGCGCGGGCGCTGTTGAGCGTTCCGTTCCGCGCGGCCGTATTCAATACCGAACCGGTGAACCTGTGAATTGCCAATGAAGGTGAATTCGACGCCGTTGGTTCGGCTGGTTCGACGCCATTGAGCGTGCGAGCAGCATGCCGGATCAACGCTCCGCCAGTAAAGGCCTGGTCGCAGGGGTTGTGTGATCGGGAGCGAGTTTCATGATGAAGGCGGATTTGGCGCCAAAATCTACCGTGCGACACGACTCAGATGTTTTGGTTAAGTTAAAGCGGAAGTATATGTGAGGTAAATCACCCACCCCGAAAAGTGATTGACCGCATGCGAATAAATGGCAGAAGATCCGCCCGTCACCGGATCGAGCTGGGGGGCTGCGGCCGTCGTGTGGGGATCGCTTTTGCGCGGACGTCTGAGAAGCGGACATCTGAGAATGCGGCTCGGCGTGATCATGGCGCTGGCCGTGGCGCTGACCGTGGGCACGCTGAGCGGCGCCGCCTACGCCGTACCGCCGCCCAGTGACGACCGCAACGGCGTCGAGTTGGTCGACCTGCCCGTCGCCGAGGAGACGGACGGTGAGGACGGCGGCGCCCTGGCCGACCTGACCACGGGCGAAACCCAGGCCGAGCCGGACTACGAGCCGACCAAGGTCGCCGAACCGGTCCCCGACACCGCCACCGAGACGGTGTCCGGCCTCACCGCCGGCGAGACCGTCCCCATCGACACCCTCCCCATCGAGGTCGGCGCCCCCGACGACGCCACCTCGACCGAGGCACAGGCCCTGGAGGGTGACTGGCAGGCCACCCTCGTCGACGACACGACCCTGGCCGACCGGGACATCAACGGCCTGGTCTTCCGGGTGGACCCGCCCGACACCGCCACCGGCGACGCGGTGGTCGCCCTGGACTACACCCAGTTCGCCGAGCTGTACGGCGCCGACTGGGCGGACCGGCTGCAGTTCGTCAAGTTCCCCGCGTGCTTCCTGACCACCCCGGACACCGAGGGCTGCTCCGAGCCGACCGAGGTCGACACCCGGAACGTCATCGAACCCGAGACCACGGACGTCGCCGGCGACGGCGTCCTGGACGGCGTCCGGCGCGTCGAGGCCGTCATCGACGTCGCCGAGCTCACCGACTCGACCGCGACCTCGACCTCGACGAGCACCGCTGGTACGGCCGCCGCCACGGACCAGGGTGTGATCACCGACGGCGTGTACCGGAAGACGGAGACCGGCGCGGGCGCGGGGGCGCGCACCGCCGCCGTGGAGTCCGACGCCTCCGTGTTCGCCGCGACCTCCGCCGGCAGCGGCGCCAAGGGCGACTTCTCCGCGACCCCGCTGGTCAGCGCGGGTTCCTGGGCGGCCGGCAGCAGCTCGGGCTCCTTCAGTTACACGTACGGGCTCCAGGCCCCGACCGTCCCCAACGGCCCCTCGCCGAGCATCGTCTTCGGCTACGACTCACAGGTCGTCGACGGCCGTACGTCAGCCACCAACAACCAGGCCTCCTGGATCGGCGACGGCTGGGAGTACAACCCGGGCTCGGTCACCCGTACGTACCGCGCCTGCCGCGACGACCTGGCGGACGACGCCAACAACGCCAACCGCAAGACCGGCGACCTGTGCTGGGGCTCCGAGAACGCGACCCTGACCCTCGGCGGCACCACCACCGAACTGGTCAAGGACAACACCCCCGACGACTCGGTCGACGAGAACACCACGGGCGAGTGGGTCACCGCCAACGGCGACGGTTCACGCGTCGAACTGCTGAAGAACACGGCCCTCGGCAACGGCGACGCGGACGGCGAGTACTGGAAGGTCACCACCCGCGACGGCACCCAGTACTTCTTCGGCAAGCACAAGCTGACGTCCACCGCGTCCGACGTCACCGACTCGGTGCTGACGGTGCCGGTGGCCGGCAACCAGCCCGGCGAGCCCTGCCACGCCACGGCGTTCGCCGACTCCTTCTGCGCCCAGGCCTGGCGCTGGAACCTCGACTACGTCGTGGACCCCCAGGGCAACGCCATGACCCTGTGGTGGGACAAGGACTCCAACTACTACGCCAAGAATCTGAAGTTCAAGGAGCCGGTCGCCTACGACCGCGACGCCCACCTCACCCGCATCGACTACGGCCAGCGCTCCAACTCCCTCTTCACCGCCGAGCCGATCGCCCGTGTGACCTTCGCGGTCGACGAGCGCTGCTACAAAGAGGACGCCATCCTCTGCACCGAGGGCAACTTCACCTCGGGCCAGTGGTCGAAGACCCACATCTGGTACGACACCCCGACCGACCTGTACTGCTCGGGAGCGAGCGGCAAGGAGTGCTTCGTACCGGTGCCGACGTTCTGGTCGCGCAAGCGCCTGGCGCAGGTCACTACCTTCGCGCAGCGCACCCAGGGCTCGACCGAACTCTCGAAGGTCGACTCCTGGTCCCTCCAGCAGTCGCTGCCCGCCGAGCGCACCGACGAGGGCACCGCCCTGTGGCTGGAGTCCGTCACCCGCACGGGCTTCGGCGCCGACGGCACATCACTGCCGCTGAACCCGGTGACGTTCGTCGCCAACACCGAGTCCATGCCCAACCGGGTCAAGGAGGGCGCGAACGACCCGGCGCCGACCTTCGACCGGCTGCGCATCGAACGGATCGTGAGCGAGTACGGCGGCGAGACCCTTGTCGACTACTCCGAACCCGTTGACGAGTGCGCCTCCGGCAGCGGCTTCTCCAAGCCCGAGGAGAACACCGGGCTGTGCTTCCCCGCGTACTGGCACCCTGACCCGGACAAGGCCGACGAGAACATCGACTGGTTCAACAAGTACGTCGTCACCAACGTCCAGGAACTGCCCGCCATGACGGGCGTCCCGACGATGTCGACCTCCTACGAGTACCCGGGCGACGGCGCCTGGGGCCTGAACCAGGCGGAGTTCTCCAAGAAGAAGACCCGCACCTACGACCAGTGGCGCGGCTTCTCCGTCGTCCGCACGGCCGGCGGCGCCGACAACACCGAGCAGTACGTCGGCACCGAGCGCTCGATGACCGAGACCCGCTACTTCCGCGGCATGGACGGCGACCCGCTGCCGGACGGTACGACCCGTTCGGTCGAAGTCAAGGACTACGCCGGCGCGTTGATCGCCGCGGACAAGCTGCCCTACGCCGGCCGCGTCGCGGAGACGATGACGTACACGAAGTACGGCGGCGACCTGCTGACCCGCTCCGTGGACCGTCCGACGTACACGGTCCTGGCCACCCGTACCCGCGACGGCGGCATCCCACCGCTCAGGGCGTACCGGGTCCTGGACGACCGCAGCTTCTCGGTGACGCGGTCGTCCAGGACCGGTGACGACCTCCGTGAGTGGCGGACCGTCAGGACCTCCTCGACGTACGACGAGTACGGCCTGCCCGTGCGGGTGGAGTCCGAGGGCGACACGGGCCGGACGGGCGACGAGTCGTGCACCGTCTCGTCGTACGTCCACAACACCACCGACTGGCTGATCGGCCTGCCCCTGGAGTCGCGGACCACCCCGGGCACCTGCGCCGCCGCGGCCACGGCGACCGACGCCGACCTGATCGCCGGCTCACGCGTCGCCTACGACGACGGCGAGTACACCGACACCCCGACCGGCGGCCTCGCGACCACCACCTGGGACATCGACGGGAGCGGCGCCTGGAGCCGGCGCGGCACGCTCACCTACGACGACTTCGGCCGCGTGGAGTCCACCACCGACGCCCTGGGCTACACCGACACGACCACGTACACGCCCGGGACGGGCCAGGTGTACTCGGTCACCACGGCCAACGAACTTGGCCACGAGGAGACGACGGTCCTCGACCCGGCCCGTGGCACCTCCCTGAAGGAGACCGACACCAACGGCCACTACAGCGCGTTCGCCTACGACGCGCTGGGCCGCACGACGGCCGGCTGGAGCGACGCCACACAGACCACGTCCACCAAGCCCCTGGTGAAGTTCGCGTACAACACCACGGCCGGTGATCCGGTGTCCGTGGTCACCTCCGCGCTCAACGACCGTGGTGTGTACGAGGATTCAGTGGTCCTCTACGACGGCCTGGGCCGCGAGCGGCAGCGCCAGGAGCCCGCGGTCGGCAAGGGCCGCCTGATCACCGACACCCACTACAGCGCGAACGGCACGATCGAACGTACGGACAACGCCTACTACGCACCGGGTGACCCGAAGACGGTGATGTTCGAGGTCGAGTCGGACTTCCGCGTCCCCAACGCCACGCTGTACGCGTACGACGGCCTGGGCCGGACCCTGTCGGAGACCCCGTACGAGGCAGGCAGCACCAAGCCGGAGAAGTCGACACGCTACGAGTACGGCTACGACTACTCCACGGTCGTCGAACCCAACGGCGCCGCCGCGCAACGCAGTTACAGCGACGCCCTCGGCCGTACGGTCCGCGTCGACACCTTCACCGACGGTCTGCGCTCGGCCTACCGCGCCACGGAGTACGCGTTCGACGAGCGCGGCGACCAGGTCGGCGCGACCGACAGCCAGGGCAACACCTGGTCGTGGACGTACGACGCCCGGGGCCGCCAGCTCACGGCGACCGACCCGGACACCGGCAAGACGACCACGACGTACGACGTCCTCGACCGCCCGGTGACGACGACCGACGCGCGAGGCGTGAAGGTGTGGACGGGCTACGACGAACTGTCCCGCCCGACCGAACAGCGCCTGAACTCGTCCACGGGCGACAAACTGACCGAGACGAGTTACGACGGAGTGATCGGCGCCGCCGGCCTCCCCTCGAAGTCGACCCGCTACACCGACGGCCTCCCCTACACCACGGAGGTGTTGGGCTACACCGACGACTACCAGCCCAAGGGCACCCGGCTCACGCTGCCGCCGCTGGTGGCGCAGGAGCACGGCTTGCTCGATGTGTACGCGTACACGTACGAGTACTCGCGCATGGGCCAGCTCACCTCGGTGACCCTGCCGAAGGCGGGCACGCTGGACTCGGAGCAGGTCGTCACCCGCTACAACGCGGACGGCCTGCCGGTCTCCACGTCCGGCCTGGACTGGTACACGGCGGAGACCGACTACAGCCCCTACGGCGAGGTCCTGCGCACGGTCACCGGCGAGATGCCGACCAGGGTGTGGACCACGAACCTCTACGACGAGAGCACGGGCGAACTCACCCGCTCGATAGTCGACCGCGAGTCCATCACGGACACGACGGGTGTGGCGGGCCACCGCGTCAACAACCGCACGTACGCCTACGACAACGCGGGCAACGTCACGAAGACCGAGGACACGGTCGACTCGGTGACGGACCGCCAGTGCTTCTCGTACGACGTGATCGGCCAGCTGACGCGGGCATGGACGGCGAGTGACGCAGCCTGTGCCACCGCCTCCGACGGCACGCCGACCGCGGTGACGGCGGGCGCGCGGGGCGACGGCTACCACAAGTCGTACGAGTACGACGAGGCCGGCAACCGCGAGAAGCTGGTGGAGTACGACCCGGCCGGGGACGTGACGAAGAACGCGACGACGACGTACACGTACGGCAAGGCGGACGGCTCCCAGCCGCACACGCTGACCGGTATGTCGCACACGGTGGGCTCGGCTCCGCAGATCACCGAGGCGTCGACGCTGACGTACGACGCGACGGGCAACACGGAGACCCGTACGTACGGAGGCGACGAACAGGCGCTGACCTGGACATGGGACGGCCAGGTCGAGAAGGTCACCGGCTTCGGCGAGAACGGGTCCGGGGCATGGGTGGGCCTGGCGGGCAAGTGCCTGGACGTGCAGTCGGGCGCGACGGCGACGGGCACGCCGGTCCAGCTCTACGACTGCAACGGCACGAAGGCGCAGAAGTTCCGCATCGACGCGGCGGCGGGTTCGTCGGACGCGTCGACGGGTGCGCTGAAGGTGCTGGGCAAGTGCGTGATCCCGTCCGGGGGCGGGACGGCGAACGGCACGGCGGCGGTGCTCGCGACCTGCGACGGCAGCGCCGGCCAGCAGTGGACGACGCTGTCGGCGGGCGACAAGCTCAAGCACGTCTCGTCGGGGAAGTGCCTGGACGTCCCGTCCTCCAACTCGGCGTCGGGCACGGACCTCCAGCTGTACACCTGCGACACGAACGGCCAGGCCCAGACCTGGGCACCGGCCAACGAGACGACGTACGTCTACGGCCCCGGCGGCGAGCGGCTGATGGCGCTGAGCGCCGCGGAGACGGTGCTGTACCTGGGCGACACGACGGTGGCGCGCACGGCGACCGGCACGGCCGCCTACACGGAGCGCTATTACGCCCAGCCGGGCGCCCCGACGGTCATGCGGCACGCGCAGGGCAGCGCCACGACGTCGACGCTGCACGCACAGATCACCGACCAGAACGGCACGGCGTACGCGGATGTCGCCCTGGCGGCGGGCAACGCGGTGGTCTTCTCGCGCACGGATCCGTTCGGGGTGCAGCGGGGTGCGGAGTCCAACGGGTGGCGCTCGCACCAGGGTTACATCGGCGGCGACGACGACGCGTCGAGCGGGCTGGTGCATCTGGGCGCACGGGAGTACGACCCGTCGACGGGTCGGTTCCTGTCGGCGGATCCGGTGCTGGACCTGGCTGATCCGGTGCAGATGAACGGGTACGTGTATTGCGAGAACAATCCGGTGACGTACTCGGATCCGTCGGGGTTGATGTCTCGGGCTGAGGGGGGTGGGGGTGGCGGCGATGCTTACGGCGGACCGTCGGCCTCGCAGGTCGCGGAGGCGAACAGGGCGCTGAACACGACGGTGTCGGACATCATCCTGTCGATGGGCGGGGCGATGCTCAAGGAGTTCGTGGGCTGGAAGGACATCAAGGCGTGCTTCTCACAGGGTGATGTGTGGGCGTGCGGCAGCATGCTCGTCCAAGCGGCCGGCGGGAGCCTCAGCAAGCTGGCGAAGCTGCCCAAGATGCTGAAGATGGCGGACAGGATCGCGGGAGCGATCGTCGGGTTGCGTGCCGCGCAGGCCAAGGCCCGCAAGGTCATCGAGATGGCGAAGAAGGCCGCGGAGCTGGCCCGCAAGGCGAAGGAGCGGGCTAAGGCGGCGGCGGCGAAGGCCGCGCAGCAGGCGAAGAAGAGGGCACAGGAGGCAGTTACCCGAGCCACGAAGGCGGCGGCGAAGAAGACCGGGAACGCCGTCCAGAAGTCCCAGAAGGCCGTGGCGAAGGCCAGGGAGGCGGTCAGAACCGGGGCCCAGAAGATCCGCAACAGTATCGGCCGCAAGGACAAGTGCAACAGCTTCGTCCCTGGCACACCGGTGCTGATGGCGGACGGCACGGCCAAGCCGATCGAGGACGTCAAGAACGGCGATGAGGTTCTCGCCACCGACCCCGAGACCGGTGAGACGGCCGTGGAAATGGTCACCGCCGAGATCAAGGGCGAGGGCGTCAAAAGCCTGGTCAAGGTCACCATCGACACCGACGGTGACGAGGGCGACGCCGTTGCTTCGGTGACTGCCACCGAGGGGCATCCCATTTGGGTACCGGCATTGGGCGAGTGGGTCAAAGCCACGGACTTGCACTCCGGAGAGTGGCTCCAGACCGGCGCTGGAACCTACGTTCAGATCACGGCGATCGAGCGGTGGACGGCTCAGCAGGCCGCAGTTCACAACCTCACGGTCAACGACCTGCACACGTACTACGTACTGGCGGGTGCTACGCCAGTACTGGTTCATAACTGTGGCGACGCGGGCTACGCGGATGTTTACCTGGACATGGAACAGGGACACGCATCGATCGCGGTGACGTATAGCGGCAGAACGATTCACACCGAGGCCGGTTCTCGAGTCGGAGAGGATTCCATCGTCGGCTTGCGGACTGCTTCGCATGCTCCCGGGACCGACGTAATTCGAGTGCCTCTGCCGAATGCGAGGCGAGCACAACAGGCGCAGGAGTATTTTCTGGATGACAGTAACCTGGGGCCGCATCGTAGGGACACGAACAATTGTGTGACATTCTGCGCGAAGATCCTCAAGGCTGGCGGATATGAAATGCCGGTCTCGACATCGATGCAAATCGCAAGCTGGCTCCTAGAAACGAACTTTGGACGAAGGAAGTTGTGATGGCAGAAGACTGGGAGTGGCTGAGAGGGCAGCTGCCCTCCAGCGAGGTGCCCGAGGCGCTGCGTGTCCCGACGGCGTCGCCTGCCCTCAACCTTGGTGTACAGGTGATCGGCAGCAACATTGTCGGTAACGACGTGGTCGAACTTGCTGCGCAATACATGGCCGAAGACGCCCGGTTCGAACTGTGGATCGGTAGTCACGAGCCACCCCTGGGCTTTCGGCAGCAGTTTGAGCGAGGCCGCGCCTCTTTTGAGGGGATGCTTGCGGCATACGAGGCATGGGTCGCCTTCGAAACTGCCTACCAGGCGTCTGGTAGGCAGATCGACCAGGTGCGCGACGAGCGGGAGAGACTGAAGACGGCCCTACGGAAGGCCAGCGACGCCCTCGTGCGTGCCAGGATCGAATAGCGGAGAAGGTCGGGGCGAGGGCCCTGCCCATCAACCCATCCACGACGCCTCGATTTTCGGTGCCGCGAAGAAAGCGAAGACAGTAACGCAATGAACAGTTCGGGTATACGCCGCAGTCGTACTCGCGCTCGTGCCTTCGCGGCCGTGGTTCTTCCTTTGGTGTTGATCACAGGATGCGGGGACTTCGGCGGTTCCGGTGGTGAGAGCGGCGCAAGTGCGGGGGGCGAGGTCTCCGCCTCCGCTGCGAGTGCCCCGAGTGCGTCCAAGGCGCGGGCCGCCGCTCAGTTGGACAAGCTGGCTCTGGCGGAGAGCGATCTCAAGGGGTTCGCCGTCAGGAAGCTCAAAGACGTCGAGGTGCTCACCCAGCATGACGTCCGTACGGACAAGAAGGACTGCGCCGTGGTCGGCCAGGCCGAGTTCGGGGTGGCCATGGGTGACCCGGTGGCCACCGCGCAGCGGCGGGTGGACTCTGGGCTCGACGACGAAGCGATCGCCGCCGCCGACTCCGACGAGGAGATGGACGCGGCGTTCACGATCACCAGCACCACGGTGACCCTCGCTTCGTACGGCAGCCCGGACCAGGCACGGGCCGTGCTCGCGACGCTCAGCAGCGGGATCGCCGTGTGCGACGACGGGTCCTCGACGCTGTATGTCGATGAGGTGAGGGCGGACACCGCGCCGGAAGCAGGTGACGAGGCCATCGCGTTCACCGTGCGGCCCGTTGGGGACGATGACCTTGAGGGTCCGACGAAGGTCGTGGTCTTCCGCCACGGCAGCGTTCTCGCCCAGTTCAGCACCGTCAACCCCGCCTTCTCCGTCTCCACCGGCGACTTCGATGTTCCGGCCGGTCTGATCGAGGCCCAGGACGCGAAGCTCGGCTGACGGTTAGAGGCCGGAATCGAATCTTCCGAGTGGTGTGTGAATTTCTCACTCCGGGTCAAATCAGGGATCGATTTCAAATGATTGATCACGATGGCGTTGCGATCGGATATCGGCTAGCTCCCCTGTGAAATCCTGCGGTTTTCTTATGGTTAAAGTATGAGTAAAGTGATGGCGCTTCGCTGGATACCGCAAGGTGGCCGCGAGGGGCCATCGGCGCTTCTTTGAAAGAGAGAGTTCCCGACGTGAGATCCACCGCTGTCCGCCGTACCGCCCTCGCCGCCTCCGCCGGTGCCCTTGCGCTCCTCGTCACCGCCTGTGGTAGCTCGTCCGGCGACGACGAGAAGAACGGTGACAGCACGACCGCCCAGGCCGACAAGGCCTCCGCTGCCCCCGCGCTCACAGCCGCCGAATTGACGAAGGTCGCCCTCGTGCAGGCCGACGTCAAGAGCGGGACGCTCGCCGAGAAGGTGCCGGTGAAGGATGACATCGCGCCGGCCAAGGTGACGTCGGAGGACGCGGCCTGCGCGCCGCTCGCGTACCTCCAGGCCGGCAGCTATGTCGGTGAGCCGGCGGCCACGGTGAAGCGGGCCTGGAAGGGCGAGGCCGTGAAGCCTGCCGCGGGGGCGAGTGAG
>Ga0307513_10012909_pt1 | contig 10276 bp, 12 predicted proteins | sample 15_EM_MG_FD_202174 | JGI IMG/M metagenome (GOLD analysis project Ga0307513, IMG submission 202174) | Populus trichocarpa ectomycorrhiza microbial communities from riparian zone in the Pacific Northwest, United States - 15_EM | ecosystem: Host-associated > Plants > Roots > Unclassified | place...
CCGAGTCCAAACCACCTTTCGACGCCGTTTCGGTTCTGTCGTGGTCAAAAGACCTCCCGGTGGACATCGTCATTGTAAAGCAGGACGCCTCTCGATTACCGGAGGATACAGATTATATGTTCGAAAAGCAGCACGTTCAGGCCTTGGTCCATCTGTTATCCCCCCATATCCATCGGTGTCGCAGTATCCACATTGACGCACATCTCAGTTCATCCCTCCCTCCGATCCTCTGGAATTTCACGGGGTGTCCATCTATCCTTGAATCGCTTTCACTTTTCTGTGATGTTGACGATCAAAGTCATGACGACGAATTATTATACCCCATCCAACCTGAATGGGGCGAAGCACACAGTACTCCCCTACGAAGTTTGGTGCTAGATGGGCGAAATCTCCCAGATGTCTGCAGTGGATGGCTTCGATATCAGCTTGCACTGGAGCAACTCGTCTTATTGAACTACTCAGTGGACGCCAATTACCATATTCATTTGGATCGCATTCTAGAAACAATTCAAAACCTCCCCCGCCTGCTCCGCCTGAAATTTGACAAGGTTTTCGTCCTATTGGGTTCAAGCGCAGTTTTCACCAGCCAAATTCAGATTTTGCATTTTGAAGAGGTGGAAGCATTGATAATGGATGAAATTTTCAGGTCGTGCATCATGGATGAACTTCACACTATTCACATTACCCGTTGCTCCATTCTAGCTCTTCCCGCGGTTTCAAAACTCGTTCTCGAAGACATCGATCCTTGCGTTCCTATCGCATCAATTCTGGTGGATTGGGAAGGGTCCCATCTCTGGATCGGCCGGTGTCGTGGATTCGGAGATTCGTTCCTGGATATGCTGCGGACGACCAGTGATTGGGACGACGACGAATTTCAATGCCCGTGGGTCGAAACTCTCTACCTCGCCTATCTTCCCAGATTCTCTCTGAAAAAGTTGAAGAAGATGATCAAAGTTCGAAATCGATTTATCAACTACGACGATCCGAATTGGAAGACCACGGCACCCTTTGGTCCTGCCATACGGGAATTGCACGTGGTTCGCTGCGATATCGCAGAACTCACGCAGCAGGATATGGAATGGTTTTGTTCTCGCGTCGTAACATTTCGGTACCTCAAATAAGCGGAACCAGAGCCTTAACATGGACAACTTGCATTTGCCATCGTTTTATGGGACTTTCGACTCATTTTTTTTATACTGGAAACCATTTTCAAAGGATATTTCGTGCATGGTGCCTACCTTATTTGGTCGAGTTCGCCTTTATTATGTTAATTTTACAAAGGAGGCGTTGCGTTTAAAACCCAAATCTAAACTCCACAGATTCGACACGCTGGATGGGCCTCGTGGTTGCATGTGTATGCCACGCGCCAGGCCCACATTCCATTGGCGATATGATAATGCTCGTCCTCGATCCAGGGGCCTCATCAAGGACTCGAGGAGAGCACGACAACAGCCTTTGCACGAGGAGAATGCAAGGATGATGCACGTCAAGCACGCCGTGTTGTCGACCTTTTGAGTGAGCCCTCCAGAAAGCGTTCTTGGTAATCCGCCTCCTCCCAAGTTCTCTCTTTTTGACTCTGTTCTCTGCATCATGCCTTCACGCAAACCCACAATGTCGGGAACAATGGCCAACTTCTTCAGCTCTGTACGCCCCAGCAACAATCGCCTAGCCGTACCTACACCCACGAAGATGACGAGGCAACCCTCAGTTTCGTCGATGTATTTAGCGAATACGTCCCTCCTGGGTTCGTACCGTCTTAGTCTTTCCTTTGGTTCCTCCTATGCAGAACTGATTTGAAAAATAATAGGCAAAGTGGCTGTCGTCACTGGCTCATCTCGCTCGACAGGCGCAGCGATTGCCAGATGTCTTGGAGAGCACGGCGCACATGTGGTGGTCAACTATGTCAACGACGCGGTCGCAGCCGACGAAGTCGTCCAATCAATTCGATCTCAAGGAAAGGGGGGTTCAATCGCCGTATGCGCCGACACCTCTACCCTCCAGGGCGGTCAGCACCTCCTTGACGAGGCGGTGAAGACCTTTGGAAAGATCGACATCCTAGTTTTAAATGCCGGAATTATGGGGAGCAAGACGCTGGCAGAAGTGGATGAGACTTTCTTTGATTCGCATTTCGAGATCAATGTGAAGGCGCCGTTGTTTATGGCAAAGGCTGCGGCTGCTATCCTCCCCTCTCGTAAGTCGCATCTTTCCCACCCAAAGGTACCAAACTAAACAACATGTGTTAGCTGGTGGCCGTATTATCTTCTTTTCTTCCAGCCTGACCGCCGCATCCAGTACGTATCATCCTTCCCTGTTTGAATTACCTTCGCTCAACAAATCGTTTTGTACAGGTGTCACCCCGAACGCCCTTTGCTATCTAGCGACGAAAGGTGCCATCGAACAAATCTCACGTGTCCTGGCAAAAGATCTCGGTGCTCGTGGTATAACAGTGAACACCATCTCGCCAGGCCCCGTTGATACTCCCATGTTTCGCGAAGGCAAACCGCAAAATATCATCGACTCCATCGCGAGGCAAAGTCCTTCTCGACGGCTTGGGGAACCAGATGATATTGCACCGTTGGTAGGATTTTTGGCCAGTCAAGGGGCGCAGTGGATCACTGGGCAAAATGTTCGGGTCAATGGGGTATGTGATTTAAATAAATATCTTATACAAAGTATCGATTACTGAGGAAATGGTCACTTTAGGGATTTGTGGTTTGAAGAAGGGAGTTAGTTCGTTTCCTGGCATCTTGATTCTTCGTTATATTATATAGAAATTCCAGACCTCATGCATCTCCATGGCCGAAATATGTGGTTCGCTCCATTTGTATACCTCCTATACCTCCAACCTTTCGAAGGATAATGGCAGGTCGTGTGCCGATTAAGTAGAGCGCTGGTTTTTATAGTCGAATTCCCCGAAATTGCCTGCAGAGATCTGGACAATGACCTCGCTCATGTGTTCCATTAGGACATTTTCATCCCGAGACCAGGAGACTTCCCTCGTAAGAACTTATTACCAAATCGTTCAAAGCTTCTTGCCATGATTCCAGCTAGTCGGAAAATGAGGATGAGATATATAACCGACCAACATGACAAACGAACATTATACACGGACTTGGGATTAAATCCGGCCTTCAGATTTATTTTAAATAAAGAGGTACGTCGATGCCAAATAAAGCTATCCCAAAAATAAAAACATGAATATTCGCAAAGACAATACATCGGATATACAACAAAAAAGGAAAAGCATCCTGAGAATCAAGAAACTGTGGAGAAAGTCTCGCCCTCCCACAGAAAATGCGTCAAATGAGTACTCAAACACTTACCATCTTCCACCGCCAACGGGATTCCATATCCACTGACCTCCAACGATCCGAACTTCCGGTAAGCCCGCGGAGACTCCAATAGATCTACTCCTCGCGCATTGACCATACTATTCAGCGCCGCAATGGTAAAGTTACGACACCCAGTGAGTATCAAAGATTTCAAGTTGAAGGAAAACAAGGGACACTTGGTCACCGAATCGACCTTGGAGAGCAGATCGAGTTCGGAGTGGGTAAAACCAGTGCAGTCTATGAGATGTAGCTCGGGACTGACAAAGAAGGTTTGGTCGAATAGATCACTGATGATAAAATGAGCACGGTCATATCCCTCGAGGACTAGTCTTTTGCATTGAGGAATCTCACGAAGGAACACGCCACAGGTGAGATGGAGCTCTTGAAGTTGAGGAGAGAGCTGCTCGAGTAGCAGAGTTAGATACATGGTTCGCGTGAGCGTCATGACGAACCTTGGATTGTCGATGTCCTCGAGGGTGAGGCTTGGCAGATTAGTACTTCCTTCTTTGGGTTGGGTCGTCATCTGAGACACTGTCTGGAGTGCCCACTCTACGTCCAGGACGCTCAGGCTACGATTGCTGTAAGGCGGAGATACAACCAAGGACGTCAGAATTTTGTAATGTCGAAGCCAAGGTGGGGTCCTTCTGGGAGTATGCCCATCGAGAACTATCGCGATTATGTAGGAGGGCATTTGACCAGAGGTGGCTTTGTCATCGTCACGCAGATACTTGAAGGAGGGTGGGATATGGTTAAAGTCGGTAGTGATAGACGGTAGGGACGAGCTCGCGTATACATCGATGGAGAAGCTATCGCACTGCATTTGCATACTACCTTCCAGCCGTTCCAGGAAGTCCTTGACGCGCGCCCTCTCGGTGGCACCATCGGGATTGGCCCTGCAACGGCGGATGATGGCCACACCGAAAAGCGTGCTAGACCTGGGTCGCGAGGTGCCTTTAGCGTCGTTGACGCTGCTGGGTATTGTAGAAACCACTCGGGTCCAATAGTTCGGAAACTTAAGCAGGATTTCTTTCCACAGAGGATCCACCTCAGCCAAGTAATAGGGAAAAAGGGTAGAAAGCGAGGGGTATTCCCTGGTAGACCCCAAATAGCAGAAGTTGAATACGAGTTCAAGGAGTTCTACTGGAAAAGGCGTATGCATACTGAGAGGTGAAGGTTTGGGAAGAAAGCATCTGAGATTCCGAGTCACGCACTTCACTTTGGCCTTGTTTGCCATCAGCTTCAACTCTGACCTGCAATATCGGGATCATTTTGCTGCACCTGCTTGGCACCTGCTCTGCACCCATATTTCTTCTCAACAGAATCTTCATTATTTACTCTAGAGTGGAACTCGAAGTAAAGTAAAAATGAATGAAGTGCATAAATAAAAATGGATTAAAGGCGACACAACGCATATAAAATTCAGTGAACCGCATTGGAATCGCATAGCGAACGGAGGAAAGTGGGTCATTCATAAGAATTAAGAATTCCCTAAGAATTCCTCGCCATCCCACAAAAAATGCATCAAATTATGAGTTATCAAATCATCGTCCTCAACCGCCAATGTGGTCCCATACCTACTGACCTCCAACGAGCGGAGGTTCCTCGTAGGTGGGTGGAATCGTCATCTGAAAGTTTGTCTAGAGTGCCCAGCCTACGTTAAAAATACCTGGTTTACTACCATTGGAATATCAAGACACAGCCAAGGACATAAGCATTTTATGTTGTCGAAGCCAGGATTGGTCCCTCGTGAAGGTATACCCATCGAGAACCATCACGAATATGTAGGAGGGCATGACACTTATCCCGGATTCGGAGCCGTCAGATAATAAGCTGCTTTCTCAAGCATGGCGCCTTCCTCCATGGGCAAGCAGACAACATAGCAAATCGAAGTCAAAATAAACTGGATGAAGGGCTGGTGAAGAGCGTTAAATCAAACTGGATGAAGAAGCCCAAGAAATTGAATTTTCGCAAAGGCGACACATCGCGTATAAAATTGATAATAAAATTCAAATCACATAGAGAACAGGAAAAAAAATCATCCACAAGAATTAATGGGTTCCCAAAAACACCCTACTATCCCACGAAAAATACCTCAAACGATCAGCTATCCAATTACCGTCCTCCACCGCCAACGGGGCCCCATACCCACTGACCTCCAACGATATGAGGTTTCTCCTCCGCAAGAAACCCAACCTGTGAAACCTCCCTCGCACGTTGACCATAACCTTCAATGCCTCAATGGTGAAGTTATTGCACCCAGTGAGTTCCAAACACTTCAAATCAAAGGAAAGCGAGGGCCATTTGGTCACGGGGTCAACTTTGGAAAGGAGCTTGAGTTGAGAGTCGGTGAAACCGGGGCAGTTTATGAGATGTAATTGGGAGCTGACGAAGGTTTCGCGGTCGAATGGACGGGTAATGATGAAGTCGGCGGGATTGTATCCCTCGAGAATTAGATTTCCGCACTGTGTGGGGAGGGGGATTTCACCGAGGAACTTCGGCGCCCCGGGTGAGATGGATGTGGAGATGGCGAGCGTATGCTGGATCAGGGTATATAATTTGCGTACGACGCTCGAAGAACTTTAGAATGTTGGTAGTTACGTCCCCAGCCACAAGGTGTTCTACGCTAGTAGGAGGTGAGGTTGTTATCTCATAGGTTGTCATCTCAAAGGTTGTCTGCAGCGCCCAGTTTACTTCTGGGATACGTAGATTACTGGAATGTTGAGATAAGGACACGAGCATTTTATGGTCTCGAAGCCAGGATTGGTCCCTTGCGAAAGCACACCCGTGGAGAACCATCATGAATATATAGGAGGGCATTTGATCTTCACATTTGGAGACGGGATTATCATCAACGTCGCACAGGTACATGGAGGTGGGTGGGACATGAATAAAATCGGTGGTGATGGATGGTAGCGACGAGCTCGCGTATACATTGATGAGAGAAGCTCCGAATTGCGACATATGCGGTTCCAGGAGGTCCAGGAACTTCCTGACGCGGGCTTTCTCGGCCGCATCGTCGGGATTGGTCCCGGAACGGCGGATGATGGCCACACCAAAAAGTTTGCTAGACACTTCTTCTTCTCCAGTGGAGCTTTTAGAGATCACTCGAGTCCAATATTCCGGAAAATTGAGCAAGATGTCTTTCCACAAAGGATCCACTTCGGCCAAGTGATAGGGGAAAAGGGTAGAGAAGGAGAAATCTTCATCGTTCTCGAGAGACCCTAGATAGCAGAAATTGAATACAAGCTCTAGGTAGTGTTGTGGGCCCAACCTCGCCATCTCGCCTCGCCGTGACTCGCCAGGTGGCGAGTCAAAAATTCCAAATTGGGGTGGCGAGTGGGTGGCGAGACATAGATTAGATAGCGATCTTACAGGCTGATCATCAGATAAAAAATTGTAAAATATCCTTTGAATATCCTCTCCTACCCGACTGGGGCCGACTTGGGCCGACTCCTGTCAAACTCCTGTACCTTCAGAATGTCTAAAACTCAACACAAAGGTGGACAAGCTGCAGATGAATTTGTACACCAGAATTTTACACCCCTTGGAGAAAAAACAAAAGGAAGACGATGGAATATGCAATGCAAATACTGTCCAGACTCAACACTGCTCATAGTCCACCGTGATTATGTATTAAACTATGCAAATAACAGTCCCGAAACTCCTTTTTGCTCTCGTGGCCAAAATTTCTGTTTTTTTGACTCGCCAGCCTCGCCAGCACTTGCCACCTTCCCACGCCAGTGCTCTCGCCTCGCCGGCAAGTGGCGAGTACTTTTGGAGCAACGGCCCTCAACACTAGCTCTAGGAGTTCAATTGGCAAATCGGACATGCTGGGAATTGGTTTGGAAAGAGAGCAGCCACTTCGTTTTTCATTTGACATTTGGCTTTGTTTATCATAAGCCTCCGCGGTTGTGTCATTTGGACCAAGTGGCAAGTCTCCACTTTTCTCTTCCCCATCGTTGCCCCACCGCTGCCGATAGCGAGGACACTCCGTAAAATCTCTCACACAAGGGCCCCCAATACTTCACGGTATATTTTGGTTTCTTTCTCAACCCCCGGAGGTCATAGGATCGGTTCCATAGACGCGGTTGTGTGAGCACAAATCCTTTAAGTTTGAATACTCAATACGTTCAAGTTGGTGAGTGCTGGCAGTTTTGTCAAGCCGACACAGCTCTGACATAGTAGTTGAACAGGTAATGCTAATCTAAAGTTGAATTTTCGAATCATATGCCAATTGCGAACAACTCATTCCCTTAATCCCAACCACCACTTCGAATTCGTTGAAGCCATAGTCTCATTATTTTCCAAACACCATTATCATGGCCACGCTAGACTACATCGATATCCCAGTCGGCGCAACGCGCCTACGCAGCCTTTCAAACCCCAAAAATGCCAAGTCACACGACATCCGCCCCGCCCCCAAAATCACGACTTCCATCCCAAATCCATCGCCACCGCCTTCACCGACCTCAATCAAACGACGACCGTCCATTCTTTCGTCCACGGCTGCTTCGTTGGCGTCGCCCTCGCTGTCGTTGTTCCCACAACTCATGTTGTCCGCTTCGCTTCCTCCACTTTCGCCCAACCCAAGCGCTACACCACCACCTTCACCTAACATCAACCATAGTCATATATCATCTCGGGATCCTCTGTCGTTACCTACCATGTCGACGAATTTTAAACGCTTCGTATCGATCATTGGGCCCGTATTTTGGTTACAAGACCGGGTTGAAGAAATTTTACTGTGGAAAACGGGTCCGGCGAGAACATTTATTTGGATGGCGGCTTATTCGTTCATTTGTACGTTTCATGCCTTATATCCTCGATTTCTTGGCTGACTTTTCAAAGGTTTCTTCCCCCGGATTCTCCTCTTGATGCCCCATGTCATTTTAATCGGCATCATCCTCGCGACATATCCATATCCCTCAAAGGCTACTGAGGATCCCATCTCCTCTGAGCAGTCCATTCCGGCCCCTGAACGCGCGACGGAAGGTTCCGTCCCGTGGCAAGCGAATATTCAAGGAATCCAAAACCTAATGGGCGCGATGTAAGCTTCCCTTTTTCTTGCTATTTCCAATTATCATGGCATCCCAAAAAAAGTTTGAAGTTCGTAGCCGACATAGCGCTGTCAGTGTTGGTCCACGCCATGGACAGCGAACGGCCATCTTACCAAAAGCAGGTATCACCTTCCTGCTTTTGGGTTTCCGCACTTCGTTTGGGGCAACCCAGCATGCCCTGACGCTGATGAGTGATATGTCATCGCAGCCAATGTTTTGGGGACCGCTTAGGCTTGCATTTCAAACTTTTTTTTATTATTCTTATAAAAGTTCTTGGGGAACAAACCACTGCGCTGTCGGTGTTGGTCCATGCCGTGCATAGCGAATAGCCATCTTGGGCCAAAAAGCAGGCATCACCTTCCCACTTTTGGGTTTCCGCACTTCGTTTGGGGTGACCTGACATGAACTGACGTTTACGAGTGATACGTCATTGCAGTCAATGTTTTCTTGCGGAATGCTTGGGTCTCTTTACATTCCAATCTTTTTTTTTTTGTCAATTGCCACCGTTATTGATAATAGCTATATAATTTACTCATTCTGATCTTTGGAACAGAGCGGACCTGCACGACCTCGTTGCGCCCCAGCTCTATCACCTCCGCCTGACACCCCAACACCTAGCCAACACCCAACAACGTACCCCCGCATCGTCATTCGCATGGTCCCCGTACACCGCGCACATCCTCGCACTCCTCGCTGTGTCTTTCTTCCCTCTTTTATTCATCATCCACTTACCCCTTTTCCCCATCCGAGAAGTGTGTCTCGTCACGGGCCTTGTTCCGTTCGTAATCGCACATCCATACATTCGCGCTCTTCTTCCGAGCTTATGCCGCGTTTTCTTGGATGTGATGCCCTTTGTACTTGTTCGTCTGGGAACCTTCAAGGATCATACGTTCTCGAAATTGGGATTCCAGCAAAAGGGGGAGAAGTATCCGGACATAATGAGAGACGACGATGGGGCGGACAACAAAAACATCCCGTTGCCGCTTTCTATGGTGGTGCGGAGGGTGATTGATGATGATCGGCTGAGTGACGAATGTTGGAATTCGGAGATGAGGGAGGTGCAGTTGTGGGAGAATGAACGCTTTGGTGGTATGTTTCTCCACTCTCCTTTTATCTTTTATTTTATTTTTTGGCTTGCTGACGATATTGTGCTCGTCATCTCTTCAGGTCCCATCCCACCTGACTCATCGACATTAATCGCAACCACCATGGGTGCGTCTTCCTCCTCTTCCTCCTCTTCAGCATCGTCATCATCTGCCTTTGCGCATCCGCATAAAGGATGGAGCAAGCAGAATTTGAAAGCTGGAGAGAGGGGCGCGTGGACTCGCGGGAGGGATGGATGGAGTGGGGTTGGCATGGGTGGGTATGGGAGTATGGTAGAGGGGAGTGGGGAAGTTAGGTTCGTTTTTTTTTGTCGTTTTTGTCGTTTTTCATTTTTCATTATTATTTGGGTTTTTTTGTGTATTTGGTTGGATGGGTGTTCCTTCATCTTTCCGCTTTGTGGAAACGATCGACATACTGATACGTTTCCTGCGTTGTTTTTATTGTAGTAGCAATCTCACCTTTTCACTCGCGCCTGGCTGGGCGTTCGTGGAGTCTGAGGATTGGAGGAAGGATGTTCAGTGTGCTTGGTCTGGGTGTGGTGGTGATGCCGGTATGTCTCGCTACTTTTTCGTTTTTTTTTATGTCGAGGTTTACGGATTGCTTCTCGCGTTTTGTTTCTCTCTCTCTTTTTGCTTTGCGTTGCCTTCGCACTGCGACTCCACCACAGACGGCTGGGTATACACCAACGACGCATGGCTCGGCTCGCGACCGGCACCTTATATCTCTGGTGGGGGGAGCGTCACAAGAAGGAGGAGGTGGGTGAGGAGGGTGTGGTATGATCCA
>Ga0307513_10012911_pt1 | contig 10275 bp, 7 predicted proteins | sample 15_EM_MG_FD_202174 | JGI IMG/M metagenome (GOLD analysis project Ga0307513, IMG submission 202174) | Populus trichocarpa ectomycorrhiza microbial communities from riparian zone in the Pacific Northwest, United States - 15_EM | ecosystem: Host-associated > Plants > Roots > Unclassified | place...
CCAAAAGGCAGCCACGCCATCTGCTACGCCACGTTTCATGCCCCCACAGTCACAGCAGCACACATCCACTGACTTGTCTCTCCATGTCATACTAGAGTCGAAAGCACGCTATACCTTTTTTAAGCCTTACTGGATAACATTGTCAAAAACCCTAAAACCAAATAAAATAAAATCACTGAAACTTTTTTTAAAGGTAAGAGACAGCTTTAGATAAGTTTAAACATTAATCAAGATTAAGCTTTTTTTTTTCTTTTCTAAATGATTGAAACATTAAAAGGATTTAATTAATTATTCGAAATGCTAATTTCAAGATTTGAAAAAAAAATCCTTAACCAATAAATCAATAAACAAAACTGAATATTAATAATTTCAATAACCATCAGGCTAGTTTGGTCAACGGCCACGAGTCCATGTCATGAATCCAGGATCAGATGACATCACCGAATGGCATTAATGAAATTATATAAAAAAGTGAGTGCTATGATGTAGCAAAATGGTTCATAAATATACCATGTGGAGAGACAGGAACAAGGCTACAAGATTGCTCAACTCCTGCAAGACACTCTCTCTCTCTCTGAGTTTGTCTTTGGTTTCTTGTTGTTGTTAATTTCTGTGCTTTGCAGGTTAAAACGAAACGACTGTGATTTTGGATAAAGACCCAGAAAAAAGCTGAGGTACTTTCCTGATAGTACTCAAAAGCGGTGTTTAATTTGAGTCAAGACTGCACTATGTATGCTGCCTGTCTTTTCCCTCTTGAGGCTTCCTTTGCTTTGATGCCACTTTCAATGCACGTGAACCTGAATCAAGAAATATTCTGAGCTAAAGCAAACTTGGTTTTCTGTTCTTGTCATATTTACATGTCCTAGTATTATCCAACATTTAAGAAGCTGCCTTTTTGGGTTCCTGAATTGTATGTTAAGCAAGAGTTGACCAATTATAGCTGTGTAGATGCAAGCTCTGGGTTTTTTCTGAGATGTAATTTTTGTTGATTTTTTTCTGTAGATCTTTCGGGTTGGACTTACTTTGAAGGAAAAGTTGATCTTTCTTGGGTTTTATATTCCATATATTGAAGGGCAAGCAACTCTGAAGTTTAAGCCAAGTTTAGAGGTCTGAGCACTGCTGCAAGCAAAGCAATTCACTATTTAGAAGTGCTTAAATCTGGTTCTCGTGTTTTTTTATCAACAATTTAATTAAGCCGAGCCAAAAAGAAATCAATTAGCGATTAAATTGATCAATGATGTATGGTATTGGTGGCTTGCAGGGATCCTCAAAAGAAGACATGAATCTTTTGTACAGTTCTAGTTTCAAGTATTCAGATGGAGAATTGAGAAAGAGTCAAGAATTCATGGATTTAAATCCCTATCACTACCATCAACAACAACAACAAATCCAGCAAAATTCTGGTCTGATGCGTTATCGCTCTGCGCCAAGCTCAATCCTGGAGAGCCTTGTGAATGGTACAAGTGGCCATGATGGTGGTGGCATCGAAAGCGGGGATTATCGGTATCTTCGATCTTCAAGCCCTGAAATGGATACCATGTTGGCAAGGTTTATGTCATCATGTAATGGTTCTGGTGATTCCAGTTCTCAAAATCTGCAAGAATTTGGAGAGAGACCAGCGATAAAGCAAGAAGGAGGAGATTCGGAGATGGTTTATCAAAGTTTACCAGGGCATAATTTGGTTACTGACAATTCAGTGAGTGTTGGGAATTCTATGGATAGCGCATTCAATGTTATGAGTTCAATGGCTTTAGAGAATTCTATGCAAGCAACTAAGATGAGTACCGCGAACGGATCTAATCTTGCTAGGCAAAACAGCTCTCCAGCTGGACTTTTCTCCGACCTTGGCGTTGACAATGGTATGGCTCTTTTCCTCTCTCTCTCTCTCTCTCTCTCTTGAATTTCTATATTTCTAATTAATGAATTTTTTCCATGAAAATCGCCTTATTAAATTTGGGAAATGTAGTCAGAACCTTGTGTTGTGTTTTTTATGTTGATCAGTGTCATCAATTTCAGGAAAAGAAAATTGTCTAAAAATTGAAGTAGTCTGTTAAATGGCGTTTGGTTTTGTCAAGTTGAAAAAAATGAAAAAGATCAAATTTTTGAAGAAAGGAGAATAGACACTCTACCTTTTTCTTCACTTTCTCAGTAATCAAACATGTTGTGGTCTCTTCCTGGATTTGTTGCACTTTCTTTGGCCGGAAAGTTGAAGGGATCTCAAAAGTTTTACTTTATACAAGGTTGACTTTTGAAATGTTTCCCATTTCTTTTCTTCTCATTGAATCACTCATGTTGTCGGTGAAAGAAACAGAGAACCGAGCAGAGTTCTGGAACAAAATTGGTCATTGCAAATGAATTATGTTAAATGATCCGTCCCAAACCATTAATTTTGATGACAAATTGAGCAGGTCTGCTTATAATTTGGTTATTGAATATGTTTCCTTTTAATCTTTAGTTCAATGTCTACGACTAATAAATTATCTAATGTTCATCTCCTCAAGATTGATTCATTGCTGAATAACTCTTAATGGTTAACAGGCTTTGTTGTAATGAGAGAAGGTGGCAGCTTCAGAGCTGGAAATGGTACGAATGGAGAAGCTAGTCCAACTAATAAGTTAAGAAGGCATGTGAACTTCTCATCAGGGCAAAGGATGTTGCCTCAGATTGCTGAAATTGGAGAAGAATGTATTGGTGGGAGGAGTCCAGAAGGCGATGTTAGCGAGGCAAGGTACATGTCTAGGTTCACTAGTGATTCTTGGGACGGTGCTTCTCTGAGTGGTCTTAAGAGACAGAGGGATAATGATGGGAACATGTTTTCTGGCCTAAACACACTGGACAATCAGGTATCATTTGCAGCATGCAGATAAATTTGTAGCTTTTCTTCATTCTGCTTATGCTTTGTTAAAATGATAATGGTATTATAATTCTCCATCAGGATGGAAATTCTGGAAACCGTGTGACTGGTTTGACTCACCACTTGAGCTTGCCCAAGACTCTTTCAGAAACGGCTACCATCGAGAAGTTTTTGGATTTTCAAGGCAATTCTGTCCCATGTAAGATTCGAGCCAAAAGAGGTTTCGCTACCCACCCACGAAGCATAGCAGAGAGGGTATGTCCCTGATGGCAATTAGTTGATTTAGCCATGGTATCGATGGCCTTTCCTTGTTATTTAGGAAACCCGTAATCAACTAATAAAAAGCTTTTCTTGGGTGTATATTGCAGGTAAGAAGAACTCGGATTAGTGAAAGAATGAGAAAATTGCAAGAACTTTTCCCGAACATGGACAAGGTAGTTCTGACTCTAGATATGTCATTCTCAAACAGTAATTCAAATTGACATTAGAGATATATGCTAAACAATTATCAATTTCTTCTTGGACAGCAAACAAACACGGCAGATATGTTAGATTTGGCAGTTGAGCACATTAAAGATCTACAGAAACAAGTAAAGGTAACATACAAAAGATACTAATCATCAATCAAATTCACATGATCTTTCATGTTTCAAGTATCTCTATCTTCCTTTACCAAAAATCTCTTTTTTTTTGCAGACCCTCACGGATACTAAAGCGAAGTGCACGTGTTCTAGTAAACAGAAGCACTATTCAAGTCCCTCAGCTTGATTTTAGTTTCTGTACAGATAGCACTAGGACAATGGCAAGACAAAAAACAAGCACATAGCTACCTAGTTTTGATCTACTGTAAAATAATAGGTATCAGGAGACAGTGAGCTTTAAGGATAATTTGATATCGCTTTTCTCTGTAATATTTTGTAGTGCTGGCCTCGGCATTCTACCGAAAGCAATGCCCTTTCAAAATGATCGATCTACAGCTCTTCTTCTGTTTGTATTTTCCTGTATGTAACTTTTGATCTGTTGAGCTGGGCCATTGTTCTTGCATTATCTGTCAATTTCTCAAAACAAAACGCCAGAAGAGTTGCATTTGCTCTTACAACTCTGTCAGTCATACCTCTTTTAGCCTTCGGTCTTAAAAACACCACATTGTTTCTTAATATGAAATCATACCGGTCTTAAAGTCCAAAGGTTCCATTTGGTGATCTAAAAAGACTAGACTGGGTTTGAAGTTAACCAACCATTAAATTTAAGATTTTAAATTTAGAGAGGGCAGATGACTGGAAACTTCTTTGAATTTTAACTTTGCAGCCAGTTTCTGCTCATCTAAAATGATAATGAGCTTTATCGAGCCTAGAAACTGTAATTAGTTCTCTGGGTTGGTGTTAGGGCCATCGTTTACCCAAAACAAAAGATAAAAACTTATCACGTAGCTTGGGCTAATTTTATCTTGCAGGTTTGGGCTAATTGCCACCCTTCCTCTTCCCTCTTTCGTTTCGCTGTCTAGTTGTGGTCTCTGGTGGACTTCAGTGATGGTAGAACTTCGGCCTTGTCATTACTCGTGAATCCATTTCACCATAGCCATTTTTTTTTTCAATAAGAAAAAACCTTTATAGGTCGAAAAATATAAAGAATTAAATTTCCTTAAAATCAATCATAGTAGCAAGCCTATCATATTTCTCATTCCTATCCCATTTAAAAAAATTTAATTTATTATTAATCATCATGGAAACCACATTGAATTATCTTTTCTCAATGAGTTTTAATGCCTATTAATTAATTAAACTGTATTAGAATTCTTAAAAATAAATAAATATATAACACGATCTTCTCATCCTCCCTCCAGCTATTAATAAAGAGTAAAAAAAATCTATATAAAGGGGGGAAAAACAGAGTACAAAAGATAAACTAGACAAAATAAACCCACAAAACAAAAACAAAAATAAAACAAACAATTTTATGTACTCACGTCTAAACAAACAATAAACTCAACCGTTTTAAGTGGGTCTCGCATACAATGTCTCTCGATGTCCGGCGTCAAAAAACCTTAAGCGCGCACTTTTTTTCTTCCTTGTAATGATATGGTTTAGAAACCCTAGTTTCGTTTGATCTTCAAATCTCACATCTAAATAATATGTGCTGTCCGGTGGTTGTGTGATACAAAGTGTGGTAATAATTAACTTGTGTGAGGAAAGGATATGTGAGAACTAAGCTGCCATTGTGCAAGGTGTACTTTGTGTACTCCGATCACACAGAAATGATCAGCTAGATTGCACAGTACAGGTAATTCTCTGGATGAAGAGATCATCGATGGTGGGAATTGAGAGATGAGTTGGGTTAAGCTGAAAATATTTCTTCGACGTTATCCTGAGATTTAAGGAGTTTGGAATGAGGCGGTAGTGGAGGAGTTGTGAGACAAGAATCCTGAAAATATAAATGAATCTCAGTACTAAACAGTTACTGTACATATATTTACCAAGTCGAACGTGAAAAACGAAAATCTAGATGGGAGGGGCACCCATGAGAAACACAAGCTAAATCATCTGTGAAATAGACGACAATATTTCATTCAGCTCGTCAGTGTGACGGATACTTTGCAGGCCACTCCCCCCCTTAAAATGATTATTTATCGACTAACTGGTGGTGTCCCGCCGATGGAATGACATTTCTGTACATTTGCCGTTGCCCAGAGCCCATATAGTCACCCCTAGCTGAACTGTTCGCGCAGTTTCTATTTCAATCTTCAAATTTTAAGACTTTTTATCCAAAAAACAAAAATTTGATACGTATCCCTTATCCGTTTTACTTACTCTATATAGAGATTACTTTACGATGCATAAAGAGCAAGTTACTTTCAAAATAAAGTATTGAATAATGCATATTTAATATAAAAAAGAGTTTTTTTCTTCAAAACATTATCAACACAATCGAGTCCCGGCAAATAGTTTTTTTATGAATTTTTTTCAAAAATATCTCATGCTAAAATTAAATTTCTTTGTTTATGTATTTTGTTAATTAAAACACATATTTTTTAATTCATGGCATGGTTATTTTAATAAAAATTTATCATGATTTGAAAAGTAGAGCAAGTTTTAATTAAAAAAAAGAGCAAAAGATTATGTCTTGATAATTCTTACACACTGTATGCAAAAATAAAAAATTAATTATTCTGAGAAGATTGTATAAAAACTATACATTAAAATAACTAGATATATATTTTATTCTCGTAAGGAAATTTTAAAAAAAACTTATGTATGTTAGATTCATGTATAAAAAAGTATATATGAATTGTGATTATTTTTAAATTATCTTTGTGATTATTTTACGACCTTTCACATCATATTGTTCTACACAATGCATTTTTGTTTTTGTTAATATAATGTGTAATAATAAAGTGATACTTTATACCACTGTTTGAAGCTTTTTTTATGCAGGATTCCCACTGGACTCATAAGCAAACGGGAAATGATGAGGTGGCACGAAATCCCTGCTCTGTAATAGTACTCTAATCAAACCTGGCCCGCAAATAGATTGAAAGCCTAAAGTGTTGTAATACATGGAGATACACTCGCTTTAGCTCTCTTTTGTTTGTGTTTCACGTTTTGGTGGTGTTTGTTTTTTACTGTGTCGGTTAATATAGATATTGATATTTTTTAAAATATTTTTTATTTGAAAATATATTAAAATAATATTTTTTTATTTTTAAAAATTATTTTTGATATCAGAGCATCAAAATGATTTAAAAATACTAAAAAATATTAATTTTAAATTAAAAAAAATAAAAAATTTTAATTTTTTTTAAAAACAGTATTAAAACATAAAAAAAACAGGATATAATTACCCGAAAAAAAGTACACTAATAAGTAGAATAGTTCTTAGTAGCAAAATCTCAAATCAAACCAATCCATCCATTTTTAGATCTAGTAAAATACAAAAATAAACAGAACAGTCATAACCACGGTCATTTACCTCGGTTTATATTGGTGCTAATGAAGCAGGAGACACCCTCAAGAATTTGCATGCTCTATTTAATTAACATAACTTGCAAATATATATATATAAAAAGCTGAATCAGATGGGAAAGATACTCTTTATTGCATTTCTTGAACACTTTTTGCTTATACAAGAAAGTTCATGTAATATTCTACATAAAAGGTTAACTTCGTCCTCTTCACGGTGTGAGGTTTGAGACTCTTTCATTGACGAGGAAGGATCACTATTATTTTCTATTTGCTTATAAAGTGCATAAGAAAAGGTGATTAAGAACATGCACTTCCAGAGGTAAGGGGAAAAAACTACTTCAGTTCTTGGCTGTAAACTTAATCTGGATGCCATCGCCAAATGAAATGATAGGAGTGCGAGATACGTCTCCTCCCTTGACCTTGGTAAACCTGGCATAAAAAAAAAAAAACCCAACAGTTAACAAAAAAACCTCTGTGATAAAAAATATATTCCATGTAGTAGTCACCTCAACGTTCAAGTATGACGCCTATCAAGAGAAAAAAATCAAATCTACCTGTATTTGGTGACCAAGATATGAAGAAAAGTCGACAAGACCAGCTTGCTGTACTCCGCCCCGGCGCATTGCCTTGTGCCGCCACCGAATGGCATGAAGTTTTTGGAAATGGTAGCTTGGTCAAGTTCCTGTTGTAAGGAATTAAAAAATATATGTCTATATCAATTAAGAGCAGGAATGGCAAGCGTATAAATGATTGTGACAGTGAATCGATTTTAATCCTCCCAGAGATATTGTGAAGGTAGAATTTCTCACCTTCCACCGCCATGGGTTGAATGTAACTGGATCCTTGAATGTCTCAGGATTTAATTGAATAGCAGGAGTAACAATCATTACTGTCCAACCAGCTGGAACAGTGTATCCTGGAAATTTCACAAGCAATCCATTAGATTGAACAGTTTGGAAAAGGAAAGCATAGAAATGTTGAATTAAGAATTGGTTTTGGGGGCATACCTTTGACCTGGAAATCTTTCAATGCCTTTCGGAACAGACCAGGTGGGATGTTGGAAATTCTAAGTGTTTCATTGACGACCTGTGGATGATTGACCACATATTCCATGAGGATAAAAAAGATTCATCTTAAAAAAAAGGGAGTCGAAATATTGATGTAAAATTGTAACACAAAAGGACCATTTTCAAGAACGTGGAAGCTAACCATTTGGGTAAAAGTCATCGATCTGTACTCTTCCCAAGTGAGGCGGGAGTTTGGATTTTCTCTGTTCTTCACAATTGCGTCGTGCTCAGCCTGATGAAACAATTAGTGCGTGCGGGTGTGAACAGAGTGGCATTTTTAATTTGGAAGCTTAAAAAAGAATTGATAATAGGTGTGAGTGAACACATACTGCTAATTCCTCAACTACTCGGGGGTTCTCTGAAAGAAACTTGAATGTTAGAGTTAGAGTGGTTGACATAGATTCGAAGCTGGCAAATAAGATCCCGAACATGAGTTGGGGGATGAAATCCACTGTCAAGAACTTCTCTGTCTCCATATCATCAATGGCTTGATCAAGAAAATCTCCCCGACGCTTTGATGGATCGTTGAGTCTCTCCATCAGTGTATTCTTCAACATTTTCAACATCTTCTCTCGGTCCTGAATCAAAAGAAAGACATGTTATCGATGAATCCCAATTCCTGATGAGTAGAAATTAAAATAAAAACTTCAAGGGATGTTTGAGGGACTCCTCTGTTTACCTGCATGCACTGGTGGAAGGAAGTGCCAGGGATATTCAAGGGCAAGGAGATGAAACTGTTCAAGATCCTTGTGTAATTCTCACTTAGCTTCTCTCTCGAGTTTTCAGCATCATAACCAAATATTTTGTTCGCAGTAAAATTGAAAACCATCTACAGCCAGAAAAAGAAGAAGCAGGTTATAATTAAGCAGACGCATGCATTAGATTTAGAAAATGTTAATTAATACTAGTGTGCCAGCTGAAAATGGTGTACTCACAACTGAAATAACTTGTTTGACGTCAACAGGTCCTTGAGTAGCCCACTTTGCTAAGTTGGTGTGCAGCATGTCTTCTATTTTAGGAAGCAATGATTCCTTCAGGCTCTCAACGCCAAAGTGGTTCAAAGTTATGCTTCTCAAGTATCGGTGAACTTTGCCGATGGCGTTCACCCTCGTTTCACCCTCAAGAGCGAAAACCTTGGCAAATGAATCCAAATACCATAGCTCAACCAGAGTTCCTTCATGTTGCAAGATGTACTTGTTCATTTCATAGTCAGTGGACACAATGATAGGCCTACCAACTAAGCTGGTTTTAAAGATCGGTCCATACCTGAAACAAGGGAATTCATATATCAATTCGTTGGTAGTGAAATTAATAAGCAAGCAAGTAAACGCATGGACTTTGTTTCTTTCTCACAATCCACAGACTATGGCATATTACGTACTTTTGCATCCTTTTCTTGACGAATGGATGGAGGTCTAGAGATCTTCCAGGAATAATGAACTGCAGAGTTTCTCCGATGAGGGGCCAGCCCATGGAGCCTGGAGGGAGAACCCCGTCAATTTTAGGATTCTTCCATTTGCTAATCAAATGACTATAGTATACCACAACCAATGCGACAACAACCAATCCAATTGCCCACATCCTTTTGCTCTTTCTCTCCCCCGCCCTCTTGCGGCAATGGATGCAAGCTAGAGAAGGAGAGATAAAGAGACAGTGATAGAAGTGAAGAGGTGAATGGAGAGTTGGGTCACCACAAGCCTTAAATACAACACCAGTTCTGTAGTAAGCCTAGACTTGTTCGAAAACAGCGACCACAGACTTGGTTTAGAATTAAACAAGTAGTGAAAGAAAATATCTATTATCAACGGATTAAATCCTCAGGTGCTTTATTTTAATTAAGGCAACTGAGGATGTTCGTAGAAACTAAATTAATTTGACCAACATAAAATAAAAAAACAATATAAACGTTCAAGTCGTGAAGGAGGACAAAAATGCAGGTAGGTTAATTTGAGGTTGAATTCTTGACTTTTTAGCACCAATTCTAGTCAATGTAAACTTGCACTAGGCGTTGTAGAAAAAGAAAAAAAGCAGTCATGGAATCGAAATGAAAATAAAAGAGAGGCAAAAACCATCCTTTTACCCTCTTTGTTTATAGCAAACGATCGTCTTCTTCAAAGGCCAAGGGAGAGATACGTCCCTTTCCATCGGTACTGTTTTTTCAAAAAAAAAAAAAAAAACAGTAGTCGGTGGTAAAGGCTGCTTTCTTCTCTCCACCAATGAAAAAGAAAGTAAAAGGAAAAAACATGTAGAGCAGTGCCTTTTGGTTTTACCCCTTGTGTTCTTGATTTTGGTCAATTAAAATCAAAATTGACGAAATGTTGGATGAGTTGGCCTGAACCAATAATTGCCTTGTACAAGAATCAAATTCACTCCATAAAAATATATGAATTAACGT
>Ga0307513_10012912_pt1 | contig 10275 bp, 5 predicted proteins | sample 15_EM_MG_FD_202174 | JGI IMG/M metagenome (GOLD analysis project Ga0307513, IMG submission 202174) | Populus trichocarpa ectomycorrhiza microbial communities from riparian zone in the Pacific Northwest, United States - 15_EM | ecosystem: Host-associated > Plants > Roots > Unclassified | place...
TAATAAACTATCTCCATGTATGTCATACAAGGAGCAACAATTATTAGGTGAAAAATCAATATTACAAATGTGTTTATTGTATAAATCCAATTTTAAAATTATTTTTACTTGGAAAAATTGTCAAAGAACCATCTCAACCCAAAAGCTTAAGCTGTTAGGTGAGGTCTCAGGATATGATTTATATTATTCTCTAACACACCCCCTCAAGTAAAAACCCTTTGGGCTTGAAACTTGCACAGGCCCACATTACCTTGTGCTTAATTTTTATCAAATAAATGGGGATGGTGAGATTCGAACTCGAGACCACTTGGTCATCAAGGTTCTGATACCATGTCAAAGAACCATCTCAACCCAAAAGCTTAAACTGTTAGGTGAGGTCCCAGGATATGATTTATATTATTCTCTAACAAAAATCATTAAAAACACTGTAAAAACTTTTATAAATCATCTATTAATTCTAAAACATCCCAAAATCATTCAAAAACATAAAAATAAACTAGATCTAAAAAAACTAAATTTAATGGAACTCTTTATTAATTTATTATTTATTTTGCAAGATGAAAGCCAAAAACCATCATAATCAAGCATCTTTTATTAAATGAAACTCTTTAACACTAAATTTTAAGTATTTTGATTGCTAGAATCATGACAAACAATAACTTTCTCTTGCTATATTATATTTTAGCGAGTCCCTCCTCTCACAAACTCTAAAAGCAAAAAATAAACAAAATTAACTTTTGGATAAAAAAATATTATAATAAATTTGTGATTGATCATGTATTCTCTTTGTGTTTATATTTTAATTCTTTATCTCTTGATATTTATACCATAATTTCAAACTTGGTCTCATCTAATTAGGCTATAAAAAGAATTAAATCAAAAGAAATTGTTTTCCTCTAAAAATAGGGAAGAGAAAAATAAAAGGGGCAGCTCCTTCACTGAGGAGCTGGGAAAAACCTCGGTTGTTCTAGTTATACAGATAAATTTTCGAAGGATGTAGTTTATTAATTTAATTAGGGAGCTACACGTTCTCTTTTTGTTTATTATATATTAATTCAAGTTGCTTTACAAGGCCGTCTATAAATGTGGAAGTTGTTATCCATGCACATGAACAGACTAGGCCTTCCTTGCTTTATTTAATCCCTAGTTGGTATCCCACTCGATCTCTCCACAAACACACACATATTCAGAATCATATGGCTCAAACATCTCCAGTGCATACCCACGAGACTTGTGAACACACCAACATAACCTCTGTCTCCTTCTCCAACATCAATATTCTCATGGACTCCGTTTTGGCAGTCGATGAAGATATCCCAACCATCGACTTCCTCATGCTTTTCTCTGATGATCCCATCCAACAATCCAAGGCCCTCGACAATCTAAGCAACGCATGTGACGAGTACGGATTCTTCTATGTATGTACCCTCAAAACTCTATTTTCTCGATCAATTGTAATAATTGACAAAATTAAGGAGTGAAAAAGAGCTCCAATATTATATGTACGTGTGTGAAAATAATTAATCCACGACCTGGAAACTTTTTCTACGTAAAATTATGGCCCAATAACTTATGTTTTTCTATCATGAAACAACTTCTGTTCTTAATTAATTATATACGTTAATGCCTCGCAAATTAACTATACGATGTGCAGTGACTGTACATGCATCATGGTTACCATGTCATCTTTTGACGAATAGCTGTAATATATATATATAAACGTGTCATGCATGGTTATCGATTAAGCTTTAGTGATCTTTGCAGCTGGTAAATCATGGCGTCCCCGATAGTGTGATTGAAGGTGCATTGGAGGGAATTGCTGATTTCTTTGAAGTGACGAAGGAGGAGGAGAGGAAGGAGTACGTGAAAAGTAGCCCAGCAGATAGGATCATGTGGGGTTTAAATTCCCATGCTGGGGAAAATAGGGAATATCTCAAGGTGGTAGCGCATCCCCAATTCCATTGCCCTGCTAAACCAGCTAGCCTCAGGTACAGACAGACCAGTGGCCTTTTCTTTAAGAAATGAAAATTAAGCACAAAACATGCAATTTTGCGTCTTGCTCTCAGGACTCTATCTATACGTGCCCTGACGCTAGGCCCTTAATTTTCTGTTAATAAATTACAGTGAGGCCCTAGAAGAGTACTTCAAGAGATTTCAAGATGTTAAAATTGGTTTGGCGAGGGCGATATCCAAGATCTTGGGACTTGAAGAGTTTTACATCGAGAAGTTCTTCAATCTGAAGTCAGGATTTGATGTATCTGCCATGAATGTCTATCCACCCAATTTCCAGTCAAAAGGTTCTATTGGAGTGCCTTCGCATACCGACCCTGGCTTCTTTGTTTCTCTCATACAAGATGTGAATGGCGGTCTCCGAGTGCTATCGCACAAAGGGAAGTGGATCAACGTATATATACCTCGTAATGCCTTCCTAATTCAAATCGGAGATCATCTGGAGGTAACTGAAGTCCTCTGCGACACAATCTTTTTCCCCTCTAAATAACTAGTCGCGCTATAACCTGAAGATCATTAATTATTATCTTGATCCACTACCGAGGAGGTTCAATAGATTTTGTGCTATAGGATGGGGATATAGCGCCATCTCCCCTCCATCTCTAAATTTTTATTCCATTATTTCCAAAATATGAGATTTGAAACTTCCAAGTATCAAATTATCAACGGTTTGGTGTTCCGTTTGAGAATAACACATATATCTAGCTAGTACTTCGTTTGTTTTAAGCAAATATATGCAGCAGGATAAAAAAATCATATATAATTGAAACTTTTATTATAAACTCATCAATATATATTACATACTAAATTTTTTTCATTATTTTATGTTTTTATTGCACAAATACTTTTAATAGCCGCATAAACTTATATAATTAGAATTTTTAAGGGGATGCTATTGACTGGGATCTGAGAATTTTCTTAGAAAGTTTAGAAATTTATAAATCCTGATAAGAAAAAATAAATAATTGATTAGAAAAAATATATTCCCCAAAATTATACATGTTCAATCAATTAAAATCTAATTAATATAACATGATTTTGAGTGCGTGAAAGTTATTTGATGTTCATAATTGGATGTCTGATTTTTAATTTTGTTTAAATAAGTATCTGGTTTAAAAAGTGTGAAATGTGAAATGATTTTAGATATATTTGTATCCTGTGGATGTCAATTATTTTAAACTTATTAATGTACGTTTGTACCAAAACTGTTTTTAGAAAAAGACAATTTTAATAATAAAAAAAAAAGATGTCAATATTATTGAATTGGTCAAATAAAAGAAATTGAGTTATTTTATATTTTATTTTTATAAGGGAAAAAATTAAAGTTTGAAAGCAAAAAATATTTCTCATAATTTCTTATGCTTATTTATCAAATGTTATCTTGATATTTTAATGAACACATAAATATTTTAATTAATAGACATCCACTTAGACACTTCATTATGAAAATCATGCACTCACTTAATTATGGAAATCAAATAAATTCAAGCGTTCAAAATCACTCTATCCCTGATCTAATTTTCTCATGGTTGGCCGTAAATGCTGTGTTCTTACTGCAGGTTCTAACCAATGGCAAGTATAAGAGTCATATTCATCAGGTAGTGGTGGACAACAACAAGGTCAGGAGAATCTCTCTTGCCACACTTCATGGACCATCTCTAGACACCTTTGTGATTCCGGCAACAAAGTTTGTGGATCATTTTCACCCATTGGGCTACCGAGGGATGACGTACAAGGAATCCTTGGAGGCCAATGGCCATCACGAGATTGAAGTTCAATCATGCCTTGAACAACTTAGGCTATGAACGAACAAATAGTTATTTACTCCTAGCTCTTGTGAGGAGATGACCGTCGACGTGCAGCTGGTCTCTGTGTGCTTTTACTCATGTTATGGTTTCTTTCTTTCTTTCTTTCTTTTTTATGTAATAAATTGTCATCCTAAATAAACATACCAGTTGCACCATTTATGTGATAAAATGGTGTTGATCGCGCAATTGATTTATAAGATGTAATTGGGGTTGTTTTCTTTTTTCTTTTTCTATGTAAACTAGATGTGTGTTCTGTGTTGTGTACGCAAGATATGTATATTACTTTTAATATTTAGAAAAATTAATTGAGTAATTTTTTCTTCTTGATTTTAATTTTATTCCTTTTAATTTTTTTCCATTTTCAAATTCATGAAGTCTTTGATTGAGGATATTTCTATTTCTACTAATTGCTTTACTCTTCAATCCAATTATATTGATGGAACAACATATTGATTACAAATGTTAATGACTTATTCAATCTAATTAATAATTAATACTTGTGAAATAAAAAATCGATTAAGATGAAACAACATAATCTTTTAAAGAAGCACAATTGTTCAAGAAAAAAAAAAAAAAAATCTCCTAGATTTTATTTTTATTTTAACAATGACAATATAATTAAACATGAGTAATTACTGTATATATAAAATATATTAATTAAGATGAAACAAGATCTCCTTAATGATTCAGGGGAAAAAAAATTATAAAACGTCTCTCCTTAATTTGTTTTTTAATGATGTTTTAATTAAACATAACCGATTACTTGATGAATTTACACATTGATTAAGATTAAACAACACAACCTTTACGAGAAGCACAATTAAACATAATTTTATTTTTATTTTTGTGTTGACTACAGGGCATTTTAATTGAACATTTGAAAACAACACTTTCAGTAAGATAAAATAACATAATTTTTCTGAAGAGCACAATGGTTCAAGAAAAAAAGAAATGTCTTTTTATTTCTACTTTTATTTGGATATGAGTCTTAAATTGAGTGTAATTCATTACTATATGAAACAATAAAAAGCAAAATGGTTCATAAAAAAAAATACAAAAAAGTGTACGTCTCCTTGTTTATATTACATAAAATTTTAATTACATATAAATGATAACTATGTGAAAACAACACATTGATTAGTTGAAACACAACTTTTTTCGAGAAGAATAATTATTTGGAAAAAAATAAAATATAAAAAGTATCTTCTTAATTTTTTTCCTATGTTGACATAAAAATGAGAATTTTCATAATTTAAATATTATATAGATTATCATAATCGGTCATCTACTAACCTGACCTTAAAGTCTTTAACCAATAAATTAGCTTAGTGACTACTAGGGATGTTAGAAGTTAGAGCCTGGAACGGAGAGGGGAAGCTAAGAAATTTATTATTGGGTCCAAGGTAGATTAGAGTGAATTTTATTAATAGAATATTATTTTGTTATATTTATCAATAAATACTGATAAAAAACCATCTAGGTGGTAACCCAGTAGTAAAAAGTTTGGGACCAAGAGATTTGCTCCCTCTGTGGTCTCAGGTTCGAGCTCTGTGGTTGCTCATATAATGGCCACTGGAGGCTTATATGGTCGTTAACTTCTGGGCCCGTGGGATTAGTTGAGGTGCGCACAAACTGGCCCGGACACCCACGTTAAACTAAAAAAAATAAATACTAATAAAAATATTATCTTAATATATATTAAGAGAATTACAGTAAAAAAAAAGAAAAAAAGAAGTTAAGAGTCTAATGCCTTGGCATATTTTCATATGCCAACTCCTGTATAAATCACTTAATTGGCTTGCATCCTAGTTAGAGGAAATTAGCTTGATTGGACTTTACTAATGAAATTAGCTCCGTGATTGCGTGGGATGTTAGAAGTTAGAGTCTGGAATTGAGAGGGGAGTTAAGAAATTCATTTATTGAGTCCAAGTATCTCTTTCAAGCCCACAGGCCCAATCCACACAACAGATACTCTAAGAAATTCTTTCAAGCCCACAGGCCCAATCCACACAACAGATACTCTAAGAAATTCTTTCAAGCCCACAGGCCCAATCCACACAACAGATACTCTAAGAAATTGAGTATCTTATGTAATCACTACTCAGCCCACAAAAGAGGCACAAGTCCTTACGGTACAGTTTCTAAAAGGATCTTGCCACGCTCCAAATCAGCTTGCAATATAGCTAACAAGTATTACCTTCTCTTGGTGGTGGTCTAGTGGTAAGAGCTTGGGATCAAGAGGTTTGCTCCCTCTATGGTCTCAGATTCGAGCCCTGTGGTTGCTCATATGATGGCCACTAGAGGCTTACATGGTCGTTAACTTCAAGGCCCGTGGGATTAGTCGAGGGGCGCGCAAGCTGGCCCGAACACCCACGTTAAACTAAAAAAAAAGTATTACCTTCTCTTTACACGTGCTTGAATAACGGAGAGTTGGGTCCAAGCCTTCGAAAGACCAAAAAAAACCCACTATATTATCCTGAAAAAATAAAAAAAATATATTAATAAAAAAATCCAAACCAAATTGGTTCAACCAACACTTATATATATATATACACACACTCAATTTCCTTCCCAACCCTAACCTAAACCAAAATAACCCTCTCATCACGTTTTCTCTCTCTCTCTCTCTCTCTTAAATATATTTTGTTTTATTGCCAGGTCAAGATCTGGGTCGTTAATGTCCAAGTAGAAAACGGTAAACAATTGCAGAGTCGTGAGGGTTGATAAATTATGAGCATCTCATCAATCATGAGTTATATAATTAGCATAAATGATTGTAAATGTCATAAATTCTTTGTTTTTTCTATCATGTTCTTTGTGTCTCTTTTTCAGGGTTAGATATGGTTTAGGATTTTAAATAACATTTTGTTGAGCGATGTAGATGCGACTGTGATAGCCATAAGGCATTAGTTTCAAAAGTGTTTTATTTTTGGGTCCAATCCAATGAGATAAAGATCAACATATTTTTTTTTTCTCATTTTGTCGGTTTATAACTATATAAATTAAATCAAATTAAATTAAAACTAAGTTGGTTTAAATCAGTTTTTATTTTAAATTAAAAAAAATCAATTTAGTTATTTTTTAAAATAAAAATTAATCCAGAACGAAAATACTCGTACCTAATCGAAGAGCCTTTGCTAACAAATCATAGCCGACATCTAATAGGCACAACTGTTACATGACAAGAAAATTTGTTCTGTTTTTTTTTTTACAAAAATATCTTCCTACTTATCCTACTGTTTGATGTACACATTCCTAAATTTCCATTCCATTTTATAAATTAATACTTTTACTTTATTATTACTATTATTATTATTATTATTATTATTATTAGTATTAGTATTAACAAAAACTACAAATGCTTCCACTAAGCATCATTTCACAAAATGATATTATGTGTACGTTATTTTATCTTTAATTTTTGTTTTTTTATCCTAGATTAGAGATTGACCATCATGATTCAAATTATGAGTTTAACAAGTTAACTCGGTTGATTTTAGTTTTTTTTAATTGTTTTTTTTTTCAATTTCATCATTTAACATCATATTTATTTGAAATTAGATTTCATAATTTACTTTGTTTACTTTATATTAGGTTATCCTAATCTCATTACCCGAATCACGAGTTTTACAAGTTAGTTTGGGTTGACTTGAGTCGTTTCATTATGTTCTTTTTATATATTGATTTTTTTTACAATTTAATTTTTCAACAATGGATTTGTGAGGAATAGTGCTTCAATTTTTTTTAATTTGCTTTATATAGAGTTATCCTAATATAATGAACCAAATTGCAGGTTTGTCAGAGCAACTCTGGTTGATCCAAGTTATTTTTTTGTTTGTTTTTTTATATGAGATTATCGTGGTATCATAACCCGGATTATAGGTTTGGCAGGTTAAATCGGGTTGACTTGAGTTATTTTTGTGTTCTTTTTTTAATCGATTTTTTTCAATTTTATTCTTTAACATTGGGTTGATTGGAAATTGGGTTTCATAATTTGTTTTGATTTAATTTTTATTTGATTATCCTCATCTCATGACTTATGTCATGGATTTAACATGTTAACTCGAGTCATTTTTTATTCTTTTTTTAATTGATTTTTTTTTTAATTTCATAATTTAATATTAGGTTCATTGAAAATTGAATTTCATAATTTGTTTTGACTTACTTTATGTACATCATGGTTTTATAACTCATCTTACAAATTTGATAGATTAATACAAGTAACCTGAGTCAATTTAATATGTTATTATTTTAATATTAGAAAAAATATCATCTTAAATTTTTTTTAGTCAAATTATATTAGTAATGTTTGAATATTTTTTTATGTTAATAAATAATTTGATCAGGCCCCAATATAGTGTCAGTCAACAATCTAGTATTGAGCTAAATAAACTAATATTTTCTTATAATTATTATAATCATTATTATTATTATCAATTATATATTTAGTGGTTTATGAGTTTAATCTTTTTAATCAACAAATAAAGATTAATATAGAAAGATCAAAAAACTATTTTGCTGATTAATTTAGAAGAATCAAGAAAATTAGGCGCCCTACTAGCAGCAACAAAATTATTTTCTCATTAAATATATTGAATCCCAAAACCAATTTCTTAAAAAAAATAAAGATTAAAGAAAGGGAATAAAAAAAATGGTTTCCTGATTTTTGGAAGGGCACAAACATAGTTTTCAAACCCGGCCCGATTTAAGGCTCGAGTTCCGGGTTTTGACTGGGTCGCCCGGGTTAATTCTTTTTTTTTAAAAAAATCAAAACGATGTCGTTTTAGTTAAAAAAAATACAAAAGTCAACGGATTGCAACCGGGTTTTTGATCGGGTCAACCAGGTCAACCGGATCGCCGGATCACACCGGGTTTTTTTTTCTTTTATTTTTTTTTAATTCAACTCGATTCCAGTTTCGGATTGAACCGTCGAGCCACGCCAGAGACAGAAGTATACAACTTTCTAGAATGTTCAAAACACTATCACCACCGTCATACAGCTAATTACGACTTTTTTTCTACAAATGCTTTATTAATAATGTTAGAAAAGTGAGAAACTCAAATTATGCTGAAATGTGACCGTCAATTATGATGACAGGTAATTAGGCAAACTCTTAGCTAAGGCAACCTTAACAATAAAATAAAAGTCATTTTATTATTTATTTATTTTATTGGCCACGTTTTAAATAAATACAATTTATAGGACATAACTAGTAAGTTTGTCGCATTTCATTGTGGTTGGACTAAGAAAAATGAATGTGCTAGCATTTTCAATTGTGTTTTTTTGACATTAAGAAAATTCAAAACTGGTTTCATACTTTTAATTAAATGAGTAGATCAGAAATCATATCTGATAAAAAATAGTAGCTAAAATTAAATAAAAAAAATTATATATATAGATCAAGATATTTGATCTCACAACAAGAACTATGGATCTGATTGTATTTAATAACTTTATTTTTTAAAATTAATTTTTTATTTAATCAAATAATAAATCATGTTATAATCTTAATTGAAAATATTTGAAAACAAAGTAAAAAATTAAATAATATTTTATTAAAACAATTCTATTTTTTTATTTTTTTATTTTAATTAATCTCAATAGAAATTGAATGCCTAATGGGTCGAGCACCTCTCACACACATTTAATTTATTTATTTATTTTATTTTATTCAAATTAAATTTTTTTTAAAAAAGGTCATGTGGCTAGGGTTCATCAAGCCCATTAAAGAAAAAGTCATGCACACCTAACCTTTTCTTTTCTTTATTTTTATTTATTTCTTTAAAGAAATAGGTGATGTGTCATTTGCCTGCCTAATTTCTGACCACTAGAGAGTGGTTGGAAAATCAGACCAAAGGATTTTCTTTACCAAAAAATTCATTTTTCATTGTTTTCACCTGAAAAAGCATCCTTATAATGTCAATGAATCAATAAATCAGCTTAAAATAAGCCTAAATTCATCTAAAAATACAATAAAATTCTCTCTCAACCCTGATTTATCTTTTCCAACAATATCAAAGGGAAAAAAGTAGCTTAAGGTAGGTTCTCTCGTCGAATAGAACTCATTGACACCAAGAATAAAACTTTTTCATAGCTGGAATGTGGCTAACCGATGATTCTTTTTTTTTTTTCCCACTATTTTCCATTGAATTTCTCTCTCTAACCAGCAACTCAAAAATGAGAAAAATAAAGTTTTGGACCAAAACAAAACTTTCAAAAACTAAAGGGACTATGATAAAAAAAAACAGAAAATAAAGGGACAAAAAAGAACTTTTTTGTGCAAATTTTAGATTGGTCACATCATTTGGTCGTGCTTTAAACTTTGGTTCTCAATTTTTTAATTGTGTTTTTCTATAACAAAATATAAGAAATTAGTCACTAATTTGATCACTAAATGTTGGAATTGAAGAGAAAAAAAGTTCAAGAATTTTTTTTTTAAAAAAACAGAGCATTTTG
>Ga0307513_10012913_pt1 | contig 10275 bp, 8 predicted proteins | sample 15_EM_MG_FD_202174 | JGI IMG/M metagenome (GOLD analysis project Ga0307513, IMG submission 202174) | Populus trichocarpa ectomycorrhiza microbial communities from riparian zone in the Pacific Northwest, United States - 15_EM | ecosystem: Host-associated > Plants > Roots > Unclassified | place...
TTTGACCGGTAATCTCGAAAAACGACACTTGCGACAAGGAAACGGTCCCTTGTGGGTATGCTCCAAATAAAATTAGCTTCTCAACCAAGGAGGTGATGCCATCAAGGTCACTATCTGGATGAATGAGGACACGGCGGGTATCCCCAAAAGCATGATAGTCACACCTTTGAGATAAGGGCGATTGGATACGTTTCGAACGATTTCCTCAGTCCTCATACATACGTCAGAAAGATAGGCCCTAGGTCTTGATCAGAGCACAATTAAGAGCAGAAAGGAGCGACGAACCTGTTCTCGAGTTGCTCTGGGATATGTGTTCTACCTAAACCGCTGGCATTAGCCACCTTTGCCGGGAGGGAGAAAATATCTTTCAAATGTTCATCCCAATCTATTGCTACAATAGACAGGGCCCCCGTTACAGGGAAGAGATGACAGTATATGGAGGATAGAGGGTAATGATAAAGAAGACGTTCGAGGATAGTGGTAGTAGACTGTCGCAAGGGGACACCAAGGATTGAAGACAGGGCGTGTCGCGCAACATCCGTGACATATTCAGACGAAGAATTAACTGGACAGAACCACTGTTGAACGAGCGGTACAAGGTCATTTTCTTCCAACGTTTGTTCCCAGTTTGGCAGCACTTGATCTAGTATCGCCAACTGAAATTGAGGAATGAGGCGAACGGACTTCTGATTTCGGGGTAACGGTACCGAAGTCTCTACAAACTGCTGGTAGCGAGGAAGGAGAATGCTGTATGCCGCTAATGAGGAAGCGAGAAGATTTGTTAGGGTCGGTAAGTCGTGGATGGGTCCTTGCAATTGGGAGAGGCATTCCCTCAGGTTCATAGACAGTGCTTCAGTCATGGAGTGTAGAAAAAGGTGTTTGACAAAGCTCCTAAGCAATCTCCGAGAGAGGACGGATGGAAGAGTGTGGCTGTTGTGGTTCAAGCATTGTTGAACGACGCCGTTGCGACTGACCCTTCGTGACGCTCGCGTTTTTGACCCTATTAATTAGCCCCCAATGTCGGCATCCGTCACATCCGATGATAACACGACCAGCCCGGAGGACACGCCTATTGACGTGCCTGCTTTGAAGGAGTTGGCGAAACGGTCCCTCATCGAGGCCTTGAACGCGGTATGATGCACAAAATCGACATTGCATAGGTTCTAATGGTGTTGTGTCTCCGTTCAGATTAGCGGGGCCAAGACATTGGTCCTCGATGCTGCACTTGCAGGACCTCTGGGTCTTGTCACGGAAGTTTCACTCCTCAAGGTCTGCAAAGAATGCAATCTTCAGTAAATTTTAGATTGACACCTCTTCTCCAGTATCACGGTGTTGACAAGATGTTCTGGTTGGAACCCGGGCCCCTAAATTCGACCACCACAAATATAGTGTACCTATGCAGACCACATATCAAGTATATTAAGATCATCGCTGGTAAGTTCACTGCCCTCTTTGGTTTGACCAAGACTAAGCTTCAGGTAGAGCAAATCAAAAAGCATTCGACAGAGGGGCAGAAGCATGTGTACAACTTGATACTAACACCTCGCCCATCTACTCTCGCGAGTCGAATACTGGAAGAAGAGGGTGTCCTCGGAGAGATCACGATTTCGTCTTACAATCTTCAGTTCATTCCTCTGGAAGAGGACGTTCTTTCCTTAGAGCATGATAATGCATTTAAGGAAATTTGGTTGGTACGCAGATATTCACGTATGTCTTGGTTGAAACGCTCACTGAAACCAAAGCTAGGATGGAGATGAGACAGCAGTCTACAATTCAGCCCAAGCACTCCTGACCCTCCAACGATTATATGGCCTATTCCCTAGGATACTCGGAAAGGGGGATCATGCAGAGGTGCGTCTCCATGGGGCTGTCCCGCTATATGCCTCTTACCCCCCCATAGAAACTCGCCAAATTGTTGGTCCGGCTGAATGCACAGCAGCCCCCGAGCCCTGGTTCAGTCAGTGGGATATCGAGTAAATTTGATTCGCTCATAATTATCGATCGGAGGGTGGACATGATCACTCCTATGCTCACCCAGTTGACCTATGAGGGTCTGATCGACGAATTCCTTAGTATAAAGAACTGTATGATATCCTTCACTTACACCCTCATCCGTTATCGGGTTAACCTCATGCTTCCAGCCCATGTTCTCCTCCCAGCAACGTTGGTCACGCCTCCTGCGCCTGGTCCGGCATTAGGGCAAGCCTCAACAAGCACACCAGCTCTTATTACAACCCCTGTACAGGCTGAGAAGAAGAAGAAATACCAGCTTTCCAGTTCCTCCGATCCGTTGTTTAACGAGTTGAGGGACCTCAACTTCGCAGTGATTGGGGCGAAGCTGAGCTCAGTGGCACATCGCCTGGAGAGTGACTATCAGGTTCGCTTCATTGGCTACCAGTCTTTTGTCTAGGCTAACCTCTCTAGGCTCGTCATAATGCTCAAACGGCCGCCCAATTGAAAGATTTCGTGGGTAAATTAGGAAACCTCCAAAAGGAACATCAAGCTCTGCGTCTACGTACGTTATATCTTCCTTCAAAGCGAATTATCTTATCTTTACTGATAGATACTGACTTGTCGGAGCTTTTGGTACCCACGACGAGATCTCAACTGTTCAATAGATCACTGGAGGTGCAACAAAGTGCGTCAACACCCTCTCAGAGTTCCTCTGTTACGCATCTTAGTGGTGACTCTAGATTTACTCGCATCTTATAATATCTCCTCGCAACTTAATTCACTTGAGGAGATGATCGCACAAGGTGCTGATCGACAAACCATTGTGCGACTGCTGGTTCTGGCTAGTATCTGTGGTGGCGGTGTGAAGGCCAAGTCCCTAGAAAACTTAAAGCGAGAAGTACTACAGGTAGGTCACCTTATTGAGAGTTTTTGGCTCCCGCTTACATTGGCCTTCCCCTTAGGGTTATGGATACGACTTGCTCCCACTGCTGTTGAATCTTGACAGTTTGTCCCTTCTTCATTCACAACCACCTCCACCCCATGCAATTGCCTGGAAGCTACCATACACGCCCCTTCGAAAGCACCTTCGACTTCTACTGGAGGAGGTGCCCGACGAGGAAACTCATCCCTCGGATATAAGCTATGTGTATTCGGGCTATGCTCCGTTGAGCATTCGCCTTGTGCAATGCATAGCACAAATGAATGGGGTACTGGCAAGCTTTGGTGGAAGCCTAGCTGCTGGTGGAGCAGACGGAGGTAATCGCGGGAAGAAATGTGCCAAGGTCAACGCACACCCTATAGTTGGCTGGAAAGGGTTTGAAGACATAGTTGCGACCATCCCTGGCAAAACGGTGGATGTCGTGCAGCAAGCCGCCGACGGAGCGATCGCGGCGGCTCCATCTTGTGCGTGCTCATACCACCTCGCCTGTCCAGGCTGACATGACTACAAACCTTTCTTTCTGCTAGTACTACCGAAGGAGAAGAGCACTACAACTGTCGTTTTCTTTCTGGGTGGCTGTACCTACACAGAAATCTCCGCGATACGATGGATGGGAAAACATTTGCGGGGTGCGTGGATCCATTGTCCCTCAGAAAGAAAATAACAGATTGTGTATCAGGACGCGAGTTCGTGATTGCTACGACTGGTATAGTGAACGGAAATTCTTTGATTGATACGTTGACGCCAGAAAGCTTCACGAAGCCGTCGCAACTGTCTTGATTGAGAGTGTTGCTCCTGTTATCCTGTAATCTTCTGTATGTAGGTGGGTTGCGTTTGGATATGGGAACTACAAACTTGCGGTCGTCTGATGATAACCAGCTTTTAAATGATTATAGAATTCAACTGCACGTGCCTCGTGATTTGTAGCCCTCCATCGATAGCCCTCGCACTAGTCAGCCTGCCGTTTAGTTATAGCTGATCCGGATATCGTGCAATCCAGGCGGGCCCTTAACGAACGGAGACCGAAGTGAAGCGCTCACATCTATCTCTCAGGTCTCTATTGTACGTCCCAAAGTCGCTGGACTTGTGTTTCAACGGCGCAGTTTTTATCAGGCCATATTGGCCGAGGAATGAATGCATACTCGAGGCACTATTTGGTTGTGTCACTTCCAAATCTTAATATAGTAAGGTCTACACACGAGCTGAATGAATTTGGGTTGTCTATATCACGGGTCACGTTACTCCAAAGTTTCATTCAAAAATATCGGTGGCATAAAGTACTTTCAGAACTTTGGAAAAACCTCAGCTGCAGCGTCGTAACTCCTTAGAACTTTGATTTTGCCAAGGTTTGTGTCCGCCTGCCTGAGAGCTACCGCCCTTTCTATACCGGAGCCCTCAATCATTATACCGAGAGCATCAACGAGGATATTCTTTGAGCTGGCCCCGTATTCCTAGACCGTATTTGGTGAGTGGACATACCCGCCCAGACCGGTTTACCTAAGAAAGAACCTCCCACAATACATTCTCCCACTGATCGAAGCTCTGGCAGAAGCCGTCTCCACCTGCGTTGCCGGCACCTAGGTCGAAAAACCTCTGGGCACCTTCAGCTACAAGAACATCGCCAATCAACGTGGGAACTTTCTGGTAGGTCCTTGTTCACACATCCAATCACGGTGTTCTACTCTACAAACGCTTTCCTGTCTTCGATATTTGAGGCCCACTCCACGATATATCTAGCAATATTGTCAGCGGGCTCGCTTTCGAAGGGTGCGGTGGCCGTCGCCACTGGTACGGGTTAATGGACTGCCGAATCGACGGTGGTAACCGAGGCTCTGAAACCTGTGCTAATCGATTGATTCGAATAGATTAAGTCACGAACCTTTGCCAGCAGCAGCAGAGGCCACCATTTGCGCCAATGCTTTAGGTGACCCGGTATTGCTTCCACACATGGGTGAACCTTTACGAGAGGTCTTGATAGTGAACATTTGGCGGAGGTGGAGCGTGAAAAAATGGGGGGGGCCATACTGAGTTCGAAACGCAGGAAGATCGTGGAAATGGCAGCGATGGTTTTGCCAGGCAAATGGGCGACCCGGAAAGCCTCAGTAGCGCCCAGAATCAGCACCTCGTGGAGCTAACAGTTCGATGCATGCCCTTGCGCCACTACCGAATGGAGCTTAAGCTTTAGGTTGAACGAGACCTTGATTGGCTTCAGTTGATTAAATGCGGCACTCGGACCTCACGAGGAATGCTTCAAACTTTGCCATGGAGGTTTGAATTATTCGTCCTATTAATGAGCATTTTAGTTCAGCCTTCGAGAGTAAAAGAGGTGGTTCAAAGGCGCACGTCTAGATCCCATACGGCTGCAATATGTATTTATGGTGTTCGTGGTATCTCTAGGGATATGATGCTCCCCATCGATAACTGTGTCTTCGTATGGAGTGATTGAATGTGTAGGGGCTGCACACTACGATCAGCATCTTGTAGAAGCGAGCAGATGTCTAGCCTTGCAGACGTAGAGCCTCACGCATAGAAGCTGCAAAAGAAGTGAGGAACCAGATGCAGGGCGCCATTCCCTTGTCTGAACCACTTGGGGCTGGTCCAAGTGATCTAAAAATGTGTCCGAGGCAGAGGTAGACCCAGATAGGCCCATTGTAACCGTCAAGACCATCGTTAGACGGAAAGCAGCCTCCGTCCTATTGCACGTGGCAATTGTTTGGTCTGGGCTTGCGGCTTGCGCTATCAGCACCGTCCTCCCCCAGTCTCGGGGTGCAACGCTCCCAACGCGTCCACCCACGCGACCATCACGCTCTGTTTAATATACGTTAGTATAAAATCCAATACCAGGTAGCCCGCGCGCCGTGGTTCTCCCTGGCGCTGCCGTCGATGTTGTCGACAATGTTGACGCGTCTCTCCAACGATGCAGGACCCCCGCACGACCTCCGTAACCACCCTCACGCTACCTGACGACATATTCTTGAACACTATCTCCCCCAGCGACACCTCAAATCATCCGCAATCGAGCGAACGTCCCACCAGATTAGCGCGATAGGCAAGCGCAATGACGAACGCTCCTCCATTTCCAGAGCAGGCCTTACCAGCTTGGATGACCTATATCCTCGTCACTGACCCAGTTGGCGCCCCAACGTGGTCTGTCGTTACTCTCCCTCTTACATACTATGGACCCCCAGTAAGCTCTGTATTCACTCTGATAAAACTTCTTAAATTATTTACCGTGGTAATTGTAGATTCCGTTGGGCACCGATGGCGTCTGGACATACGGAGGACTCACACCCCCGGCGGCTGCAACTCCAATCATCACGGAGACGCAACCTCCAGCGCTGACGACTATTCCGACCCCTACCACTATAGTGCAGCTCACAGTTACCCCAGGACCCCCTGTAACGGCAACCTTGTTCACTACTCTTGCGACGCCTACAATAACAATAACCAGCACAGCAACCTCTCGCAATGTGGGTGCCGAAGGTTCTAAGGATTTTTCTTCGACCAAAGGAGACTCTTCATCTACCAACACCAACACCAATGTTTTCCCACCCGTCTATACAACGACCCCCCCGACCCCAAGCAATGCCCATACGTACCTGGGTCTACCTCCTGATTCCTTCCTTGGCCTTGTCATCGGCATATCTTTTCTAGTCCTGCTTTCTCTGTGCTGCTGCCTGGCGGCAATTTTCGTTTGTTGGCGACGCAGAAAGCGTGACAGGCAACCTAATCGTCTCAGTCGTGCGGAACGACGCGCCTTGCTCAAGTCTCATCAGCCGCTCCCGGATCCAGTAGAAAGGGAAAAGGATGCTTCCTTCGTTGCAGGTCTTGCCAGTCAACAAAGCAGTCGTCTACTTGCTGGTGACCGCTCCCCGCGCGACAGAAGCTTCGCCAAAGCGAATGCTCCAAGAAGGGAAATACGGAAGAGCGAGGTCGCTCTGATGCGAGCAAGAGGCGAGCTCCCAGAATGGAATGACGTCCCCGGTCTGTCGCCATCTCTCACTCATCTCCGACTGCAGGACGACGATCCGAGCATTGCGTATGGAGTCCATCCTAGCCAATTGGATGATGGAGGTGGTGGAACATCGTACGGACTCGGTGATAGGGCTTGGGCCGCTGCGGGTATTGATAATGAAGTCGGCTCACATATGCGTGGAAGTCGAAGCCGCAATACGTCGCTGCGAGCAGCCTTAATGCCTCCACCTCCCGTCCTCCGCCATAATACTAGCGCAAGCGGTGCCAGCGACACCATTTATCGGGCTCTCTCTCAACGTCCGAACCTTGGCGTCGAACCTCCTATCATCACGACAACCCGACCCGGTCAGACAAGGCAGAATCGACTCGAATCGATCGATAGCATGGCCGGCGTACCTGAAGGCGTCTACTATGCGTCTGGTGTACCAGCTGGTGCTTCTGTGGCTGCCCGCAAGTCTACAGATGAGCTTGACAAGGAGCTCTACTCGGTAGATGATGCTAACCTTGAGTTTGATATCGACCGCGAAATGCCTGGAGTTGATCTGGCAGATTTGGGTGCCACACCCACAGGGTCCAGCTCCGATTGGCTCGCCGGGAATGTCGACGACTTGAACGATGAACCCCCTATCGGAATCTTAGGGCGTGCACAGTCGACCCATTCCAGTTCCGGCTCTGGACGAAGTACAATCAGTAGACGGACGAGAAATCTGGACGATATAACTCGTACAGCTATGGCTTATCTGGAAGGTCCGGTTTCTCAGACCGGCGAGCGTTCGCGACTCGTCCACACACCATCTAACGCCTCATCACGTTCCGTCAGCGCATTGTCTCCCATCACTCGTTACGACTCTCCAGTTGAGCGCACCGAGGACATCCAGAATCTCGCTGCTCTTCCCCCTGCAGGCCACTCTCCACCCCGTTCACGAGCTGTGTTTTCCAATCGAGAGAGTGGCCTTGGTCAGTGGGTCAACCGGAATCGCCAGCTTGACTCCCGAATCCCGGAGCATCCACGTACACCACTCTTCCAACGTCTTTTCGACCCCATTCTTACTCGCGTTCGAACCGTCAGCCAAAGCACAAGGAACCGACCTCAAACCCCTCCCGTCGGTAATACCCCACGTCCACAGGAATATGCCGCCCTGCCACCCGAACCAGAGTTAGAAGAAGGGAGTAGCGGAGAGATTAGTGGCCGCCCCGCGCGTGAGTGGAATTGGAAAGCCGGACCGACTTCATACAGTTCGGGCGCTAGTACCAGCAAAGACGACTTCAGAAAATGGGGACGCATGGGTGGTACAAGCAGTGCTGCCCCTCGCAGCAGCTACGGCGGAGGGAGTGCACTCAGGCAAAGTCTGATCGGCGGCAGCAGCAACAGTCAAGGAGGCAGCAGAGCCGGACTTTCGGGGGATGAAGAGGTTGATAGAGCTGAACGTGGTGAAGGGAGTGGCTTGGGTCTCGCTGGTGTGCCTCCCGTCCTGGAGGAGCAAGACATCACCTCAGCAGCTTCACCGCTTCGCGAGTCCGCCACACCATCTTCTCACAGCCCCCCTCGAGCTCCCACTCGCGAACATGCTGATTTTGGTCTTCGACCTCCGCTTCCTCGTGTGCCAGTTGATTATCGCTCCTCGCAGTTCTCCTCCCGTACCGCGGGCAGTCAGGCAACTCAAGGTACCGCCTACTTCGATGCAAAGAGTACTTTCGCTTCCAGTGCCAGGGACACCGCGCGCGGTCCTTCACCCCTTGGTCAGACAACATGGAGTACACAACGCAGCCTTGCTGGAACCCCGATGATGGAGCCTTATCCAGTTGGTTCCCAGGACATTCCTTCAACATCCACTTCGACACCTGTCCAAGAGGTTACCACTACTTTGCAAGAACGAGACGCGCTGCAGGGCATCACACCTTCGCATTCGCCAACCCCTCCGCCTGTGCTGACTCCAGCTCCTACAGCGCAGATCCAACACGCTCAGCCAGTCGACGTCCTCGATGTCCTACCACCACCTGCGACTCGCGACTTCCGCCAACAGCCCAGTCTCAGCACTGTCTTCAGCGTTGGCAGCCTGGAAGCCATCCACGAGGCTCTTGGTACTGGTCAGCCGGAAATCGTTGTCACTGATCACGGCCGTAGGAGATCAAGCAGTGTTGCTGGAGCCGGTCATCGTCAATTCGGCAACTTCTCTGCCATAGATGACAGTGAATGCGTCCTGCCCCCAGGATTGCCACCAAATCCAAGGCTCTCTTATTTGCCTTTTGGCCCTCCAGTGCCCGAAAGCCGACCACCTTCCTACGGACAAGCTCAGCCCCGCCCTCGTTCCGCAGACGTTGCACAAATATATCAAGAGCAGCTACGACGCCTTAGTCAAGCTTCCAATGGAGCGGGGAGTGTCACAAGTAGCTACGGAGATATCCTCCCTGGTGGTATCCTGAGCGAGCGCAGCCAAGAAGCGGACGATCTGGAAGAAGACCCACCCATGGCAGCGAGTCAATGGAGAGTGCTTCGAGGTTACCGCCGCGTATCGAATGTTCCAGATCGTGGGGGGGCGGACAGTAGTGGGGATAGTTCTGCAGTCCAACGAGTAGGCGTCGGATCAAGACAACGTACTATCTCGACTCGGCAGGCTGAAGAGCAAGCCAACTATCGGTTAACGCTGGGCCAGGTACGTGTTTAGGTTGTTTAGTCGTATGGTTCACTGCTGATGTCTGACCGCGCCCCATAGTCATTCGACATTACTCGTCCAGGTGCTCGAGGCTCAGTCGTCGTGCAAGAAGGCCCCGGTTCTATCCATTCTCAACGAGCTTCCACATACTCTGGAAATGATTCGTCCAATGGAAACAATTCTCAGCGCTCCAAGGAGTCATCCAACAAGTCTCAAAACAGCTCTGGAGTGTCTGAGCATGGCCGACCACGGCCGAGGACTCTCTCCAACCCTCTCAGCACTGTTGGGCATTTACGTAGCGCGATCATTGGCCGACGGGACTCTGGTGCGATATCTGTAGGACCTAACACTAGCAGTCCCACTCGACCGGCCTTCTGGAGAAGAGGCGCACAAGAGTTGGACTCTCCCCCGCTGAGCGCATTGCCACCTCCCACACCGCGTTCTCCACGGCAACCAGCGGTCATCCCTCTCGATTACTCACCACCACATTCACCGACCCGACACCAGCATCTCCGAAGCGAGGATACGCATACCATGGTCTCGAGTAGCCATGGACATGCACGAAGCCCTACCGCGATAAGCATGAACACGCTTGCTGGTACGACGGTTGAGGATATACACAAGGCCCAGGATGAAGAGCCGGCTGCCCGTGTCCCTCTGTCCGATGTGGAAGAAATACTCGAACCTGGCGTGACCCCGCACAACGGAAGTGGCACCGAGGACGAAAGTAATAGGCAATTCACTGTTGCACAT
>Ga0307513_10012914_pt1 | contig 10274 bp, 14 predicted proteins | sample 15_EM_MG_FD_202174 | JGI IMG/M metagenome (GOLD analysis project Ga0307513, IMG submission 202174) | Populus trichocarpa ectomycorrhiza microbial communities from riparian zone in the Pacific Northwest, United States - 15_EM | ecosystem: Host-associated > Plants > Roots > Unclassified | place...
CACGGTGGTTCTCAACTTCACCCCACAGTCCTTAACAAGTTGAACTACAGCCTCATCGATCTGGCGCATAACAGCCCTGTTATTCGCAGCCGCAGCTGTGACAAGGCTGTCGCAGGCAGGGCGCAGTATCCTCATACCAGCGACGATTTGCTGGAAATGGTGGTCAGGGAATGTATGGATTTTCCTAAAGCCCCTTGCAAGCATCTGATCCTTCACCGCCTCCCGCCATTCGCCATACAAGTGGTTGTCATCGGGTATGCCCATTGATAACTTGTGATCAACAATCTTTCGATAATTGGAGCGTCTTGAACTTATATATCCTCTCAGAGATACGGGTGGAAGGTGATAGGTTTGGCCCGCCGGAGCCTGCAGGTTTCCCGCATTTGGCATATAGAGGTACTCTACGTTATTATGTGCCATATGGCTAGACCTTTGGGTGTATAGGTTGCCGCCGGGGTGAAAATAGCCCCCGGTGTGAATTCAGTGGATATCGTGGACGTTGTGAGTGTGAGTTAGTTCTGGGTATGAACTGTGTGGATTTCGTGGAAGTTGTAAATGTGAGTTGATTCCGGGTATGAATTCATTCGACCAGGATCAATGCTGATTATATATACAACTCTCAGTGGTTTGGCGCTTTGAATGCCTCTTGATTCTTTTCAAGAATTTGTAGTTCTGACACTAGCATAGCCAAGGCTTTATTGATTCATGTTTATGTTAGAAATGAAACATCCCCTCTGAAACATGACCATGGTGAAACATGAAGTTCGCCGAGCCCGTTCATGAAAGAAACCATAGCTGATACCACGTGATGTCTACATCTAGGGCGCTAAACTGGATTGACCTCTATTTACAGTTTAACGTTCAAAGCGTGCACGCCTCTTGAACCTATGTGCGATCCACACGAGTTAGGATCAACACTAAGCACTACTCCGATGCCTAGCAAATGTCCATTCTGTCGACAAAAATACACCCAAGCAGCAGCATATGAGAAACATTTACGAACGACCCACGCCAATGTGAACATTATCCTCACCTTCACTACTATACGATATCCATCATCGGCCAGCCATGTTCTTGACAGGCAAACTGACGTCATGGGGGAACGTCTGGATTCTGACTATGAATCCGATCCCGAGCCTACTGGACACGAGCACGACGTATTGAGTAGTGATGTTGTGTACGAGTCTGATACTGAAGTGCTTAACAACACTGCCTCTTTTTCCAGCAGCCAACAAAAGCATTGTCCGGGAGCTGGAGAAGCAATTGGGGACGTGAACGGGTTCAAACAAGATATCAGTAATCTGTATGACGACCTATGGGCACCATTCCCCAGCGGGCAAGGGTTCAGGCTTGCCGCTTGGCTCCTTGACAGTAAAGTACCGAAGTCACGAATCAACGAATACTTCGCGAGTGGCCTAGGCAATTCTGAGTCTGTCTGCTATGGCTCTATGCACACGCTCGAGAAGCACCTCCGGGAATTGGATCCGTACAGTCGATATCTACAATGGTTTAAAGGACAGGTAGAGGACGGAAAGAGAACTTTATCATTCTTCTATCGCAACGTCCTAGATTGTGTCAGATATCTCCTTCGCCAGATAGCCTACCGAGATGACTTTGTTTACCCGCCACCCCGTGAATACGATCATACAGGGCAACGGGTATATGCCGAGATGCATACAGCAGACTGGTGGTGGGATATTCAAGTAGAGTTTCTCAATCTCTTTCCTGGGAGCGCTGACTAACTGATTATAGGAGACACTTCCGTCTGGCGCGACTGTTGTTCCAATCATTGGGATGTCGGATCAGACGCATCTGAGCAACTTTTCGGATGACAAGAAGGCATGGCCAGTCTATTTGACTCTCAGAAATCTTCCAGCAACCCGGCGTAATAGACTCAGATCCTTTGCAGTTCTCCTTCTTGCACTATTGCCAGTTCCCCCCAAACTTACAAAATCCTCCGCAGACCACTTGCAGAGGCAAATTACTGCCGACACACTGCGAGGCGTCTTCGAACTCCTGTTTGAGCCCTTGCAGAATGCGGCGCTGGAGGGCGTCAATATTGACTGTACCAATGGGAAAGTGCGGAGATGCTTTCCAATATTGTCCCCGTGGATTCCTGACCATATGGAAAAGGTTGCGCTTCGCGGGATAAAATCGAATGTTTGTCCTAAATGCGAAGTGCTTCCAGGAGAATTGGGAACCGACGCCAACAGCCACCGGGCCCGAGATTATGCAAGATATGAACGTTGTGAGCGTGAATCTGCCAGTGACGACTCCCGCACTATGTTTGAAACTGTTGGTATCGATCTTGAGAAAAACGTGTTTCACGGGCTTCACCGGGTTTCGGCGCCTGGTCTGCACAAGTCAGATTTGCTTCATATAGTTTATCTTGGGTTATTCAAGCACTTGATGGACTGGATCTCTGGCTTTCTCAAGAAACACGCCCGGCTCCAGGCCTTTGACGACACCTGAAAGGCACTACCGCCATACCCGGGGTTTTTTGTGCCCAAAAAGGCCTATCGCGAGGTTATGCAGTGGCAAGGAAAAGAGATGAGGAACCTTGGGTGGTGTCTTTTGGGGGTTCTCGCCGTAGAACTGCGCCAGCCCGACAGCCGGCAAGTAATACCTTTCAAACATGCTCTAGACTGTGTCCGGGCACTGGTCCACTTTAATATGATGGGGCAATACCGAAGCCACACCCCCGAGACGATAGCCTATATGGAGGAATATCTTGACGGGTTTCACAGGATGAAAGATATCTTCTTGGAGGTTCGAGTTTGTAAACAAACACGGGCCAAGGTTGACAAGCAGCGAAAGGAGCTACGACATCAGCGAGCCTAGAGCAACATGCGAGTGGCACCGTCCAAGCGGCGCCGGCGCCTCAAAGACGATCGGGATGAGGAGAACGAGGTCCGTATGGACATGATCCATACGGAATCCCATTTCAACTTCGTTAAGATGCATCTGCTAAGTCACTTCTCTGATCATATACCCCGGTTTGGCAATATCCCAATGTATTCCACCGAGTTCGGAGAGCTCGCGCATAAGGAACTGATCAAGGACAGATGGAGACGGTCGAATAAGAACGATGTCGAGCGATAAATTCATCACGGCTACGGTCGTCAGCATGCAATCAGAATGAGACTTTTGAACCTGAATTCGCTGTGACGTCGCGGAGCCAATCTCGGTGACGACGTCCTGGGCTATTTAGATAAAACAACGAGTACGGTATCTACGCCGGCCCCTCGTAGAAGGATCTTGAAAGGTCATCGTGACAACGTGTCCGACGTCCTTAATTTTTGCAAGGTGTTAGGAATCTCTCTTGACCGAATCTGTTCGGAATTGATTCGATACAGCCGACACAACCTGCCCACTGAACGCCGCCTTCCCGAAGAACCAGCAATACTCCAACTACTTCCTGTTGAACTACTAACACAACTCGAAATCCCGGTTTTGGCATTCCAGGAAACCGATGTTCACGACATCCATCGGGCACAATGCACAGGAACTCACAGATTTCGGAATCAAGAAAGTCGGAATGATTGGGTTTGAGTACAGGCCGGAAGTGAGGAGATGTATGGTGCGCTGAGGGGTCGTCTCCCGGCAAAGCTCGTGGCGTTCTTCAAAATCAGGGACTGCAGCCAAGACACTGTGCGGCGGTTGGAAGGCGTTCAGATGTTGAGCCTTGTGAACTCAGGCCGGCCCTCTGATATATACACTCTTGTTACGGTTCAGCTGAGAGAAGATGCGCGAGAGTTTACATTGGTTGACATAGGGACAATTCTCGGCCTGGCTCATCTCATTCCAGAGGGAGACCGGCGCTGGCTCGTTAATAGCCGTATCGACTTGAGGACGTTTAACGAGATTTATTAGTTATACAAACGGGGGTATGATGGATATGTGCGAAGGCGTGTATCGGGTGCCATGGCAAGCTGTATATATAGTGTGTACTAGTATGAAGAAAATATATAATTAATACATGAGTTAAACGTGCCAGTGATGACTACTCTCGAGAGACGCCACAGGACGTTGGCGGGCGCAGGGCTGGCACAGGGTTCACGCCAGGAGACTAGGGGTAGGAGTATGATAATCCTGACGGCTTCCGGAAGGGGCTGGCGAATTGAAAGCGTCAGGACGCTGGGATATGGAGAACAGGGGGGACGTCAAGTCCGGATGCAAGGGAGTGTTGCTGCGCAACTCAGGACGCATATGTGGCGTACTGGCGTTGGGGGCGGACTCAGGACGCACGGGAAGCGTACGGACGCTGGAACTGAACTCAGGACGCACAGGACGCACAGGACGCAGTGAGGGCGCATCAGATGCATGTGTTTTTTTTGCTGATGAATACCCGATGTGGTGTCACCGCCCATCTGAACAAAAGCAGTTTGCAAGATATATGAGGGATATGAGAGTCACTGCCTCCTGAGGCACCATCTGGATAATGCCTAGGAACGACTTATAGCCATTCTTTGACCTCTTGGTAGTAGTATGGTTACCCATAGTAGACTTAAGGCTAGTCAGGGACGCTGTAAGGCTTTCAGGTCAACCACCCCAACACTAGTCTCAGGCAACCCCGTTAACTCTAGCATTACCATAGATTGTTAGTGAACTCTAGAGGCATGAGTCTTGTCATGAATTTAAAGGGTTCTGAGTGCATAAATGTGGGTACCACCCATGTAGCCAACCAACTGGAAACCTCTTATTGTAGGAGCAAGCAGTCAGATTTAGAAGCAGAGGATAGCCTAGTAGATATACCAATAGACTTGGTAGATTGTATAGATGAAACAGTCACCGGACTAGTGAGTCTCAATCGATCTTATCTTTACAGTTGGTATGTCAGCCGGCCTCTGACATGCTACCGATAGGATGGGGTCTTGGCTTAAGCATATGTAGTTAGAGGGATATCACTAGAAACACTTCCTATTTGTAAAGATTCATGATATCCAAGGAGTCCAAGTATGGCGTCAATCGTCTAAAGCGTGTAGCAGTGGTGTTGCAAAATGTAATGCTTTTTGTAATCAGGGTTAGGATCCCTAATAGCCCAAAAATTGTTTCTGAAGGCCTGTTGTTCAAGTCTTGAAGTTAGTTTAATTATTTTGTATATTTTGTAAAATTTGTGTATATAATATACTGTCGAAGTTCAACCATTGAGTACCCTGTGGCTTTAACCATTACAATTACAAACTCTCATATTCTATTTTACTTATACATTTTGCTCGCATATATCACAATGCCCTCTGTTATTATTCCATCCTGTTTAACCAATAGACTGCCTACAGCAATTACCAATTCTCGTCTTTATGATAGACTGAATACAGCTATCAGCAATTCCTCTCTCATAGATGGACTCAATAGTACAGCTAACAGGAATTCACTTTCCCGTGTACATTGACTGAATACAGCCATTGACAATTCCCCTTCGGCAGATGGACTAAATACAGCCATCTCAAATTCACGTTCACCTTCTACCTCTAGATCCACTAATCCAAGCACCTTGAGATCACAGAAAAGAAGAGCTAGAATCAGACAAGCCTATCTTGATGTAAGTTAATTAAGATATTATTTAGCTTCATTTATTTAAGAGAGCTTGAGTTAATTAAGTAAACAAAATAGAATAGAAGTTTGCCAATCCAAGCTCCAACCGTCAGTGCTCCATGGGTTCATAAATATTGGAGGCGTCAGAAAGCCAGTAATGCTAGCATACCCCTTGCGGAAACAGTAGCAGAGCCTCTATCTGTACTTCTAACTGCAAGTATACCTCAATCAAATCCAGGAGTAATTAATGAAATGTTGCTAGATTATAAAGCCTGGCCAAGAAGACGTATGTTTATTGACCAACCCTGTCCAAGAAGGTTGCAAATTGTTCAGATGGCATTTAAAGCAATGAGCAAGAAGGTATATTCAAGACAGAGTAAGATTCAATACAGGCCATGTGGTTTGTATTATCCCTTGGGTGGTCTGAAACTGTCAAAAATGGTTCCAGGTGCACTGAGGCCAGATTTGGCAACAATTAGCTGAACTTGGTCAGACAAACCGATTTTTGGCCTTCCAACGGGTCAAATGACTCAATGCTTCAGAGTTTAAATGTCTTCAACAAATCACAATGCTCTAATTATTCTCGAACAGGCTTAGTGTGCCTGGAACTATTTTTGACGGTTTCAGACCGTCCAAGGAATACTTGGTATTATCAGGTATATTTATTTTTCCAACTTCAGTTGAAGTATCATAGGAGAGAAAGGCTTTAAAGGGCCCAGATGTATTGACAGGAGTACAAACATTACTGATACCAAGAAAGAAGCTTGCAGAAGAGGTTGCTCATGGTGGAGGATGGAGAAGGAGAGTGCAGGAACGCATAATAGTGGATGAGGTATTATGGGTTACCAAGCGTGTTATACAATACCCTGGTCGCCGTAGGTATAAGAAGGTTGTTTCCCTTTTAGAGAATCCCAATACGGTATTGATGGTTAGGGAATATATTCTCAAAGCAGGTGATAGTAAGTTTATACTTCCTATTCTTCAATTTGATAACTTTGGAGTAAGAGAGTAGCTATTCTGTATGTATATAGAGCGAGAGTGCACAAAATTTGGCAAAGGTAGTTGCATGATATTAGAGACTTTCAGAATCAGAGGATACTAATATTACTAACTATTCTTTGAATAGTGTTGCCCGTGAGGTGGAAAGAACTATCTCGACACATACAGCATATCGCTGGCTTCAAAAACTGGATTCAAATATAAATAATACTCTTAGGGAATATATAATAATGGACACAAAAGGGAAGATATTAAACACTATCGTGACCATGTCTTTCTTTCATGTATGGAATCTTTGAAAGACCCATTCCTCAATCGTGATGTAAACCTGCAAGAAATTCCCAATTTTCATCATCTTTCACGTGAGGTACAGCAAGTCATTCTGGTCACACAGGATGAGTGTACATTTAACTCTAATGATGGTAAACATTATATCTGAATTCACCCAAAGCATAAACCTCGAAGGAAAAAGGGGCAGGGCCAAGGCCTGCATGTATCAGATTTTGTTAGTACTCCGATTGGACGACTTTGTAGTGGGCAAGCTTGCACAATTCTAAAGTGTGGTGAGGACGTGTGGTGGGATGGGGACAAGCTACTTAACTAAGTTGTTGAAAAGGCTATCCCAGTATTTGAAGCTCAATTCCCAGGCTGCAAGGTACTGATTGCCTTTGATAATGCTTGCAATCATCTCAAGTTTGCTAACGATGCTCTAAGAGTTTCAGAAACGAATTTAAAGCCTGGAGGCAAAAATGCCAAACATATACGAGATACTTATATGATAGATAAAGATTATCCTGAGGGTGGTTATGTTCAATCAATGGTTCTACCCGATGGTAGACCCAAAAAAATAAAGATTATCCTTACTGAAAGAAGACTCTGCCCTCAAGATGCAAGGCAGTTCTTAGCTCAGTGTTCAATGAAGTCTGCTACTGGTAAGTCCACTAAACCTAATCCACAATGCTTGAATGGAGGCAGCTGTTGTGCATGTGCAGTTCTGGCATGTCAGCCAGATTTTCATGCATAAAGAAGTCAGATTGAACAAGCAATTCTTAATGCTGGCCATGGAGTTATATTCTATCCAGCATTTCATTATGAGATCAATTTTATTGAATATTATTGGGGGGTAGCCAAGTATTATACCCGTGAGAACTGCGAGTATGACTTTGAGTCAGTCAAGTGTCTTGTTCCTGAAGCATTGACTGGCGTGCCAAAACAACTGATCTGGAAGTATTGAGCAAAGACCCAGAGAATGATGGAAGCGTATCACTCCAAGGTGGTATACAGATCTAAGGAGTATGAAAATCTTGTTAATAGAAAGTACCAGTCCCATCATTGTATTACTGTTTAGTCTACAATGTACTTTAATATAATCTCTGATAAACTTCTCTTTGAATTGAACACTCACTATTATTTCATAACAAGAGAGAATTGCTTTCTTTGAAATATTGAATATAAAAGTAATAGTAGTGTAATAAGTAGATTTGGTCCAAGACTTGAATGACAGACCTCCAGAAATGATTTTTCTCTTATTAAATAATCTAGCCATAATTACATAAAGCATTACATTTTGCAATACCACTGGTACACACTTTAGACGATTGGAAACATACCTTCTAATGTGAACCCACTCTAGGCAGCTAAGTTAGACAGCCCTGAGCTAAGCAGGGTACTTGCAAAAGGTTGAATAGTTGACTGCTCTCCTCTGGCTAGACATTGTTCTACTTGACTAACACAAGAGTCACCATATTCTAATATCAAATGATCCTCGAAAGCACTTATTGAGTAAAGCTATCAGGCTTAATGATATTATGTTTAATCACTTGATTCTACTTTGAATTATCTTGTATCATTTTGATGCTTACTTGTGCTTTAAGACTTCACTCTGGTCACAATATCTGGATCCCTCTTGCTATAGAGTGCTTTCCGTATACTTTCACGGACACCAACTAAAGTAAATATTTTACATAGCCTTTATTCTATGTGTCTTGTGAACATTCTCTGAATTATGCAAGTGTGAGCAGGGTTCTTACTTCGAAAATGGCGATATAGGATGTTTGTGGATGTGAGCCGACAGATCTGGGTTGCTATAAGTAATAGGGTAGCCTGAAGGGCCACCAGATACACGCCAGAGGTAGCAGTAGGCAGAAGGGCATTAGATGAGAAGATGAGAAGGTATATATAAGAGGGAGATACTATAAGGAAGTGGAGGTGCAACAAGCAGGTAGGAGATGATGGGGGGAAAGTGGACCATCCAAATGCATCAGGAGTAAAAGTTGCAGGACAAAGCTGACTCAGAAGAGCATGAAGAAATATATGTACAGAGCAGACATAGTTCATTCAAATACAAGCTGAATAAGTTCAGAGAAAAAGGTTTTTTAACTAATTAAGTTAATACAAGAAATAGAGAATGATTAAGTACATCTTGAGATATCATTAAACAGATAATACAAAGTTCAAAATGAACTACCAGGAGTATAATAAGTGATATAAGGAATATATTAATTAGTACGCATATACAGAAACTAGAAAAGTGAGTAGCAATATTAGCAGTATACAAGATGGTTTGGAAACAGCTCCGAGGGTACTTAAGAGGGGTGGAGTTCATAACAGAAATATCTAGACAGATAGAAAGTACAAAAAGATGACAAGCTTCCCCAACTGGCCTAGGTTTTACTATTTGTATACAAGTGCAAATGAGATGAACAACAGCTAACACAGCTAACATAGAGGAACGATCAAAAAAGAATTCTATATTAGCACAACCCTTGCAAAGTTGAACAAGGGACTCAGACAAAATCCGAAGATAAATAATCCTCGGAGTATGCTTTGGGCCTCTTAAAGGCCATAGCGGCATTTCCAAAAGGAAGAAGATGTAAGAGACACAAGAGAGATAGGAAGAGATAGTATTACCAGAGAATACAGGAAGATATGTATATAATATGTATTGTCGGGGGACAAAAATAACGGCAGTTCAATGATCGATGGCAACCCACCCCTCCTCATCACCCCGTACTTCCTACACCACCCAAACAAATTCCTCTAAATCAACCAAAACTAAACCATCCTATCTAATTATTTTTTTCAATAAACTATGCCTCCTATTCTTTGCAGTCATGCCAAAAAACCTATTCCCTCCAAGCATCTCTCTTAGTTTACCAGGGGGAGAATCTTTGGGTTACATGAGCCTCAAATAAGATCTGAGCAAATTTCCCACTACCTTAACATTCCTCCCACCACTGTCAGAAGGACAATTGCAAAGGGATATCAAGAGGGCAAGGAGAATGAGGGTAGAGGAAGACATCCTAAGACTACCAAGTTGCAGGATGAAGCCATGGTTGAGGAAGCTCTCAAAAATCGCCACACTACTTATTTTGAGATTGCTAAAAATGTTGCACCCAATGTTTCAACCAAGACAGTGAAGAGAAGAATTGCACAAAAGCATCTTAAAAAATGGGTGGCACAAGAGAGAGTTCATTTGGATGAAGACATGGCTCAGGAGAGGTTGGAATGGGCATTAGCCCATAGGCATTGGACAAGGGAGATGTGAAGAAGGAAGGCAATGTGGGGGGATGAGGTATCGGTGGAGAGGGGTGGAGGAAAGAGGAGAAAATGAGTATTTAGATACCCAAATGAGAAGTGGAATAAGGATTGTGTTGAACCTACTGCTAGGAGAGGGGAGAGAGGGATTAGCCAGATGATGACTGGTTTTTTTTATGGTCAAACTCATGGTCTTTTTTTAC
>Ga0307513_10012916_pt1 | contig 10273 bp, 9 predicted proteins | sample 15_EM_MG_FD_202174 | JGI IMG/M metagenome (GOLD analysis project Ga0307513, IMG submission 202174) | Populus trichocarpa ectomycorrhiza microbial communities from riparian zone in the Pacific Northwest, United States - 15_EM | ecosystem: Host-associated > Plants > Roots > Unclassified | place...
TATATATGTTCAAAGCGAACTTCGTCAGATCTTAGAGATCATCCCAGCCGTGGCAAAGGTCGAACGGTTACGCGCTTTATTACGAGAGAGCCAATACGACGATCGAATGGAGGACGGAGGTAGTGACGAAGATGAAGGAATGGAAGTAGATGACCAACTGCAACAAAAGGTACGATCTTTCGCATATACCAAGACCACGGTGCTCTAAGACACCTAAAGAAATGCTATACTATGGAAGAGATTCGGCCATTGATACAAGCCAGTGACAAAGAGTTGGAAGAGGCCTTAAAGCAACAGCGCATTCTAGAGTACAAGGGTATGAACCTTTCACGATGTGCGCATGACGGGAATTCAGGAGCTTTTTAGGCACTTTGCGGCAAATACCCCCTGCATATCTCGCCAAGCTACTGGTGCTTATTCTAAACACAATTATCTCAAGTGGAATGACGATCAAAGACATACCCGTCCTACAACTTGTTAAGAGGCTGGAAGATGAGCATCAAATACCAGAAGAGGTCACAAGGTACCTTATCCGCTGGTTCGGAGAAGTGAAAGAAGAAAGGTGGAATGTAAATCGTGAAGACGTCGTCCGGCATGTTGGGCTGGGGATGCTTACGTCGTATAAGGTCTGCTTTGCTGGCGATTTGTGGCCCGAACTAATCCTGACTCTAGCATGCGACCGATGCAATCCATGAACACGTGTTTGTCGAGCAATGGAGGGGAGCTGTTGGAGATGCGTTTGAAGACGTTGTAGATGTGTCGCTTCTCCGAGTGAGGAAGATTACCTACGGGCGGACTATGAAGTATTTAACTTCCACCAGGGGTACTGTCTCACACATGTGGTGGAAACAGCCTCGGCCACCACATCAAGTCTTCAGTGGTTTCCTTGTACGGACCTCCCTTCAGATCCGCTAAGCAGGTTCAACGACCTCTTCCTGGTACGTTCAAAATGGAAAGCAGAGGAGATGGATCCGTTCCTTGCGGAGATTGCTGTCGACAAGAAGGAGCGAGAAAAGTTTCTAATGAAATTTACCCGTGCGAGCACCGATGACAAGGGAAACAAATACTATACGGCGCGTACTAATCATGTATAATCATGTTGAATTTCATTCGCTCTCCAACGGTGCCAAGAGCTCGGGAGATCGCTGTGTTTGTACCAAACTATCCCTTCTTTGCTCTCCCAACTTCCCCGCCTGGCCCCCGACGCACTCGAGATCCCAGTACCCTGGAATTACGCTGAGCCTACTGGATTTTGCCGCCTTGTGGCAACACCGCCCTGCTTCATCAGCATGGCTACACCTTGAACTGAGCCACGACCAGGAATAATGCCTATCTCTCCCTTCACGATTGCGAAGATACGCGTAGCAGTAACCTCTAAAGCAACTGTCGATTCTACAGTGCAACGTCTCTTACAAGAACTCGACAGGCTTGCTGCTGCTGGCGACGACCGGCCTGCGATCCAGCGTGCATGGGCCGATGCCTCGAAAGACTTGGCTCGCCTCGTTCTCGATGGGACAATCCACCGTCACCTTGTTGATGCTCTTGCGGATGAGGTCCTTGGCCTCATCCCGCTTCCAAAGGAAGAACTACAGCAAGTTAATGAGACTGCTTTGGATGCTCTGGACAGACGGAAATCTGCGCTTGGTCCTCTGGAGAGTTTTCCGCTGGCAGTCGAAGTCGACGAAAAGGTCAACGAAGCCTTCATGCTGCGCGGGCTGGCACTTTACCCTGAGAGGTTCTTGCCTCCCGGGAAGAGCGTCTTGTCCCTCTTCATGAGGAAACCGGAAGAGGGTGATGAAGAGAAGAGAACGCAAGCACAAGCTGTCGCGAATACAATCAAGCGGGCCTTTTGGGACGTAGTGAGTAATCGCGGCTGCTTTCAATGCCTCTTCTAATTCCACGACAGGCTTATGATCAGCTTTCCTCTCCTGAACCTCAACTTCAACTCCCTCGTTTGAAGACGTTTTATGGTGACCTTCACGACGCACTCCGTCCGTTCCTTCGACCGGAGCACCCCTTACTTGTCGCCCTTTCATCACCGCTCTCACCGACATCTAATCCGCTTCGCTCAGGTATTCGGTATCTGCGGGCTTCATTGGTTGCCATGCGTACACTTTGTGCCCCTGTCCGCGACGAACTCATCGACGCCACACTACAAAGGCTTGATACCGAGATGGAAGTGGCTTCCACTCGAGAAGAACTCGCTCGTGAGTACGTTGATGGCATCAAGTCTGCACTGGAGATCGGAGAGATCATGCAACAAGATTTTCACGATTTTATGGCCAAGTACGGCGACGAGAGACGTGTACGATCGATGTTCCAGCAATCTGGAAAGGAGGCGGAGAGAGAAGCAATCAGCTGTGTCTTTAGCCCAACCAAGATCGTTGAACAATGGAAAAAATGGGCAGGAGTTCCGGAGGTGGGAGCGAGTCCGAGATGGTGGCTAGAACGACTTCTCTCAGTATTATCCAAGGTTGAACCAGTCACTACTCAAATCGATGATCATCCGGGTTACATCCCCCCCGTTCTCGCATTATGTAGGCTCGATCTCATGGAGATGCAGAACGCATTCCAAGGACTTGTCCTCTGTGCCTCTCTCCGTACACTCGTTCCAGCGCTCCCAGCCTCTCGCCGTACACAATTACAGGCACGAGACCCAGAGGCAGCGAAAGCAGAAGAAGCTTTTTCTCAGCGAATTTGGACCCTGCTTGGGGTTGACCCATTCACCACCAACGTGGATACAAGCACAGAAGATCCGCTGAGTATCGCAGAGGAGGTGGTGCAACTTTGGAAACTTCGGAATCCTCCCTCCGAAGACGGCTCAGAGGCAGGATCATTTGCCACCAAGGAGATATCTATCCGCGAGATGGCAATTCGTATGATCAATGAGCCAGAGCACCCAGTAAGAAAGTTGCTCACTCGACGATTGCTGAAAGCCGTCGAAGAAAGACTCCAAACACCGTTATTGCCCCCTGAAGCAAGCTCCTCTCCTACAAAGCTCGAGAGTGGTCGTGCAACACAGTCCGGTTTCCGTTTAAAACCCAGCCGCGTTCCGGTCGACTTGGAAGACCCACCCCTTGCTGTACAAGGGTTTGATGACCCATTCTTAAGGGATCAGACCACAGCAATGGTCAAACACCTGCGCCGAAATGTAATAGATTGGGTTGAATTCGTGTGGTCGGACGTGGTGTCTAATACCTAAGCTAGTAGGAAATACAACTAATCCATCGGAATGAGACTGTAACATCTTATATCTTGAGAAAAACTCCTAGTAATAAAGGCCTTCCATAGAATACAAGACGCGCAAATGAGCAGAGATAGGGTCGACAATGTGGCGGGCCGCCGCGAGGACGGCTTGAGCAGTCCGTTGCAGCGACCAGGCGCCGACAGTCTTGATACGCAGATTTCGATTTGCGACTACGACATGATAAGCCAGGGCGTCATATATTTGTTTGGCGATTGCGTCTGTGAGGCCGGCTGGAGAAATACCACGATTACTATTGAACCGAAGGCTTGTTCCGGGATGACTCACTCTCAAAAGCAGTCCAAGCACCGTCAAACTCGCTGAAATCCCGAACCACTCGACAGTGTATGGGAACTAGCGTCCTGTTCGCACTGGGGTTGAAAGTCAGACTCAGTCAAAGTCAAAAGAGGCATTCGACGTACTTTATAAATGCCACAATCGGTCGAATCAAGGCATTATTAACATAGCCAAGTTCGCTTGGGAAGTAAGGGACAGCTGCCTTCAAATCCCGGAACCGCAAATCAATATCAATGACGACCTGGTGCTGGTCTCCCACGACTTCCCGGGGAACAACAGCATCAGGAGGTCGCAATGCAGGTTTAACCAATTCGTGTTGACCAGGAATGCGGTCGATCAGAGATAAAGAAGGTATTCCTATGCCCTCTGTGGCCGCACCCGCCGCAGCGGCGACGTTGGATGCAATCTCGGACAGAAAGGCGGGAATGTCGACGTCACCCGCTGCTTCGCGCGGGAATTTGATGTCAAAAACGGCGTCCACTTTGCCGGATGTTATCCAGGAAATGGGCCCGCCAATTGCTCCAGTTGCTGCTTGCAGGTGGTCGATATTCACCCCGTCAATCCGAAACCGAGACTGAATGAAGTCACATGAGTCCTTACATAATATCCCTGCTAAGGATGCCTTACCATCCTCTTCCATCGGCTATCATTGAGGTCCTCCTGCGTCGTACGTCCAATGCTCTGCGGCTCGTGCAAGCTAAACAGACAATTATCGAACTGACCAACGATGCTCTTGGCGGATAGGATATCGTAAAAGAGCCATTGCTTTCGTAATAGGTGGAAGTCTGCCGAAAAGATGCTGGCGGTGTATGGCCGGAAACCACCAGGTTGGTATACTGTCACGAGGACATCTTCAAGCTGGAGCGACTGAAGTTCAAAATCTCCAGGTTTGGCGACGTGTCGGAAGGACGCCAAGTCGGTGACAGGGTCGTTGTTGATTGGCACACGGCGCCGATCTGCAAGGAATAAAGGTCAGAGGGCGGTCCCTTTCGGATGCACAATTTATACTTGCCGACTACTCCGCGAACCCCTCTGACAGTAGCGCTCTGGACCAGGCCCTTGCCGTCGAGCCACCTGCGAAAATCCAACTCAACATCCACCGAGTCGATTTCAAGGTCAAACATTGTTGATTGCTCGTCGATTATTACTCCATGATCTAGGTCTTCCTCTCCGTGGTCAAGGTCATGAGTGTGTACCGCCGGGTGGTGCACATCCATACGAGTAGCTGCAGTGTGGGCTGGATGCGCTTTAGATTTCTTGGTAACCAGGCGTAGGAAGGTCTCGTCTTGTGGGCGCTTGGAGATGTACGTCTTCTTGAAGCTGATTTTGCCGTCCCGCCATTTAGGGACTATCGCGGACTCGAAAACGATCATTACACCGGTTTCTCGGGTTAAGTAGTCGCTGACTTTCCGTGCAACGAATTCTGCAAGAGATTGTGAGTTGCTATGTGACAACGTAGGCTTGAGACAGACCTTGCATTTGCAAGCTATTGATCGTGAAAAGGACAACGCTCGCGAATGTGGTCCTAGAAAGTATGGTGAGGTTGTCACATACTACACCGAGCCATAGGTACTCACGTCCCGATAACGATCCAGATTGCGTTTCCCACAACGACCCAACTCACAAAAGCAGATAGATCGTCCGTATTGAATTTTCTGAAGCCCCGTATCATCAACCATTTGAATCGTATTTTCAACCGTTCCCACCAACCCGTCGCAACGGCCAGTAATTCATCCTTCGTTGGTCGATGCACATGAGGAAGAGAAGCACTCAACAAACGACGAATGAAAGTGGGATAGTTCTCCCACGGGTGTGGATGCAACGTGGTGTCTGGCGATTTATTTTCTTGTCCTTCGTTCTCTGAGCTCGGTCGTGTGGGAGTTGATTCGGTCGCGTGCGCGTCATTGTGCGGAGGTGCGGGGGGCTCGCGCTTGAGAGGATCGGAGGGAAATTTTGTGTCTGCCAGGCGATAGAGCGAAGTATGTATAGATCTCAGGTTGCTTGAGGTAGGGGGCTTCAGGACTTGGTGTTCAACGGCAGGATGCCGAGGCGAAACGAATGCTTCCCGGGCGAAAAAGTCATGAATGAGGAGATAACGTTCTCGAGGCTCATATCTACGCGTAAATCAAGAATGGACGTCTATCAGTGGGTTGCTTTCGTGTGGTTGAACGCGCAAACGCTCACCTCGACGGGACGCTCGTTGAAGAGAGCGAACGAAGACCGCCGCCCAGAGTAGTCTGCGAACTGCATCTGACGACTGTCCTGGGATTTAACACGTATCTTGTACAGCCCGGCACTGCCATGACCTCAGCACAGAAGGGGCCAAGGTACAGGCTTGATCCTGACCTTACGAGGATGATATTACGACGGGCACTGATACTTCTCGCAACACTCATATCTCAAATACACCTAATAAGGGCATCAGCCCTCACAGCTGCAATCAGCGCGAACCAGCGCCTTTGCTTCTTTGCAGACGTGGACAAGGAGGGCGAAAAGATTGGCGTAAGTATAGCAGCCATTTTTCCTCTATAAGTGCTGACGAGTCCCTCTCAAATAGTTCTACTTTGCTGTAAGCGGTATTCATGGAGTAACGAGGAGACCAACAGCCACTCAATCCCGACCTACAGGTACAATCCGGGGGCTCATTTGACATAGACTTCGAAGTCAAAGACCCTCGAGATGTCGTAATATTGGATGGAACACGCGAGAGACAAGGCGACTATATCCTCACTGCCAACCACGTTGGAGAATACTCTTTCTGCTTCATCAACGACATGTCGACTCTCACAGAAAAGCTCGTAGATTTCGACATTATGGTGCGTCTGTTCATCTTGTTGGAGCCTTGGACATGCAACGTTAATTCTGCCGTACAATAGGTGGAGAGCGAACCACGACGTGAACTATCGTCAGGCAAGCCATCACAGCTCTCTGAACATACAAGCCCACTAGAGGAGAGCATATTCAGATTGAATGGAATGCTCTCGAGCATCGAGCGAACCCAAAAATAGTGTGTCCTCACCATCAACTACGGCTCTGTGCTAATGGCTATATCCAGCTTCCACACTCGTGAGAACCGAGGGTTCTCTACAGTCAACTCTACACTTAAGTTCGTGGCTCGCCTGTCCTTATTTTGATTTACTGACCTTGTGTATAGCCGCATCTTCTGGTACTCGATCCTTGAATGCCTAGGAATCATCGGTATGGCTGTGTGAGTGGCGCGATCTCCCTTATATCCTTTCTGATCCAGTTTCACCTTCAGGCTTCAGGTGTACATTCTTCAAACCTTCTTCACTCGTACGGGTCGCCGTTACAAGGTCTAACCCCACCCTCTTGTCTTCTTTGTTTATCTGTGTGCAATCCAGACTTTCGCGCCACAACCCCAATATAGCCGTTGGTTTATTTCAGAACCCCCTCCCAAACTTGCTCGGTCTTCCATGACTTGCGGCTCGAGTTCTCGTAGTCGAGAGTGCTCCTCCACGCGTGACGCATGAAAGTAGTGGCGAAGCGTTCTAGTTGGTCTGGAAACCATCAATATAGTGACCCGGATAATTTGGATTCATGGCCGGGCCGCCTCAATACCGTAACAAAGAGAAGCCAGACATATGAACATATCCGCGGGAAATGCATCGGATGATACAACACCAATAACACCATAAATATACGAACGAATCCATACGTGGTGACTGAGGCGCTATTGATTTGTACAGACAGGGAGATGGTAGAACGTAGGAAATCAGTTGGTAACGCTTCGCTTGCGCAGGTATTCGTCCTTTCACGTGAGCCCTCCTACCGTCATTGCTCACCCTCCGCCTCTAAACCCATGGTGATGAGGGATTTGGACTCCAGGCATAGTGTACACCTGCACCACATGCCCCAGGAATGTGCAATCACCGGTGCGCATACGTGTATGGTGTTTAAGTTCTCGTATTTGTTCAAGCAGTTGCCTTAATTAGGGCGTTGCTAGCCCGGGCGATCAACCCCCTTCACTAATTCGAAGTCTAATATGTTAAAGACGTTCTGATCCACTGGAGAGAGTGTCTCGTATACTCCTGCCCTGGTCGCAGGAATGTGCCAAAAGCTAGGCACTATCGGTTAGCACTCGTATCGTTCTAGGCGGCAAAATGAGCATACAAGAAGCCGCTGTAGGGCTCTCAGTCAAGAGATTGAAATGGGAAGGGGAGACCTTGCCTACAAATGCGATCTGTCGCCCGTGGAGAAAGACCGCGAATGCATCACCTCGACCCGTATATATGTACGGTGTAGTGACATGGTATGTGCATACATAAATGCTTCCGCGCCGTATTTCACTGCGAGTTCCCCGCCTTGCGAATTCTTTCGGGTTGGTTGAATGCAAAGACGCCGCGCTGCGCATAGCTGAAATCCTAGACAGAGTGTGTGGGTCGTTTACATCACTTATCCAGGGCACCGCAACCGAGCCAGAATGTACCTATAGTATTAAATATGTGGCTTTTACAATTGTGAGTCTACTTGACAGTGCCCAGCCCTCGTGGAGAAGGTTGTGGCCGCCTTGGCGGGCCCTCTGGTTGGGCCGCCGAAGCTGCATCCTGGAGGGGGACGGTAACATGAGGTGCCCACATTCAACTGTCATCGTCCTTCCACCGCGGAGACACCGCAGGGGCATGTCCGACACATGTTGTCAAATGTCCAAACGATAGACTTGCATCCTGTCCTGATCCTGGACCTCTAAGGTCTGTGCAACGCGACCAAACATGGCGAGTCAAGGACCCAAGACAATGAACTTGTGAGCACATTGTCGGCTACCGTGCCATTGTCGCTGATGATATCCAAGCCTATGCCTAGACCGTGCGGCGCTTCACTCCAGTTCAGGTCCATACCGCTGATATGGGCGCCATACAGAAATCACATTGCAAGACGTCCCAAGCTCGAAGTTTAAGCTAAAGCTGTTCGTAGGAAATGAGGAGATAGAATTACAAGGGGAAGACAACCGGACCTGGACACCAGCGCAACGCCCGTATGTCCTTTATTTCCTCATTAGGTATACTCGCTGAAGCCTGTGAGTATGTAGATATGTTTCTCCAACATCCCAAATGCGCGTGGAGATCCAAATGAAGAGCGGCCATCTATCGTGGGTGAAGAAGGAACAGATTAGCAAGGCGATCGACCTTCAGAAGCTTTTCAATGATTGTCAGACCTCCAAAGAGCGGGAGCTGACGTTATCGGGTCAGTCATAACCCCCAACCGTCCCCTCATATCTCATGGAGAAGCACAGAGGTCGCAGTTATTGGAAAGTATCAATCCTCTCTCAAGTTACGATTCTCTGCAAACGCTACTGTTCGTCTTTTGGACTTGCCCATCGCAGCCGGCTAATAATGCGCACATAGGGGGAATCTCTACGCCTATCGCTCTATGAACTCAGAGAATCGTTGAAGAAATACTCGCCACTGATGATCAGTTCGACGGAGCGGGCTTTGGAGAAGGTTTTTAAATACGGGGCCATATTCGCAGAGGTCAGTTCCTCCGTATGGAAGCCTCTAACAAAACGTTGACATCTTTCAGTCGAATGACATCGCAAAGGCTATCTTCAGTGTCGCCGAAGTCACGTTTGAGGTTCGTGCTTGCCACAGGCCTATCAGAAAGCAGCGGTAACGCTTGACCATTTAGCTCTTGAAGGACCAAAATGAATATGACCAGATGCCGTCAGAGCTTTTCGGTCGGTTACACCGCATTTTGCCTTTGGCGGACAAGGTCGCAGATGAAATCGTCTACGAAGAGATAAATATCTTGGAGAAGATCGTCCCGCGGATGCTCGAAGTCATGCACACAACTGTGAAATTTTTGTGTGACTATGTCAAACGTGGCCGCTTCGGTAGGCAACCAACATTCTCTGGTTTTGGCAATGCTGATGATCACAGAGAGAATGAAGGACGGGCTCATTCATTCGAAGGACAGGGAAATGATCGAGCGAATAGCCAAAGAGTTGACTGACGTCATCGAAGATTTCATGCGTGCGGTGGATGTCGAGGCTCTCTGCTCGGCCAAGCAGAGTGGTAAGCGCTCATTGTCTCAATATCACGATAGTTCCTACTCAGTGGTTTTGTGTAGAACAAGAGCTTTTGCTTGGACGACTCAAATCTGTCGAGACCGGTTATCACCAGGACCTCCGCTGTATGGAAGGCACCAGGAAATCTCTCTTGAAGGAAATCATAGACTGGGTAACCAATGAATCAGCCCAGAAGGGCGTTGTCCAAAGCCAGACATGCTGGCTCTACGGCTTACCCGGAGTCGGCAAAACGTCGTTAGCCCATTCGATCTGTGCAAGCCTTCACGATCGAGAACAACTTGCAGGAGCTTTCTTCTGCCGAAGGGACGACGCGAAGTTGAGGGAGCCCAGAAATATCCTTCCGACTCTCGTCAACAAACTCGCCGGAAACTTCCCTCCTTTTCGAAGCATTGTGGCAAACCGCCTTCGCAACGACTCAAACCTGACACCAGAGTCGATGAAGGACTCGCTCTTCCTTGATTTCATCCGCTCTGTCCCTCGCCACCCAAAGCATACTCTCGTCTTTGTCATTGACGCACTCGACGAATGTGGCGATGATCAGAGTCGTCCAGGCATCCTGAAGGCTTTGACATACGCGACAAGAGAAGCCCCGTGGCTCAAGGTTATCGTCACCAGTAGACCCGAAGTTGATATCCAGCGCTTCTTTGATTCCCTCACCCAGCCGTCGCATTTACGACGTGATTTGGCTG
>Ga0307513_10012917_pt1 | contig 10273 bp, 7 predicted proteins | sample 15_EM_MG_FD_202174 | JGI IMG/M metagenome (GOLD analysis project Ga0307513, IMG submission 202174) | Populus trichocarpa ectomycorrhiza microbial communities from riparian zone in the Pacific Northwest, United States - 15_EM | ecosystem: Host-associated > Plants > Roots > Unclassified | place...
CGCGCGCTGGGGCGCGCCCTGCCCGTGGGCCCGGCGGTGGTCCTCCTCGCCGTCTTCCTCCTCGGCCCGATCCTGTACGGGATCGGCATCTCGTTCACCGACCTGCAGCTGACCGGCGCGTCGGAGACGAACTTCGTCGGCATCGACAACTACGTCAAGGCGTTGACCAGCGCCGACTTCCGGGCCTCGGTGCTCTACACGCTGTTCTTCACCGTGGTGTCGGCGATCATCGGGCAGAACGTGGTGGGCATGCTGCTGGCGCTGCTGATGCGCTCGGCGGCGGCCCCGGTGCGGGCTGTGGTGAGCGCGATCGTCATCGGCGCGTGGGTGCTGCCGGAGGTCGTGATCGGCTTCCTGTGGCTGAGCTTCCTCGGCAACGAGGGCACGCTCAACAACGTGCTCGGCTGGTTCGGCGTGTCCGGGCAGGAGTGGCTGTTCGCCCTCCCGATCCTGGCGGTGTCGGTGGCGAACATCTGGCGGGGTACCGCGTTCTCGATGCTCGTGTACTCCGCCGCGCTGTCGGACGTGCCCCAGGATGTCGTCGAGGCGGCCCGGGTCGACGGCGCCGGTACCTGGCGCACGCTGTTCTCGATCACGCTGCCGATGGTCCGCCGCTCGATCGCGACCAACCTGATGTTGATCACCCTGCAGACGCTGTCGGTGTTCGGGTTGATCTGGGCGATGACCAAGGGCGGCCCGAGCGGGAAGAGCACCACGCTGCCGGTGTTCGCCTACGAGCAGGCGATCCAGTACTCGTTGCTGGGCTACGGCACCGCGATCGCGTTGATCCTGCTGTTCATCGGTGGCGTGTTCTCGCTGATCTACCTGCGGGTCCTGCGGCTGGAGGAGAGCTCCACATGACCGTTCAGGCATCGACGACGGCCGCCGCCCGCCCGGCTGCCCGCACCGCTGCACCGGCGACCACGAGGGTCCGGCGCCCGTGGGCCCGCGGGATGCTCAGCAAGGGCGTCGTCAACGTCGTGCTCCTCGGCATCGGCGCGTGCTACGTCGTCCCCCTGCTGTGGCTGCTGTTCGCGGCGTTCGACCCGGAGGCCGGCCTCGCGGTCCGGTGGCCGGGCGAGTGGTCGCTGGACAACTTCCGGGGCGTGCTCAACGAGGACACCACCTACCGGCCGATGCTCAACGGCCTGATCCTCTGCGGCGGCGCCACGCTGGTCACGATGGTCGCGGCGGTGCTCGCCGCCTATCCGCTCTCCCGGTACCGGTCGCGGTTCAAGCGCCCGTTCCTGCTCACGATCCTGTTCATGACCGGCCTGCCGATCACCGCGATCATGGTGCCGGTGTACGGGATGTTCGTCGCCCTCCAGATCGACAACACGTACTACGGCACCATCCTGTTCATGGCCACGACGGCGCTGCCGATCGCGATCTGGCTGGCGAAGAACTTCATGGACTCGGTGCCGATCGAGCTGGAGGAAGCCGCCTGGACCGACGGGGCGTCGCCGATGACGGCACTGCGCCGGATCGTGCTGCCGCTGATGTGGCCGGGCCTCTCCGTGGTCGCGCTCTACACGTTCATCGGGCTGTGGGGGAACTTCTTCGTCCCCTTCATGCTGCTGACCCGCAACGAGGACCTGCCCGCCTCGGTGAGCATCTACTCGTTCTTCAGCCAGTACGCGGGCGTGGTCTACGGCCAGCTCGCCGCCTACTCGATGATCTACTCCGCGCCCGCGGTGCTGTTGTACCTGTTCCTGTCGCGACGGCTCGGTGGCGCGTTCACCTTCGGCGGTGCGGTGAAGGGCTGACAGACCGCCCGGCGCCGGGCGCCGGACGGCCGTTCCCACTAACGTGTTCCGGCATGAGCAACGGTGACCGACCAACCATGGCCGTCGCAGTGGCACCGGCGGGCGACACCGCCACCGTCGTCACCGTCGAGGGCGAGGTCGACCTCCTCACCGCACGCCAGCTGATGGACGCGCTCGAGCAGGTCTGGCAGGACCGCCCCGAATCCACCACCGTGGTGATCGACCTGTCCGGGGTCACCTTCCTCGGCTCGTCCGGGTTGGGGATCCTCGCCGATCTCGCCGGGCGCACCACCACCCGCACCCCGGGCGCGCTCGGGCCGGCCGTGCGGCTGGTCGCCCCGCCGGAGAACGACGCCGTGATCCGGCCGTGGACCACGATGAACCTGCAGCAGATCCTGCCTCTGCACCCGGATGTGGGTTCGGCGCTCAACGCCTGACCAGCGAGGCCGCGTCGTCGAGGCGTGGCACGCTCCGCGCGCAGCTAGTTCGTTGATCAAGGGCAAAAGGTCGCTCGCGAAGATCGACTGGCGACCTTTTGCCCTTGATCAACGGACCATCACGGCGCCGGGTGGCCGGGCCGGTCATCCGTGCCAGTGCTCCCACAGTCGCGCGTACACCCCGCCTGCGGCGATCAGCTCGTCGTGCGGGCCGCACTCGACGATCCGGCCGTCCTCCATGACGGCGACGCGGTCCGCGTCGTGCGCGGTGTGCAGCCGGTGCGCGATCGCGATCACCGTGCGGCCGCGCAGCACGGCGAACATCGACTGCTCCGCCGAGCGCGCCGTGGCCGGGTCCAGCAACGACGTCGCCTCGTCGAGCACGACCGTGTCGGGATCGGCGAGCACCACCCGCGCGAGCGCGATCTGCTGTTCCTGCCCGGCATCCAGCTCGACACCGCCGGCGCCGAGCGGGGTGTCCAGCCCGTCCGGCAGCGCCGCACCCCAGCGGGCGCCGACGCCGTCCAGCGCGGCTGCCAACTCGGCGTCGGCGGCGTCCGGGGCAGCCAGCGCGAGGTTGTCGCGCAGCGTGCCGAGGAAGACGTGGTGCTCCTGGGTGACCATGACGACCCGCCGGCGGCGCTCCTGCGGCCCGAGGTCGGCGACCGACCGGCCGCCCACCATGACCGTCCCGAGCCGCGGCCGGTCGATGCCCGCCACCAGCCTGCCCAGCGTCGACTTCCCCGCACCCGACGGGCCGACCAGCGCGAGCCGCTCCCCCGGCGCCACCGTCAGCCCGACGTCGTGCAACACGTCCCGGCCGGGCACGTAGGCGTGCCGCACGCCGGACACCCGCAGCTCCCCCTCCGGCCCGGCGGCCGGGGCAGCCAGCACCTGATCCGTCGCCGGCACCTCACCCACCCCCGCCACGCGGGCGAGCGACGCGAGCGCGCTCTGCAGGGGTTCCATCCGCATCAGTACCCGGTCCATCGGCTCCACGAGCTGCCACATGTAGAGGCTGCCGGTGACGACCGCCCCGAGGCCCACCACGGACGGCCAGAGTCCGCCGACCAGCAGGATCGCCACCGTCGGGAAGCTGTAGGCGAACTCGCACACCGAGAACCACCGGCAGCGCAGGCTCAGTGTCCGCAGCCGTGCGGTGATCAACGTGCCGATCGCGGAGTCGGCGGCCGCCACCCGCTCCGACCCCAGCTGCAGTGCCTCGATCGTGCGACCGCCTTCTGCGGTCACCGCCAGCTGCTCGGCGACGTCCGACGCGGCCGAGCCCTCGGCGAGGTAGGCATCGGGGGCGCGGCGCATGTACCGGCGGGTCGAGGCCACCAGCAGCGGCATCCCCACCAGCGCACATGCCCCCACCAGCGGATCGATCACGAACAAGGCCCCGATCAGCACCACCACCTGGGCGATCGCGACCACGAAGTCGGGCATCGCATCGCGCAGCGCCGTGCTGACGACGGCGACGTCGGTCGAGCTGCGCGTCGTCAGATCACCCGTGCCGGCCCGTTCCACCACGGTGAGGGGCAGGTCCAGCACCCGCCCGACGAACGTGTCGCGCATCCGCCGGGCCACCCGCTCCCCCAGCCGCGCCGCCGCCCGGCGCGCCGTGCGCACCAACACGATCTGCGCGAGCGTCGCCGCCAGGATCAGCAGCGCGACCACGTCGACGTCCACCCGCGGGCCGGTGCCGGCGATCTCCTCGACCAGCACGCCGACCAGCCACGGCGGCACCGCGGCGACGATCGCCGCCACCCCGGTCAACGCGATCACCCCGCCGATGGCGGGCCGATCACCGGCGAGCAGCGCACGCACCTCTTGACGCACCGCCGCCGGCCCGGCAATGGGCAGCGTCGTCGGCACGGGGCCGCCCGAGGTCTTCGGCCGGCTCACCGGACCGCCTCCGCCTCGTCCTCACGGCGGACGAGCGCCGCGTACTCCGGGTTGCGCAGCAGCTCCCGGTGCGTGCCGGACGCCCGCACCCGCCCGTCGACCAGGTGGACGACGTGCTCGGCCTGGTCCACCAGCAATGGTGTGGTCGCCGCGACGAGCGTGGTGCGGCCGAGGCGGTCGGTGCGCAGCCGCTCGTAGACCGCCGCCTCGGTGATCGCGTCGACGGCCGAGGTCGGCTCCACCAGCAGCAGCACCTCGGGATCGGCGGCCAGCGCACGGGCCAGGCGCAACCGCTGGCGCTGCCCGCCGGAGAGGTTGCGCCCCTGGGCGTCCAGGCGGCCGTCGAGCCCGCCGGGCAGCCCGTCGACGACGTCCTCGGCGACGGCGGTGTGCAGCGCGGACGCGACCGTCGCGGGCGAAGCCGTCGAGAACGTGGCGCGCAGGGGGCCGGGGAACAGGTGCGCCAGGTTGTCGGCCACCAGCACCCGCTCCCGCAGCTGGGCCAGTGGCAGGTCGGTGACCGGCACGCCGGCCCACGTCGCCGCCGCCTCGCAGGGATCGGCGCTGAAGCGGCCGAGCCGGTCGACCACCGCGACCGCGTCGGCGGGATCGTCGGCCACCAGTGCGGTGAGCACGCCGGCGGGCACCCGGACGCCCGACACCGGGTCGTGCAGCTCGCCACCGGTCGGCAGTGGTCCCGCCCCGTCCCGGTCGACGTGGTCCGGCCGCACCGACAACACGGCCACGATCCGCCGCGCCGCGACCAGCCCGCGGCTGATGCCGGCCGCCCCGTCGACGAGGAACGCCACCGGCGTGATCAGCTGGGCGACGTAGCCGTACACCGCAACGAGCTCGCCGACGGAGATCTCACCGCTCACCGCGAGCCGCGCCGACAGCCACACCACGCCACCGAGGAACAGCGCCGGCGCACCCAGCCCCAGCGCCTGCACCCAGCTGTCGGTGGCGGCGACCCGGTAGCCGACGCCCTGCAGGTCCCGCGAGCGCGCCACGAAGCGCTGGTGGAAGCCGTGCTGCCCACCCAGCCCGGCGAGCACGCGCAGCCCGGCCACGATGTCGCCGGCCCTGGCGGTCAGCTCGCCCTGGCTGCGCCGGTAGGAACCCTGGACGCGCTGCAGCCTGCGCAGCATCGGCCCGAGCAGCAACAGGATCGCCGGCACCCCCACCAGCACCACCACGGCGATCAACGGGGAGATGCCCACCAGGACCACCCCGACGACCACGTACGCGACGACGGCACCGACGCCCGGACCGGCGAACGTCATCGACTCGGCGATCGCGCGCGTGTCGGTGCCGCCCACGCTCGCGACCTCCCCCGAGCTGACCGTGCGGGGCAGGGCGGCCCCCACCGAGGCCGCGTGCCGGACGAGCACGCGGTGCGTGCGCGCGGAGGCGTCGTTGCGGATGAGGGTCATCGTGCGGTGCCGGTACATGCCGACTAGCGCGCTCATCAGGCCGACGAGCAGCACCAGGCCCGTCCACGTCAGCAGCCGGCCGGTGTCCTTCGCCAGCAGCCCCTCGTCGATGGCGCGGGCGACCAGGTACGGCGGCAACGCCAGCCCGGTCATCCAGGTCGAGCTGAGCACCACCGCACGCACCAGCCGCCACGGCTGGGAGCGCAACAACCAGAGCAGGTAGCGGGCCGGTCCGCGCACGTCGGGATCGAGATCACCCTCGCCGAGCCCCCCACGCAGCCGCACCCCCCCGATCGTAGGAAGGGGCTCCGGCGACGGCACCCGGGTTACGCGGCGGGCGGAACGGTCACGCCCGCTGGGCGTCGATGCGCAGTGCGTCGGCCAGCGCGAGGAACACGAACACGTTGGGCACCTCCGACACCGACACCTTCTGCGGCTTGCGGGTCTCGTACAGCCAGACCCGCACCTCGCCCTGGTGGGCGTCGACGGCACGCACCTGCGTCCACTTCACGATGCACTTCGACGTGCTCAGGGTCGCGATGTCGACGGCGAAGGGGCCGTAGCGCACCGTGCGGCCGCAGGCGACGGCGTCCAGGTCGAGCGGCGCCCTGGCCGCCGTGAGCCGGCGTTCGATCTCCGGGCCCAGGTCGGCGAGCTGGAACGCCGTCGACTCCAGACGCAGCTCGGGAGATCCCGGCCTGGCGAACCGGTACACGTAGTCGGTGCTGGTCACGGTACTGCCGCGGACGTGGTTGGTGATCTCCCGGCGCACCTCGGTGTCGGTCCACGGGTAGGCGTCGGCCCGGCCACCTGCCGCGTACACGAGCCCCCGGTCGAACAGGTGCAGGGTCGCGCCCGTCCGCATCAGGGCCTGGCCGGCCGAGTACATGGCCATGGCACTGCCGATGGAGAACAGGACGGCCAGCACCACCAGGAACCCGCCGTTGTTCGTGGACGCCACCCCGGACCAGAGGAAGATCGAGATCACGATGCCGACCACGGCGGTGCCGCAGGTACCCAGCACCTTCGACGCCGCGGTGCCGTACTCGAAGTAGCGGTCCCCCAGCCCGTGGGCGAACGCCGCGGCACGCACGGCGTCCGGCGCCTCGGCGACGGTGCGGGTCGGCCCGGGCGCCGTCATGCCCGGCCCCCACGCGACGCGACGCCCACTCCGCCGACCGCGGCGGCGACACCGCCGGCGATCAGCAACCACCCGGCGATCTCGTCACCGGGCTGGTCGCCCTTCCACGCGCTGCGGGCCGCGGTCTGCTCGGCCATCCGCTCCTCGTAGGTGAAGCTCGGGCCACTGCCGCGGACCACGACGCACGTGTCGCCGGGGCCCATCGTCTGCCCGTCGCAGACGGGCGCGCTGACGGTCGGCGCGGAATCGGGTTGGACGAGCCAGAAGCCGATCCCGGCGGCCACGATCGCGGCCAGCACGAGCAGGATCCCGCGGCCGACGGCAGCGGACCGCTGCTTCTCCGCCGCTCTGGCCAGCGCCACCGGCTCGCCGGCGGCCGAGGCCCGACCGAGCCAGTCGGCGGCGGCGAAGGTGTCGCCGCGGCCCTCGGCGAGCTCACCGAGGATCCGCATGGCCCGCGGATCGCCGGCCTCGGCGAGGGGCCGGTACCGCTGCGTCATCCGGTCGTGCCAGTCCTGCGACATCTGCAGGAAGATCTGCTTGGCGCGCTGCTCGGGCATCGAGCGGTTGCCACGGTGTGCCGCGTAGTCGTCACCGGCCTTCGCGGCCAACCCCCGGTACATCTCGGCCACCGTCGGATGCCCGGTGCGGGCCTGGATCAGCCACAGGTGCCGCAGCGCGACCGCGTTCTTGTCGACCTTCTGGTAGTGCGCGATCGCTTCGGTCGTGCGGCCGAGCATCTCGCAGTTCCAGCCCAGCGAGACCCGGGAACTCTCGTCGCCCCGGTCGGCCGCGGCGGCGAGCCGCTGGAGCGTCGCATCGAGGTCCTCGGCTGTCGACTCGGTCTCCGGTGGCATGGTCATGCGGTCCTCCCCGTCCGGCGTTGCGGGGGCAGACCGGAGGCAGCGCAGCCACGTTGGGCCTATGTGATGGCCATCACATCCACGTGGCTCAGCCGCGCGCACCGCTGGTCGTGACGGCCCGCGCCGCGGCCGAGTTGGCCGCCCGTGCCGCCGTGACCACGTCGTCGCCGGCCGTGAGCCGCGCGGCAAGGGTGCCGTTGAAGGCGTCGCCCGCTCCGGTCGTGTCGACGACCGTGACCGGCTCCGCCGGCAGGTGTACCGGCTCCCGACCCGGCTCGACGACCAGCACCCCGTCGCGCCCGAGCGTGACGACGACGGGCGCACCGGTGCGTTCGGCCAGCGCGGTCGCGAGCGCCGACGGGTCGTCGCCCGGCACACCCGCGGCCGAGGCGAGATCGGCCAGCTCGCCCGCGTTCGGGGTGAGCACCGGACCGTGCTCGAGCAGATCGGTGAGCTCGGGCAGCACCGGCGCCGGATTGAGCACGCAGACGATCCCCGCCGCCGTCGCCGCCGCCACCGCGGCCACCACGGCCTTCGCCGGGATCTCGGTGCTCACCAGCACACCCGCCGCGCCGTCGACGGCCGCGCGCACGGCGTCCGGATCGACGCGACCGTTGGCGCCCGCGCCGACCGCGATCTGGTTCTCCCCGCGCTCGTCGACGACGATCAACGCGACGCCGGTGGCGATCCCGTCCAGCACGGCGACCGCGGACACGTCGACCCCCGCGGCCCGCAGCTCCGCCAGCGCGCTCGCGCCCAGCTCGTCGTCCCCCACCGCGCCGGCGTAGCGCACCTCGACCCCGACTCCATCGATCGCGGCGGCGGCCCGCGCGGCTGCGACCGCGGCGTTGGCTCCCTTGCCGCCACCGAACCGTTGCATCTCCGGCCCGACGACGGTCTCCCCCGGACCGGGCAACCGCGGCGCCCGTACCACCAGATCCACGTTCACCGCACCCACGACCACCAGCGTCCGCACCCGCCCACCCTGCCAGGCGGGCACTACCTGACCGTCGTGGCAGGCCGGTTGCGTGCAACGGTGCGGCAACCCTTTCGCCGGCCGCGACGATCGGGTTGGTTCGGGTGTAGGCGCCGCATCGTGGCGGTACCGCAAACCGGAGAGGCCGATCCATGACCCAGACCCTCGACCCGGCGCCCGACGCACAGGCCGCCCCCACCCCGGCCCGGCAACGTGCGGAGCAGTGGCTGGGCGATCTCGAATCCGCCCTCACCGCGGGCGACGTGCACCGCGCGGTCAACCTGTTCGCCCCCACGTGCTTCTGGCGTGATCTCGTGGCGTTCTCGTGGAACATGACGACCGTCGAGAACCGCGACGGTGTCGGCGGGCTGCTCGCGGAGACGGCGGCACGCACCGGCGCATCGGGCTTCCACATCACCGAGGGCGAGGAGCCGGACGAGGCCGACGGCGTCGTCACCGCCTTCTTCTCGTTCGAGACGGCCGTGGGCCGCGGATCGGGGGTCGTGCGACTGACCGACGAGGGCGCGTTCACCTTCCTCACCACCCTCGACGAGCTGAAGGGCCACGAGGAACGGAAGGGCACCACCCGACCCAGGGGCGTGACGCACGGCGCGTTCAAGGACCGGGTGACGTGGAAGGAGCAGCGCACCGCGGAGCTGGAGGGGCTCGGCACCGAGCGGCAGCCCTACGTGGTGGTGATCGGCGGCGGCCAGGGCGGCATCGCGCTGGGTGCGCGGCTGCGCCAGCTCGGCGTCGACCACGTGGTGCTCGACAAGCACGCGCGCCCCGGTGACCAGTGGCGCAGCCGCTACAAGTCCCTCTGCCTGCACGACCCGGTCTGGTATGACCACCTGCCCTACCTGCCGTTCCCGGCGAACTGGCCGGTCTTCGCGCCGAAGGACAAGATCGGCGACTGGCTCGAGATGTACACCCGCGTCATGGACATCAACTACTGGGGCTCGACCACCGCGACCAGCGCGGAGTGGAACGCAGAGACCCAGGAGTGGACGGTCTCCGTCGACCGCGGCGGGGAGGAACGCGTGCTGCGGCCCAAGCATCTCGTCTTCGCACTCGGCGTCTCGGGCAAGCCGAACATCCCGACCCTGCCCGGGCAGGACATCTTCACGGGCGAGCAGCACCACAGCTCCCAGCACCCCGGGCCGGACGCCTACGCCGACAAGAAGGTCGTCGTCATCGGGTCGAACAACTCCGCGTTCGACATCTGCGGGGCACTCTGGGAGGTCGGCGCCGACGTCACGATGATCCAGCGCAGCTCTACCCACATCGTGAAGTCCGACTCCCTGATGGAGATCGGACTCGGCGATCTCTACTCGGAACGCGCCGTCGCCGCCGGGGTCACCACGTTCAAGGCCGACACGATCTTCGCCTCGCTGCCGTACCGGATCCTGCATACGTTCCAGATCCCGCAGTACGAGGCGATGGCCGAGCGGGACAAGGACTTCTACGACCGGCTGGAGAAGTCCGGGTTCCGCCACGACTGGGGCGACGACGGGTCGGGCCTGTTCATGAAGTACCTGCGCCGCGGCTCGGGCTACTACATCGACGTCGGTGCCGCCGACCTGGTCGCCAACGGCGACATCCCGGTCGTGCAGGGCCAGGTCACGGAGCTGACCGAGACCGGGGTGAAGCTCGCCGACGGCACCGAGCTCGCGGCCGATCTCGTCGTCTACGCCACCGGGTACGGCTCGATGAACGGGCTGGCCGCCGACATCGTGGGCCAGGAGATGG
>Ga0307513_10012918_pt1 | contig 10273 bp, 14 predicted proteins | sample 15_EM_MG_FD_202174 | JGI IMG/M metagenome (GOLD analysis project Ga0307513, IMG submission 202174) | Populus trichocarpa ectomycorrhiza microbial communities from riparian zone in the Pacific Northwest, United States - 15_EM | ecosystem: Host-associated > Plants > Roots > Unclassified | place...
ATTTCCCTGGCTAGGTTGTCTCCCGCTTAGCTCCACCAAATTTACTCAACAAATTCAAATGCTTGGCGATCCTGACGCCCTTCGCTGTCGAGTTGGAATGCCTCGGGGAAGCACCTGGGAAACACGGTATTTGGATCGCAATCTTTTTAACGGCAAGTCTGTACCTTTCCGATCACATTCGTGACCTAAGATGCAACGTGATCCATCGAGATTACGTTTGAGCTTGCAGACGTGTTGACAGTGTCGTTAACCAATATCTGCGCATCGTGGTGGTGGCATGGCAAAGACCGTTAAAGTCCCAGTGACTCCCAATGTGCTCGCATGGGCGCGACGCTCTGCGTGCGTCACCATCGAGGATGCAGCAAAAGCAGCCTCTGTTGACCCTAAGCGCATCGATGACTGGGAGAACGGCGTCGACGCCCCAAGTCTCGCTATGCTCCGAAAGCTTGCGGTAAAATACAAACGGCCTCTTGCGGTGCTGCTACTTCCTGAGCCTCCCCGCGACTTTGCTGCACTCCGTGATTTTCGTCGGCTCGTCGCAAGCGAAGCCGCCATACCCGCAAAAGTCGCTTCCGAAATTCGGATCGCATACGAGCGCCGGGAGATTGCGCTTGAAATGTTGAGGGACACTGGCGATGAGCCTATTCCCTTCGATTTGAAAGTGCATCTCGACGATGATCCGGAGGCGGCTGCTAAAAAATTCCGGCGCTATTTCGCCGTTGACCAGGCGCAACAATTGCAATGGGCTCGCCGTAGCGTCGTGTTCGAGTCTTGGCGCTCCAAGATAGAGGCAAAAGGGGTTTTGGTATTCGTGATGGGCGGCAGTCACGGCCCGTTGGTCCGACAGGTTCGTGGGTTCGCCATAGCCGCCGGGACCCTTCCGGTAGTTGCCGTTAATGGTCGAGACAAGACAAACGGAAGAACATTCACCTTGCTTCACGAATGTGCCCATGTTGCCCTCGGGCAAGCGGTCGTGGAGAATGACACCACGAGATACAGTCGGCTGCCCGCCGGCGACAAAAAGATCGAGCGATTTTGTAACGCTGTCGCTGCGGCGACCTTGATGCCCCGTGAAGCAGTGGAAGGCATCGCTAGTCGCCAGCAGAAAGGGCCTCATTCCGAGTGGGCTGATCATGAAATCAACGCGGCAGCGGAATATCTCGGCGTGAGCCGAGAAGCTTTCCTGTTGCGGGCGGTCGAGCTCAAATTTGCCAGCGCGAGATTCTATATTGCTAAGCGGGCGCAATACGCGGCCGAATACGCCAAAATGGACGAGCCTTCCCCAGTGAGAACGCCAATCGCGCCGTACAAGACGGTGCTGGGGCGGTACGGCCGACCGTACGCCCGGTCTGTTCTTAACAGCTACCAGGAACGTCGGATTACAATGAGCGACGCTGCTGGATACCTAGACGTGGATGCAAAGCATATCGACTACATCTCCCGGCAAGCCTTCAAGGGAGTTTGAGTTGGAGCGGTTTTGCATTGATACCAGCTCCTTGGTCGCTGCATGGTCTGAACGATATCCGCCCAAGCATTTTCCAGATTTATGGCAGAAGCTGGCCGAAATTATCGAGGAAGGGCGGTTGTTTGCTCCGGATGAAGTGCGAACCGAACTGCATAAAAGACCAAAGGATACCGCAGAATGGCTTGACCAGTTTGAGGGCTTCTTTGTTCCTACGGATGAGGCGCTTTTAGTTTCAGTGTCCTCTATTCTTCGCTCTCATCCGAGGCTTGTTATGGAGAGGAAACAGGCGTCCGCCGCAGATCCGTTCGTAATTGGGCTGGCTTTGTCGAGTAAGGCGGTGGTGGTGACCGAGGAAGGTGTTGGATCTCCGGGAAGGCCGAAGATCCAGCTCGTTTGTCAGCACTATAAGGTTGAATGCTGTAATGTTCTCGGTCTCATCCAATCGCAAAACTGGATCTTTGGGAGGCCCTGACTACCGAGCCTAAGTCACCGCTTCATAACCGATGAAGCCCACGACTGGCCGGACTGGCACTCAACTCAAAGGTCGGAGTCATTTGTCCGGTTTCGCGCGGCGCTTAGTGGGCTTCTTCGAGCGCGCCGCCGCCGCGGCATTTTCTCTCCGCTGCTCCTCGATGACGCGTAGCCCGTCGAACATCTCTCGCTCGCCCGCTTGCTCCTGGGTACGCTGTTCGAGCAGTTGCGACGCAGCAACCTGGAGACCCCCAGCGACCATCTGGTGTATGGCGTCTTCCCACTCCCAGGCTCGATCAGTCTTCGCTCGATATTCGCGATGACGGACGGAGAGCGTTTCCCCTATGAGATAGGAACTTGGCCATTCGCCCAGGGCTTCATGGTAGTCGCGATAGGCTTGCACGACCTCCGCGCATTGGCGCCCAAGCTCCTCAGGGCGGCCGGCGCCTCGGACTACACGAATGACGTTGGCAGCCAATCGTTTCAAGGGCCAATGCAGATCTAACTCGGCATTGCGCCGATCCAGTTCGCGCTGATCGTTTTCGACTGCAAGACGGATTTGCTGCGGCTACTGGTCTTCAGACATTCGTTCCTCTCAGTGCCGCCAACGAGAAGCTGAACGGAAAGGAACGAGTCGTCAATACCAGGTTTTCCGAGACGAGATCCGCCAGGGCTGCAGATACCTGCTTGGCTGTTTTTTGGAGGCGGCCGGCGTCTAATCGGAGTGGTGCGCCAGACGCCTCGTCATCGGTGCGCGAGAATTTGCGAGGCTTCCTCTGGGACATGAATGCGGAGTCCCATGGGATTGGCCCAGCCTAGTGAGTGCTCGTCGTCTCCGCCGTCTTCATCGTCCGCCGCGTCCATTTCCAGATCATCAAAGCGCTCGTTGCCGATGCATTGGGGCGTGCTGCCGATCGACGGTTCAAAGTCTCCGTTGTCTTCCAGGTCCGCATCCCCATCAAGGAGATCCAGAAGCGCAATCAAATTCTCTATGTAAGCTTCAAGGGCTTCGCGGCGCAGTACCTGGACCATCTGGCTCATACAGATGCTCTCCCGGCGACTTCCACCACAGAGGTCACAAATCGGGCGAGCTGACCAAGTGGGCTGTCGTCAGACCTTGTGATTTTCAAGAGTTCGCTGGCCGTCACAGTGAGGGCGTCAGCTTTCATTCCCAAGCCGGCCACGGTACGGGCTTCGCACTGGGAGACTTCATCGGCGGTCTTCCGAAGGCGGGCGCCAGCGTCCTTTACACGCTGCCGCGCAGCATCAGAACTGGAAATCTTGCGAAGGCGCGCGGTCTCAGCCTCATACTGTTCGGCCAGTTGGATTCGCAGTTCGCACTCCTCGATTGCCTTGATCCTGAGGGCTCGATTTCGCACTAGAGCCTTTTCGGTTCGCCCCGTTGGTGTGGAACGCCTCAGCCTTTCCAGACGTTGTCTCTCCTCGTTGGCGGTCCGAATGACGAAGCACGTCTTCCAGTTTTCGCGACGGAATTTCGGCGCCAGCCTCTTCGTTAGGTCACTTGTATCCCTGACGAGATAGCGGCCGATGATGTCGCGCTCGGCGGGCATAGTATATCGACCGTCCTGGGCGTTCGCACCAAGCAGCAGTTCCTCGGGTGCCAACGGCCACTGATGCCGCCACTCATCCGCCAGCCACTCCAACGTGTCCTGCGCTTCTTTCAGCTCGGCGCAGGCATCACAGAACTTGTCGTACGCAGAGATCAGTTCGGGGTTCTCTGCCTGGTCGCCGGAAATGCCGTGCGCCTGGGCAACAACGGCGCCATGCGCATCCGGCGCGACGACGACGGCTGCAGCGGTCGAGGCGGCAGCAAGGCCCATAAGCAGGGCGCGGCGCGAAACCATATTGTCAGCGGTTGCAGCTTTGGTCATAGATTCAGCTTCCATCTTCGTTTTCCTTGCGAGGGTTTACGGGGTGGTTTGGGACGGGAAACTGCGTGCCGGTCCTAGCAATCCCCCAAGAAAGCGATGACAGCGCGTGCCAGAGGCGCGCCGGCCATGTCGTTAAACATTTCTTCTTCGATCATGAATGTTAGAGCCTCGATCGCGCCTTGCTTTGTGGCGGCCGGGCCGTTCCAGTCCTTCAGTGCGCGGCTAGGTCCTGCGCCTCGATAGTGGACGCACCGAGGCTGGCCGCCGAATTGGACGATCCTACTGAAGGACTGTAATCTAGGTGACCAAACAAGACCGCAGGAGTCCTGGCGCCGGCCGGCGTCACGTACGCAAACTGGTCCTCGCCGGTTGCTTTCAGGGCATCAGCCAATTCGCGGCCCAACCGGCGGCATTTTGACCAAGGGTGCTCAGACTCGTGACCATCCGTGTGAAGTAAGTAGGCAGCGCCCATTGCATATTTACTGACTGTGTTCATGAAGCTGAGCTTATGGCCCCGGCTGGCGCCATTCTTCTCCATGTCGATCGCAATTGATCCGAGAAGCGCCCCATTGCCGTTGGTTGGATACTGTCCGATGAAGGCGATGAATTCCTTCGCTAAAAGCTCGCCAATCTCACATTCCCCTGTGTAGGAGTCAGCCGTCGGAACGTTGGTCCAATCACTCTCGCGCCTTTCGACGAAAGAGAGTGCATCCGATGGCGGGCTAACGATCCTTCTGACTACATCCGCTTCGCTCTCCTCGAGCACAGGCTCATCAGACGCTAGGCTGTTTGAGAGGGCGGCTTCGGACAAGGCAAGCGCTGCTTGGACATCGCCGCCGCGCAGCAAGGATGCGACCTGAACCAAAATGTGGTCCGGTGTTGTATCTTCTTTCACGTGGATAGTTGCTTTCACTTTGCCTCCTGGGTCGGTCCAGCCGCATCAACTCGCATTCGCTTGGCGAGCAGGCCATGCAAAGCTCGCCTTCTCCTAGCGAACAGGAATGGAATTTCCGAAGGCAGCTTCTCTAAAGGGTTTCGTGCTGCCTAACATCCACAGGCGGCTGGCCGACTATGGCGCAAACAGTGGAAAATGGTTGACCAATGGTGGGGTGACCATCGCTCTACGGACGCATCCTAAAGCTGCGTTAATGATACATTAATTTGCAATTTGACGTCGAGCGGATTTCTGCGATGCTCGCCTTGGGCAACTGAGGGGTTGGCAAATTGAAGGGCGACTATTATGGGCTGTCGGTTTATCGCCTAACCGTTCCGTGAAGAGAGCGGTGTCGGTTAATGCTAAAAGCGTTGGACAGGCTAATCAAAATCCTTGCTGCAGGCGGCAAATAAGTCACTAGCCATCTTCAGCTTGCGCGTGTTGTTTCTAGTCGGCCCTTGTCCGTAAGCGTTTGGGTAAAACATTTCAGATGCACCCTCGCTTCTGCATCTTCTTTATCATTTTCGCCTTTTTCTTCACCTCGTCGCCTGGCCTCTTAGCACCTGCAGTGTGCGACAATCGTTCCTGCATCTGCTCGCAGGTTTTCCGAGGCCTGTTTTCATCACGATGTCGTCCGCGCGCGTCGGCAAAGTTCACGCAGCCCATTAACATCGTCGTAGAAACAAAGCAGGCGAGTGCAATTTTCACTGGGTCCTCGGTATTCAGCGCCATCTCCCCTTGCGAAGAGGCGGTAGGTAAAATGGTGTTGGTGCGGTGCGGTCTATAGATAGTTGCTGAGATTTAAGTGTGGCGCCGAGCCTGGAAGCCGTTGAGCGCGGGTGACCAAGCCTCAACTTCCTGCCTCGGCAAGTTCCAGAGAAGATAGGATTGGCCATTGACGCCGATCTCAGCTGGACCTCCGGTATCGGCATCGATTACGTGCCAAGTGCCGTCTTCATGCTGGGCCAGATGATATTGTGACAGGCTTTCCATGCCGCATCATTACATGCTTGCCTCATTGCGACCACACCCTCTTTGGATGGTAGGGTGGTGCTGCCCTTGCCAATGCTGTGTCGTCGTTCGGGTCAATGCCGACTGACCGCAGGTAGCTTTCCAACTGCGCGTCAGTCGCTTTACGAACGTCGGTGATTATCCGGTCGGTTGTCTTCAGCTCTTTTTCAAGGCGGCTGATCCGCTCTTTGATTACCGGCATGCTCTGCCCTCCGTTATTTTCCTGCCTGGGCCGCTTCCAAATCTTCAATGCGTTTCAGCAAGTCGGCGGTTTCGATCGCCTTTCGCTGCGCCTCGATAATCGCTACGACGCTTTGTGCTTCGGAGGGAGATATCTCGCCATTGCCCACGGCTCGCAGAACACCCGAGACGACGCCGGGGATGTCATAGGCCGTTTCCATCTCCGGAATGGCTATCCGAATTGATCGCGCTACCGGCGCAGGTCGAGGATGGACAGGCCTTTTGCTCTCAGGATGCTGATTGCTGAGACGACGCAGGTCATCAACAGCGAGAGAATGAGCGGCATGACGACCGCATTGTAACGTTTGGGGAGTTTGCCTTTGGGCATTTCGATCTCCGTAGGATGCCAATCAGAGCAATTGCGCAGCGCCGACCGGCGGGTTGCGCGTTGATTGACGTAAACGCTTACGGAGCTTCGATCTGAAGCAACGCCGTCTCTATGGCCGAAAATACCTTGTCGTTCAAGTCCTGCCCATTTGCTGCCGATCACCTTTGCCAATTCTTTCACGAGAGGTTCTATATTTCTCGCCAGAACCTCAGCGATTCGGCTTCAGGACCATCAGCCAATGACCAGAGCAAGACGTCGTCGCATCATCCGCACCCGGCGAACAATGACCGGGCTTGCCCTCGTCGGCTCGATCTCGTTTCTTGCCGGCATGACCGATGCAACGGGCCTTCTGCTGACAGGCGATTTCGTCTCCTTCATGACGGGCAATACCACGCGAGCGGCGCTGGCCTTGAGCGACGGCAATTTTTATCACGCCGCCGTCCTGATCTCCGCTGTCATCGTCTTCGTGCTCGGCAATGCAGCAGGCATCGTCATCGCTCATTTCTCGCAGCGCCGCATTTTCGTTGTGCTCGGCTGTGTCGGACTGGTTCTGGCGCTCGCCTCGATGATGACGGTACAGAACATGCTGCTCGCGCGGTTCTACGTCATCGTCTTCGCCATGGGCATGGTGAATGCTTCCGTTGAGCATATCGAAGGGCTGCCGATCGGGCTGACTTATGTGACCGGCGCCCTGTCGCGCTTCGGCCGCGGCATCGGCCGCTGGATCGTCGGCGATCATCATGTCGAATGGACGATCCAGATCGTGCCCTGGGGCGGCATGATGCTGGGCGCAGTCATCGGCGCCGTCCTGACGCGGCTAACCGGAGCCCATGCGCTGTGGCTGGTTTCACTCTTTGCCATGCTGCTTGCGCTTGCCGCCATGTTCATCCCGCGGCCGCTACAGCGGCGTTTCAACCAGAAGATCGCACCGCATCACCCGGCCATTACACGCGCGAAATAGAACCGTCTCATTGCTGTCATCGTCGAATCGGATAGGAAGGACCGCCGCCAATCCTCAAGGAGTAGGTCTTGTTCCTGATTTCGAAGCTTGTCTGGATTTTCGCTCAACCGCTGTCGCTGGCATTCTTCCTCGTCTTCTTCGCCCTCATCGCCGGCCTTCTCAGCTGGCGTACCTTAAGTATCCTCGGCGCAGCCGGTTCGGTCCTCATCCTTTTCGTCACGCTCTACTCCACGACCGGCAACCTCCTGATGCAGGATCTGGAGGAACGGTTCGCAAAGCCCGCGGCCGATCCCGACAACCTGCAATGCATGATCGTGCTTGGCGGCGCCTTCGAAAGCGAAGTCAATACGGCGCGCCGCGGCATAGAATTCAGCAGCGCTGCCGACCGCTTCATCGAAGCGCTGAGGCTCGCGCAGAAATTTCCGCAGTCGCGCATTCTGGTGTCGGGCGGCGACGGCTCCATTTCGGGCATTTACGAGGGTGATGCGGCGGCATCGGATCGTTTCTTTCCGCTCTTCGGCGTCGGCAAGGATCGCTTGATCGAGGAGAGGCAATCGCGCACGACCTTTGAAAATGCCGTCAACACCAAGGAATTCCTGGCAAGCCAGGGCCTGTCCCATTGCCTGCTGATCACGTCGGGTTTCCACATGCCGCGCTCCGTCGGCATCTTCCGCAAGCTCGGCATCGATATCGTGCCCTGGCCGACCGATTATCGCACCGACGGCAAGGTGAGGCCCGGGCTGGATTTCACCCAGCCGAACCTCAATGCGCAGAACATGGCGACGGCGATCCGCGAATGGTACGGCCTGGTCGGCTATTATCTCGCCGGCCGGACGTCGGCGCTCTATCCTCAATAGCGAAGCGTGTCCGAGGAGATGTACCAGGACGCGGAGATCTATTTCTTCGAGATGGTGACGAATTTCGTGCCGCGAACGCGCGCCGTCACGATGCAGGGATCGCCTTCGGTGCGGTCGCAGAAACGTGGATGCATCTTCATCGCCAGCACCATGTTGCCGAAACGCTGGACAAAATCATAGCCATAGATCTGCGCCGTCGCGATCATGAAATAACCGCCTTCGGCAACCTGCAGGTAGAAATTATAGGTGCAGCCGTCGTCATTGCATTGCGGCCCCTTCTGCCCGTCGCAGGTCAACTGACCCTCATTGACCACGGCGTCGATCAGCCCGTCATTGTTGATGTCCTGCCGGATGATGAAGCCGTCGGCGAATTCGGCGACCTTGCACTGCTCTTGGAAATGTTTCTTCTCGTAGATCTCGGGATCGGAGATCAGCGATTGCTGGCCGAAGGCGACAGCCGGCATGACAAGCAGCGGGACGATGTTCAGAACGGCGAGCAGCAGCGTTTTCACGGCTTTCCTCTTTTGGATAAAGGCTCCCAAGCATGTCGCCCCAAAGTGTGCAGCGGTTTTGGGCGACATGCGTCAAATAAAGACTTTGGCTTTATGGCCGCGCCGCCTTGCGCCGCCCTTGCCGCCGTGATTGATTCCCACAAAACTTCCGCCGGTTCCGGGGCTCGCATGTCACTGCTCGTCTATCTCGATTATGCCGGCATTGCGCTGTTTGCCGCAACAGGCGCGCTCGCCGCTTCGCGCAAGCAGCTGGACCTGATCGGTTTCCTGTTTTTCGCCATGGTGACGGGAACGGGTGGCGGCACCGTGCGCGATATCGTGCTCGGCCGCGTTCCGGTTTTCTGGGTGCTCAATCCCGCCTATATCGTCGTCTGCTGCGTCATGGGCGTCATCGTTTTCTTCACCGCCCATCTGCTGGAATCACGCTATCGCCTGCTGATCTGGCTGGATGCGATCGGCCTTGCCGCCTATTGCGTGCTCGGCGCCGCCAAGGGTCTTGCCGCCACAGGCTCGCCGACCATCGCGATCGTCACCGGCACGCTGACGGCGACCTTCGGCGGCATCCTGCGCGATCTGATGGCGAACGAGCCCTCGGTGCTGCTGAGGCCGGAAATCTATGTCACCGCCGCGCTGATCGGCGCCGGCGTGTTTACGGCCGCCAATGCGCTCGGAATGCAGCTCTATCTCGCCTCGGCCTGCGGCGTCGTCGCGGCCTTTGCCGTGCGCGGCGGAGCTCTGTGGTTCGGCTGGACTTTCCCGACCTACAAGCATCAGCCCGGCAGGCACCCCGACGATGTCATGTGAAGCGGTACGCTCAGCCCTGCTTCGCCCGCAGGCGGATCACCACGTCGACATGGGCGATTTCCATGCCCTCCGGCGGTTCGGGCAGATTGGCGATCGTCAGGTTGCTGACGGGGATGTCGAGCACCTCATTTGCGCCTTCGACGAAGAAATGGTGGTGGTCGGAAACATTGGTATCGAAATAGGTCCTGGCGCTTTCTACGGCGAGAACGCGGATGAGACCGGCTTCGGTGAACTGGTGCAGCGTGTTGTAGACGGTCGCCAGCGAAACCGGCACCCCGGCGGCAACCGCCTCCTCATGCAGTTCCTCGACGGTCAAGTGCCGGTCGCCCTTGGCAAACAGAAGGTCGCCGAGCGCGACGCGCTGGCGGGTGGGGCGCAGGCCTGCACCGCGCAGCCTTACCTCTATGGCGATCGGGAGTGCACCCGTCATCAAGACCAACTCCGTTTATTCTGGCGTGAAGCAATCATGTTTCTTGAAGCGGTATAACTTTTGCACCAGCGCCTTTCAATAGTTCAATGGGGACAAGAACTCGCAAAACGCCGCAAAAACGGGCTTTTGACGCAAATAGGTCTGGTCGCGGCCCTGGCCTTCCTGTATGCGACCACCAAATAATGGCTAAGACCCGGTCCGGAACAATGAGATGAAGCGGCCATGCTTGTGCTTCATTTTCTGCCGAACTTGGACTAAAGACACACATCCATCGCCAAGATTGCGGGGGGAAACAGAGATTTTATGACGACCAGACAATCCAGCTTCTCGTATGAAGAACTCATCGCCTGCGCCCACGGTGAACTGTT
>Ga0307513_10012919_pt1 | contig 10270 bp, 12 predicted proteins | sample 15_EM_MG_FD_202174 | JGI IMG/M metagenome (GOLD analysis project Ga0307513, IMG submission 202174) | Populus trichocarpa ectomycorrhiza microbial communities from riparian zone in the Pacific Northwest, United States - 15_EM | ecosystem: Host-associated > Plants > Roots > Unclassified | place...
CCGAGTCCGCCCTGGACCGCGACCATCGAGGCCTTCAGCCCCCGCGGCAGGCTGCGCCCGAACGCCACGGCGGCCGCGCCGTAGCCGGTCAGGGCCAGGCACCAGAGCAGCATCGAGCCCTCGTGGCTGCCCCAGGCGCCGGCCACGCGATAGAGCAGCGGCTTTTCGGTGTGGGAGTTCTGCGCCACGTTCGCCACCGAGAAGTCCGAGACGACGAAGGCGTAGACCAGACAGGCGAAAGCGAGCGCCACGCCGGCGAACGCGGCGAGAGCCGCCCCCTCGCCGGCGGCGGCGAGCACGGTCGAACGCCGACCCCGGCCGGCGGCCGACAGCGCCGTCTGGGCGATCGCGAACGCCAGGGCAAGGATCAGCGCGAAGGCGCCGAATTCAGCGATCATGGGCTCTTGGTTTTCTCATAAGCCGGCGCCTTGCCCTCGCCGCGCCACTCGCCCTGTTCCTTGAGCGCGTCGGCGATTTCCTTGGGCATGTAGCGTTCGTCGTGCTTGGCCAGGACCTGCTTGGCCTCGAAGACCCCGTCCTGGCGGAACGAGCCCACGGCGACGATGCCCTGACCCTCGCGGAACAGGTCCGGCAGGTCGCCCTGGAAGCTGACCTTGTCGGTGGCGATCTTGTCGGCGACCACGAAGTCGACCCGCCCGTCGGAGTGCTTGACCACCGACCCCGGACTGACCAGCCCGCCGAGTTGGACCGAGCGGCCGGGCGGCGGCTTGGCCGCGTCGGCCTGCGAGGGCGTGTAGAAGAACGAGATTGAGTCCTTAAGACCCCAGAGCGTCAGGCCCACGGCGATCGCCAGAACTGGCGCAATGGCGGCGACCAGCGTCAGCCGGCGCCGCGCCTTCGGGGACTTGGGAAGCCAGCTCATCGCATCGGCTCCGCGCTCGCCGCCTTGGCGAGCTGCTCCAGGATCTCGGGGCGTTTCGCGTAGCGCGTGCTGGCGTCCTTCAGGGCCGCCTCGCGCTTGGCGGTCTCGCCCAGCACGGCATAGGCGCGAACCAGCCGCACCCAGCCTTCGGGATCGTCCGGCTTGGACTTCAACCGTTCGGCCAGGCCCGCCACCATGCCGCGGATGGCCGTCATCTGGTCGCCGGATACAGCCGGCGCGGCAGGCGCCGCCTCGGCTTCGGCGATCGCCTCCTTGAGCGCCGCCTGGCGCGGATCACCGGCTGGAATGTCGACGGCCAACGCCCGCCATTCGGCCAGGCCCGCCACCTTGTCGCCGGCCTCGATGCGGGCGCGGGCCAGGTGGAAGCGCGCGGCGATCGCCTTCGGATCGAGCTTCAGGTCTTCGGCGAACGCTGCCCGGGCGTCGGAGGTCATCTCGCCGCCCGACTGCATGAGCAAGGCTTCGCCCAGCATTTCCCAGAGATCGGCGCGCTCCGGCGCGATCTTGATCGCCCGGCGCAGCGCCCGCACGGCGCCGGCCGGATTCTGTGCTGCGCCCTCCGCGAGCGCGAGATAGCGGAAGCCCTCCGGGTCGTTGGGACGCTCCTTGGTCAGCTTGCCAAGCACCGCGGCCATTTCCGGAGGCGAAAGGCTGGCGGGACTGGCGGCGAGCCAGTGCTTCAGCCGGCCGGCGAATGGCTGGTCGGCCATCCCCGGCGAGCCGAGCCCCAGGTAGAGGCCAAGCGCCAGCGCCGGCGCGGCGATGACCGCCAGCAGGACCGGACCGCGGCCCGGCGCTTGCGTGGTCCAGAGCTCGGCAGGCCGGTCGGCCGCCGCCAGCATCCGACGGGCGGCCTCAGCCTCGGCGCTCTTGCGCTCCGCCTCGCCTAGCAGGCCACGGTGGGCGAGGTCGCCGATCTCGGCGATCTGACGGCGGTAGAGGATTGGGGTCGCTTCCACCGGCTCCGCCAGGGTGGCGGCCTTGGCGGCGCGGAACAGGACAAGCATGGCTGCGACAGCCGAGAGCACGCCGGCCATCACCCAGAAGGCGATCATGCCGCGCGTGTAGCGGAAAGCGCCCGCAAGCGCGAGTGCGTCATCTGGGCGAAACGTGACAGGCCGAAGCGGTCGTCTGGCTCGGCGCCTCTCAGGGCCTCCATCGCTTAGCCGATCGGCAGCCGGGCCCAGGGCAGGCCGGACGGCGCGGCGCACGCGTCGGGGTAGATCAGGACGACGTAGCCCGGCTCATTTGCCGGCCGGAACGCCATCGTCACGCGATGGACGATGAGGTCTATCCCCAGGGCCGATGTCGGCGGCGTGACCCCCTCGCACCACCGGGTGCGCCAGTCGCTCGACAAGGCCCACGGCGACCGGAACTTCGGGGAGTGTTGTTCATCTGGGACCGGCTCTTCGGCGCCTTCACCGCCGACGGCGCGGCGGTGATTCACAAGTTCGGCCGGGCCGACTTCAATTCGGACGCTTCCAATCCGATAGAGATCGCCACCCGCGAGTGGCGCGGGATGCTGGCGCCGCGCCGGACGCCCGCGAATGAATTGCCCCCGGGTAAGGGTTGGAACGCCGGCTGGTCGAGCTAGGCCGAACCTTCGCCGTGGCAGGCGGTCTTGGCGCGCCGGCGGATGAGGGCGGCGGCCTTCTCGTCGCGGACCACCTGGCAGAAGTCGGCCGCCACGCTGAGGAAGGCTTCGGCTATGTTCGGGTCCGGCGCGTCGCCGGTCTTGATGTGGTCGAGCACGTCTTCGACGTAGTGGTCGAGCATGGCGCCGATATTCTCGAGCGCCTTGGCATGGGCCGCCGAAAATCCCGCGTAGTTGGCGCTGGCGCGGATCTCCTGGGTGAAGCCCAGCAGCGTCATGGCGCGCACCACGGACCGATGCTCCGGCGCGACGGTCAGCCGGGGCAGCTTGCGGTGCATCCGCCGCTTGCCGGCCATCTCGGTGGGTAGGGCGGCGGCCGCCATCTTCTCGGCCTCGCGCAGGCAACCCTCGACGAGGCTGGCCAGCGCCTTGCGCTGGTTGACGATGCGATGGCCCCAACCATGATCGCGGTCGAGCTCGATGCAGGCCTCCAGCTCCATCGTCTGGTGCGCGATCAGCTCGACGAGCCGGCCGGCCTTGCGCCCCGCTGCGGGCCCGGCGTCCAGGTCGAGCTTGGCGATGGCCACCAACGCCTCGTCGATTTCGGTCATCACCCGCTCGCCAAAGTCGCCCACCTCGGAGTCGGCCATGTAGCGCTCAGTGGGTTTGTCCATCACCGCCGAGATCACCCGGAGCACCATCCAGCTCGGTGAAAGCTGGGCCGCGATCATTTCGAAGAACCGCGGACCCGCGTCCTCGGAGATCGCCACGGCGTCCTTGTAGGCGATCCGGGAGGCCGCGGCGGTGTCCTCACCGGAGTGGCCGATCCAGTCGGGCAGGCGGGCCAGCGTCTTGCGAACGATGGGCGCGAGGTCGATGCAGGCGGCCAGGGCGTCGGCGCCGCCGGGCCGGGCCTGGTCGCAGATCTGGGCGGCCACGAAGAAATCGCGCTGCTCGCGGGCTCGGAGCGCGCTCGCCGCCAGGCGGGTCAAGGCGTCGAAGGGACGACTGTCGGCCTCATCGAGGCCGTCTTGCGCGATCGAAGCCTCGACGGCGGCGATGATGTCGGGCGCCAGGTCCCTCAGGCCGTGCCAAAGGTGCGGCAGCGCGCGGGCCGGGAAGATCAGGCGGCGGTCGTCGACGCCGTCGCCGAGGCACATCGGGGCGATGGGCTGCAGGATCGCGTTGCGCAGCCGCCGGTCGGCGGCCTCGATTTCCACCAGGCGCCTTACGCCCGCCAGGATGGTGTCGCCGGCGGAGTCGACCAGGGCTTCCTGCAGGCGCCCGACCACACGATCCGGCGCGGACTCCACCAGGGTTCTGACGATCGCGATCTTGCGTTCGCTCAGGGCGACCATTGGGGACTCCAGGCGCGGAACGGCGTTCCGCTGGCCGGCAAGCTTCGCCCCTCCCGAGTTAAAATTCAGCCAAGCTTCGGTGGTTTAGGCCTCGGCGCGGGGCAGGTCGGTCTCCAGCCGCAGGCCGCCGAGCGGCGAATCGCCCAAGGTCAGCAGGCTGCCATAGGCCCTGGCCAGTTCGTCGATGATCGAAAGGCCGAGGCCGGAGCCCGGCGCGGTTTCGTCAAGCCGCGTTCCACGCCGCAGGACCTCTTCGCGTCGGTCGGGCGGTAGGCCGGGCCCGTCGTCCTCCACCACCAGCCGAAAGCGCGCCGGACCGGACGCCTCGGCGCGCACGCGGACCTTGGATTTGCACCACTTGCAGGCGTTCTCGACGGCGTTGCCGGCGATCTCCAGCAGGTCCTGGCGCTCGCCGAGGAAATAGAGGTCCTCGTCGGCGTCCCAGTCGATCGAGACGCCCTTGTCCCGGAAGATGCGCTCCAGCGTGCGGCAGAGCTCGTCCAGCACTTCGGCGACCGAGGTGCGCTCGCCCTGGCCCTGGGTGCGGGCGGCGGCGCGGGCGCGACGCAGGTGGTGGTCGACCTGCTGGCGCATGGCCTCGGTCTGCCGCGCCACCACCTCGGCCAGGGCGCCCGGACGTTGGTCGGCCTCGGTGAGCATCACCGAGATCGGGGTCTTCAAGGCATGCGCCAGGTTGCCGACATGGGTGCGCTGGCGCTCCACAACCTCCTGGTTGTGGTCGACCAGCGCATTCAGCTCGTCCGCCAGGGGCGTGAGTTCGCTCGGGTAGGTCGCGGCCAGCCGCTGGGCCTTGCCGCGGCGCACATCGGCCACCTCCTTGCGCAGGTCGAACAGCGGGCGCAGGCCGACCCGGACCTGGATCACGATCGCGATGATCAGGCCGGCGCCCAGCAGGAGGAAGATGACGGCGGTGGCGGCCACGAAGCCGCGGACGTCGTGGTTGATCGAGGTCCGGTCCTCGGCGGCGAGGAAGATCACCGGCGCCTTGCGCCCCGGCAGCCAGGCCTGCGATGCGCGGGCCCGCAGAGGCTCGTTCTGCGGTCCGCGGGTGTCATAGTGCACGGGCCGGCCCGGCCGCGCCTTGAACCGTTCGATGAGGTCCGCGGGTGCGGCGAGCACATCATCGAACAGCGAATGCGATCGGGCGAGCGGCCGGACCTTGCCGTCGGCGGTGGGCTCGGCGATCTCCCAATAGCGACCTGAGTAAACCCGCAAGGACCGCTCGTCGGTGAAGGGCGGCGCGAAGACCTGACCCTGGTCGACGGTCGAGCCGGCCAGCAGGTTGTCGGTCAGCTCGCCCAGCGTCTGGTCGACCCGCCGGATCGCGGCCTGCTGGAAGAGCAAGGCCAGCCCGATGGCCGAGACGATCAGGGTGGTCAGGCTCCAGCCGAGCGCCAGCAGCACGAGCCGGCGCGCGAGCGAGGGATGACGCAAACCTGCCGGGATCATCGACGCCGCCAGGTCACGAGCCGGGCCTCACGAGGCCTGCGCCTCGCCTCCGGTCTCTTCATCCGGGCAGGTCAGGCGGTAGCCGAGGCCGCGGACGGTCTCGATGCGGTCGGCGCCGATCTTCTTGCGCACCCGGCCGATGAACACCTCGATGGTATTGGAATCCCGGTCGAAGTCCTGGTCGTAGAGGTGCTCGACAAGCTCCGTGCGGCTGATCACCCGGCCCTGGTGCATCATCAGGTAGTGCAGCAGCCGGTACTCCAGCGAGGTGAGCCGTAGCGGCTCGCCGTTGACGCTGGCGCGGGCCGCCCGGGGATCCAGCCGCAGGCCGCCGCAGGACAGGCTTGGCGCGGCGTGGCCGGCCGAACGGCGCAGCAGGGCGCGCAGGCGGGCCAGCAGCTCCTCCGTGTGGAACGGCTTGGTCAGGTAGTCGTCGGCGCCGGCGTCGAAGCCGGCGACCTTCTCGCTCCAGGCGCCGCGCGCCGTGAGGATCAGCACCGGCGTCGCCATGTTTTCGCGCCGCCAGCGTTCGAGCACCGAAACCCCGTCCACCTTGGGCAGGCCAAGGTCGAGGATCACGGCGTCATAGGGTTCCGTCTCGCCCAGGAACTGGGCCTCCTCGCCGTCCGGGGCGTGGTCGACGGCGTAGCCGGCGTCGGCCAGCGCCATCTTCAGCTGGCGGCTCAGATCGGGATCGTCTTCGACAAGCAGGATACGCAAGCTGGCGTCCTTTCAATCCGGTGGGTCAGCCGCCCTGTTGGCCGATCACCGCGCCGCTACATGCGTCCACGATGAAGACCATCACGCGGCCATTCGCCATCTGCCACTGGACAAAATAGGCCGGCCGCCCCCCGGACTCCCCGGGGGTCGTGTTCAGGTGCCGGCCCGGCGTGCGCTGGGCGATCGTAGCCAGAACGCGCGAAAGCGGCACTTGGGCGCATCGAGCCTGACCGGACGGGTCCTGGGCGGCCGAAACCGAGGGCGCAAGCGCGCCCAACAGCAGAGCCGCGATCAGCAGGTGACGTTTCATGAGCCTAGATCTGACGGCCTGGGACTGAACCGGGCCTGAACACTGAAGTTATGGGGCCGCTCGGCTACGCTGTCACGTCCTGCGCTTTGGCGTGTAGGACCGCTCGCGCCTCCAGGTCTCCGCGAAGGCTTCGAGCGCCGGGTCCGGCGTGTCGGGCAGGGTCACCACCAGCCGCGCGAAGAGGTCGCCGCGGCGTCCCTGGGGGTCGGTGAGGCCGCGGCCCTTGAGACGCAGCCGCGTGCCGGTGTTGGCCCCCTTGGGGATGGTCAGGGTCACCGGGCCGTCGGGGGTCGGCGCCTCGGCCTTGCCGCCCAGCACCGCGTCGTAGGCCGTCACCGGCACGTCCATCACCAGCACGTCACCTTCGCGCCGGAAGATCGGGTGCGGGAGAATACCAAGCTCGATCAGGGCGTCGCCGGGGCCCGAGCGGCCGGGGGCCCCCTGCCCCTTCAGGCGCAGGGTCTGGCCCTCCTGGGCGCCCTTCGGGATGGTGACGTCGATGGTGCGGCCGTCGGAGAAGGAGATGCGGCGCTTGGCCCCGCGGATGGCGTCTTCCAGGTCGATGTCGAGCCTGGCGCGCACGTCTGAGCCGCGCTGGGAGAACCCGCCGAAGCCGCCCCCCTGGCCGCCGCGGCCGCCCCCCCGGCCGCCGCCGAACATCTCGCCAAGGATGTCGCCCAGGTCGACGCCCTCGAAGCTCTGGCTCTGGTAGCGACCCCCGCCGCCGCCGAAGCCGCCCTCGTGCTGGGCGCCCCAAGGGCCGCCGCCGGCGAAGCCGCGCGCGGTCTCGCGGCCGTCGGCGTCGATCTCCCCGGCGTCGAACTTCTTCTTCTTGTCGGCGTCGCCCAGGATGTCGAAGGCGCCGCTGACGCGCTTGAAGCGCTCCTCGGCCTCCTTGTTGTTCGGATTGGTGTCCGGGTGGTTGGCCTTGGCGAGCTTGCGGAACGCCTTGCGGATCTCGTCGGCGCTCGCGCCACGGGATACGCCCAGCTCCTGATAGGGGTCGCGCGCCAACTTCGTCAGTATCCTCGAAAGACCATGCTTAGGGTGTGACTACTAGATTGGGCCGCGGGTTCCGTCACGCAAGGCATAGTGTGATTAATTTACCACACTACTCCCGGCCCCGTTCCTCGATGAGGTCCCAGGCGGCGAAGTCGAGGGCGTCCTCGGCGTCGATGAGCGCGGTCTCGCTGATCGTCTGGCCGCGGACCGAGACCCCGGCGCGGTGCACGCTCTCCGGATCGCCGGAGACCAGCGGGTGCCAGGACGCCAGGTCACGGCCCTCGTGGATGCGGCGATAGGCGCAGGAGTGCGGCATCCAGGCGAGCGTCTCGATATTGCCGGGCGTCAGCTTCACGCAATCCGGCACCTGCGCCTTGCGGTTCGCATAGTCGGTGCAGGCGCAGGCGTGGGCGTCGAAGAGTTTGCAGTGAACCCGGGTCGGGATGATGTCGCCGGAATCCTCTTCCTCGAACCGCACCAGGCAGCAAAGGCCGCAGCCGTCGCACAGGCTCTCCCACTCGGCAGCCGTCATCTGCTCGAGGGTCTTGCGCCGCCAGAAGGGTTCGCCGGACATGGCCAGCATCTAGGCGCTTGGAGGCGTCACGTCGAGCGCGCGGGCCCCTCAAGGTCGCTTTGCCTCAGCCGGTCCAGCGCCCAGACCAACCCCGACACGGCCAAGCAGCAGGTCAGCCAGGTCGGCCAATGACTCTGCAACGATGGCAGGCCGCATGGCGGCGCAGACATCCCGGTCTCCATAGCCGAACCTGGCCCAGCAGCTCGCCGCACCGCAATTGTGCGCGAACGCCAGATCGGTTTCGGTGTCTCCCACCACGAGGGTTCGAGCGGCGTCGGCGCCGGCGATCTTGGGAAACACGTGGTCAAACAGCAGGGCGCGATCCGGCTTGCGCGGTCGATCCGGGATGTCTCCAAGCACCACCTTGAAACAATCCCCCAGGCGATACTCCAGCAGGAATGAGCCTATAGCCGCCTCGCCCTTATTGCTGGCGATGGCCAACGCGTACCCGGCCGCCGACAACTGGCGGACAAGATCCTCCGCGCCAGGGAAGGGTCTGGAGTGCTGTGGCGCGAACTCCGGATAGAGACGTCGGTAGTCACAGGCCAACGTCTCGACGCGGTCCTCACTGAGCGCCATTCCCAGTTCGGCCGCGAGACTGCGTAGCGTTTCGCGGAGGGGAATGCCGGAGCAGGCTGCCTTGAGGATGCATGCGGACGCCTGCTCGCCCACCGATCCAGGGAACATCGCCTGAAAGGTCGCTGCCGCCGCGGGTCGGGTGTCCGCAAGCGTTCCATCGAAATCCAGGACGATGAGATCGTATTTGCGCGCCAGCCCCTGCATATGCCCCAAGCGTAGCAATACGGCAGCTCTCTGCAAGCCGAAGCGTCCGTGGATTCCCGGGCGGCCTGCCCTGTGACGGCAGCACAAATCTCGCTAGTCCAGGTTGAAGGTCCGCTAAAAGTGCGCGCACTTTCCAACGTCTCGCACCGGATGCGGAGGCGTGAGCGGGCGATGGAGATCATCGGCAGCCAAAGGCTCCTGACCTTCTCGGAGGGTTCGGAGGGTGTCAGCGCCTTGACCTGCACGGCGGTTCGCAAGAACGGCGCCCGACACGTCCGGAATTTCATGGATCTGGCGACGAAGGTCGCCGAGCTCCAGTTCCGCAATCGCGATTTCTTCCTGATGTTCCGCGGGCAGCATGCCGACCACCGGAACCGCTCTGGGCGCACGTCGCTGCAGCCCTCGCTGCTGCGCGCCGGGGAGTCGACCGCGATGGTGGCCAAGAGCGTGATCGACCGGCGCTTCCGCCGGCTCGCCGTCGCCGAACGGGCCCTCATCGCGGAGTATCGCCATCAGGGCATGCTCGGCCACGACCGCCTGGAGCGGCAGCGAATCCTGCGCTGGGCGATCCTGCAGCACTATGAGATCTGCAAGACGCCGCTTCTGGACGTCACCCAGTCGCTGCGGATCGCGGCCTCCTTCGCGTCCCACAACGCCGGCGAAATCGCGCATCTGATGGTCCTCGGCATTCCACGGGTCAGCGGGGCGGTGACGGCCAGCGCCGAGGCGGGGCTGCAGGTCGTCTGCCTGGCGAGCGTCTGCCCGCCCACCGCCGTCCGCCCGCATATCCAGGAAGGCTATCTGCTCGGCGAGTATCCGGACTTCTCAAGCCCGGAGCAGCAGCTCTTCTACTCCCAGGCCGAGATGGATTTCGGGCGGCGGCTGATCGCCAAGTTCTGCTTCGACCCTGGCGAGTTCTGGGACCCGCGCGGCAACTTTCCGCGCGTCGAAGCCAGCGCCCTCTATCCTGACGCCTCGCAGGACCCGATGGGCGCCCTGGCCGAGGCGGTGAAGTCCGCAATCGCCCTTCACCCGTCCTTGAAACCTGAGGAGCCGAACCATGGCCGTCACCCTCAATCATGACATCCTGCCGCTGTTCCGGTCCGGCGACATCGCCTGCATGCGCGGCAAGGGCGTGTTCCTGGAGGACTCGGGCTGGATGTCCGATGCTTCCGGCGACGAAGCCCATCCGGACCACGCCAACGCCCGCAGAGTCTTCGAGCAACTGTCGCAGGGATCGATGCCGCCGGACGGCGCCTGGCCGGCGGAGCATGTCGCCACCTACAGGCAGTGGATGACGGACGGCTTCACGCCATGAGCTGAGCCCGTCCCCCTAGACGTAGATCGGCGCGTCGTGGAGGCCGGCGTCGCCGAACACCCGCCGATAGCGCGCGACGTCGGCCGCCGGTCCCGAAGCCTTGCCGTAGTTGTCCGACAGCTTCACGGCGGGCCTGCCGTCGGCGGCGGCGACCTTGCAGACGAGCGAGAGGGGATCGAACAGGGCCTCGCCGCGCGGATCGCAGCCGCGGAAATCGTTGGTGGCGTTGGTGCCCCA
>Ga0307513_10012920_pt1 | contig 10270 bp, 12 predicted proteins | sample 15_EM_MG_FD_202174 | JGI IMG/M metagenome (GOLD analysis project Ga0307513, IMG submission 202174) | Populus trichocarpa ectomycorrhiza microbial communities from riparian zone in the Pacific Northwest, United States - 15_EM | ecosystem: Host-associated > Plants > Roots > Unclassified | place...
CGCCGACCTGCGCCGCGGCGGCGGGCACGATCAGGTTGATCAACGTGCTCTTGCCCATGCCGCTCGGGCCGAGCACCAGCGTGGTCTTGCCGGCCAGGCGCGGCAGCAGCGTGGCGCGCGACGCGGTCGGGTCGGCCTTCAGTGCCAGCTCGACGACCTCGACGCCCATCGCCACGTAGGGCGCCAGCCGCTCGCGCGCCGAGGCGGCCGCCGGCAGGTCGATCTTGTTGAGGCCGATGCAGGCGGGGATGCCGGCTTGTTCGGCAGCGATCAGCGCACGGGTGAGCTGCGATTCGCTGAACATCGGCTCGCCGGCGACCAGGATGAGCAGCAGGTCGAGGTTGGCGGCGAACGACTTGCTGCGCCATTCGTCCTGCCGGAACAGCAGGTTGCGGCGCGGTTCCAGATGCTCGATCACCCCTTCGGCGCCGGCACCTTCGCCCAGCGACAGCCAGCGCACGCGGTCGCCGACGACCAGCTCGCTTTTCTTGCCGCGCGGGTGGCACAGCACGCGCTGGCCTTCGGGTGTTTCGACGACCACGTGGCGGCCATGCGCCGCGACCACCAGGCCGAGGTCGAGCGCCTCGAAAGCGCTCAAGCCAGCAACGCGTCCACCTTGGCCGCGCAGATGAAGTCGTTGATCGAGATGCCGCCGACCGAGTGGGTGTTGAAGCGCACCGTGCAGCGGCTGTAGCTCAGCAGCAGATCGGGGTGATGGTCCTCGGCGTTTGCGATCCAGGCCAGCGCGTTGACGAAGGCGATCGTGCGGTGGTAGTCGGCGAATTCGAAGTGCTTCTGGATCGCGCCGTCGGCCAGCGCCCAGCCCGGTGCCGCGGCCAGGTGGCTGTCGATCTCGGCGGCGGTGAACGGTTGCTGCCCTTCGAGCGGTTTGCAGTGCTGCGTCTTCAGGTCGGGCATGGTCGGTTCAATGGGCAGAGGGAAGGGCCGCCAGCCGCTCGCTGGCCGGCGGATGCGAGTAATAGAAGCGCACGTACAGCGGGTCCGGCGTCAAGGTCGATGCGTTGTCTTCGTTCAGCTTCAGCAGCGCGCTGGCGAGGTCGCGCCCGTCGGCCTGCGCGCAGGCATAGGCGTCGGCCTGGAACTCGTGCCGGCGCGAGACGTGGGCCATCAGCGGCGAGATGAAGAAGGTGAACGGCGGCAGCGCGAGCATGAACAGCAGCAGCGCCAGCGCGTCGTTCGGCGCCGCCAGGTTCGGCGCGACGCCCAGGCCGGCGTAGAAGCCGCTCTGGCCGGCCAGCCAGCCGAGCAAAGCCAGCCCCGCCAGGCTGAGGCCGAAGATGCTGATCATCCGCTTCAGCACATGGCGGTGCTTGAAATGGCCGAGCTCATGCGCCAGCACCGCCTCGACCTCGCCGGGCGACAGCCGCGACAGCAAGGTGTCGAAGAAGACCACCCGCTTGGCCGCGCCAAGGCCGGTGAAATAGGCATTCGCATGCGCCGAGCGGCGGCTGCCGTCCATCACGAACAAGCCCTTGGCGGCGAAGCCGCAGCGCCGCATCAGCGCCTGCACGCGGGCCTTCAGCGCGTCGTCCGGCAGCGGCTCGAACTTGTTGAACAGCGGCGCGATGACGGTCGGGTACAGCACCAGCAGGACCAGGTTGAACGCGACCCACGCGGCCCACGCCCACAGCCACCACAGGCCGCCGGTGGCGCCCATGATCCACAGGATCAGCGCGGCCAGCGGCAGGCCGATCAGCGCGCCGACCAGCGTGCCCTTGGCCAGGTCGGCGAGCCACAGGCGCAAGGTCATGCGGTTGAAGCCGAAGCGCTGCTCGATGCGGAAGGTCGAATACGCATCCAGCGGCAGCTCGATCAGCCCGCCGATCGCGGCGAATGCGGCCAGCAGTGCGAGCTGGTAGCCCATCGCGCCCCAGCGCGGCAGCAACGCGTCGCGCAGCAGCACGTTCAGCGTGTCCAGGCCGCCGAGCAGCGTCCAGCCGAGCAGCACGGCGCTGCCGAAGGCGGTGGTCAGCAGGCCGAAGCGGCCCTTCGCCAGCGTGTAGTCGGCAGCCTTGCGGTGCGCCTCGGGCGTGACGGTGCCGACGAAGGCGGCGGGCACCTGGTCGCGGTGCTGCGCCACGTGGCGCATCTGGCGCGTCGCCAGCCAGAACTTGATGGCCAGCGAGGCCAGCAGCGCGGCGGCGAAGGCCAATGTGACATCGGAAGCTTGCATGGTTGCGAAGTGTAGGCTTGGGCGAGAATCGACCGACCCTACAAAGCCACGCCGCCATGACCGACAACTCTGCTACCACGCTTGCCGCCGGCGACCAGAACCTGATCTGGATCGACCTCGAGATGACCGGCCTCTTCCCCGAAAGCGACCGCATCATCGAGATCGCGGTGGTCGTGACCGACCCGCAACTCAGCGTTCGCATCGAAGGCCCGGTGTTCGCGATCCACCAGAGCGACGAAACCCTGGCCGGCATGGACGCCTGGAACACCGGCACCCACGGCCGCAGCGGCCTCACCGAGCGCGTCAAGGCCTCGACCGTCGACGAGGCGGCAGCCCAGGCGCAGGTGATCGAATTCCTGCGGCGCTACGTCGGCAAGGGCAAGAGCCCGATGTGCGGCAACTCGATCTGCCAGGACCGCCGCTTCCTGGCCAAGGACATGCCGCTGCTCGAGGCCTTTTTCCACTACCGCAACCTCGATGTCAGCACGCTGAAGGAGCTGGCGCGGCGCTGGAAGCCGCAGGTGCTGGACGGCTTCAAGAAGGCCCAGGCGCACACCGCGATGGCCGACATCCACGAGTCGATCGACGAACTGATCCACTACCGTCAGCATTTGCTGGCGGTATGAACGGTTCCCGTCAGCATTTTCTTCAGACCCGACTGGCCCGCATCCGCGCCCGCCACGCGTGCAGCAGCGTACGCGTCTCGTCGTCGGGCCGCACGGCGAGCTTGCGGTATTCCGAGCAGTCGCTCTTGCGCGTCAGCAGGCGGTGATTGATCAGCTCGCGACGCAAGGTCACGTGGTCGCCGAAGGCGTTGGCGGCCTTCAGGATCGCGTTGACCTCCTTTTCGGTGTAGACGCGGCGCGCTTCGAACAAGGTCCACAGCACCCACATCGCCATCCGCTGCACGGTGAACTTGGTCGGCCAGCGGATCAGGCGGCCGCGCGAGTCGAACTGCATCAGCGTCTTGCGCGCATTCGCGCTCAGTGGCTGCGGCGCGGCGCGGTCTTCGGGCGCTGGCGGTGCCGCCGGTGCGGCGCGCAATGAGGCGCGAAACGCCTGCACGTTGCGGTGGCCGGCGGCGCGCGCGATGAGGTTGAGCATCTCGACGTGGCCGGGCGGGTCGGCGCTGGGGCGGTCCTTCAAGGCCTGCCCGAGCGAACGGGCGAAGGCTGACAGGTCGGGTGCCACGAAGGGCAGGGCTTCACGGGACATGGCGGTTCCTCGCTCGAGCGCGCGCTTTTGGAACTACCCTGCGGACCAGGGTACCGGGGGTCGCCGACTTGACCGGGGGGCGCGCGCTCGAAGGATGAGCACGTCCGAAACCGAATGCGTGAATGGGGCAGGTTTAGCTCGCGGTATCTCCGCGCGGCGACGCCTGGGTGAACTGCCGACCAGCGCGAAGTGTATGCCATCCGTGGAAACCCGAAAGTCGGCTACAATGCGGTTCGCGGCGTCGTTGTGACGCCGTTCGTTCATCCCCTCTGACCTTCGTCGACCCGTTCTGTTCGGGATTCGCGTTCTCTCGGTTGGCGGCGATGCCGTCGCCCGCTTTGGCGCGACTTCACCTTTCCGAAAGAACATCGATGAGTTTCGAGACTCTGGGCCTGCATTCGGCCCTCACCCGCGCGGTTGCCGACGCGGGCTACACCACCGCCACCGAAGTCCAGGCGCGCGCCATTCCGGCGGCAATCGCCGGCCGCGACATCATGGTCAGCAGCAGCACCGGCAGCGGCAAGACCGCCAGCTTCGTGCTGCCCGCGTTGATGCGCGTACTCGCTGCCCGTGAAGACGCGTCGCAGCGCCGTGAGAAGGGCGTCACCCACGGCCCGCGCATCCTGATCCTCACGCCGACCCGCGAACTCGCGCTGCAGGTCGCCAAGGCCACGGTCGACTACGGCCGCCATGTTCCCGGCCTGCGGGTGGCCACCGTCGTCGGCGGCGTGCCGTACGGCGCGCAACTGAAGGCGCTGCGCGGCCCGCTCGACGTGCTGATCGCAACGCCGGGCCGCCTGATCGACCACATGGGTTCGGGCAAGGCGGTGCTCGCCAACATCGACATGCTGATCCTCGACGAGGCCGACCGCATGCTCGACATGGGCTTCATCGAAGACATCCAGCACATCGCCGCAGCGACGCCGAAAGCGCGCCAGACGATGATGTTCAGCGCCACCTTCGCCGGTTTCGTCGGCCGCCTGGCCGAACAGCTGCTGCGCGAGCCGCAGCGCATCGACGTCTCGTCGCACACCGAGGCGCATGCCGACATCGAACAGCGCCTGCACTGGGCCGACGACCTGCAGCACAAGAACGCCTTGCTCGACCACATCCTGACCGAGCGCGGCGTCGAGCAGGCACTCGTCTTCACCAGCACCCAGCGGGATGCCGACTGGCTGGCCGATCGCCTGGCCGACCTCGGCCACCACGTCGCTTCGCTGCACGGCGGCCACCCGCAGGGCCGGCGCACGCGCGTGCTGCAGGGCCTGCGCAGCAAGCAGTTGAAGATCCTGGTCGCGACAGACGTGGCAGCGCGCGGCATCGACGTGCCGACGATCAGCCACGTCATCAACTACGGCCTGCCGATGAAGGCCGAGGACTACGTGCACCGCATCGGCCGCACCGGCCGCGCCGGCCGCGCCGGCCTGGCCGTGACCCTGGCCGAGCGGCGCGACACCGGCATGGTCCAGCGCATCCAGCACTTCACGACCCAGCGCATCCCGGCGACGACGATCGTCGGCCTGGAGCCCAAGCGCGTCGAGCCGAAGCCGATGCCGCGCCCGGCCGGCAAGACCTTCGGCCCGCGGCCGAGCGGCCGGCCTTCTTTCAAGCCGGCCGGCAAGACCTACGCGAAGGCCGGCCCGCGCGTCCGCTGAAGGGCACTGCGCGTCAGACCGACAGCAGCTCGACCTCGAAGACCAGCGTGGCGTTCGGCGGGATCACCCCGCCGGCGCCACGCGCGCCGTAGCCGAGCTCGGGCGGGATCAGCAGCACGCGGGTGCCGCCGACCTTCATGCCCTGGACGCCTTCGTCCCAGCCGCGGATCACGTTGCCGGCGCCGAGCGGGAAGCCGAACGGGTCGCCGCGGTCCTTGCTCGAATCGAACCTGGCGCCGCGCCCGTTCGGTGCCGCCGGGTCGTGCAGCCAGCCGGTGTAGTGGACCTTGACGCGCTGGCCTTGCACGGCCTCGGTGCCGTCGCCCAAGGTGGTGTCGTCGTACTGCAGCCCGGATGGGGTGGTGGTCATGCAAAGCTCCTGTTTTCGGGGGTTCGCATCATGCCAGCCCAGGCGGCCACGGCTGCGGCCAGCCAGTCGGGCACGGTTCGCCCCTCGCTCGCCGGCAGGCCGAGCGCCATGCCGGCCGCATGCAGCGCCTGCAACGGGTCGGCCAGATCCAGCGCGCGGGCGCCGTTCTGCTTCGACAGCTTCTGGCCGTCTTCGCCCAGCACCAGTGGGGTGTGCAGGTAGCGCGGCATCGGCAGCCCGAGCGCGCGCTGCAGCAGGATCTGGCGCGGCGTGTTGTCGGCCAGATCCTCGCCGCGAACGATGTCGGTGATGCCTTGCGCCGCGTCGTCGACGACCACCGCGAGCTGGTAGGCCCACAGCCCATCGGCGCGGCGCAGCACGAAGTCGCCGACCGCCTGCGCCACGTCTTGCGTGCGGCTGCCCAGGCGCCGGTCGTGCCAGCTGACGCTGCCGTCGACGCGCAGCCGCCAGGCGCGCGCCGGCTTGCCTTGCAGGCCGTTGCGGCAGCTTCCCGGGTAGACGAGCTCAGTCGTTCGCGGCCGTGCGACGCCGCGCGCCGCCCAGGCCTCTTCGATGTCCTTGCGCGTGCAGCCGCAAGGGTAGGCCGCGCCTCTGTCGACCAACGACCGCAGCGCCGCCGCATAGGCCGCATCGCGCCCGGACTGCCACCACGGCGGCTCGTCCGCCAGCAGCCCGCAGGCCGCCAGCTGGCCGAGCATCAGCTCGCCGATGCCGGCCACGCAGCGCGGCCGGTCGACGTCTTCGATGCGCACCAGCCAGCGCCCGCCGTGCGCCCGCGCGTCGAGCCAGCTGGCCAGCGCGGCGACCAGCGAGCCGGCGTGCAGCGGCCCGGTCGGCGACGGCGCGAAGCGGCCGGTGTATGCCACGCCGGCGCCGCGCTCAGGGCAGCAGGCCGGCCTGCCGTTCGATCAGCGCCAGCCGCGTGGTGGGGCTTTCGAGCCGGCCCAGCCACCACTGCAAAGCGCGGCCGAGGCCGGCCGCACCGCGGTCCTGGCGCCACGCGTAATGCAAGGTACCGGTGTTCGAGCCGCGCGCGGTTTCCTTGCGCACCAGGCAGCCGCGTTCCAGGTGCGGCCGCGCCAGCAGCTCGGGCACGAAGCCGCAGCCCAGGCCGCGCAGCAAGGCCTCGAGCTTGCTGCGCATCGAAGGCACGGTCAGCACATCCTGCCCCGGCAGCAGGTTGACGGTCATCGGGGTCATGCGCTGTGCCGTGTCGGCGACCGCCACCGCGCGGTGGTGGACCAGTTGCGCATCGAGCAGCGGGCCTTCCAGCGCGGCCAGCGGGTGGTGCGGGGCGACGCAGAAGATGAAGGTCATCTCGCCGAGCGGGCGCAGTTCGATGCCGCCCGGGTTGCTCATGTTCGGCACGACGCCGATCGCGAGGTCCACCTGGCCCGAGACCAGGGCTTCCCAGGTGCCGGCCAGCACGTCGGTGCGCAGCCGCAGCCGCGTCGGCGGGCCGCTCGCATCGCGTTCGTCCTTGGTGTCGCGGATGTCGCAGAACGCCTGCACCAGCTCGAAGAGCGTTTGCACCGACAGCACGTCGTCGACGCTGATCGACAGCGTGGTCTCCCAGCCGCTGGCGACCCGGCGCACGCGGTTGGCGACCGCGTCCATCTCGTGCAGCAGGCGGCGGCCTTCATGCAGCAGTTCGTTGCCGGCGGCGGTGAGCTGGGCCTGGCGCGAGCTGCGGTCGAACAACAGCACGTCGAGCGCATCTTCGAGCTGGCGCACGCTGTAGGTCAGCGCCGAGGGCACCTTGCCCAGTTCGCGGGCGGCGGCGGCAAAGCTGCCGGTGCGGGCGATGGCGTCCATCATCGCCAGCGCGTCGGGGGTCAGGGCCTGGCGGCGGTCGGTCATGGCTTCATCTTATTTGAATGGGATCGTCAAGCCGCGGCCACCGCCGCGCGCACCGCGCCGCCTACATTGGCATTCAACGAAAGGGGCCCCATCATCATGATCAGCCTTCGCAAGTCCGGTAGCCGCGGTTTCGCCGACCACGGCTGGTTGAAGAGTTTTCACAGTTTCTCGTTCGCCGACTACCACGACCCGGCGCACATGGGCGTCGGCAACCTGCGCGTCATCAACGAAGACCGCATCGCGCCCGGCACCGGCTTCGGCACCCATGGCCACCGCGACATGGAAATCGTCAGCTACGTGCTGTCCGGCGCACTCGCGCACAAGGACAGCATGGGCAACGGCGCCGCCGGCGGTGCGAACGCCGGCGTCATCCGCCCGGGCGACGTGCAGCGCATGAGCGCCGGCACTGGCGTGCGCCACAGCGAGTTCAACCATTCGCCCGACCAGACCACGCACTTCCTGCAGATCTGGGTCCTGCCCGACCAGACCGGCATCGCGCCGGGCTACGAGCAGAAGCACTTCACCGACGCCGACAAGCGCGGCCGGCTGCGCCTGGTCGCGTCGCCCGACGGGCACGACGGCTCGGTGACGATCCACGCCGATGCGTCGATCCGCGCCGGCCTGTTCGACGGCGCCGAGCGCGCCGAACTCGCGCTCGACCCGCAACGGTTCACCTACGTGCACAACGTGCGCGGCCAGATCAGCGCCAACGGCCAGCCGCTGGCGGCAGGCGACGCGCTGACGCTCGCCGGTGAAACCAGTCTCGTGCTCGAACAAGGCGAGGGCGCCGAAGTCCTGGTCTTCGACCTCGCCCGCTGAATCCGAATCAACCCCATCCTCCCAACCGCCAAGGAAACCTGACCATGAACACCCCCGCTCCCATCGTCGTGATCGCCCGCGTACTGCTGGCCTTGATGTTCGTCCTGTCCGGCGTGTCGAAGTTCGCCGGCCTCGAAGGCACGGCCGGCTACATCGCCAGCAAGGGTCTGCCGATGCCGACGGTGCTGGCCTTCGCCGCCGCCGCGCTCGAACTCTTCGGCGGCATTGCGCTGGCGATCGGCCTGCAAGCCCGCATCGCGGCGCTGGCGCTCGCCGTATTCACGCTGTTCGCGTCGCTGGTCTTCCACAACTTCTGGGCGCTGCCGGCCGACCAGGCCTACCTGCAACAGCTGATGTTCATGAAGAACCTGGCCGTCGCCGGTGGCCTGCTGTTCGTCTTCTCGCTCGGCGCCGGGCCGGCGAGCTTCGATGCGCGCCGCCTGGCCGCTGCCTGAACCTTTCCCGCCACCCCTCCACCTGTACCGAAGGAACTCGAGAATGAGCAAGATCGTCATCGTCTACCACAGCGGCTACGGCCACACCAAGCGCGTCGCCGAAGCGGTGGCCGAAGGCAGTGCCGGCACGCTGCTCGCCATCGACGCCGAAGGCAACCTGCCCGAAGGCGGCTGGGAGCAGCTCGCCGCGGCCGACGCCATCGTCTTCGGCTCGCCGACCTACATGGGCAGCGTGAGCTGGCAGTTCAAGAAGTTCGCCGATGCATCGAGCAAGCCCTGGTACACGCAGGCCTGGAAGAACAAGCTGGCCGCCGCCTTCACCAATTCGGCGACGATGAACGGCGACAAGCTGTCGACCTTGCACTACCTGTTCACGCTCAGCCAGCAGCACAGCATGTTCTGGGTCGGCACCGCGATCATGCCCAGCAACAGCAAGGCGGCGACGCGCAACGACATCAACTACGTCGGCTCGTTCTCGGGCCTGATGACGCAGTCGCCTTCCGACTCATCGCCGGCCGAGATGTTCGACGGCGACCTGGACACGGCGAAGAAATTCGGCGGGCGCGTCGCCGAAGCCGCTGCGATGTTCGTTCGCTGACGCGTCCCCTCGGCGCTACAGTCGCGCCGATGGATCTGCTGTTGGCGTTGTGGCGGGTGCTGCCCTGGATCGACTGGGTGGCGCTCGCCTCGTTCTTCGCCGCCTGGGTCGGCTACGCCAGCTTCGCCCACCGGCGCGGGCTGGTGCGGCCGTCGGTGCTGGCCTCGACCAACCGCGAGCGCATGCGCTGGATGCGGCAGACGACGTTCCGCGACAACCGCGTGATCGATGGTGTGGTGGTGCAGAACCTGTCGAGCAGCCCGTCGTTCTTCGCCTCGACGACGATCCTGATCATCGGCGGCCTGCTCGCCGTGCTGTCGAGCAACGAGCGCGTCAGCGAGATCGTTCGCGAGATCCCGTTCGCGGTGCGCAGCACGGTGCTGGTGTTCGACCTGAAGATCGTGCTGCTGCTGGCGATCTTCATCTACGCCTTCTTCCGTTTCACCTGGGCCCTGCGCCAATACAGCTTCGGCGCGCTGCTGGTGGCCGCGGCGCCCGAGCCCGAGTACTTCACCGACGAAGCGCAGCGGCTGGCTTTCGCCGACCGCGCCGGCCGCGTGATGGGGCTGGCCGCCGAGACCTTCAACGACGGCCTGCGCGCCTACTACCTGAGCTTCGCCGCCACCGCGTGGTTCTTCTCGCCGTGGGCGCTGATCGGCGCGACGATCGGCGTCGTCTTCATCCTCTACCAGCGCGAGTTCCGCTCCGACGTGCTGGCCATCCTCAACGCCTGAGCTTGCGCAGCGCGCCCTCGGCCCGCGGACCGGCCGCCCGTTCACGAGCCCGGCGTCGCGAGCCGGTCGAGAAACGCTTCGCAGGCCGCGAGCTGGGCCAGGCTGACGAATTCGTCGGCCTGGTGGGCCTGCGCGATGAAGCCCGGCCCGCAGACGACGGTCGCGATGCCGGCCTGCTGGAAGAGGCCGGCTTCGGTGCCGAAGGCGACCAGCGTCGTCTTCTCGGTGGCGGCCAGGCGCAACGCGAGCTGCACCGCGGGGTCGTCGCGGCGGGCCAGAAAGGCGGGAACGGCGCAGATCTCGTCGAAGCCGAAGCCGCTCGCCGGATCGACCGCTTTCATCGCCGGCT
>Ga0307513_10012921_pt1 | contig 10269 bp, 10 predicted proteins | sample 15_EM_MG_FD_202174 | JGI IMG/M metagenome (GOLD analysis project Ga0307513, IMG submission 202174) | Populus trichocarpa ectomycorrhiza microbial communities from riparian zone in the Pacific Northwest, United States - 15_EM | ecosystem: Host-associated > Plants > Roots > Unclassified | place...
GGGCTCCGTGCCAAGAGGGAACTCTAGAGGGTTCAGTATGCTTTTAGTCGCATTCGTAATGCTGCTAGAATGCTTCTCACCCTTGACGAAACGAACCAACGCCGTATTTTTTAGGGTGAGGCGCTTTTGAGGAGGATGAATAGGTATGGGCTTTTGGAAGAGAGCCAGAACAAGCTCGATTATGTGTTGGCTCTCACCGTGGAAAACTTTCTCGAGCGCCGCCTCCAGACTCTTGTTTTCAAGGCTGGTATGGCTAAGTCCATCCACCATGCCAGAGTGCTCATCAAACAGAGGCACATTAGGTATGCATAATAAATTCTTATGCTTACTGAGCTGTTAATCAATGCAAGTTAAAATTCTGGATGAAAGACGCAATACATTTGCAATTAAAGTTTCGCCTCTTTGATATTGATTATTTTTCCTGTTTGTCTAAACTTTGGGTGCTTTTCTTTACTCTTTTTGGCTGTGAAATCTTGTGATTTCAGAACTTGAGAATTCTGACCTCGAATGTAGTTATTTTACTCCTTTAGATTCTATATTTTGAAGTTTTGCCTCTCGATTGGTACTTGTTTGGCCCTGCAGGGTTGGGAGGCAGGTGGTCAATATTCCATCCTTCATGGTGAGAGTTGACTCGCAGAAGCACATTGATTTCTCACTCACAAGCCCCTTTGGTGGTGGACGCCCTGGTAGAGTGAAGCGAAAGAATCAGAAGGCTGCTTCCAAGAAGGCTGCTGGTGGAGATGGAGATGAAGAGGATGAAGAATGAGCTGTAATGTTCAGTGATGGTGATTTTCATTTAATGTTATAAATTTTGGTCAAGAGTTTGTATTGTTGATCTTTCAAGCTGTTTCATATCGTAAGATAAGATGTTTCTGTGGATTTTAACGTCATGGAGTTCTCTTTGGGATATGTTGTTAGCTGTCCTGGTTTTATGCCTTGAAGTAAATTTTTAGTTTTTATCCGCTCCCACCTTAGGATTTATTGCAGGTCGTTTTTTTTTAAAATTATTATCTCGATTCATGGATTTATTTGTATAGGCTTATCTAGTTATAATTAATGCGTTGAAAATAAATTGTTTTGAGATTCTGAGCAGTTGAAGAATTTTAGGTTGGGTTGAATTGTAAAATCAAATTAGGGCCAGTTATTATTTTTGTGAAGTTTTTTTGCTGCTAGAATTTTAATTTAAGAGCTTCAAAAAAACAAGAAAAGGGCTGGGAAGTCTGATTTTAAAATGTCATTTGCTCATAGTAGCTAGAATTCTATAACGGAGATAATTAAATAGCTTCTGTTTCTTTGCATTAAACACATAATTGAATTTTAAACTGTAGGCATATTTTTTCTTAAACCTATTATTTTTAAACCACAATGCCAGACACGCTAGATTCGATTCGAAAGTGTGGACACCGACACAGGTGTAAATCTCAGTGAGAAGAAAGGATCTGATGCAAATAAGACATAACCATTTTCGTGTTCGCTCCTAATTTGCTCCTCACTTGATCTCAAATTTGTACAAGAAACAAAAGTTTGCAAAAGTGCCGTATGATGTTCAACAACAGAATAGCAAAACTGGAAAGGTTTTTACAAAGCAAGAGCTTGGTCCTAGCATTCCTAAGAATGAAGATAGTGAACAAGGGCTCACTTTCCAGTATTCATTGTGTGGAACATGCTTCAAGTTTAGGAAGAAGACTTCTCCAAGCATCTGCAATGCTATTTGCCAAGCGTACCTGTCCTTTTGCAAATTCATGGAAAGCAATCCCCATATCCAATGTTTTCTGTTCTTGAAAGCGCACTATCTCTTCGTTCATCAGTCTCACAATTGTCTCAAACCTTCTAGTTGCTTCCTCATTTTCCACTTTCAACTGCATGAAAACAAACTTTCAAGTCAGAGAACTAAGATTTCTGACGTGCAAATATGCTAACTGTAAGATAACTTGCCTCCCTGTACTCATGCTCTGCTTCTCCCATTTTATAAGAACGTGTTAGCATAAGCTTGTCACTGCAGCAATAGATATGAATTAGAAACTCCAGAGATCATCTGGGCCAGCAGCCAAAACTGACTACCATGGAACAATGGGAAAAGGCCATCAATAAGTGACAACTTCAATGATGCAATGGGGTTTTCAAGTTTCAGGATTTCTGAGCTTGTTTTTAGAATTCCCAGTTGAGAAACTTCGACTACACATGTATGAAAATAAAATGTAACTATACATTGCGTTAGATGCTAAAAGGCAGAGTCTTTATCACACAATCTAAATTCAGCCTTGTTACCAATTGAAATGTGGTGAGAGATACTTATAAGCATGGAACCTAATCAAACACTTTCAACAGTGCTTCTTTGCTGGATGACACTTGTATTTACAAACTTAATTCAAGTTGCATGTAACTAAGTCATTACCACTAAAGACCTATCAGAGTACAGTAATAAGAATCAAGAGAAAAGTCATGGTTCTGTATCTTGCAATGTTCGTGACGATTTCACATGGTACCATCGAAATCACAGATAAAATAAAGTTATAAGAAGGAAAGGAGCAACCAGGACATACAGATTTATCTCTTTCAACTTCATTGTTTCAGCCAGTTCACACTGATGCCTGAAGACATTGGCCCGCTCAGCTATGGTAGCCTGTCAGAACACACAGAATAACAAGATGAGCTTCAAAGACAAATGTAGAGGGCGAGCGGGCACTCACACACAAAAAAAAGGAGGGTGAAGAGATAGGAAAAAGATGGAAGGAGGCAAGCCAAACTCACCTTAATAGATTGAACAGCACGGACATAATCTTTCAATGGTTCTTCAAAATTCATTAAGAGTTGATGGGCCTGGAAGTTCATAGAAATGCATCAAAGATTTTAAAAGAAGCTTATTAACTCCAAAAGACTAAAAATACATGAGGGCCATAAAACAAAATGCTGAATCTGGTAGCAGAAGGCACGATTGACTTTAAGCCTACCTCCTTCTGAAGCTTAACTGATAATGCCTCTGATTTAGTCCCAAGCTCAGAAAATGCCTTTCCTAGGGCATCTCCTTCACAAGCACCAAGGAGTTTTACTGCCTTACTGAAATCTGATAGCGATTGCCCCAATTCTGACAAAAAAAAAAAAAACACAGGCAATCACATCACAAGAACTGACAGCATCATAATGACTCTAAAGGATATATAACGTGAAATGAGACTTATCATGTGTTACATGTAACAACTACATAAACCACCATTACCTCTATGTCGCTTTACAAGACGATGCGCATGCTTCTGAGCTTCAGCCAAGTGGTTTTCAAGCTCAAAGATGTAATGTTTTAGCTTTTCATATTCAAGATTCGATTCTTCAACAGGTTTTTCCTTCCCAAGAACAATGTCACTCACTTTAGATTGCGCGTCCTGCAAAACATTTGGACCATGGTTGCTAGATCATACTATAATTAGCATACTGAAAGCATGCTTGTTTGAATGGCCTATTCTGTAAATTGCAGTGTACAGGTGGAATTGACTGCTGTCTCGTGTGCTATGTACTTAACCAACAGGTAGTGAAAAAGATTCTTAATTAAATAAAGAGAATTTGATCTGACACCTGAAACAAGTCATCTAAAAATAAACACTAAACACAACCACAAAATTGTATGTCTGGAGTTGTTAAACATCATCTTGAAGTATCCACACAACAGAAGCAAAGTATCCAGTGAACTAAGAAGCGGTCATCCAACTTCAGTGATGTGCTTTCAGATAAGGACCTAACGTCTGATTAATTTGATAATTAATTTATAGCATAGGCGAATTCATAATAAGGAAAGAAGTGTTCAGATGTTGCATGGCAGTGTTCAAGCATGAGAAAATTAGTGCTGAATTTCACGTGTCAATCAGAAAAGAAAGACTGAGAGCTCATCATACCTTGAAAATTTGCATCAAATCAGCAGGTTTCTTCTTAAACATACCAGTCTCTTGAGATCTTAATCTTTCCATGGTCTGAAAAGAAGGTAATAAACTAATGTTGAATTAAAAGCTCACGGTTGTACTCTTAGATATAAAAAATACAGGAAAGAACAGGAATCACAAACAATCATCATAGGCAATATACATGTTAATTTTCTAAGCTACATGCTAAGAATGACATTATATGAATCAATACAGTTACTTCTTCCTTATTGATGATTCAGAAAGGAATTCATAGGTCCAAGTCATGTAAGTAATTGCTTGAGAATGAATTGTCATCAATTGTATTTATAAAACTATCTCTCCGTGTTTAAAAAAATAATTATCCCGTGACAAAACAGATTGCTTGCTAGTATTGCATCTCTTGAGATAATTTGAGTGGAAATGCTATATATGGCCACAGTGTTTGCTCCTGGGAATGATACTGGTGAAAACAATAAAAGATCAAATATGCAGTCTCACGCTCAATCCTGATGAAAACCATTATTGGCCTGCCAAAGCCGGTCACTGCACTTTCTGGACAGATCTTAGGTAGACATATTCCAGAAACTAAAGTGATAAAGCACGGCAACCAGCCATATTCCACTTTACTTGTGCTTTTTATCCAGTTTTTCATTCCTCTCTTTCCCTAAACATGTCCAGAAATGTTTTTCAACGAGGGAGAAAATTCACAGTAATAAAGGATCCTCTTCACGGAAAAAGAGAAAAATTTGACTTTCACTATATGCTTGCTGCAAGATTATAGATAATTTATAACAAGTACATGAATTTATCCTTTGGATTAACAAGAAAATTAGTGAAACGATAATAAACTTTCACGTACAGCACCAAAAGAATGCAAATTGTTAATACACTACATATATAGATGATTCACCTCCTCATCAGCCTGCAAAAAGGTCCTTAAATCCTCACTATGCTGAAGCTCTTGATGCGAAGCTATCCTATTGACAAATATATCCAGCCCTTGTCTCCTCATCTCAATAAATTCAGCACTAAACCGAAACTTTTCTGCATTACCACCAATCATAATTAGTCAAAATAAAATTCGAACTCACTGCTCCAACCAACTCATTGCTGCAAATTAGACCAATCCCTTACCTACAGCGCTCTTTTCTGGAAGAGGAGGGATAAATACACCTTTGTAATTGTGGAAAAGCCGATCACGCAACCAATCAAAATCGCTGTACCGCCGAATCACAATCTTTTCGTGCCCTTGGTATTCCGGTAAATTTGTCTACACGCCAAAACATTTAATCATAATCAAGAATTAAAACCCTAAAACCTCCATCAAGAATGAAAACATTACCTTGGTGATAACGCGATAAGAGATGTAACCCTGGACGCCATTCCCTAATTTTACAGGATCAGTCACCGAAACCGATAAATAAGGCTGCGATGACGGAGATCTAGGGCTTGGACTCCCTGATGGACTTCTCTGCAGTTGCTGCTGTTGCTCCATTTGATGAGTGCCAACAAACAAGCAAACAGAATTTAATAAACTGTCAACTGGTTAGAGTATTTGCTAACTGATTGAGCTAGAAAGCAGGTAGAGAGAAGGAGATAAGGGAAGCGGTAGATTTTGTAATTTACCGTGGAAAACATGGCCCTTATTTATTTATATTTATATTACAAAAGGAAGCTCGGGGAGAACTGAGCACGGCGCGCTTTTTTATGAGCCCAGCAGTACTTTATTATTAGTTATTGATTTGGGTAAAAATATATTTATTTTTTTTACCAAGAACAAAAGTGATTTACTTTTGTAACAAAGAAATTACTATTCAACCGTACTCTCAAATACACGTGTAATTATATCATTAAACACATGTTAGAGAGAAAAATTAAAATTAAATTCTGATTCGAAGTATCCATGCAATGCAATGGCAATTTCCATACAAAGTATGTGGGTAGTGATAGAAATTCAACAGCAAAGCTACAGGAAATGATCGGGTCTTCCTTCACGTGTTTCAAGGAAAATGAGCCGTTTTTAAAAAGAGAGCAAAATCAGTACCTAAACTTCTTCGCAAAATCAACGTGGCACGCTCTCAATGAACAGGACAACGGCTTCAAAAATCCACAAAAAGAACCGAACGCATACTAATAAATAAATCAACGTGCCACGTCATTCTCTCTGTCTCTCTCCTCTTCAACTTCTACTCCTTTACCACTCCTCTCCGCCACAACAGTCCCCCCCTAATAATTCTTACTCCTCCTTTTTACTCTCTTTTTTTTAAAACAAAATATTTATATGTATAAATTCAGACAGAAACGCACATAAATTCCTGTATCTACCTACTCCACACATCATTGATTCACCATTTATAAAAACAAATCAGATGGACTCTACCTCCCGTTACCGTTTCCTCGGCATCCCCTCCTCTTCCACCTCCTCTTACGTGACCGACGGCAATGGTGACAGTAACGGCAACGCAGATGAGCTCAACGAGGATGATATTTTCTTGACCAACGATTCCACCAATCAAACCCAAAGCAATTCCTCCTCGTCCTCTCCAACAACCGCCAGCAACAACAACCACCATAATAAATTTAACCGCCACACAGCTTTCCCTCAGAACTCGGGGATTCTCGCTGCGTTACCAGAATACAACCACAACACGGTTCTTTACCGCAAGCCTTCACTCCCACCATCACCTTCTTCATCCTCGTCTAGAGCAATCCCATTAATTCCGAGGTCCCCACACGTGGCGGAATACGCGTCGCAGTCGGTGCCGATAAGAAAAATGAACCAATCGGCCCCGATGAATGTGCCGGTGTTGTCGATGGCGATGGCGAAAGAGAGGAGTAGCAGGTTTGAGGAGGACGATGATGGTGAGTTTGATGGAGATGAAGAGATGCTGCCACCACATGAGATTGTGGCACGAGGATCGACGCAGTCGCCCAAGACAACGTTTTCGGTGCTTGAAGGGGTTGGGAGGACGTTGAAAGGAAGGGATCTGAGACAGGTTAGGAACGCAATTTGGCGTCAGACTGGGTTCCTTGATTGATTTTGATTATTCTTACTACTACTACTAATGTTAAAAGTTTTTTATTTATTTATTTTGGCGCTATGCAATCGTTGTAATAGCCTAATAGGTCTTGAACGTTATTGATTAAAATTGAATCTAGTTCTTAAAAGTAATAGCCTTTCCTTCTATTTATGGTTTGCAATGCTTGTAGCAAAATTGGGATTTTATTGCTTTTTTTGTTTAAGCTAGAATAATTGATTTCCTTTTTGTTTTCCTACAATGGAAATTGATCATGACTTTTTCTTTTTTCAAATAAGTTTGCTTTCGTGGAGGAATTATTATTTGCCTTTCGACTATGGGTAGAAACACTGAATGAGATGAGAGAGCACACGGCTGGTAGTATTTTCTTATGCTAGCTTGGTTTCTCATTGCTCACCCCGTTCCTGTTTTCCAGTATATATTTGTTGTCAAAATGGTACCGGTAGGATTTTCCTTTTACTTTTTCTTTTTTATGTGCTTACTGCAATGCAAGAGAACATTCTTGGTTTCCATTACTATTTTCCTAGATAGGTATGGTGTGTGGTGTGAAACGTTGGGTGTCTGCAGGGCTTTGGGAGAATACAAACAAGCATGCTGCCATTGCCATTCTTGATTTTATGTCGAGGGAATGGAAGTTGGAGAAACCACTCAAACGAACTGTCTTGGTCCCAAGCTCATCATGAGAAATGATTTGAAGTTTATAGGAGATTGACCGTTGTTGCTGGCTGTTGAAACCCTTCTGTTCCAGCAGGTATTATCATTTATCGAAGTCACTGCCCTTAATTTGTGTCCACACTTGATAACGCAAGGAAAACTATGATAATAGTCAGAAAACAGTTCAAAGGACAAGCAATTTGCTTTGCAATGGTGAAGCGGAGGAATAGTAAGTTATAAGGACAATGAATGATGGTGAATTTGATGGAGATGAATAGAGCTTTCCGCCTCAAGAAATTGTGGCAAGAGGTTTGAAGCAGTTGGCCTTTCGATGCTTGAAGGGGTAGAGAGTCCTTGAGAAGGGAGGGATGTGGGATAGGTTAGGAATGCTGTATGAGATCATAATGGGTTTTGATTGATTTTGGTTATTGTTTTATGTTAATCTAGTTTTGGGTTTTTCTTTTATTCAATGGAAGGTCTGATAGGCTGGCAGATGAATCCCCAACCCAACCCTCACAGGATTTGAACCTGAGATCGATCTCCTAGGGCAAATTGAGTTGATAAGAGTATCGATAGAGAATCATGGCTTGCTGTGCTTGTAACAAACCTGGGATTGTTAGAGAAAATATGATTGATTTTGTTGTTACCATGGGGAAGTGATCTGGTTTCCTCCAGTAGTTGTTTCCAACCGAGTTTCCATTATGGAAGAAAACATCGATTGCCTTTTGATTTATGGATAGAAAGAAAACACTTGAAAGATGAGAGGGATTGCTAGGATTTGCATAAAATTATGGTAACAGATTTTGGAACTGTTTTTTCCATGTATATCATTCTCACGAACTTATTCTATCATCGTGAATTGTGGTTGACCAAATAGCGATCCCGACAGGAGTAATATTCTCATCAAAAGCTCTCTAGTGCTTGCCGTTTTCGCTACAGTCCACCTCTTGCGTGATAAGCATATCGCATCAAACACGCGTCCCAGGAGACGAAGAGATACAACTGAGAAATGTCGGATTCCCAAGCTACCGCTTCAAATCCTATCATCATCAAATATACAACAACAAAAAAACTGATACCAAAAACATGTATTCCACACCGATCACACATGGAACCCGGATTCACAAGTGAGATTCACTAACTTACGAGGTACATAAATACATGGGGGTCCATATCTTAAGCTCTGCCCTCACAAACTTCTTGACAAAGAATACACTGCCATATTTATTGAACCATCATGCCAAGGTCTCGGGATTACAAAGCCCTGTTCAACCACGGCCACAATAGTAGAAAAGACAATTGTAAAATGGAGAATACAATACTTGGCGGACAAGAGGAAACCATCCTTTACAAATATCATAGAGGCTATCATTACAAGTTGAACCTCTTCCATAATAGGATCCCGGTCACAACACAACCCTAAGTGTACAGAAGATAACAGCTTCAAGCATTCAGGGATAAGAGAAGGACTAGCTCCAAAAGTCAACTCCTTGGATTTATAAATCCCAATCGATGTCACCAAATGTATGCTTCAAGGAAAAGATAGCTAGAAATTATCCGACTCCAGCGTATCACCTACATAGGTCAAGATACAACATTACATAGACCAAAATAACATCACCTGCAAATTACAAGTGCCGTTATAAACAAAAACTATGAGTTAAATGCAATAAGTGGATTAGAGTTTCAGACATCCAAGGAAGGATAAAGCAGCATAAGCTCTCAAGCCTGGCAAAGGCGAAAGCTCTTAGGCGGCCACTGCGAATGTTTTGAGAAACAAGCCTTTGGATTTGTCATCATCAACTGAGATTTAAAGAATATAAAAATATTTTGAGAAAATATTTCCTTTAATCATATAACCGATATGGCACAATAATAAGATTGAATTGAGATCTCAGACATCCAAGGAAGGATAAAAGCAGCATGCGCTCTCAAGCCTGGCGAAGGCGAAAGCACTTAGGCGGCCACTGCGAATGTTTTGAGAAACAAGCCTTCGAATTTATCATCATCGACCTCCAAAAACTCCAATCGCCAAATTACATATTTGCGACACAAGTAATTTCTAAAACACAAGCAAATCAGACGATTAAATATGCCTCAAAAAGTCGAGTTCAATATAGATTAAGCTCCATTCACACATCTAATTGATTCATCATCTTTGCCAACTTCATGAATCTTTTAGCCCAATTGAGCTAAACAAAAATCAACCCAACTCAAAAAAGTAACGATGAACAAAAAATAAAGAAGGGTTTAAATGTTTCCCACCTAATAATGAACCATTCACATGAATATCAGAGGATCTGTAGCTCCCATTGATTGAAACAAGCATAGATAAGAAAAAGTGTTAACACTATTACATACCTAGCAGTTTAAAAAACAGGAAAAGCAAACAGATCCAAAGAAAAAATGCCTCATGAAGAAAATTCAGGTGGGAGTATAAAGAGAAATTCAATAGGAGAACCCTTTTGAAAATCTCCTAAAAGAAAGTTCAATATTGCGCAGCTATGACTCAAAACGCTTCCATTTCATATGGAAGGCGATCTTAAGGGCGGCGCTTATTAGAAAAAAACCCTAAAAAGTTTGATAGATTATAAGGAGAGGAAAGAGTAAAACCCTATACTGGAAAAACCCTATACTGGAGAAACCCTAGAGCTCCCCGTAAGGGTCACAAGAGATGTACATCGCAA
>Ga0307513_10012922_pt1 | contig 10269 bp, 6 predicted proteins | sample 15_EM_MG_FD_202174 | JGI IMG/M metagenome (GOLD analysis project Ga0307513, IMG submission 202174) | Populus trichocarpa ectomycorrhiza microbial communities from riparian zone in the Pacific Northwest, United States - 15_EM | ecosystem: Host-associated > Plants > Roots > Unclassified | place...
GACGTCGCCGAGGTTCTTGCGCACCAGCTCGGCCTCGGCGGTGAGCTTGTTGCCGACGAAGAAGCCGCCGAGGATCAGCTTGGCCTTGACCGCCATCGAGTGCACGTCGCTGCCCGTGCGATGGGGCAGCGACAGCACCTCGCGCAGCAGATCCGCGCCCGCCGGCGACGCCCGCTCGAACGCGCGCCGCGTCACGAAGCCGAGGTCGAAGATCGCGAGCTGCGGCGCGAACACCATGCCGTAGGTCCGCGCCATGCCGGCGTAGTAGCTGAAGTGCCGGCCGACCTCGCGCAGCAGCTCGGGGCGATCGCCCAGCTCACGGCCGAGCCGGCGGTACTGGTGGAAGACGTCGTAGACCGCGCGCAGGTTGTGCGCCTTGATCGCCTCGCGCAGGTAGTTGTTGAAGAACCGGATCGTCAGGCGCAGCGCCTGCTCGTCGTGGTGCTCGACCGCGCGCGCGCCGATCACGCGGGTCGCGTCGGAGAACGTCGACACCGTGTCGCTCGCGCCGTGCAGCGCCCGCAGGAAGCCGTGCTCGAGCTGGAGCAGGCACTTCATCTCGAACCAGGTCTTGCCCTCGGACAGCATCTCGAGCGCCTCGTCCGACAGGCCGACGAAGTCCGCGCGATCGACGACGAACCACTCCTTGGGCATCCGCGGCTTGTACTTGGCGTAGTGGTCGAGCAGCACCTTGATCGCCCACGCCCCCTCGGCGGCGACGTCGCGATCGTTGCGATCGAGCGACTTGATCACGATCGTGCCGATCTGGCCGACCCGGACCGACAGCGCGGTCTGCGCCTCCATCGGGTCGCGCACGCGGTCGGCGACGCGCTCGACGACGTGGGTGACGTCGTCGCGCAGCCGGACCAGCAGGCGCGACGGATCGACGAAGCGCACCACGTAGAAGAAGTACGGGATGAGCAGCGCCCAGCCCGCCATCGCCATGTAGACCGACAGCCCGATCGCCCAGGTCGGCGCGAACTTGGGGCCGATCATGTAGTCGACCCACAGCGTGTGCGCCGCGCCGAACGCCATGAAGCTCAGCACGTAGCGGTTGACGCGATCGCGGAGGAACATCTCGATGAGCTTCGGCGTGTGCATCGTCGCCGTGAGCGGCACCGCGAGGCCGATCGTCGCCATCAGCATGGCGAGCACGTTGTTGTACGCGCGCGCCATCGGCGACAGGATGTCGACGAGCTTGGCGTTGTTGACGTCCGCCCAGCTCATGTCGCCCGCGCCCGGCGAGCCGGCCCGCCGCCACTCGCCGAAGAACTCGAGCGCGAAGAGCACCGCGAACGCGATGAATGCGATCGCGAAGGATCGCAGGAACAGCCTGCGCATCGCCCTATGCTATCTCATGCCGCCGCGGCATGCGGCCTGTGTCGCCGACATGCATCAGTCCGGGTCGTCCTGCAGGAACGCGAAGTAGCGCTCCGGCAGGTCGTCGAACTCGAGGGCGCCGCCGCAGCTCGGGCACTTGAAGGTCGGCGGCTCGAGGTTGGCGGCGAGCAGCGCGGCGGTCTGGATCAGGCGCTCCTCCTGGTGGTCGCAGCCGATGCAGTGAAACGGCGCGAAGAACGACGTCACGGTGCCGCGGCCGATCACGTCGCGCACCATCGAGGCCTGCAGGATGAACGGCACCGAGCAGGCGTGGAACTCGTAGCCCTGGATGCGGGCCTGGCGCAGGAACTCGCACCACGCGCGCACGCCGAGCGAGTTCATGTAGGTGACCTGGGCGGTGTCGAACACGACGCGGCCGACCATCGCGGGCAACAGCTCGTCGAACCGCGTCGCCTCGGTGAAGTCGCCGCGCAGCACGACGCGGATGCGCTCGCCGTCCTTGACGACCTGCCACTGCGTCAGCCGGGCGAGCACGGCGCGCGCGCGGTCGTCGGGCTTGTCGAACGCGACGCCGACCACGGTCTTGCCGTCGCGCGGCTGCGCCCACACCGCCGCGCCGCGCACCGTGATCGCCGGCTCGCCCTCGGGCGCGATCGCGAGCTCGAGCGGCTGGCCCTCGCCGACGGGCGCGCCGATCACCAGGCGCACGCCGTCGAGCGACAGGTTCGAGACCGTGGCCTCGACCGGCTTGCCGGCGAGCCGGACGGTGACCGCGAACGCCTCGCTGCCCAGCCGCGGCTCGCCGAGCTGGATCGCGACCACGTCGTGCAGCTCGTCGGCGGTCATCGGCGCGATCAGGAGCTCGTCGCAGCCGCACGCCGAGACCTGGCGCATCTGGTCGCCCGACAGCTGCTTGCCGGCGACGAGGATGACGCGGGTCGACGGGTTGTGCGCCTTGATCGCGCGCACGGTCTCGAAGCCGCTGGGCTCGGCGTCGATCACGACCAGCGCCGGCTCTTCGCGGACGAACAGCGCGCGGGCTTCGTCGGGCGTGGTGGCGACGAGCAGCTCAAGCCCGAGGCGCTGGAACGGCGGCGCCGTGAAGTGCCGCAGCAGCTCCGAGTTATTCGAGACCAGGACCTTGGGCACCGGCGGCAATCGAGCCTATCACGCGGCCCGGCGATCGGCCGGTGCGGCGCTCGGCGTTCTGGCGGGCTACCGGCTCAGGACGGCGCGCAGGATGACGATCAGCGCGATGCACAAGAGGATCGCGCCGCCGATCGTCGCGACGCCGCGCACGAGGTTGCCGCGGTCGTAGGCCTCGCGCTCGGCGGTCAGCTTCTCGATCTCGGTGGTGCGCGCGGTGATCGCGCCGCGCAGCCGGTCGATGCGCTGGTAGAGCTCGTGGAACTGCGGATCGTCGATCCGGTTCAGGTTGACCAGCGTCCCGAGCGTGACCAGCCGGCGGGCGATCTCGGCCTCCGACTGCGCGATCTCGCGCGCCTTGCGCTTCTGCTCGGCGTCGAGCTCGGCGAGCCGGTGGGTGTGGCCCTCGCGCGCGTCGGCGAGGCTGCGCTTGGCGGCGTCGAGCTCGGCCTTGGCGGCGTCGAGCTTGGCGCTGGCCTCGGCGATCGGGCGCTCGATCGCGGCGAGCCCGCGGTCGGCCTCCTGGCGCTCGGGCTCGATCGCGGCGGCCTCGCGGCGGTGCTGCTCGGCGCCGCGCCGCAGATCCTGGCGCGCGTCGCCGGTCTCGGTCGCGCCGGCCTGCTTCTCGTTGTCCTCGGCCGCCTTGAGGTAGGCCTTCTGGCGGCGCTCGAGCTCCTTGCGGGCGTCGCGCAGGCCGCGGCGCTGGCCCTCGAGCTGGGCGAGCTCCTTCTGCGCCTCGTCGACCGCGTGCTCGGCCTCGACGAGCTTGGTGTTGCGCTCGCGCTCGACCTCGACGAACTTGGCGTTCTCCTCGAGCTTGCGGGTGTCGACGTCGTTGTGCTCGCGCGCGACCTGCGCGGCGCGCTCCTCGGCGGCGGTGATCGCGGCGTTCTCGCCGGAGAACACGCGGCCGTCGACCTTGGCGGTGCGCGCGACGCCGCCGAGCGCGCCGAGCACCTGATCGAGCGCGTCGGTGTCTGTCTTGATGTCGGCGCCGAGGACCTTGATCGCGCCGCGGCGCTGCCAGCGCGCCCGCGCGAACCGCACGGCGTAGCGCGCCGAGTTGATCAGGCCGGGCTCGGGGACCTCGGGCACCTGGCTCACCGTCGGCGGCGTGAACGGCCGATCGACCAGCGCGTCGGCGCGGTGGATGCGCGTCGGGGGCGGCTCGATGCTGTCGGCCCGGCGCCGGCTGGCGTCGACCGCGAGCGCGGAGGCGTGGAGATCAGGGTCGACGTAGCCGACCGGCGCGCGCGGGTAGCCGGTGGCCCACGGTGGGTCGGGCGCGATATCGGGGCGCGGGGCGCCGGCGAACGGCGGCGCGGCCGCGGGCGGCGGGCCGAGCGGCGCCGTCGTGAAGGGGACGTTTGCCGGGGCGCCGAGCGCGACGGGGCTCGTCGTCGGGGCGGTGGTGAGCGCCGTGGCCAGCGGCGCGACGTTGCTCGGCGCGTTGGTCAGCGCGGGCGGGTTGGTCCCCGGCGCCGCGCGAGGGCTCGACGACGGGACGACGCTCGGAATCGCGCGGGGTCCGGAGAGAGGCGCGCTCGACGCCGAGTCGGAGCGCCGGCGCGCGTGGCCTGCGGGATCCCCCGGCTCCGACGCCAACGCCTCGCGGCGCTGCGCGGCCGGGCCGGGCGACAGCGCGCTGGCGAGCGCGCGGGCGTCATCGCTGGCGAGCGGCGGCGGAACCGGCACGCCGGGAATGGTGTCGCGAGGTGCGTGCAACGCCGGCGGGCCGGGGACCGTGTCGCGGGACGCGAGCACCGTGTCGCGAGGCGCGGGTGGAGCCGACACGCCAAGCACCGTGTCGCGAGGCGCAGATGGCCCGGCCGGCGCGCGCAGCCCCGACGCGCCGGGCGATAGCGGCGCGAAGCCGGCCGAGGTCACCATCACACCGGCGGGCGCACGGCCGCCCGATGGACCCGCCGCGGCGAGAGCCGCCGCGACGGCCGCTCCCCCGCTCGCCGCTGCTGGCCCGCCGCTACCCGCTGCCGCTGCCGCTGCCGGCCCGCCGCTTCCCGCTGCCGCTGCCGGCCCGCCGCCTCCCGCTGCCGCTGCCGCTCCCGCTCCGGCTGCCGCTGCCGCTGCCGCTCCCGCTGCCGGCCCGCCGCTTCCCGCTCCGGCTGCCGCTCCGGCTCCCGCTGCTGCTCCCGCTGCCGCTCCCGCTCCCCCGCTCGGCGCGCCTCCGGCGTCCGCGCGGCGCATCGGCAGCGGCGGCGGCTGGCTCGTCGTCGCCGGCCGCGGCGGCAGCTGCACGCCGGTCGGCGGCGCGTTGCGCGCGCGCCGCGGTGGCAGCGGCGGCAGGCGGCGGCCGCACGACTGGCACACCGCCAGCTCGTCGGCATTCTCCGCGCTGCAGAACGGACAGAACCGCATGCTACCGGCCCGCTTGCTCGCGCTGGTACACGATCTCGCCGTCCACCACGGTGTAGTCGATCTTCAGCTCGAGCAGGCTGCGATCCGGCGCGAGCACGCCGCTGTACACCGTGACATCGGCGGCCCGGCCGACCGCGAGCACGCCGCGCGTCGCCTCCGCGCCCTCGGCGTACGCCGCGCCGCGCGTGAACGCCTCGATCGCCTCGGACAGCTTCATTCTCTGTGCAGGATACCAACCCGCCGCCGGCGCGCCCGCGCCATCCTGCCGCGTGACCGCCGCGTAGATCCCGAGCAGCGGCGAGACCCGCTCGACGGGAAAGTCCGAGCCCGCCGCGATCGGGATGTGATGCTGCATCAGCGTGCGCCAGGCGTACGCCCCGAGCACGCGCGCGCTGCCGACCCGCGCCTCGGCCCACGGCATGTCGCTGGTCGCGTGCGTGGGCTGCATTGACGCGATCGCGTGCGCCTCGGCCATGCGCGGCACGTCCTTGGCCGCGATGATCTGGGTGTGCTCGACGCGCAGCCGGTGATCACCCGGATGTGCCCGGTTGGCGGCGAGGTACGCGTCGATCACCGCGCCGACCGCGGCGTCGCCGATCGCGTGGATCGCGACCTGCCAGCCGCCCGCGACCGCGGCCTCGACCGCCTGGGTCATCACCGTCGGCGCGGTGCGCCACAGCCCGATGTTCTTGGGGTCGTCGCTGTACGGCGCGTAGAGCCGCGCGCCGCGCGAGCCGAGCGCGCCGTCGGCATAGAACTTCACGCCGCGCATCTCGAACCGACCGATCGCGGCGTGCGGCGGCAGCGCGAGCCGCTCGAGCTTCTGGGGCGCGGTCAGGAACGCGTGCACGCGGAGCGGCAGCTGCCCCGCGCCCGCGAGCTTCTCGTACGCCGCGCCGGTCTCCTCCTCGATGCCCATGTCATGCACCGCGGTCAGCCCGGCGGCGATCGCGACCGCCGCCGCGGCCTGGATCCGGCGCTCGCGCAGCTCGGGGCTCGGCGCCGGCATCTTCGCGGCGATCAGCGCCTGGGCGTTGTCGATCAACACGCCCGTCGGCTCGCCCGCCGCGCCGCGCACGATCTTGCCGCCGGCGGGATCGCGCGTCGCCTTGGAGATCCCCGCGGCGCGCAGCGCGGCCGAGTTGACCCAGTACGCGTGGCCATCGATGCGCTCGAGCAAGACCGGGCGATCCGCGACCTGCGCGTCGAGCAGCTGCCGGGTCGGAAACTTCTGGCCCGGCCAGCGATTCTGGTCCCAGCCGCGCCCGATCAGCCATTGATCTGCCGGCCGCGTCTTCGCCGCCGCGGCCACGACCTGCACGGTCTCGGCCTCCGACGCCAGATCGCGCACCGAGACATGCTCGAGGTCGCTGCCCAGGCCGTAGAGGTGGCAGTGCGCGTCGATCAGCCCCGGCGTCGCCGCCCGGCCGTGCAGCTCGATCACCCGCGTCGCCGGCCCGGCCAGCGCGCGGACCGTGGCGTCATCGCCGACGGCGATCACCTTGTCGCCGCGCCACGCAATCCCGGTCACCCGCGGCTGGGCCGGATCCATCGTCCACACGTCGCCGCCGACCAGCACGACGTCGGCGCGCGGCGCGGTCGCGACCGGCGCGGTCACAACCGGGCCGGGGCCCGAGGAAGCGGTGGGGCGTGCCTCGGGCGTGCCAGCGCAGCCCGCGGCCAGCGCGCTAATCAGTGAGACCGATCGCGAGATAGACCTGTAGATCACGTGCTTCGAGACCATACCCAAAATCGAGCCCGAGGAGGGGCAACACGATCTGCCTTAGATACAGCCGCGTGCCGACGCCGACCGAATTCCGGAATGGCGCAAGAGTCGTGCTATCGCCGCGCGCCGCGTTGGGCAGGTAGCTGCGCTCGTCGTTGGTCGCGTGCTGGAACGTGGTGTAGCCCGAGTCGAAGAACCCGAGGCCGCGCACCGACAAGCCGAACAGCGTGAACAGCGGGACCGAGTACTCGATGTTCGCGGTGACCCGCAGATCGCCGCGAAACTGGTTGTTGATATAGCCACGCATCGAGGTGCCGCCCATCGTGAGCTCCTGCTGGAACGGCAGGTCGTGGCCGATGTTCACCCCGGCCTTGGCGATCAGGTTGTGGCGCTCGAGCACCTGCACCGCCTTGAACAGCGACAGGCTCCACACGTAATAGTGGAAGTCGGAGCCGAGCTTGGGGATCGCGTACTCGAACGCGGTCGAGTACTTGTAGCCGCTCTGGATGCCGTACCAGTTCGCCCGGCGGTCGAGCGTGAGGCCAAGCTCGTTCGAGACGTCCCAGCCTTCCTTGCCGGGCGCCGGCGGGTTGTCGACGTCGCCGCCCGGGATCGTCGTCGGATCGATCGTCAGCGCCTTGGTGTCCTGGTAGCTGACCCAGGCGCCGCGCAGGCGCGCGTCGAGCTTGAGGCCGTGGAACAGCTCGACGCCGAGCTTGAACCCGCCGTTCAGGTAGTTCATCCGGGTCTGGCGCACCGCCTGCGGATCGTCGGTGTAGTTCTTCGGCGGCGCGTACTCGATGACGCGCGAGGTCTTCAGATAGGTGTCGAGCTGGGCGTAGAACCGCGACCCGGCGATCGCCGGGATCACCCAGGCGCCGATGAAGAACGAGTCGCCGGTCGCGACCTGACCGTAGAGCAACAGCTTCTGGTTCTCGCCGAAGAGGTTGTTCTCACCGAAGCCGACGCCGCCACCGGTGTTGGTCGGCTGGTTGTAAAATGCCGGGGCGATCACCCAGGAGTGCTTGTCCTTGACCGTGATGTGGACCCGGACGCCGGCGTCGTTGCACTTGGGGATCGACGTCGGGCCGCACGGCTCGGAGAACGCGTTGACGTCCTTGAACAGCCCGCTCGAGACCAGATCGGCCTTGATCCGCTCGAGCATGTCGATCGTCCAGTCGTCGCCGACCTCGATCTTGGCGATCAGCTCGACGGTCGGAGCCGTGGTCTTGGTATTGCCCTCGACGACGATCGAGCGAATCGTGTCGGCGGCGGCGGGGCGAGCGGCGGCAAGCGCGATCGCGATCGAAACAAGGGCAACTCGCACGGCCCGGAGTATGGCACGGGCCGCTTGCGCCGAGCGCGTCGCCGATCACACGTGTTGGCACCCGTGTTAACAACAGAGCATGAACCCTGCCGAGGTCGCCACCGCGCTCCTGATCGAGCGCACCCTCCATAACTCGCCCGCGTACCGCAAGGTCGACGACACGCTCTACGTCATCAAGCAGGGCTCGGCCTACGTCATGATCAACGTGGTGCCGTGGGGCGACAACCGGGCGATGGTGCGCTGCACGGCGCAGCTCGTGAAGGGGGTCGACGTCGACGGGCCGCTCGCCAAGCAGCTGCTCCAGCTCAACAGCCACCTGCGGTTCGGCGCGTTCGCGATCGATCCGGCGGAGCACACGGTGCTGTTCACCCACACGATCCTCGGTGGGACGACACTGGATCCCGAGGAGCTGTCGGCCACCCTGCGAGATGTGGCGCTGATCGCCGACGAGTACGACGACAAGCTGATGAAGCGCTACGGCGGCCAGCGCATGATCGATCTGCTCGAGGAGGCCGCGATGGAGCGGATCATCGAAAAGAATCCGGACAGCTTCAACTTCGACGACTGATCGATCTTTGCCACCGTGACCGACGGGGCCGCCTGGCCGACCGGCCGACGGCCCCACTGAAAGAGGCAGCATGGCTTCACACGACGATCCGAACCTGGGCTTTGCCACGCGTGCGATCCACGCCGGCCAGGTCCCCGACGCGACCACCGGCGCGGTGATGACGCCGATCTACTACACGTCGACCTATGCGCAGACCGCGCCCGGCGTGCACAAGGGCTTCGAGTACTCGCGCACCCACAACCTGACCCGGTTCGCGCTCGAGGCCAACCTGGCCTCGCTCGAGGGCGGCACGGCCGGGCTGTGCTTCGCGTCCGGCCTCGCCGCGACGTCGACCCTGCTCCAGATGTTCGACGCCGGCACCCACGTGGTCGCGTGCGACGATCTCTACGGCGGGACGTTCCGGCTGTTCGACAAGGTCTACCGCCGGCTCGGCTTCGACTTCACCTACGTCGATCCGCTCGACGGCGCGGCCGCGGTCGACGCCGCGATCACGCCGGCGACCAAGCTGGTGTGGATCGAGACGCCGACCAACCCGATGCTCAAGCTGGTCGATATCGCGGCGGTCGCCAAGGTCTGCAAGCGCCACGGCGTGCTGCTCGCGGTCGACAACACGTTCATGACGCCGTACTTCCAGCGCCCGCTCGAGCTCGGCGCCGACATCGTCGCCCACTCGATGACGAAGTACCTCAACGGCCACTCCGACGTCGTCGGTGGCGCGCTGATCGTCAAGGACGAGGGGCTGCGCGAGCGCCTCGCGTTCCTGCAGAACGCCGCCGGCGCGGTGCCGTCGCCGATGGACAGCTTCCTCGTGATGCGCGGCACCAAGACGCTGCACATCCGCATGGACCGCCACGAGAGCAACGCGCGGACGCTCGCCGCGTGGCTGCAGACCCACCCGCAGGTCGAAAAGGTGATCTACCCCGGGCTCGAGTCGCACCCGCAGCACGAGCTCGCCAAGAAGCAGGCGACCGGGTTCGGCGGCATGATCAGCTTCGTGCTCGCCGGCGGGCTCGAGGCGTCGCGCAAGTTCCTCGAGACCTGCCAGATCTTCACGCTCGCCGAGTCGCTCGGCGGCGTCGAGTCGCTGATCGAGCACCCGGCGATCATGACGCACGCCAGCGTCCCGCTCGCCAACCGCGCCAGGCTCGGCATCGCCGACGGCTTCATCCGGCTGTCGTGCGGGATCGAGGACGTCGCGGATCTGCAGGCCGATCTGTACCGCGCGTTCAAGGCCGCGAAGTAGCGGCGCGCCCGGCGCGCCTACGGCTTGATCGGCCGGCGCGCGGCGGTGTCCTCGACCAGCTCGCCGCCGCGCCAGACCCAGCGCTCGCGCTGCGCGCTCGAGGCGCAGCAGATGCCGTCGCCCTCGGCGAGCACGTGGCGGTCGACGATCAGCGCGGTGCCATCGAGCGCGACGTGGCGGATGCCGCCGTCGCCGCGGTCGCCGCCCGCGATCCCCGCGAGTTGGACGATCTTGCCGCCGCGCACGGTGTAGATCCGCAGCTCGGAGAACTGCCCGGTGCCGCCGGTGCCGAGCACGCTCGTGATGATCGCGTCGTCGGCGCCGTCGCCGTCGATGTCGGCGAACAGCGGGCGCTCGACGGTGTACGAGCCGGCGCCGGTGCCGAGCTCGACCGCCTTGTTGTCGTCGCTGATCGCGAAGTCGGCGTGGCCACCCTGGACCGTGACGTCGCCGAGCTCGTCGAGCTGGTAGGTGTGGTTCTGCCAGTCGATCGCGCGGACCTCGGCGCTCGGGCCGCGCTTGCCCTGGTTGGCGAGCGGCGC
>Ga0307513_10012923_pt1 | contig 10268 bp, 7 predicted proteins | sample 15_EM_MG_FD_202174 | JGI IMG/M metagenome (GOLD analysis project Ga0307513, IMG submission 202174) | Populus trichocarpa ectomycorrhiza microbial communities from riparian zone in the Pacific Northwest, United States - 15_EM | ecosystem: Host-associated > Plants > Roots > Unclassified | place...
ATGTGGTTGAAACTCAACTAGATGTTTTAACTAAAATCTCTTATAACCAGTAAGAAAATAGCTATATATTCAAAAGAAAAAGAAAAAGAAAAAGAAAAAGAAAACTAAAACCAAGCAGCTAGATCTGTTTTTTTATAGACCTTTTGCTTTGCCAAATAATCTGCGACAGATATTTGTCCTTCTTTAATCTTATTAACACATCTGGTTGGAGTTTCAACCGTTATGTTATAAAACACAGGTTTGAAAACGTAACTTTTCAAGCTTTTAAATGATTTTCATTTTGTTTTCTACTTTGTTAGTATTACAATCTAACCCTTGGATTCAATTTTTCTTAAACCTTAAATTTAACGGCAACCCAGATTGTGATAAGTATACTAACCAAACAACAGTACCAAGTCAGAATCCGATAGTATTCGAAGAAAGGGATTGCGTAGCTTCAATGCGCGAAGCCCACATCCACTCCATAGTTCCTCAACAGTTTGAGACAATCATGCATGCCCATCTTTGACCACAAGACCCTAAAAAGAAATCATTTTCAAAAATAAATAAATCTACCAAAATCATTATATGTATATAAAAGAACTTAAATAAACTAGAGAAATCAAATACGATACAGATGTCGTTTTTTTTTTCTTTTTCTTTTTTAATTCCTGTTGATATGCAATATATAGGAATTAGTGTGAAGATGTTTGATAGTTTGTCTTTCTATGCAGTTACATTACCCTTAATCATATTCATATGACTTATCAGTAGTCAGTTGTAGGATGTAAGCCCTCGAGTTTTATGCTTTCTAATACTTTCTTATCATCACCGCAAGATAAAAGACATGGTTCCTCGATGTGCATAGTGTGAAGCAGCCATACACCTTGAGAGATTTAGAGTTCAAAACATGTCAAAAAACAGTTCAGATACAGAAACAAACAGAGACATACTCACAACTTTGCAGCCCAAACGTTTGGTGAATGTCTGCGGGCTCTGCTTCCGTTCAACCAGCTTATGTCGCCTGCCAATCCTGGTGCCACAAATCTGTGTTTTAGTTATAGAGATTGTGATTTATTTATGGAGATTGTGCAACTCTATAAACTTGAACATAAAATTCCTACTAGTACCCAAAATGAAGTCAGTCAAACGTTCTTATATACTTGATAGAAGATACAGGATAAAGTATTGCTCTCATCACAAGCCAAAACTCTAGGCAAGGTGTATATAGTGGTTAATGTTTCAAGATAGAATCAACTAACACATATTATCAGAAAAAGAATGAACTAACACAAAAGAAATAAAACGTTTTTGGTTGAAGAGATATATGAAATAAATTTGTCTCTAAAACAGTTTTGAAGTGAATTTTTGTAATTTTAAAATAAAAAAATACAGGAAAATATATTCCCTCTCTCCATTATCTCCGTCTCTTTTGTCTAGAGATTGTTTCCAAACGTTATCTAAGCATATCGTAGAGGTTATTGCAAAAGAAAAATATATAGAATAAATTACTTTCTGTATTCACAAGTTACACCTTTAACAAAAGCCTTCGACATGAGCGAAAATAGAAAGAACAGAGTGTTGGGAAAACAGAGGTTTTTCCTCGGATTGACTAAAGTATACAGTTCTCAAATTCTTTGCTTTAATTCCTATCAGACTAAGAAAACAAAAACTGTTTCAAAAGAGATATATAGCATGATTCACAACATTCGGATGCGTTACAAACAAGTCGTTTAGGATATTTATTCTTAAAATATTTCTCAGGTTAACTTTCATGTTCTTTATTCGAAGATTAATTTTCAAGTTCTCTACTTTAAGTCTCATCAGCGCTCACAAATATTCCAAAGTTTAAAGACAAGAGCATCAATTGCCCTCCTTGGAAACTAAAGTAAAATTATTGCTCGAGCAATTAGATTGAATGAAGAAGAATCTTGTAGTTTTTTTTTTTTATTTGATTTCAATAGATTTTTTTATTACTTTATGTAAAAGCATCCCCCAATTTGATGGCAATGATTCTTAGGCACAAATAAGTTGATGTGGTGCTTAAAATTGAAATTAAGAAATAAAATTACAAATTCCTCCCCCAATTTTTTATGGGATTTCAAAAGTTCAAGGTTAAGTAATTTTACCCTAAACCATGATTATCGATCTGACTCAACGCTCGACATCAAGTAATATCACCTAAAGCTGTTCCCCATCAAGAATATATATATATATATATATATATAAAATTCTTGCAGTTATTAGGCTTTGCCAGGCTTCAGTATAATATGCAAAGAACTGGTGCTGGCCCAGATTTGTTAAGACATTGTTTGTTTACAAGGTGCGCGCCACTTGACTTGCAAAGGGTTGACATATTTGATTATTATTATTATTAATAAAATAATTTATGCATAATGAGATTAAGTTCGTCATAAAATTAAGTATGTTTCTTCTGCCTTTCTTGTGATTATTACTTTTCTTATCTGATAGTAATTTTGCTTTGAACAATTTACGTTCTTCACTAAATATTATGTCTATTACATGGAATTATAGAGCAGGTGTGTTCGATAAAATTAAATTCACCTTTCTTTTTTTATAAGCTAGAGGTGTTCTTAATAAAAGAGGCGTAGAACGCAAAAATCTTAAAAGACTAGGAACAAGAAATAAATTATGGTATTAAGGACCAAGTACGTAGTTGAAATAAGAAAAGTTACAATACATCAAATTAATCAACATAATAAAGGACATACATGCAACAGAAATAATAAAATAAAATTATTCGAAAGTCTTTAGAATCACGTTAAATAGATTTAGAGTTTAAAAATTATTATCTGAAAATTTGATCTTTTTTAGCTTTTAATAATTTTTTAAAGGTTAGGTTGTCGCAAATCACAAACCATTTAATTGTCCGGTCTCCAATAATAATACACACAAACTACAAGTGAGAAATATCCTAAATTTCTATTTAACAAAGAGGGATTACTATGTCTAGAGTGCTAACTCTAATTTTATGTTTACGTAGCTTTTCTATCTAATGGGTAACCCTTAAAAAAATAAAAGGTATAAATTACTATTTATAGAAAAATATGAAAAATCCTATAAATTGACAAAATATCAATTTGCCCCTCTGAATAATATCTATATATTAGTTCAAGATAATTTTAGAAATTAATTCAATCAAATCTTTACTTGATTTTTCTAAGTTTAGAAATATAATCCATGTATCAATTATATTCTAGTCCTTAATTTCTAAAATATATTTTAATCAAGTCATACTTAGTTAAATCATCACAATTTAATTTTTGACTAATAATTCTTAATGTGTGTGGCTCGTTAGATTCCTAATATGTTGACCCAAATATAAATTCTAATTCTAATTAAATAGAATTAAATTAATTAATTTATTATCAATTTAGAAATTGATTAATTTATATTTGAAGATTAGATGCATCGTCTAACAACGTGTCAAGATTCCTCAAATATTAGAAAAGTCATTAGTGGTTTGACTTAACTTTTCTGTGACCGGTTTCTTGATGTAATTAATATCCTTTCATCAATAATATTTCGATTTAACATTTAAGGCATGAAGTATGTTTATCATGTTAAATAATATTTGTCGCACTCAACATCTAAGCGGCCTTAAAAAATTATTCGATGAAAATAAAAAGAACAGATTTATGACATCTTGTTCTTTTGGGGGAAATGTCTTGGTTAAGGAGTCGCCACTTAGTATTATAGTCATTAGAAACCCTAACTGGTCAACATAGATTTTATGGTACGAGACTGGTTGTGGCTAGGGAAGATATTAACACCCTTAACACACCCTACCTGAGGTAAGCTGCATTGCTGATTTTTTCTTAAATTGCTAAGAGTTTGTTGATTTATGCAATGATGGTTTACTTATAATATTCCTCACTCTGGTATCAATGAATATTCAACTATGAATACTTCTAACATGTAGCTAAAAATAAAAAATAAAATAAAATGAAATATATTTAAATTAGTATTTTCATTTCTAACTCTAGCATCAATAAATAAACCCATAAAATAAATTTATTTTTATGCACGCACATATATATTTTTATTTTTAAGTAGCTAATAAAAATAAAAATAAAATAAATTTAAATCAGTATTGCTATTCTTAACTCTAGCGTCGGTGAATAAACCAATAAAATAAATTTATTTTTTTATGCATACACATTCTTTTATTTTTTATGTAGCTAAATAAAATAAAATAAATTTAAATCAATATTTTTATTCCTGACTCCAGCATCAATGAATAAACTAATAAAATAAATTTATTTTTTTATACATGTATATATTTTTTTATTTTTTTGGATCTGGACTCAGCTCTGTCTATATGGGCTGTGTCCAGCCGGTTCAGCTTGATCACTGGCCTAAACCAGTGACCCGGCTGGGTAGCAGTGTGCGTCACACGCCTGCTACAGAAACAATAAACTAGTGAATTATAATTCACAGCTGCTGTAGCTGTGAATTATAATGCAAAGGAGAGAAGAAGAGACTTACCTGGATCAGGTACTTCCGGAGGCGAAGATGATGACGGCTAGTGTTACTCCTCTCTGTTTTTGCTTTTCGTCTACTCCTCTAGTTCTTGCTTTCTTTATTTCCTGGTTTGCTTCTGTTCGTTCACCTCTGTTTGCGTTTCCAGGTCTCCCTTGTGTTGTTCGTTCCTTCGTGCTGTGTGTTCTTGTTCTGGTTTTTTTTTTCTTTTGTTCTCTCTGCCCTGTGTTCTATCCTGTTCTCTCCTGTTCTGAGTCTGTTTTTTTTCTTTTTAGTCCCCTCTGCCTCTCATCTTCTTCTTGTTTTTTTTTCCTCCTCCCCCTTTTTTTATGTTCTTTCTCAGGCTTTTATAAAACCAGAGAACGTGGATAATGATCTTGGGAGTGAGCCACGTTCGTCCATGCGTGTTTGAGAGAAACAAAACAGGAGACTTGGACTGCATCATGTCCCACGATCTGCAATTACAGATTTCCTGTTGAAAAGATCTCCCTTGGGCGAGGAAGAAGGCGGAGAATAGTGGATTCAGAAACGGCGCCGTTTTCTTGAAATGGCCATTTTCAAATTAGCCCCTGAACTATTGACATTTAATAATTGGGTCCCTAATTTAATAAATTAAACAATTTCAAGTTCAATTAAGTCCCCAAACTTCCAATTCTTCCAATGTTTTACCAAATTGACTCCCAAATTTATAATTCAATCCTTATCAATCCCCAAACTTCAATTTGTATTGTCTTAACCCAATTTTTCATTCATTTTTTTATCTTTTTATTTTTTTGAGAATTCAAAAATTGGGTTATGACAATGTTTGTTTTTTATATAATAGTAATTGATTGTTTAAATAAGATTTGAAACTCTTTTCAAATCTCATTTTATCTTAGTCAAGGATTTCTTAGTCAATACTATTTGAGAATATATGAAATATTTTTTTTAATTCACCTAAGATGATAAATCCTCTCTTGATCACTCAAGTACTTTCATATAGTTCATGTTATACTCAATGTCTGCCCTTTCGTTACCTCGATTAAGATAACATGTAACATGATCAAAGCATAACATTTTCTATATTAGATAAACTTAGTGATTTCAAATCTAAGAATCACTTGCACAACCATCACGTAAGCTTTTCCATAGACATAGATGATCTTTTCATATGAAATTCTCATGCGGGCTAGTTTAGTGTATATATCTTATAACAAGTACCTATATATTAGTTTTAGGTATTCCTCGTACCTTAACTTATGAGAACAACTGATTCCTTATATAAAGGAAAAAACATAATATGTAATAATTTTTACGACTCTAATGAATGTCCAATATTTAAGAGAGTATCGACTAAGAACATTTTAAGAACATTACTTTGATGCAATATAAATCTCATAATTATAATAACTTTATAATTTTCTTTACAAAGAATTTTTGTCCCATAAATTTTATATTTATTCTAAATTTATTAATATAATATTATATAGATATTAAAGATAAATTAAATTTTTATTAATAATAAATATATATTTATATAATATCACATGTATTTCAAAACATATTAAAGTATTAGCTGAATCCAACAAGGATAAAGAAGCTCCTCATGAGGAAAGGTACAAAGACAAAATTAGGATAGTACTACATGAGGTCCTAATTGAATCATTAAAATAACAGCTAAGTAATTGAGTCCTAAGGTACATTAATAATATACTGAAACCTTTCAGACCTAGCAACTAATTGTTCACTTTTTCCAGGGCGACACTGCTTGCATAAACCGAGATGTGCCATGAGAACGCCCACATGAGTGAGCAGCTCCCCACCTCGGGCAAGTGCATGAGCATGCTCCTTCCATCCACAATGACTTGCAGCATACATCAACATTTCCACCCACACTTCACTTATCATTTCCCATTTCTTTTCTTTTGACAAATTATTTTCTATCTCCAGTGAGTGCAATGACATAGCAAGCATGCAACCATCTAGTAGGGCTGACATTTCTCCTTCGTCTTCTAGTTTAATTTTTTCCAACATGGTAGGTGGATGTAGAAGCAATTCTCTGAAAAATTCATCCAAGTCAGCTTCTTGTAACCCTTTGGCAAGTGATTCATCATCTAATGCATCCAAGCCAGCTTCCTGAAACCCTTCCGCAAGTAATTCAGTATCTGATCGAGTGTTGTCTTTCCGTTTTTTATGCTGTAAAAGGTTTCGAAGCAAATGAGTTCTAGTATCAGTATACCTTGCTTCCTTGAGTTCCCCAGGTAACATATTCGGACAATCAATCAGAAGCTACAACATGTAACTAGATAATGATTTGCTCATTTTGCGATTTGGATGATCGGCAACACCATATCCTTGATCGTTACAGTAACAAACATGAGTAGCAATGTGCCGAGTGAGGAGGCTATGAATGAATTCTACACCAGCCACACTCCATCGAAATTTTTTGAAGTTTTTTTGAACATCATCTATTCTCCATTGAAGTTTTTCAAAGTATTTTTGAAGCACCTGGTCACCTCTCTCATCCAATAGCTTCTTGAGTACCTCGAAATCACTGGTTTCAGGAGTGTACCTCGAAGGTTTATCCATGATTTGATTGAAGATCAATTTTTCCAAATTACAGTCCACAGCCTCCCAGCTATGAGTGCACCATTTCCCGGGAAAGTACTTCTCAAGAAGCTTGTTCACTGGTTTGTTTGATCGTGCACTTATTAGGTTGTGTTGTGCCATAGATTTTGACCATCTTCTGCGCTTCCAACAAAATGATAGTAATGGAGAAAAACAATTGATTCGAAAGAGAATACCAGCTGATATTTTGCTACTGCTAAGCCAAAGCATAGTCCAGTCTGACAAGATAAGTACAAGGATAGAATAACTTTCAATCAAGACAGCTCCAACCAGCAACAAGTAAGATATGGCCGTATTGTTTTTTGAATAGACATTATTGCTCATTGTCATTATTGAGAAGAAAACTAATGCAGAAGTAAGGCATAAGAAAGTGATGGAGTGGAGAATGATGCGTGGCAAAGAAACGTCAGTCACCTTAGAATAAAGCCGATCATACAGGAATCCCAACTCAACTGCTGTCAACTTGAAGGCATATCCGGCATCCTTTCCATAAACCAAATCATATGTGATTTCTTGATCAAAACTGACGAGATCAAAATCTTTGAACAGATTCTGGAACGTTTTGAACAAAACACGAGCTTCATGAAGATATCTGACCTCCTCTTTACTGTTGTCGCAGGAAAATATATCTTCATACCCGATGCAAGATTTTTTCGCAGAAGGTTGAGGAACCACAAGATTGTTTTCGTGGCTTCTAAAAGCCTCGGATCTTGCTAACTTGAAAGCCCATATCCTTTCTGCATACTTGATAATTCCTGAAATGAAGATGGGAATGGCTACCAACGTCATAGAATTCTTCCTCCATAACCTGAACATGACATACGAAGCCACACCAACATGGGTTACTAGCTCAAGAAGGCGACTTAACCATAATTTGTTGACCTGATCAATTGAATAAGCAGTAATAGTTTCAGGGCCACCAAGGTGAACAAGAAGAATTGGAGCCCAAAATAATGGAATCGAGTTCGGATATGTAGAGTCAGCTTCACTACGAGCAAGGATGCCCAGTGAAAAAGTTGCAACCCAGTCTGCTGACAAGTATGCTAACCAAAGAAAAGTCCCAAGCAAGACTCCAACAGTATTCTTTCGTTGATTTCCACAGATGGTGAGGAAGATTTGCAGAAAGAGACTGAGTAACATTAATACGCGAAGCTGCCATTCATTCCATAGCACTTCAACATCTTGAGACAAATTGTCTAAATCCACCTTTGATGAGACGACCCTAGCAAACACATTTTTTTTTTTAAAAAAAATCCACCTAAATCAGCACAATTCCACTTTGAATTTGAACTAAAAATATCATGTCATGACAATCAAATTAATTAGTGTCCCTTCAGCTTTTATCATAGCTACCAATAGAATCACCACCTCGTCATAATTGCATATACATCTTAAGTACCTTTTATATGGATTAAGCTAGTGTTTCATACGTTTTCTTGCATTTTTTCTTGGTTTATGATGCACAAAAATTAATAATAACATTTTAATCTAGATCTTTTTTTTTTAATTTAAACATAAAAAACTAACAATATATATATGTTGTGAGAAATTTCCCCCTCAAAGGTTTTGGTTAAAAAATCCATTAATGTTTCTCTAATTGATTCAAAATTTCTATATAATATACAACTAAAGAAAACAAATACAATTACTTTTACATTATAGATGGTAACCTACTAAAACATCGTGTTCACATGAATTAAAGGATACTAAAGCAGCTCTGATTACTTGTTTTGTTTTAAATACCAGTCAATTAACCAAGTGTTATATGGTTTATATGAAATAAATTTATTTAGAGCATAACAGCTGTCATGGATCGAGGAGGACGAAATCGTAAAACGTGGGTGGATGTAGGCTATCTATTAATTGGAGATAATATTTATAAAGAAGTTCCACATAACTATATTAATTTTCTGAGTTTTTATTGTCTATGAGATCTTTGAGTTACAATAGTACAACACCACCATTAAAAGTGTTGGAGTTGGATATAATAATTAACATAATTAATGTAATTACTTAATTATCAACACAAAAAAGGGGAAAAAATGCCTCATAAAAGGATGAGAATCAAGATAAATCCTAAAAACATCATAATAATAATAATAAAAAAACGAAAGTCTTAGAAAAAAATATAAATATCTAAAGCTTATTCAAATCATATTATGTGTTTTTGTATATAATAATAATAATAATAATAATAATAGATTATAGATTGAGATCGACTGATATGGCCCATAAAAATGAAAAAACAAAAAAAACTATTGCTAATTAACTTACAAGCATTGGAAATATCAATTCTGTGTATGGAGGTGTCCTATTATTGTCAAATATTTTTTTTAAACCCCTACTGTAGGAGAATAAGAAAAACAATTTATCAAGAATTTAGTTATAATACCCTGATAACAAGCCAATATTGTTTTTTAACCAAGCTAGTAATTAATTTGAAAAAATAAATCATATCGAAGTTGCTTGTTTAGTACCTTTTTTTTTTTTGTAAAAAATAAATTGAACCTCTCAAAAGTAGATTGAAATTCATTACTAAACGTACAGACATTAGGTTTCAAGTTCCAAAATCTTACTATAGTGTTAAATTCAAACAAAATTTATGTCAGCATGCATATGCAATATGCAACATAGCATTATTGAAATAACTTGCATTTCTTAAGCCAACCAATCTCTACAAGAAGCTTGATAAAATAACTTCAACTTTTATATAGGGAATGCATAAATAAAATCATACTTACATATTGACTCACAAGTTGAAGCCAAAATGTTACCAGATTGGGAAGTGTTTCGATCGAGTCCTTATGCCTCAAAACTGTGTTTTTTTGTTTTAGATTTTGCGATGCTATAAACTTGATAATGTACCGTATAAATATAAGAAATTGTTTATTCTCATCACAATTCGAACCTTTATAAAGGGATCTCTGCAAGAAAAAATATAGAATAAATTACTCTCTCTATCTGTCATAACCCATTTTTGAGTTATTCCCAAATTCACATTTTTTCCTCTCTTAAAAAAAAAAATACAAAAATAAAATAAAATATAACAGTTAAAAGAGAATGCCAAAACGCTTAGAAAATAGTCAAAATTTGGTTGAGGAGGTTTAAAAATACAAAAATTAAAGTTTGGCAGTATTTTATTGACTGATGATAGCCCTGTTGACAAAGAAAATTCAATT
>Ga0307513_10012924_pt1 | contig 10267 bp, 8 predicted proteins | sample 15_EM_MG_FD_202174 | JGI IMG/M metagenome (GOLD analysis project Ga0307513, IMG submission 202174) | Populus trichocarpa ectomycorrhiza microbial communities from riparian zone in the Pacific Northwest, United States - 15_EM | ecosystem: Host-associated > Plants > Roots > Unclassified | place...
AATCCCCACGGTCAACCCCGCCGACCTGGCCGACCTGCTCTGGGAAATGTCCACCAAACGCGACCGCTTCGAGGAGTACCACCCCCGGCCCTGAGCAGAAAGCACCAACCACGGGACGGCTGGATAGTTTGCCCCTCTATCGTCCGGGAATCCCTGATTGGAAACCCGCAGGGAGGAGCCGCCCCAAATGGCACCGCCGTTGAGCTGGACCGTCGACACCCGCGAAGCGTGCGTGATCGTGGCCGTCCGGGGCGAGCTCGACTTGACCGGCGCCGTCCCGTTGCGGACCGCTCTGCTGAAATGCCTGGCCGAGCAGCCGGATGTCCTACTCGTGGACCTGGCCGAAATGACCGTGCGGCAAGACGCCCCAGTGGCGATCTTCACGGCCGTTGTCCGGCAGGCGGCGACGTGGCCCGGCACGCCCGTGCTGCTCTGCGCTCCGACGACCCGGACGGCGGCGATGCTCGCCCACGGCCGAATCGGCTGGCCGACCGTGCACGACAGCGTCGCCGCCGCGTTGCGCGGGGTCGATCACGGCCAGGCCGCGGCGCCGTCGATGGCCGACCAACTGCTGCCGATCGTCGGCGCGCCCCGGCATGCGAGAGACATCGTCACCGAGGCCTGCTATCGGTGGGACCTGCCGCACCTGATCGGCCCGGCCAGCCTGGTCGCGAGCGAACTCGTCACGAACGCCATGGTGCATGCCGGGACGATGATGACGTTTCGGATCACCCGCCGGCAGCAGTACGTCAACATCGCGGTGCATGACGGCTCGCCGGAGGTGCCCCGGCTGATGCCGCTCGTCGACCCGCGGGCGCCGAGCGGGCGCGGCCTGTTGCTGGTCGCCAGCAGCGCGGTCAGCTGGGGCTCGCTGCCCAGCCGCGCCGGCAAGGTGGTCTGGGCGGTGCTGGCCGCCCGTCAGGCGTAGCCGCCGTTCGCGAAGACAGTCTGGCCGTTGATCCAGCGGGCCGGGCCGGCCAGCGACGACACGACCTCGGCGATGTCCTCCGGGGTGCCGAGCCGGCCCATCGGATTCATGCTCGCGATCCGGTCGATCAGCTCCGGCGACTTGCCCTCGAGGAACAGGGCCGTCGCCACCGGGCCGGGAGCCACCGCGTTCACGGTGATGTCGCGGCCGGCCAGCTCCTTGGCGAGGATCGGGCTGATCGCCTCGACGGCCGCCTTGCTTGCCGCGTACGCCGAATAGGTCGGCAGATGCAGCCGCGTCACCGAGGTGGAGAAGTTGATGATCGCGCCGCCGGACCGGAGCCGGTTGGCGGCCTCGCGCGCGAGCACGAAGGTGCCGCGGATATTCGTCCGGTAGATGCGGTCGAGGTGCTCCAGGTCGAGCCCGGCGACCAGCTCGAGGAGCATGATGCCGGCCGTGTTGACCAGCACGTCGACCCCGCCGAACCGTCGCTCGGCCGCGTCGAAAAGCGCCTGCACCGCAGCCTCGTCGGCCACGTCCGCGCGCACCGCGACGGCACTGCCGCCGGCAGCTTCGATGGCGGCGACGACGGCCTTGGCCTCGACATCGTTGCTCTGGTAGCCGATCACGACGGCCTGACCGTCGGCGGCCAGGCGCTCCGCGACCGCACGGCCGATGCCACGCGAGCCGCCGGCCACGATCGCGACGCGCCCTTGGGTGTCAGTCATTTCCAAAACCTCCCTGATGTTTACGTCGCTAACAACACCACGATATCGTCGCTAACGTCAAGCCGCTAACAAGATGGTGTTAGCATCGCCACCATGACAGCCGTGGCCACCCGCGACCGGATCATCGAGGCCGCCGCCGCGCTGCTCGCCGAGGGCGGACGCGAGGCGGTGTCGACACGTGCGGTCGGCGCGGCCGCCGGCGTCCAGGCCCCCACGATCTATCGGCTCTTCGGCGACAAGCAAGGGCTGCTGGACGCGGTCGCCGGGCACGCGTTCGCGGGCTACGTGCGCAGCAAGAGCGCGCTTGCAAGGACCGCCGACCCGGTGGACGACCTGCGGCGCGGCTGGGACCTGCACGTCGGCTTCGGGCTGGCACATCCGGCGTGCTACGCCCTGGTGTACGGCGAGCCGCGCCCCGGGGTGGAGCCGCCGGCCGGCCGGGAAGCGGCCGCGATCCTGGCCGGCCAGGTGCGCCGGATAGCCGAGGCCGGCCGGCTGCGGGTCAGCGAGGAGCGCGCCGCCCACCTGATCCACGCGGCCGGCTCCGGCATGACGTTCACACTGATCGCGCTGCCCCCCGAGCAGCGCGATCCCGCACTGTCGGCGCTGGCCCGCGAGGCGGTGCTGGCGGCCGTCACCACGGACGCGCCCACGCCGACCGACGCCGGGCTGGTCGGTCACGCGGTGGCGTTGCGGGCGGCGCTACCCGAGGCAAAGGTGCTGACCGAGCCCGAACGCGGCCTGCTCGCCGAGTGGCTGGACCGGATCGCCACCGCAGACTAACGCCGCGCCACCACGATCCACGGATGCTGCCCGGCCAGGCTGATCGGGTACGCGGCCTCGACACGCCAACCGGTCAACCCGGCCCCGAAAAGCCCGCCAGCCAGCCCAGCCTCCACACGCCCACCAGCCAGCCCAGCCTCGACTCGCCCGCCCGGCGGCCCGGCGTCAGCTTGGCGGGGAGGTGGCCCGGGGATGAGACAGACCAGGATGCCGCCGGGGCGCAGGACCCGGTGCCACTCGCGTTCGGCGGTAGCGCGTAGGGCCGGCAGTCGCACACCCCAGGGCGGGTTGACGATGATCCGGTCGATCGAGCCGGTCGCATCCGGGAGCCGGGTCGTGTCGTACTGCTTCCACTCCAGGTGTGTGCCGTTTGCGGCAGCCGCTGCTAGCGCGTCAACACTGATGTCACTCCCCCGGAACTCCGCGCCCGGGCACAGGCCGGCGGCCTCGATCAGCAGCGTTCCGGCTCCGCAGCACGGGTCGATCACCCGGTGACCGGGCTTGATGTCCGCCAACTGGGCCATCGCCGCCGCGACCGGCGGATGCAGCGTGCCGGCGATGGTCGCCACCTTCCATGCTCGACGATGCAGTGGCCGGTCGGCGACCCGCCGGCCGACCAGCAGGCCGGAGGGCCCGAGCGACACACGGAAGTCGGCAATGCCCGGTGGCGGCTGCACCCCGCCGCGCCGCGACCGGTAGCGGCTGCCGATGATCCGGGCGACCGCGTCCTCGATGTCGTAGCGGTTGTAGTTGCGCGCCCCGACGAACGAAGCCGTGATGCTGTAGGGCTCGTCGTTCTCGACGGGTCGCAGGCGAGCCACCGCCCGGTCCAGGCCGGCCTTCGTCCGCCCGGGGTCCTCGGTGGACGCGACCAGGGCGAAGAGGTCGTCCAGGAGCCGCGGCTGCTCGTCCCGGTCGCCGGGGGCATGCAGGATCAGCTGGCGCTTGCCGCGGCTCACGATCGTGCAGCCGAGGCTTTCGAGTTCGGTGGCGGCCAGGCCTTCCAGGCCGTGGACGGTGCGCGCGAAGAATAGCGGAGACGGCAAGGGACACACTCCGGCTGAGCGCCTGGCACGGCAGGCAGCCGCACCACCTCGCCGGTTGCGGGTGTGACCTCGAACAGCCGGCGGAGCGCTAGCCGAGCTGGAAGAACATGCACGTCATGCGCAGCAGGATAGCCATCCAGCCGCGGCACCGCCGCCCATATTGCGCAGTGGGTGTTCAAGGGAGCACTCTCCGTAAACACGACTTGCCTAGCAGAAAATCGATGTGTACGTTTTTGCTGCTAGCGGCCCACAAGAGCGATCACGACGAAAATTCCTGCCCCAACGGCACTTACGGAACGTGCCCATCTCGGACTTACATATAGGACTGCAGGTGACGTCAGAGGATGGGAAGATGATCAACGTGGTGGGCTGGCCGGCAACCGGCGCCGGACTGGCGGCGGCGTGACTACCGGGTCGGCAGCTCTCGCCCTGATCGGGGACGACGACGCCCAGCGCCGGCAGCATGAGCTGGATGAGTCGCTCGTCCAGTTCATCCAGGCCAACGAAACCCGGATCAAGTGGTTCCTGCAGCGCATTTGCGACGATTCCGGCCTGGTTGAGGATGCGTTCCAGGAAGCGCTCATCGTGGCCCGCGCCAAGTGGGAGGTCGTCTCGCGGCACGTGCAGCCGCTGTTCTGGGTTCGCAAAACAGCCTGGTACAAGCTGCTGACTTTGCTGGACAGCGGGCGCGATGTGGGCGGGCTGGCGGAGATCGAGCCCGAGCCGATCGGCGACCCCTCGGCCCAGTGGGAGGCCGAGCAGATGTTGCGCCAGCTGCTGAGTCGCCTCCCGGCTCGGCAACGGGCCGCGCTGGCCCTGGCCATGGACGGCTGCGACGACATGGAGATCGCCCACCAGCTCGGTCTGGCCCTGACCACCGTCCGCAGCTATAAGGCCACGGCCCGGCGAAAGCTCAAGGAACTGGCGGAGGAGGCCGGCCGCGAGGCGGCGGCGCGGAGCCGGACGTGAATCTCGACGACCTGCTCACGCTGACCGCGCAGCGGGTGCCGACGCAGCTGGACGAGGCCCGGGCCCGGCGGACGGCCCGCATGATCGACGACGAGTACGTCCGCCGGCTGGCTGCGGGGATCGACATCACGAGCGATGTCGACCTGCGCGATCCGGCCGAGATGGACGAGCGGCAGCGGATCATCCGCTCGGCCGAGTTGCTCAAGCTCGGCACGATCAGCTGGCACCTGAACCGCTCCGAGATCGACTGGTCGTCGGAGATGTCGAGAATCCTGGGCCACGCCCCCGGGGTGATCCAGCCCTCGCTGTCGCGACTGATCTCGATGATCCATCGCAAGGACCGCGCGCTGGTCCGGCGGCAGATCCAGGCGGCCTGGCGGGGCCCGGCCGAGACCGAGGTGGTCTTCCGGATCGTCAAGCCCGATCGGGCGACCGGGTACGTGCACTGCTACATCGAGGTGATCACGGACGACGACGGGCAGCCCACCGGGATCATCGCCACCGGCCGCGACGTCACCAGCGTCGAGAAGGCCCGGCAGGAACGGGACCGCCGGACCCTGCGTGGCGGGACAGTGCAGCCGGATCTGACCGAGTTCGATCCGATCACCGGGCTGCTCACCCGGCAGCGCTTCGCGGACCAGGTCGGCCGGGCGCTGCGTACGGGAACGGGCACGCTCTTGGTCGTCTCCGCCCCGCCCTACATCCGGCGCAGCAGCGACGCGAACTCCGGGCGCGACGATCGGCTGAGCGCGGCGGCCGCGGAGGTCTTGCGGTCGGTGGCCGGGCCGTCCGATCCGTGCGGCGTGGTCGGTCGGCACGAGTTCGGCGTCCTGCTGCAGTACACGACGGTCGACACCGCGCGACCGAAGGCCGACGAGATCCTCGACCGGTTGCGGGCCACCAGATTCCTGGCCGCGTCGGCTCGGCTCGACGCCTTCGGTGGCCTGGTGCACTACGACTACCGGATTCCCACCGAGAGCATCGAGTTGCTCTTCGACGCGGAGACCGCTTGGCGCCAGGCCAAGCGTCAGGACGTTCCGCTTCATGTGCTGCGAGAATCGCCGTCGACGGCCGACCGCCGGGAGGCCGCCCGGGCCAGCATCCGCGCGGCCGTCGAGGACAACCGTTTCGTCCTCTTCGCCCAGCCGCTGCGCGATCTCGAGCTCAATCAGATCACCCGGCACGAGATGCTGCTGCGGGTGCTGGACGACGTCGGCCGGGCGGTTCCGCCGACGACCTTCCTGGAGCTGGCCGAGCACGTCGACGAGATCCTCACCGTCGACAAATGGGTGATCAACCACGCCCTGCGCCTGATCGGGCAAGGCTCGCAGACCTCGCACTACCAGATCAACATCTCCGGGCGTTCGCTGGCGGATCCGCTCTTGCTCGAACACATCTCGCACGCGATCGACCGGCACGCGGTCGATCCCGAACGGCTGACCCTCGAGATCACCGAGACGGCGGCGATCGGCAATCTCACGGTCGCCCGCCGCTTCGCCGACGGGGTGCGGGCCCTGGGCTGCCAGGTGGCCCTGGACGATTTCGGCACCGGCAGCACGCCGCTGAGCTTCCTGACCCAGCTTCCGGTCGACCTGGTCAAGATCGACGGCAGCTTCATCCAGGACCTGCCCGATTCGAAGCCGTCGCAGGCGGTCGTCGAGGGCCTGGTGCAGACCTGCCACCGGCTCGGCATCCTGACCGCCGCCGAGTACGTCCAGGACGAGGCCACGCTGGACCTGTTGCGGCACTACGGCGTCGACTTCGCCCAGGGCTTCTACGTCGGCGAGCCGGAACTGATCCGAACCGAGCGCCCACCGGCGCAATCAATCGAACTGCCGATAAACCCGATAAATCCGGCAGGCTCTGAGCCCACGATGTGAGGGCCACAAGAGCGGCTTCCGGGATAGGCGAGTCGCCGAACAGGGGCCGTGGACACCGGACGCAACCGATGCCACGGCCCCTGGACGTTCACCAGGTTGTTGGTGGCGGTGGCGCCACGACCGGTGGGCGGTCGTCGCACGTGATCGTGTTCGGCAGTTCCCACGGAGCCAGCCACGGCCCGGTAGTCCCGCCTCCGTCGTTGCCGCCCAGGTCCGTCACCGTGAACTCCGAGCCCGCCGGCGTGAAGTGGAACGAGCCGCAGTTGTTGATGCCGACCGCGCCCACGTTCCGAGCGTCCACGTTCTCGAAGGACGCCGAGCCGGCCACCCGGGCGCTCAGCACGCTCGTGCCCGTACCGTCGACCTTGATGTCCTTGAAGTGCACATTGGTGATCGAGTAGAGGTCCTTCACCGGGAAGTCCGCCACCAGCATGATCGCGTTGTACGTATTGTCGAGGAAGTTGTCGCCGACGACCTGGATGTCCGCGTCGATGTTCTTCTCGAGGGCGTAGAACCAGATCGCGCCCAGGCCGATGTTCCAGTTCAGCTCGTAGGTGCCCGCCCGGACCGTGGTGTTGCCGGTGATCCAGAGGTGGCCGGTGAACGGCTGCGCGCCGAACCGCGAGCCGACCTGGATCGCGCTGCCCTCGCGGATCGGGTCGGCGATCAGGTTGTTGGAGACCGTGTTGTCGGTGCCGCCGTAGATCGCGATGCCGTTGGCCAGCACCGGCGTCTGCACGGTGTTGTGGTCGAACGTGTTGTTCGCGTCGGCGACCCGCTCCGACCACATGGCCAGGCCGTCGTCGCCGGTGTTGCGGACGAAGTTGTTGCGTACCAGAGAATTCGTGACGCCGGTGTGGAAGTTGAGGCCGTCGGCGATCTGGTCGACGATCACGTTGTTGGTGATCCGCGTGTTGGTCATCGGGCCGTCGAACCACAGGCCGACCTTGGTGTGCTGGATGTAGAGGCCATCCACAGTGGAGTTGCTCAGCGCGCCGCCGACGCCGTTCACCTGGTCGGTGTCGATCCGTTCGCGGACGTCGCCCTCGATCGCGAAGCCGGACAGGTGCACATTGGAGCTGCCGCCCTCTTTGCCATAGAAGCCGACGCCGGTGTGCACCGAGCCGTCCGGGGCGGGGGTGTCGAGCGTGACCTGATGACCCTTGATGATCGTGTACCAGTTGCCGGCGCCCTCGATCGTCACGTTGTCGACGATGATGTGCCGGTTCACCTGATATGTGCCCGGCGGGAGGTAGACCTTGAGGTGCGCCTTGCGGGCGTACGCGATCGCCTTGTCGAGGGCCGGCGCGGAGTCCCGGCGGCCGCTCGGGTCGGCGCCGAAGAGCAGTACGTTCACGGCGGCCAAGTCGACCCGGGGCGCACCGACCAACTCGGAGTCCAGCAGGTCGACCACGGTCGGCACCGAGCCCGCGGTGAGCCGGATCCGGTCACCCGCCCGATAGCTGCGGCCGAGCAACAGGCGCTGCTCGTCGTAGAAGTGGTTGGGCCGGAACGGCTTGGTGATCACCGGCGCCGGGGTGGTCGCGGCGGGCACGCAGGAGCACTCGGTGATCCACCAGTCCGGGTGCAGCAGGTCGGCATTGGGATCGTTCGAGAACGGGTATTGGTTGTAGAGCCACGCGTACTGCGAAGTCAGGGTCATGGTTTTGGTGGTCTTGCCGTTGACCGCGACGGCGAGCGGCGCGGTCCGGCCGCCGCCGTTCGGTGCGTCGGGGATGCTGTAGCGCACGGTGATCGCGTTGGCCGACTTCGGCAGGGTGAACTCGACGTACTGGCCCGGGGCCAGTTGCACGGCCCTGCGCCCGGAGGCCTCGGCCGGCAGCGTGTACGCCGTGCGGTCGGGCCCGATCACGGTCCCGTTCGTGGCGGCGGTCTCCGCCTCCTGTTCGGCGAAGGCGACGCTGGCGCCGCGGCCGGCGACGAGCGACGGATCGAGGGCGGCGCGCGTGGTCGGGCCGGGCGCGGCAGCCTGGGCGGCATGGGCACCGCCGAGCACTATGGCCACGCCGACCGCGGCAGCGGCCCAGCGCGGTGGCACGCTGGACCGCCTCGGGAAGGCAAACATCAAGAAGGCTCGTTTCCGAAGTAGGGGCGACTTTCGAAGCAGGGGTGACGTGACGTTACGACCCGGTAAACTCGATCCACAAGAGTCAGTCGACTATTTTCATGGATCTGCTCGTCATTTCCATAGCATTGGCTCTGTCTTGCAGGGTTGGACGGCAATACTTGCGCTAGTCCTCGCGGCGGCGGGCTGCACGAGTCCGGCGCCTACCCTGCACTGGCGCAAGGGCGACGTGCCCGGAGTGCTCAAGGACGCGATCGACTGCGCCGGCCGCTGGTACGTGGTCGGCACCGTGCCCGGCACCGGCGACGCGACCCGGCCCGCCGGATGGGCGAGCACCGACGGCCAAACCTGGCAGAGCCTGACGTTCGCCCCGCTGCCCGGCAGCTACTACGGCCCGCAGAACGTGATCTCCAGCGTCGGCTGCTCGAACGGCACGGTCGCGATGGTCGGCGCCAAGCCCGGCGGCGCGCACGGCAACCCGCGGGTGAGCACCTGGCGGCAGCGCCCGGACGGCGTCCTGGCCGAGGTGGCCGCGACGTTCGAGACGTACGGCGGGGATCAGGCGGTGAACGTCGGGCACATCGTCGGCGGCCCCGAAGGCTTCCTGATCACCGGCAACCGGACGAGCGGCGCCGCGGTCTGGCTCTCCCCCGACGGCGCGCGCTTCCGGCTATACGAGAACGTGCCCGGCTTGGCCGGCGACGCCGGCACCGAGACCGCGGCCCGGGACGCGGCCCCCGCTGCCGACGGCCGGTGGGTCGTCGTCGGCGGGGCCGCCCGCAAGGGCAGCCTCGACCAGGCCCCGGCGATCTGGCTGGGCGACTCCTGGACGCGTGCCACGGTGCAGAGCGGCGGCGGCTACAACGAACTCCAGCGGGCGGTGCGCCTCGGCGACGACATCGTCGCGGTCGGGCCGCGCGGTTCCTCCTTCGGCGCGTGGATCGGCCATGGCACGGACTGGGCCGAGGCCGGCACCTTCGGCGACGCGACCGGCACCGTGCTCTCCCTGGCGGCGGCCGGCGCTAGCCTGTTTGCCCTGGTCCAGATCGGATCCGAGAGCGTGTTGTGGCGCTCGGCCGACCGGGCCGGCAGCTGGCAACGGGTTGCGCTGCCCGGGGCGACCCCGACGGCCGTCGCGGGCCGCGCCGGAACCGTTCTGCTCGCAGCCGACGGCGAGGTGTGGACGGCTGCGCTTTAGTGCCGGCGCTCCGGGTGAGCTGCACGACGCCGACCCCGGCGAGCACCGCGCCCGCCATCGCCGCGAGCACGCCGATCATCCCGCCGGCGATCCGCTCGCCGAGCAGCAGGAAGCCGATCGCGGCGGCGGCGATCGGATTGGCCAGTGTGCTCACGGCCAGCGGCGCGCCGAGCCCGCCCCGATACGAGCGCTGGGTGAAGAGCAGCCCGGCCGTGGTGAGCGCCGCGATGGCCACCCCGAACAGCAGGAAGCCGGAGAGCCGGACCGCCACGGTCTGGGTCAGCGCCGACGACACCCCGAACGCGATCCCGCCGGCCGCCGCGTCCCACAGCCCCGACCTGCGGAACCCGAGCGCGGCCAGCAGCGCCGCCGTGGCCAGCAGCAGGCCGACGAACTGCGTGCTGGTCAGCGCGGAGATCCCGGCGTTCGACGAGCCGACCAGCAGCAGGATCGCGGTGAGCCCGCCGATGGTGAGCACGATCCCGCTCGCCTCGACGTGGGTCACCCGGCGCCGGGCGACGATCGCGCCCATCGGCACGGCGAGCGCCAGGGTCAGCACGCCGAGCGGCTGCACCAGCGCCAGCGGCCCGTAGCGCAGCGCGCCGACGTGCAGCAGGGCGCCGACGCCGTTCAGGGCGAGCGCCAGCCA
>Ga0307513_10012925_pt1 | contig 10267 bp, 5 predicted proteins | sample 15_EM_MG_FD_202174 | JGI IMG/M metagenome (GOLD analysis project Ga0307513, IMG submission 202174) | Populus trichocarpa ectomycorrhiza microbial communities from riparian zone in the Pacific Northwest, United States - 15_EM | ecosystem: Host-associated > Plants > Roots > Unclassified | place...
TCCAAGGACGAGCCGCCGGGTCGTACCGGCTTCGCCCACCTGTTCGAACACCTGATGTTCGGCGGCAGCGAGAACCTGCCCGGCCCGTACATGGAGCGCCTGCTGCAGGCCGGCGCGCTGGAGGTGAATGGCAGCACCTCACACGACACCACCCAGTACTACCAGCTCGTGCCCAGCGGCATGCTGGAGTTCAGCCTGTTCGCCGAAGCCGATCGCATGGGCCACTTTGCCACCCATCTGCCGCAAGAGGTGCTGGATCAGCAGCGCGACATCGTGCTGATGGAAAAGCGCGAGCGCGAAGGTGCGCCGCTCGGCCGCCTGGTCGATTGCGTCTCGCGCGGTCTGTTCCCCGCCGGGCACCCGTATCGCCACACGGTGCTCGGCGAAGAGGCCGACTTGCTTAGCGCGACGCTGGCCGACGCGCGCGACTGGTCTGCCACCTACTACACGCCCTCCAATGCCGTTCTGGTGCTGGTCGGCGACATCGGGGTCATTGAGGCGCGCACGCTCGTCAGCCGACACTTCGCCCACATCCCGCCCGGGCCACCGCTGCTCCGGCCGGGCCGCTGGGTCGAGCGCCGCAGCGCGCTTCGGCGCGACCGGCTGGAAGTCCGGCCCAGCGATGATGGCTTGTTGCTGATGGCCTGGAATGCGCCTGACGCCTGCGACCCGCAATCCGGCCTGGTGTCGATGGTCGCCTCGCTGTTGGCCGAGGGGCACCCCTCGTACCTGACCCAGGCCCTGGTCGAAGGCGGTGGCCCGGTGCGTGCTGTCTCGGCCAGCGCAGGCGCCGAGATGGTGTGCGGCCAATTCAGCGTCACGCTCACGCTGGCGCCGGGCGCCGATCCGGGCGAGGCCGAGCAGCGGCTGCGCGCGGCGATGCGGTCCTTCCTGTCCAAGCCCATCGATGCCGGGCAGTTCGATCGGCTTCGCCGTCAGGAGCTGCAGGGGCTCGCGCATGCCGGCGAGTCGCTGGCCGGCAAGGCCAGCCTGCTGACCACCGGAGAGCTGCTGTTCGGCGACCCCGGCGCGCTCAGGCAGGCGGCCGAGCGCTTGATCGCGGCGCATCCGTCCGACGTGCAAACCGCCGCGGCCGAGTGGCTCGTCTGTGAACCCTACGTCTTGCAAGTCTTGCCCTTCGGCAGCTTGCAGGCCACGGGCCCGAGCGTGCCGCGCGACAAACCGCCTGTTGTCGTCAGCACGATGCGGGCGGCGCGCGCGCTGGTGCATGAGCGGCTGATGCTGGCGTCTGGTATGCCGATGCTGCATGCGGCCGGGCCAGACGATAGCCGCCTCGTGGCCCGGCTGGTGTGGGGTCGCGGCTTGGCGGACCTCGACGAGGCCGAGCGCCCGCTGGCCCTGATGGCCACCGGCCTGCCACGGTTTGGCCTCGGTATGCGCGATGCGCCCGGGCTGGCCGCTTGGCTCGCCGCCAACGACTTGCAGATGCACTGTTCGGCGGATGCAGGTGCCTGCAGCGTCGAGGTGGCGGGGCCGGCTTCGGCCTCGACCGAAGTGGCGCAACTGCTCGCCGACATCGTGTTGTGGTCCACGGCAGACGGGGGGTGTACGTCCGAGGCTTTTGAGCGAGAGAAGGACGAGGTGCTCGCGCATCTGGCGGCTGAGGGCGATAGCCCCTTGGCGCATGCGCAGGCGTTGCCCGCGGCGCTGCTGTTGGGTACGGCGCATCCGCTGCAGCACTCGCCGCGAGCCCAGCACACGGCGCTCGAGAAGGCGACGCTCGACGACGTGCGGCGAGTCCATCGCCGGCTCTTCGATCCCACGACCGCCACGCTGATCATGGTGGGATCGCCGACGCCGGAGGCGCTGGGGCGCGAATTGGAGGCGCGCTGGGGGGTGGGTTCGGCGGCCCTCTGGTCTGCCGACGCGGCAGCGCTTCTCACGCGCGTGCTGCCCGCCCCCGCCGAAACGCCTTCCGGCATTCGCGTCATCGAGGCCGGTAGCTCGGCCCAGGTGCTGCTCGCCGGCGCCTGCCTGTTGCCGGCCTTCGATCCGGCCGACGAGTGGGCGATCCGGGCGCTGAATCACCTGCTGGGCGGCAGCGCGAATTCGAGGCTCAATCAGCGTCTGCGCGAGGAACTGCGCTGGACCTACGGTGTTCGCACGGCCATCGTCGACTCCGGCCGCCCGGGTGCGCCGTGCCTGCTCACGATTCAAGCGGCGGTAGACCCCGCGCATGCAGCCGCCTGTCTGCAGGAAGTGCAGGCCACGCTGGATGCCCTGGCCGGGTTGTCCGGGTTGTCCGGGCGCGGTGCGCCCACCGCCGAGGAGTTGGATGACTTCCGCCGCGGCACAAGCCAGCGCCTGCCGAGCTTCGCACGAGAGCCTGGCGAACTCGTCCGGGCGCTGAACTTCCAGCACCGCTGGAGCCTTGCGGGCTCGCACTGGACTGAGCGTGCCCAGGCGCTCGAGATGCTGCCGCTCGCGGCCGTGCAGGCGAAGGCACGAGAGTTGCTGCTACCTGCGCGTTTCCGCTGGACCCTGGCGGGCGACGCGGCGGCACTGCTGAAACAACTCACGCAGCAGGGCATGCCTGCCGATATCGATGAATTCGAACCTCGTTCGGCCCCGCCGGTCGAGCAACCCATGACCATCGACACTCCGGCATGACCGCCTCAAACCCCACGGACCCTGCGGAGGCTGCCCCGGCGCCGCGGCGTCACGCCCACGTGCGTGTCGACCCGCGCAGCTATAGCATCGACCGGCTGTTCTTCGTTCGCATCTACAAGCTGTGCAAGCCTTACTGGCTGCGCAAGAACGCCTGGAAACCGTGGCTCGCGCTGGCCTTTTTGCTCACGATGGGAACGGCGGTCGCCTTGTTCGGAGGCTATATGTCCGCCCTGATGGGCGACCGCACGAACTCGCTGGTGGCGAAGGACGCTGCACGTTTCTGGCAGCTCTGGACCACGTTCACCGCCCTGGGGCTCGGCATCTTCGCGGTGAGTCAGGTGCAGACATTCCTCAGCAGCTGGCTCAACATCGACTGGCGGCGCTGGCTGACGACGCATTTGATCGACGAGTACCTGCAGCACCGCACCTACTACGAAATCACGGTCGATCAGGAAATCGACAACCCCGATCAGCGCATCCAGGAGCAGGTCGGCCCCTTCTGCAGCACCATGAGCGACCTGCCGCAGAAGCTGTTCACCACCAGCGCCACCATGGGCGTGCAGTTCTACGTGCTGATGGGCATCTCGCCCGGCATGTTGTACGCCACGCTGGCGTATGTCGCCGTCAGCACGGGGGTCACCTTCTGGCTCTACAAACCGACGATCCGGCAGAACTGGGATGCCACCGTGGCCGAGGCCGACTTGCGCTACGGTCTGCTGCACGTGCGCGACAACGCCGAGACCGTGGCCTTCTACCGCGGCGAGTCCGCCGAGCGCGGGCACCTCGTGCAGCGCCTGTCGATCGCAGCGCTGGCGCAGATGCGCCTGCTCGTCTACAAGATCAAGATGAACGGCGTGGAGCACATCTCGGGCCTGGTGTGGGGCGCGCTGCCGTTCATCCTGATCGCGCCCCTGTACATGGAAGGCCGTATCGGCTACGGCAGCATCGACCAGGGCCTCATCGCGGCCTCGCTCCTGATGCAGAGCCTGTCGGTGCTGATGAACTTCATACCAGAGCTCGCCAAGGCCGTGCCGATGGTCGTGCGGCTGGCCGAGATCCAGGAGAAGTTCGAAGCCCTGGGCATGGCGCGGCGCGCCTCGGCTGGAGCGCCCCGGGTTGCGTACGCCACCGGTTCGCAGGTGGCGCTGGAGCAGGTGTCAGTGCAGACGCCGGGCGGCGAGCAGCAACTGGTTCGTGAGCTCACGCTGCAGGTGAAGGCCGGCGATCACCTCGTGATCGTGGGCCAGACCGGCGTGGGCAAGAGCTCGCTGCTGCGCGTGATGGCGGGGCTGTGGACCCGTGGCACGGGCCGCATCGAGATGCCGCCGCCCAGCCAACTGCTGTTCTTGCCGCAAAAGCCCTACATGATCCTGGGCAGCCTGCGTTCCCAACTGCTGTATCCCGCCGCTATGGCGCAGCCACCCGGGGACGCCGCGTTGCAGGCCGTGCTCGAGCGGGTGAACCTGCATGACCTGGCCGAACGCCATGGCGGCTTCGATGCGGAGCTGGACTGGGGCCGCGTGCTGTCACTGGGCGAGCAGCAACGCGTGGCCTTCGCGCGGGTGCTGGTCTCCAAGCCACGCTACGTGTTCCTGGATGAAGCCACGAGCGCCGTCGACATGGCGACCGAGGCGCTGCTCTACGGCCTGCTCAAGCGGGCAGACACCACCTTCATCAGCGTGGGCCACCGACCTTCGCTGTTCGGCTACCACCGCCATGCCTTGCGCCTGTTCCCGGGCGGCGGCTGGACACTCGGGCCGGCGGAGGCCGAGATGACCGGCCAGCCGAGCCAGGACACGACCAGCGAGATCGCGGCATGACGGCGCCGCGCCCAACGCAAGTGACAAGCTTTGTGAATCGAGAGGATGAACATGACGATGCTGTGGACTTTCAAGCGGGCTACCGGCGGCAAGCTGAGCAAGTGGCGCGCGTACCCGATGACGTGCCTGACGACGTGCACCGGCGCTGTCCTGTCGGCCGTCGCGCCTGTCGCGTCGGCGGCCGGGCCGGGAGCAGAAGCCAGGGCGGACGCGATGCACATGTTCCTGGGCGCCACGCCCGCGGTACAGGCTGTGATGCTGCTGCTGGTGGTGGCGTCCATCCTGTCCTGGGCCACGCTGTTCGTGAAGGGCCGCGAGCTGATGCGGGCCGGACGCTCGCTGAGCCTGGCCTCTGAACGAGTCACTGTGGCGACCACCTTATCGGAGGTGGTCGGTTTCGACGACCCTGCAGTGCGCACGATGGTCGAGGAAGTGCGCGACGAGTGTTCGCGCTCGGAAACATCGCTGCGCAGCGGTCTGGTCGACGGATTCAAAGAGCGCGTCGCGGCCAGGCTGCAGCGCGCGGAGGACGGCTTCACCGGCCGCATGGGCCAGGGCCTTGGCATCGTTGCGGGCGTGGCGTCCGTGACCCCCTTCGTCGGCCTGTTCGGAACCGTGTGGGGCATCATGCACAGCTTTGTCGACATCTCCGCCGCGAACACCACCAGCTTGGCCGTCGTGGCACCGGGCATTGCGGAGGCGCTGCTGGCCACCGGGCTGGGCCTGGCGGCCGCGATACCCGCCACCCTCATGTACAACGCGCTCGGCCGCCGGGTCGCGGCCTATCGCGCGCAGCTGGCGGACTGCGCCACGACGCTGATGTGCCTGGTCAGCCGCGACGCCGACCGCAGCCAAATCGTCGACAGCCCGCCAGTGGCCGTCCTGCGGCCACGGGCGGCCTCGCACGTCTGACCGACACCTGACCAACACGAGGCTCCCCATGCATGGCTTCCGCACCCGAGGCACGCCGGCGACAAGCGATTTCGTCGAGCACAGCGAGATCAACGTCACCCCCTTCATCGACGTCGTGCTGGTGCTGTTGATCGTGTTCATGATCGCTGCGCCGTTGTCCACCGTGAGCGTGCCGCTCGAACTGCCGAACTCCCAGGCAGTGCCCGAGCCGCCGGTCGATCGACCGATCGTGGTGAGCGTGCAGCCGGACTTGTCGTTGCACGTCGACGACGCGCCGATCGAGCGCGCCGGCCTGGCCGACGCTCTCCATGCCGCAGGCGCCGGCAAGGACACTCGGCTCTTACTGCGCGCCGACAAGGGCATTTCCTACGGCGATCTCATGGCGACGCTCGACGCGCTGCGCCGGGCCGGCTTTGCCAAGGTGGCCCTGGTGGGCCTCGAGGCCGGGGCTCGATGAAACCGCTGAAGCCGCTGGAGCCACGTTCACCCGGCATGCGGATCGGGCCCTTCACGAGCTCGGGCCGCTGGCTCCAAGGCGTGGCCATCGCCACGCTGTTGCATGTGGCCATCGCCGCACCGCTGGCCCTGAGCATGAATGCCGGCGCGCCGCCTTCACTGCCCAGCGAAGCACCCTTGGCGCTGGACCTCGCGGCCATTGTGGCGGCGCTGCCCACGCCCCCGAGCGACCAGCCGGTCACCGCCAAGCCACAGGAGACCGCGCCTCCGGCACCCCCCACGCCACCCGTCCCAACCCCGCGCAAGATGCAGGTGTCCGAGCCCCTCGCGCTCGCGACGCCCAGCGTCGTCGACCCGACGCCGGCTGTCGAACCGGAGGCTGTGCCGCACGAGCCGAAGGCGCGGCCCCAGGCGTCCGACAACACGGCGCTGCCCAGCCCGCCGGCTACTCACGAAGCGGCGCCAACCGCCCCGGTGCTGGGCAACGCGAACCGCCCCAGCGAGTCGCCTGCACTGACCTGGGAGGCCAGGGTGCTCTCACTGCTGGAACGGCAGAAGCGCTATCCGCCCGCGGCACGCTGGCAGCGCCAGGAAGACACGGTCTACCTGCAACTGCTGCTCGGCCGCGACGGCGCTGTCAAGAAGGCATCGATCCTGCGCAGCCAGGGCTACGAAGCACTGGATGCCGAGGTCATCGACTTGATCCGCCGCGTCGGCGCGATGCCGGCGCCGCCGCCCGAGGTGGAGGGCGATGCGGTAGCGCTGACCATCCCGGTGGAGTTCTACATCAAGGGAAAGTGACCGTTAGAAACGGAAATCGCATGTGAATTCCGGGATCGACATACTGTTTTGAAGAGCAGCGAGAAAAGATGGAAGTATCAGTTAATACATATATAAGTAGGGGTAAAATAATAACATTAATGCGTTTTTAACGCATTAAATAAATTTTAGGATCCACGTGAGGTTAATATCAGCTTCAATCAGTAATTCATGCGGGCTGTAGCGGTTTTGCAAGCCGACTGAATACTGTGGATTCGTCCAGCATCTGATGTTCCAATTGTCCGAGCGCATTGCCTCGGACGAGTTCGCGCGACTCGCACGACACCCCGCGCACCCAGAAGCCTTCACGCGCAATCGCAAGTTGCCTTGTCTGCACTGATTGCGGCGCAGCTGTCGATGCGCAATCAGTCGTAGCAGGCCATGCTCGATGGTTTCTTCGCCGCAATTCTCGACACCGCCAGCCCGCGTCGCGAACTCTCCGATCGGGCGTTCGCCAAGGCCCGCGATCACCTGCATTTGCCGGCGCTGGTCTCGCTCAATGACTTGGTGGTTCGGCGCGCCGATGAGGCTGGCCTGATCGAGCGCTGGCACGGTCTGCGCGTCGTCGCTGGCGATGCTGTGCGGCGCAGCCTTCGCACGCGCTCGGCCGCTGCGGCCGACCAACGTCTGTTCGCGCTGTTCCTGCCGGGTGCCGAATTGACCCTGCACGCCAGCGTGCACAGCGCGCTCGTGGGCGAACGCAGCATGCTCGTGGAGGCGCTGGATCTGCTCGGGCCCGACGACCCGCTGGTGCTCGATCGCGGCTATCCGGCGAACTGGCTGGTCGCCTTGCTCAACGCACGCGCGATCCGCTTCGTCATGCGCTGCGACAACGACAGCGGCTGGAGCGCGCCAGGATTCCTGCGCTCGGGCGCCGCCGAGGCCCGCATGACGCTGAGCGCGCCGAGCTCCGGTGACGTGCGCGACTGGGGCTGTCCGGCCGAGCGCCACAGGCTCGTCTGGCTCGTCAGATCGCGCCCAATGGTCAGATTCGCGCACTCGTCACCAACCTGGACGCCACACAGTTCCCCGCGGCGCTGTTCGCCGACCTCTACCAGCGCTGGCGCATCGAAGAGGCCCTCAAGCGACTCAAGCATCGCCTGCACCTCGAAGCCGTCTCGGGCTTGTCGCAGCAGGCCTTGATCATCGACGTCGCGGCCAGGATCCTGGCCGACAACCTCACGTCGTTGATGTGCGCAGCGGCCTCCGAGCAGGCCGATCTGCCTGCGCGCTCGCGCACCTGCAATCAACCTATGCGGCCGGCCTGATGCAGCGGCTGCTGCTGTTCATCGGGGACGCATGCGAGGTCATCGCCGAAGCCATCGCAATGCTCGGCGCCACCTCGCAACGCTTCGTTCCTGGCCGATCTCGGCCTCGCCCTGCGCATCACGTCAAGCCTCATCCTTCGGCCGTATACAAGGGATGAGGCTTAAGTTCGGTGGATTGCTGTAGGAATGGGGCGATCTTCCGTCAGCTCAACGGCAGCGCCGCCCCAATTCTCACCTTCCGTTGGCGATTTCATGGGACGGAACGTCTGTCGTTCCTGCCCTAAAACTTGTTATCGACGAGTCATCGAAGTCGAAACACCACCTCGCGCATCAATTGCTACGGATTCTCTTGCGTCGTTGGTGTGGAGCGATCATCGTCATGCCGCGCTCAGAGCAGCAATCTGAGTTGCGTCGAGCGCGCCGCGGTAAATGTGGAAGTCGTCCACCAGGCCATGGAAGTACGGATCGCCGGAATACTGCGAGCGGCCAATCCAGTTCTGGCTAGTGCTCCCCAGGCGGAATGGCGCAAGTTGCATGGCCGTGTTGGTGCCGACAACACTTCCGTTCACATAGAGCGAGCCGACCGTACCCGACAGGGTCACGGCCACATGAACCCACTGCTGGGTAGGCAATGCTGCGGTGCCGTTGATCACCTGCTCGCTACCGGCGCCATTGATCGTCATCGCGAAACGCACGGTTCCGCTGTCGGTGCGTGGCGTCAGCATCATGTAGCGGCTGGTATTGGAGCCGAAGTCGAATATACGTGCCCAATTACTCGAGGCATTCCAGTACACCCACGCCGAAATCGTGACGTCGTCGACATCGATCAAGGCGTCAGCCGGCAGGCTGACGTAGCCATTGCTGCCGTTGAGCGCCACGGCATTGTTCTTCTTGCCAGCCACCCAGGTGGCGCCATTCGCCAACGTACCGACGTGCGCATTGCCGCTCGAATCAGCTGCGCTGGTTCCACCACTTTCGTCGAACGCCAGGTGGGTGTGCAATTGCGGGGTCATGAGTGCAGCAATCCGAGATGCACTGAGCGCCCCCCGGTAGATGCGAAAGTCGTCCACCAGGCCGGGGAAGTACGGATCACCGGCGAACTGCGAGCGGCCGATCCAGTTCTGGGTGGTGTTTCCCAATCGGAACGGCGCTTGCCATTGCGCCTTGTTCGTGTTGACGGCCACGCCATTGATATACAAGGTAGCAAGCTTGCCGAACTGGGTCACGGCCACATGAACCCATTGCCCGACCTCGACTGAAGCACCGAACATGATATTTTCCTCGCCCGTATCGCCGTTGACGCTTATCGTGAAGCGGGCCCCACCCGAACCTTGCTGTGTGCTGGCCAACAACGTCATGTATTGACTGATACCTGTTCCGAACGAGAATACTCGCTGATAGTCGCCGTATGCATTTCGGTGAATCCAGGCCGCGACCGTGAAATCGCCGATATCGGTGAGCAGTCCGGCCGGCAGGCTGATGTAACCGTTGACGCCGTCGAGCAATACGGCCGAGCCCTTCCTGCCGACAGCCCGCGAAGCGCCGCCCACCAGCGTGCCATTGTTCCCTTTTCCGCTCAGATCGATCGCGGTGCTGCCACTGCCGTCATCAAGGGCCAAGTAGCAATGCAGTTCCACTGCCGTGGTCGCCTGTACTATATTGGACGCTGCGGTATCCACATTCGCCGATATGATACCGGTAATCTTATAATAATATGTACGAGGCGCCAAACCGCTATCCGCATAGGTAAGGGGATCAGTGATGGTCGCAATCTTTGAATATGTCCCATCGATGGTCGTACACCGCCACACATGATAACCAGTCGCGGAGGCAGAACCCCACCAGGACAGAATGACCTGACCACCACTCACAACTGCGGTGAGGCCGCTCGGCGCCGCACCGGTTATCATCGGGGCGCGCGTGCAGGTCAGCGTACCGTAACCCAGCTCATCGAACGCACCACCGCCGCCGTGGTTATCGTCGGTGTTGCCACCCTCGGGAGCCGTCAAGGCCATCATTCTTCCGCAATAGGGTGCGGCCAGTCCTTTACGATTGACGTAGTGATTATAAATCAAGGCCCATTCGGGGCGGAGGGAAATACCCTGCCCCTGGGTCGAAAATACAGTATCGGCGACGTTGCGGTTATGATACTCCGCGAATGGCATCGGGTAAAATGTCGTCCCCAATTGAATCAGATTTCCCTTCGCGATATATTCGGCGCCGGCCAAGACTCGGTTATTATCGTGGCCATACAGATCCTTGCCCTGGTTCCAGGCCATTTCGCAGATGTTGGTCATCAGCGAAATACTGAGCGTGTTGTGCCCCTGGTCACGTCCGGACTCCTGCGTCTGGCCCAGATAG
>Ga0307513_10012926_pt1 | contig 10266 bp, 10 predicted proteins | sample 15_EM_MG_FD_202174 | JGI IMG/M metagenome (GOLD analysis project Ga0307513, IMG submission 202174) | Populus trichocarpa ectomycorrhiza microbial communities from riparian zone in the Pacific Northwest, United States - 15_EM | ecosystem: Host-associated > Plants > Roots > Unclassified | place...
GCCGAGATCGAAGTCGTCGTTGACCGCGTCGCCGGGCGGCGTGACCTCGAGCTGGAGGGAGAGCTGGCCATTGGCCGGCAGGTCGATCTGGTACCAGCGCGCGCGCCGCATCTCGGCGTACGACAGATCACCGTCGGCCTTACCCTCCATCTTGTCGTCGAGCTTGATGGTCTTGGGCTTCTTCCACGGCTTGGCCTCTTTGGGCTTGTAGCCATTGTGGGTGGGAGCCTGCGGCCCGCCACAGGCCCCGAGGCCGACCATCGCGACGATAGACAACGAGACAATCCACCGCATGGCCCGAACACTACCACGGGGTTGCCAGGGGCTGCGTCGAGTGGCACATCGGCGGGGTGAAGCCGTGGACGTCCGCCCCGATCATGGCAATCGCAGCCGTCCTGGTCGCGTGCGGGGGCGACCCGACCGCCGGCGTCAAGGACGGCAAAGTCGTGTTTCAGAAGCTGTGCACCAGCTGCCATGGCGAGGACGGCAAGCCGCCGGCCGCGATGGCGACCCGGCTCGGGGTCCGCGACCTGACGGATCCGGAGTTTCGCGCCCGGGTCACCCCGGACCTGGTCGAGCACCAGGTCCGCCGGGGCTCGAAGTCCAAGCTGATGCCATCGTTCGAAGGCGTGATCGACGACGCGCAGATCAGCGCGGTGTCGGCGTACGTGTCGTCGCCGCAGTTTCTCGTGCGGCCGTGAGCTCGGCGAGCACGAACGGATCGTCGTCGCGGTGGCCGGCGAGCACGTCGGCCGCGCCGAGCTCGCCGAGCGCCCACGCGGCGTGACCGCGGACCAGCGCGGCGCGGTGCCCGAGCAGCGCGACCAGCGCCGGGATCGCGCGGGCGTCGTGGGTGTTGCCCAGGGCCACCGCCACGTTGCGTAGCAGGGCGTCGCGCGGGACGCGGCGCAGCGCGGTCCGCTTGACGAGCTGGCGCAGCTGGTTGGCGCCCTTGGCGGCGAGCGCGACCAGGTCGGGCAGCGCGTGCTCGAGCGAGCGCGGCCGGAGCAGCGGGTCGATCTCCGCCGCGGCCGGCCCGGCGCCGGCGTTGAACGGACAGACCTCCTGGCACACGTCGCAGCCAAACACCCAGGTGCCGATCGCGGCGCGCAGCGCGCGGGGGATCTCGCCGTGGTGCTCGATCGTCAGGTACGAGATGCAGCGCCGCGCGTCGAGCACGTAGGCGTCGACGAACGCCTGGGTCGGGCAGGCGTCGAGGCAGGACCGGCAGCCGCCGCAGCGCGGCCGCGGCAGCTCGCCCGACGCGCCCGGCAGCTCGGCGTCGACCAGCAGCTCGCCGAGGACGACGTAGCTGCCGAGCCCCGGCGCGATCATCATCGTGTTCTTGGCGATGAAGCCCAGCCCGCCGCGCTCGGCCCACTCGCGCTCGAGCACCGGCGCCGAGTCGACGCACGGCCGGCTCGCGACCGGGCCGCCGAGCAGGTCGGCGAGGCGGTCGGCGAGGGCGACCAGGCGATCGCGCATCACCAGGTGGTAGTCCTCGCCGCGGGCGTAGCGCGCGATCTTGCCGCGCAGCAGGGTGTCGGGCGCGATCGGCGCCCGGCGATCGTAGGCCAGCGCGACGACGATCAGGGCGCGCGCGCTGGCGAGCAGCGAGCGCAGATCGCCGCGCTGCGCGACGTGCTCGGGCGCGGCGAGGTACGCCATCTCGCCGGCGTGGCCGGTCGCCAGCCAGCTGGTGTAGATCGCGTGGCGGCGCGGCGGCTCGATCGGCACGACGGCGAGGCGGGCGAAGCCGAGCTCGCGGCCGAGCGCGGCGATCGACTCGAGCGTCGCCATGCCTACCAGGCTTCGGCCGAGCCTTCGCGGTCGTCGTCGGCCGCGACGCCGGCGAAGTAGACGTCGTCGTAGGGCACGGTGCAGTCGCGCTCGCGCGGCTGGGGATACTCGATCTGCTCGCCGCGGTAGGTCCGCACGATCACGCGCTCGGTGTCGAGGTGCTCGATGTAGCTCGGCACGATCGGCACCTTGCCGCCGCCGCCCGGCGCGTCGAGCACCAGGGTGGGGATGCACATCCCGCTCATCCAGCCGCGCAGCCCGCGGTAGAGCTCCATCGCGGTCTCGACCGGCGTGCGCAGGTGATCGGTGCCGATCACCGTGTCGCCCTGGAACAGGTAGTACGGCCGCACGCGCGAGCGGACCAGGCCGCGCATCAGCGCGCGCAGCGAGCGCACCGACGAGTTCACGCCACGCAGCAGCACGGTCTGGTTGCCGACCGGGATGCCGGCGTCGACCAGGCGCTCGCACGCCGCGCGCGCCTCGGGGGTCAGCTCCTTGTCGTGGTTGAAGTGCGTGTTGATGAACAGCGGGTGATGAGCGCGCAGCGCCGCGGTCAGCTCGGCGTCGATCCGCATCGGGCAGACCACCGGCAGCCGCGTGCCGATCCGGATCGTCTCGACGTGGCGGATCGCGCGCAGCCGGCCGAGCAGGTAGCCGAGCCGCCGGGTCGACAGCAGCAGCGGATCGCCGCCGGACATCAGGACGTCGCGGATGCGCGGCGTGCGCTCGATGTAGGCCAGGCCGGCCTCGAGCTGTTGCGTGGTCGGCGGCTCGTCTCCGCCGACCAGCCGGCGCCGGTTGCAGTGCCGGCAGTAGATGCCGCAGCGATCGACGACGAGGAACAGCACGCGATCGGGGTACTTGTGGACCACGGTGGGCGCCGGGCGGTGCGAGTCCTCGCCCAGCGGATCGCTCAGCTCCTCGGCGCGGATGTCCGCCTCGGCGGTGCGCGGGATCGCCTGGAGGCGGATCGGGCAGCTCGCGTGCTGCGCATCCATGAGGCTCGCGTAGTACGGCGTGATGCCGATGCGGAACAGCTGGGCCGAGGCCGCGAGCCCGGCGCGCTCCTCGGGCGAGAGCTCGACGACGCGGCCGAGCTCGTCGGCCGTGGTCATCATGTGCGCGAGCTGCCAGCGCCAGTCGAGCCATTGTGCGTCGGGGACGTCGCCGCGACGGACGGAGGGGAGCCGCGGCTGGATCAGCGGGAGGTGCACCACGGCGGCTGTGTAGCACGGGCGCGCGTCAGGACGTCGACGAGTCCCTGGGTCAACGGCAGGGTGGCGAGCTCGTCGAACGCGACGAAGCGCGCGGCGAGGGCGTCGCTGCCCGCCGCGAGCGTGCCGCCGACCACGCGCGCGAAGTAGTCGAGGATGACGAAGTGGTAGTCGTCGGTGATGCGCTCGACGACGCACGCCAGCGCGCCGACCTCGACGACGAGCCCGGTCTCCTCGTGGACCTCGCGCGCCACGCCGCGCGCCAGCGGCTCGCCCAGCTCGAGCTTGCCGCCCGGCGCGCTCCACAGCCCGGCCGCCGGCGGCTTGCCGCGCTGGATCAACAGGACGCGGCCGGCGTCGTCGAAGATGATCGCCGCCACGCCGATGCCGGGGGACGTGCGGCCCGGGGTGGATGGGCCGGTCATCGCCGCTTCGATCCGCTTGGCTTGCCGGGCTTCGCGCTCGGCTTCGCGGGCTTCGCGGGCTTCGCGGGCTTCGCGCTCGGCCTGGTCGGCTTGCTCGGCTTTGCGCTCGGCGCTGGCTTTGCGCTCGGCGCGGCGCGCGCCTTGGCCTTGGCCGCCGATTGCGCGCGGGTCTGCGGCTGCCGGCCGCCGCCACGCGCCGGCTCGTTGGGCGTGCCGGCGATGCCGTTGCTCGGACACAGCGGCGCCAGCGTGCAGTGCTCGCAGTCCGGCTTGCGCGCATGGCAGACCCGCCGGCCGTGCCAGATCAAGCGATGCGCGAAGATCGACCATTGATCGCGCGGCACCAGCTGCATCAGGTCCTGCTCGATCTTCACCGGATCGGTCTGCGCCGTGAGCCCGAGCCGCGGCGCGAGGCGCGAGACGTGGGTATCGACGACGATGCCTTCGTTCTTGCCCAGCGCGCTGCCGAGCACGACGTTCGCCGTCTTGCGCGCGACGCCCGGCAGGTCGATCAGGCCGGCCATCGTGTCGGGCACCTCTCCGCCGTGCGCCTCGACGATCCGGCGCGCCATGCCGATGATGTGGCGCGCCTTGCTCCGGTAGAACCCGGTCGAGAAGATCATCTTCTCGAGCTCGCCTTGATCCGCGGCCGCGAGCGCCGCGGGGTCGGGGTACTTCGCGAACAGCGCCGGCGTGACGGTGTTGATCAGCTTGTCGGTCGACTGCGCCGCGAGGATCGTCGCGACCAGCAGGTGGTAGGCGTTCGCGTGATCGAGCTCGACCACGGCGTCGGGCCACAGCTCGGCGAGCCGCCCGCCGATCGCGGCCACACGCTCGCGGGTCGCGCCTGCCGGCGGACCTTCAAGATCGACGTTTCGGCCACGCGATGGCGCCGCGCGTGTGCTATTCCGAGGGCGAGATCCCATGCGCCGCCACCGTATCATTTTCCTCGCTGCGGTCGCGCTCGCCGCCGGTTGCCAGTCCAACAAGAAAGACGTCGAAGCCGCGCGCAACTCGGTGTTCGATGCCGACTTCGCGGTGATCTACAGCGCCGCGCTCGAGGCCACGCGCGCGAGCTATCCCAACCTCGAGGACGCGCCTGGCCGCGGCGCGATCAAGACGGCGTGGCACCAGATCTCGAACGCCAGCACCGAGGACATGGCGGGCTCGCCGGGGATGTCGAGCGGGCCGGGCATGAACCAGTCGGCGGCGAACCAGGCCGCGGGCGGCATGCCGACGCGCCTGGCGTACAAGCGCTTCTTCATCCGGTTCGACGTCGCGGTCACCGGCGGCCGGCCGTGGCGGCTCAAGGTCGTCGGCCACGCATCGATGTGGGAGCCCGGCTCGGCCGAGCCGACCGAGCTGCACGGCGCGCAGCGGCCGTCGTGGCTCGAGAGTCGAACCGAGGCGCTCACCGCGTCGATCTACAAGCGGATCAAGTCGTTCGCCGTGCCGATGAAGGCGCAGCCGGCCAACCCCGACGACCCGCCGCGCGCGGACCCCTCGGCGTTCGCCGACGTGCCGCCAGCCGCGGCCAAGGTGCTCGCCGCGCTCAAGGATGCCGCGACCAGCCGCGACTCGGCGGCGCTGCGTCCGCTGCTCGCCGACGACGTCGTGTGGTCGCTCGGCGGCGGGACCGGCGCCGACGTCGCGATCGCGACCTGGCAGGCCGATCCCGAGCCGCTCGAGGCCATGGGCAAGCTGCTGGCCGCCGGCTGCGGCGGCGACGCCAAGAAGGTGACGTGCCCGCCGGGTCCGCCCACCTCGGGCAACTACCAGGTCGTGATCGAGCCGCGGCTCGACGCCTGGCGCGTCACGTCGTTCGTCAAGGCGGACTGAGCCTCGCTACGCTCGGCTCACTCGCTGCAGGCGGTGCGGCGCTCGGGGAGGCGCTTGCCGGGGTTCAGCAGGTTCGCCGGATCCCACATCGCCTTCCACTTGCGCTGCCACTCGAGGACGCGCTCGCTCTGCTCCATCGTCATGAAGTCGCGCTTGGTCAGGCCGACGCCGTGCTCGCCGGACAGCGTGCCGCCGAGCTCGATCGTGTGCGCGAACAGCTGGCGCGCGGCACCCCACAGGTGCGCGCGCACGGCCGGATCGGCAGGGTCGTCGTTCGACAGGAGATTGACGTGCAGGTTGCCGTCGCCGGCGTGACCGAACACCGCGCACGCGACCCGGGTCTCGGCGGCGACGCGATCGACGCGGCCCAGCATCTCGACGATCCGGCTGCGCGGCACGCAGATGTCCTCGTTGAGCTTGATGCGATAGGCCGCCTTGAGCGACGACGAGATCAGCCGGCGCGCCTCCCACACCGCGGCGCGCTCCGCCGGCTCGGTCGCGCCCAGCACGTCGAGCGCACCGAGCTCGTCGCAGCGCAGGCCGATCTTCTCCATCATCATCGGCATCGCCTCGGGCTCGCCGTCGACCTCGATCAGCACGATCGCGCCCGCGTTGGCCGGGAACCGGTAGCGGCTCTTCGCGCGGATGACGTCGATCGAGTTGCGATCCGCGATCTCGAGCACGCGCGGCCGCAGGCCATCGCGCAGCAGCGCCGAGATCGCCGTGCCTGCCGCGGCGACGTCGGCGAACACGCCGAGCACCGTCGCGGCGGCCATCGGCAGCGGCAACAGCTTGACCGTGAGCTCGGTGATCACGCCGAACGTGCCCTCGGTGCCGACGAAGCCGGCGACCAGATCGTAGCCGGTCACGCCCTTGGCGGTGCGCCGGCCGCAGCGCAGCACCTCGCCGCCCATCAGCGCGACCTCGAGCCCCAGGACATACTCGCGGGTCACGCCGTACTTGAAGGCGCGCGGGCCGCCGGCGTTGGTCGAGGCGTTGCCGCCGATCGAGCAGTACTCGAGCGACGCCGGATCCGGCGGATAGAACAGCCGCTCGGCCTCGACCGCCTCCTGCAGCTTGCCGGTGACCACGCCCGGCTCGACCACGGCGACCAGGTCGCCCGGATCGATCTCCTTGATCCGCGTCATCCTCTCGGTCGACAGCACGACGCCGCCGCGCACCGGGAGCGCGCCGCCGCACATGCCGCTGCCCGCGCCGCGCGGGGTGACAGGGATCTGGTGCTCAAGGCAGAGCCGCAGCACCACCGCGGCCTGCTCGGTGGTCTCGACCAGCGCGGCGCATGCCGGCGGATAGAACTCCGGCAGCGGGCTCTCGTCGCGGCCGTAGTCGTCGAGCCGCTCGTGGCCCGGCCCGACGATCGCGCCGGCGCCGAGCTCGCGCTCGAGGATCGCAGCGATGTCGCTCACGACAGGGTCGCGGCGACTAGACGCTGAACGACGAGCCGCACCCGCACGTCGACTTCACGTTCGGGTTGTTGAACTTGAAGCCGGCGCCCTGCAGGCCTTCGACGTAGTCGATCTCGGTGCCGACCAGGTACATCAGGCTCATCTCGTCGACGACGACCTTGACGCCCTGGATCTCGATCTGGCGGTCGACCTCGGCGGGCTCGTCGAAGTACAGGTCGTAGGAGAACCCGGCGCAGCCGCCGCCCACGACGCGGAGCCGGAGCGCCATGTTGGCTTCGATCGCCTCGGCGTCGCGGATTTCGTTGACCTTCACGGCGGCGGTGGGGGTGATCAACACCATCGACTCGGGCCCCTGGGGGGGCGCTTCGAAGGTGGGGGTGGTGGTCGCGGTGGCTAGCTCGGACATCTGATTTGATCTCCTCGATCTCGTCGGTCGCGGCACCTTACCCTCACGTGAGGGTCATGGCAATCTAGGCGCGTGGTTACCTTTGACACACTGCTCCGCGAGCTGCGCGGAAAAACGCCCGAAATCGAACCCTCCCAGCTCGACGCAGCGCTCCGGGCGCCGGGAGCGCGGCCCGCGGTGGCCGTGATCGATGTCCGCGAGCCGGACGAGCATGCCCAGGGGATGATCCCCGGCACGGTGTACATCCCGCGCGGCTTCCTCGAGCTCCGCATCGAGGCCAGCGTGCCCGATCGCGCGACGCCGGTCGTCGTGTATTGCGCGGGCGGCACGCGCTCGGTGCTCGCGGCGCGCAGCCTGGGCGAGCTCGGCTACACCGACGTGCGCTCGCTGGCCGGCGGGTTCACCGCGTGGAAGCGCGCCGGGCTCGCGTGGGAGCAGCCGCTCGCGCTGCGCCCTGATCAGGAGAATCGCTACTCGCGCCACACGATGCTGCCCGAGGTGGGCACCGCCGGTCAGCTCAAGCTGCTCGCCGCCAAGGTGCTGTGCATCGGCGCCGGTGGCCTGGGCTCGCCGTCGAGCATGTACCTCGCCGCCGCCGGCATCGGCACGCTCGGCATGATCGACGACGACATCGTCGACGCCTCGAACCTGCAGCGCCAGATCCTGCACGGGACCGATCGCGTCGGCGTCGCCAAGGTCGAGAGCGCCGAGACCACGCTGCGCGCGCTCAACCCCGACGTGAAGGTCGACAAGCACCGCACCCGGATCACGTCGGACAACGCGCTCGCGCTGATCGCGCCGTACGACGTCGTCATCGACGGCGCCGACAACTTCGCGACGCGCTACCTGGTCAACGACGTCGCGCTTCGCCTCGGCAAGCCCGTGATCCACGCGTCGATCTTTCGCTTCGAGGGCCAGATCACCGTGTTCCCGGGCCACGGCTCGCCGTGCTACCGCTGCCTGTACCCTCAGCCGCCGCCCGCCGAGGAGGCGCCGTCGTGCGCCGAGGCCGGCGTGCTCGGCGTGCTGCCCGGCATCATGGGCGTGCTGCAGGCGACCGAGGCGATCAAGCTCATCCTCGGCCTCGGCGAGACCCTCGCGGGCCGCCTGCTCACCTACGACGCGCTCAAGACCCGCTTCCGCGAGCTCAAGCTACGCCGCGATCCGCGCTGCCCGACCTGCGGCGACGGCGTCGATCGCAGCCAGATCCCGCTGATCGACTACGAGCAGTTCTGCGCCGGCCCGAAGCATTGATCAGTCAGCCTGTCTGGCTGTAAGCGCGGCGCGGCGCGGTGCCGCCGCTCGCCAGCTGATACACTGCGAGCGGTCCGTGATCACGGCCGGCCAAACGATCGGTAACTACCGCATCCTGAACAAGATCGGGACGGGCGGGATGGGCGCCGTGTACCTCGCGGAGCACCCGCTGATCGGCAAGCGCGTCGCGCTCAAGGTGATCCACCGCGAGCTCGCGGGCAATCGCGACGTGGTCTCGCGGTTCTTTCAGGAAGCGCGCGCGGTCAACAAGATCGGCAACGAGCACATCGTCGAGATCCACGACTTCGGGATCACGCCCGAGGGCGACCACTTCTTCATCATGGAGTACCTCGAGGGCAAGACGCTGGCCGCGATCCTCGCCCACGAGCCGATGGAGATGATGCGCTCGCTGCACGTCGGCGCGCAGATCGCGAGCGCGCTGGCGTCGGCGCACGCCGCAGGGATCATCCACCGCGATCTCAAGCCCGACAACATCATGCTGATGGCGCGGCTCGGCGATCAGGACTTCGTGAAGGTGCTCGACTTCGGGCTCGCCAAGATGTTCTCGGCGGCGACGGCGGTGAAGACGGCGGCCGGCGTGCTGCTCGGCACGCCGCAGTACATGTCGCCGGAGGCGTGCGAGAGCCGGGGCGACGTCGACCACCGCACCGACATCTATGCGCTCGGCGTGCTGCTGTTCCAGATGATGACCGGCGTGCTGCCGTTCGACGGCGAGTCGATGGGCGAGGTGCTGGTCAAGCAGGTCACCGCGCTGCCGCCGGCGCCGCGCGCGCTGAACCCGGCGATCCCGCCGAGCGTCGAGCAGATCCTGCTGCGCTGCCTGGCCAAGCCGGTCGACGCGCGGTTCGCCACGATGCTGGCGCTGCGCGAGGCGCTGCTCGATCCCGAGGCCTACCTGCGCGGGTCGCCGCCGATCGCCCCGGCGCGCCAGATCGTGCGCGGCGAGGGCATGGGCGAAGCCAAGACGATGATGATCACGGCGGCGCACGCGGCGTATCCCGCGCCGCCGCCGGCGGTGCCAACGCGCGCGTGGCACGCGGGGCCCAACGCGCTGCCGCTGCCTGCACCGCCCGCCTCGATGATCGGGGCCGGGGCGCCGACGATCATCGGTGGCTACGGCGACTACGTGCCGGGGCGGGCGACGACCGGGATGCCGGCGCTCGCGCAGCCGCAAGAACCCAAGATGAACACGATGCGGATCGCGACGCCGATGGGCTACTCGTCGCGCCCGCCGCGCCGGGTGTGGCCGATCGTGCTCGTGCTCGCGGCGCTGCTCGGGATCATCGGCGGGGCGGTCTCGGTCGCGGCGTTTGGCCCCGACGAGGCGAGGCCGGGCGGGCCAGGCAGCGGATCGAGCGCGGTCGCCGCCGGCGAGCCGGCGCGCGATGCGGCGGTGGCGATGGAGCCGGCGCGCGATGCCGCCGTGGCGATGGAGCCGGCGCGCGATGCGGCGGTGGCGACGGCGGTAGTGCGCGATGCGGCCGTGGCCACAGCGCCCCCGCGCGATGCCGGCGCGACCGCGGCCGTCGCGATCGACCCGCACGCCGGATCCGCCGCGGCGGTCGCGCGGGCGCACCTCGTGATCGAGAGCGTGCCGCAGGGCGCCTCTGTGACCGGGCCGCACGGCGAGAGCCTGGGCCACACCCCGCTCGCGCTCGAATGGCAGGTCAGCACGCAGCCGGTGATGTTCGAGCTGCGGCTCGCGGGCTATCGCAAGAAGCAGAAGCACGCCGTGATCCGGGGCAACACGGCGCTGCACATCGAGCTCGAGCGCGTGACGGGCGCGCGGCGTCCGGGCGAGCCGGCGCCGGCGAGCGGCAGCGCGAAGAACGGCCTGATGCGGCCCGACGAGTAGCCGTCGCCGCGCCTGGTCGGATCTG
>Ga0307513_10012927_pt1 | contig 10266 bp, 10 predicted proteins | sample 15_EM_MG_FD_202174 | JGI IMG/M metagenome (GOLD analysis project Ga0307513, IMG submission 202174) | Populus trichocarpa ectomycorrhiza microbial communities from riparian zone in the Pacific Northwest, United States - 15_EM | ecosystem: Host-associated > Plants > Roots > Unclassified | place...
CAGAACGGTAGCTATTAGAACTTTGATTTCAAAAATACAACTTGAAGGTTAAATCAGACTCTAGAAGACCCGTGACTGGTTAGATCTACATAGAGTCCCCGACGGGCTTGGCACAATCCCATATCTAAGGCACCGTTGGTTGACCTCCAGTGTCCACCGCCAAATGCCTCCTCCCATTCCCCAGGAGGTTATCGACTCTTGCATCGACAACTTGGCTTTCGATGTCAATGACTTAGACCGGACCTGCCAGGCTCGGAAGGCCCTTCTCCTTTGTTCCCTCGTCTCCCGTGCCTTTGGACAGCGTGCACGGCATCACATATTTTCTGAGATTCGTATCAAACCAAGTCCTGGGGACATTCGTTCTCGACAGTTGCGGGATATTATGAAGAAAGATCCTAACCTTTGCCATTTTATTCGAACTCTCGACATCCACATCGCTGACGCAGGCCACAAGAAGACTGCAACGTCGAAAACGGGCCTGCCGGATATCTTGAACATGCTCAGTCGGAGCTCAGGAAGCAAGGGGATCGAAACCTTCAAGCTTCACGGCACCTCAAATAGAAATCCTTAGAGCAGAATCGACAAAGATTTTCTGTCGGCTTTGGTTGGTCTCATCCATGACTCGGACGAAAAATCAACAAGCAACTCAGTTAATCGAGGACCATCCAGAACCTTGAAATCCATCCACATCTCGGGATTCAAAGAGGTGCTCGTCGCGCTTATCACCAACTGTTCGTCCACAATCAAGAATATGAAAATTCTTTACCTTTCCTTTGTCGATACTCCTGATGCTAAGACCCAATCTAGTACTTCGGCGCTTGTGAAGAAGAAACAAGCGCCGGCCAAGCCGCCTTCCCACTTTCCCCTAGCCTCACCCCCTAATTTCGTTCTAGAGAAATTCCATTTCACTGGTATTCCAAATGGAAATGTTGATTCAATTGCGATGGCTTTGATACATGGACCCTTTCCTTTTTCTCAGCTTGAGGAATTGGACATTTATCTTCAGGACGCTGAAGATCTAGCCTTTGTACACCGTGTTATACAAGCAGCAGCTAAATCACTCCAGGTCTTCAAGCTGTAAGTGATCACCACTGCTAATCATCGCAAGACTGAATGAAATACCGTTTTCGTATTTTAGTGAGACCCGCTCAGATAAAATCGTTGAATATCCAGAGGAAATTGACCTGAGTCAGCTCTCTGACCTCCGCGTCGTCAAAATCAAAAACTTCACTCAATACTACGATGGTTTTGGTGGGATTCCACCGCTCGCTCCGCTGTTCGCATTCTTCGATCGCCAAACAAACAGCCTATTGGCATTGGAAGTTTTCGAAATTGACCTGACTATTTTAATTGACACCAAGGGTATGGAACACGCCGTAACCGACTCCGTTCACCAGTGAGATAAGCTCGATCGAGCCCTGGCTTCGAACAGGTTTCCACATTTACGCGAGGTCAGGGTATCAGTCCATGCTACTCTCTTGCATCTCAACGAGAAGTAGCGGGCTCAGGTGGAGCAAAAGATGATAGAAAGCCTTCAGGGGAAACTCGTTCGTTTACACAGTTCTCCCCTAGTCACTGTGAATGTCAGGCTGGTGGTGCGGAACGCCTGGCTCTAGAAATGGCTTGTTTTTGATCTTGTACTAGCGCCTAGATTAAATATGTACTAACCCTTACATATATGTACCAGATTACAATGTACTACTCGAATTCTTGTGCCGACAGGAACCTAGGCTCAATTAAGTAATACAAACCGGAGTGGACCGGAGTGGACAGGGGCCCAATATTTACGGTCGTGGACAACCATTCCCGATTAGGAAATTCAAATATCGAGGCGGAACGAAAATTCTTTCCTTACGCAATTCCCGCACCGCTACTTGATGTAATGGCCCCTTATATTCCTCGAGCTTCTGGTTTCTGGGCAGACGCTACCATGACTTCTACTTACTATTCTGACGAGGACGAGGACTTCGAACGGCAGGACCAACTAATAGGAGAGGATTCTGATGGTCGCACACCAGTATGTTCTGGGTGCTATGTTCTCGGAGAATTCAAATCTTATAGTGTCTTGATAGCTGGACAAGACCATTGACCGAATAGGCATGGGTAGCTACCAATGGACGTTGTTGTCGCTGTGCGGTTTTGGTGAGTTTCATCACTCCTTTCTCCCTTGTCTTGGTCCTAACGAAGTTGTAGGATGGATGGCTGATAACGTACGTTTTTGTCCGTTCTTCAGGCTGTATGTCTTCTGAGATTTGCGTTAGATGTGGATACAAGCCATAGCTATTATCTTACCTCGAACACAACAGCACTATTCCGGTGAGTTATCGTCTTGGGACTAGCTTGGGCGGGTCGCGAAGTCTCATGTCGAATTCCAGTGCCGGATAGTTACATTGGCGTTGTTTCCTCGTCGATGTTTGCTGGTATGATGTTTGGTGCAGTTGGTTGGGGGACATGTGCGTGAACAATTTTGACAACCACCTCGACCTAACTCTGTTACAGGCTCTGACATCATGGGTCGGAGTACGGCCTTCAACGCCACCCTCTTTTTTACTGCCGTCTTCGGGCTCCTAGCCTCCTTTGCTAACTCATTTTCGACGCTTTGCGTCGCCCTCTTCTTCCTGGGAAGCTCAGTAGGGGTGAGGCCTGCTGCATCAAGACTTTATGTAAAGTTTACTTACACCATCGCTCATTAGGGATCCATGCCCACCGATGGCACCCTTCTTCTCGAACACATGCCCAAGGAGAAACAATACCTCGTTACCGCCTTATCCGTCTTCTTCTCTTTTGGCGCCGTCCTCTCGGCAGCTGTCGCGCTTCTGGTGCTCCCGCAAAACTCGTGTCCGGCAGGCCAAACCATTCCCTGTGATGTTGACTTGCAGAATCGAGGATGGCAGTACCTTCTTATCGCCCTCGCGCTCATAGTACGTAATTTTTCGTTTCCGTTTCATCGCCCGTTCAAGGCCTTCATTACAGACTTTGTTTATGTTCCTTGCCCGCATGGTGTTCTTCCGCCTGCATGAGTCTCCGCGTTACCTGGTACACGCAGGAAGACCGCAGGATGCACTGAAGTCTTTGCAGATGATTTCGAAGTTCAACGGGTCTGATTTGGAAATAGAATTAGAGGATGTTAGAGACCATTATCGCCCAGTCGAAATCGATGAAGAGGATCCCCAAAAACTTGACCACAACCGTATGCGAGTCACCTCACGGACGATTTTCGACGCCAGGGTAATCAAGGATGGGCCGGTCAGATCCTCGGGGGAGTCAAGCACGGAAATCACTAAAGCCACACGGCCAGGTCTGGTCACTGCGTATTCGTCAACAGGGCAGACACACGGGCTGGACTCGTACGACACATCTGCATCAGGGTCAACGACAGCTGCTGGGTCTTTGTCGACTTCGAGTTTGGAAGATTCCCTCAAGGAGCCGCTTACGGCTGCTGTTCAGCAGCTTGTCGTCGATGTTGAAGCAAATAGAAGACATCGCCTATCTACAGTATCGCGCCGGTCGTCGATTTTTCAACAAAAAGTATACAGGGTCCTTTCCCGGTGGATTAGGAAACCGTTGTGGGCGTGGCGGGATCGCGTCATGATGGTGTTGGCGTCTGAATGGTTGAGAACGACAGTTTTGGTGTGGTCTGCGTGGTTTTCGATGTCATTAGGTTTGTTGAATGCTGGTCTGGGTGAATGTGGTCCTTTCGTCCTGACGAAGTGTCCACAGCCTACACCATGTTCAACGTTTATCTCCCAAAGCTGTTGGAAACTCGGAACGGCGGTGGGGATAGCGGTCCACAGACTTTGGAACAGAGTTTATGGGATGTCATGATTTTCACGATAGGAGGCTGTCCAGGTGCTTTGGTGCGTTTTACTACTTGACTCTAGATGTGTAAATCATATTCATTGTCTTATATTACGTTAAGCTCGGGGCCTACCTTATAGAATCGCGCCTAGGTCGAAGATGGTCATTGGCCGGAAGCACCTTTGTCACCGCGTTTTTTTGCATTGTTTTTATTCTTGTAAAGTCGACTTGGGCCGTGAGGATGAGCACAGTTGGGATTAGTCTGAGTGCTACTGTAAGCACACATTCAGCGTTGACTTCATGCACTGACCGAACATGTTTAGGCGATGTGGGCCGTTCTCTATGGCTGGACTCCAGAGATCTTTGGAACAAAAAGTGAGCTTTTTATTCACCATCTATTTTCAAATAAGCATTACTCACGACCGCCTTCTCTAGTTCGAGGTACCGCATGTGGCATCGCCTCCGCTCTCTCCCGAATGTCCGTCCTTTATATCATCTCCTTTAATCTTCCGGATACATTAACCCCTTGATATGCAGAGGTGGAATGATCGCCCCAATGCTGGGAGGCTCTCTCTTGATGATAGATCGATCGATCCCAGTATACACCAGCATCGTAATTTTTTCCATCGCTGGGTTTTGCGTACTCTTGTTGAAGGAGGGTGCGGGTGATAGTGCTCGTGGAAGAAAGGGTGGAAGGGCAATTGTTCATTGAGTTTACATAAGGCTGACTTCCGTCTATTTATCCACGCTGCTTTGACCGTCCAGGCTTGGTCCGGGCTATTGTTATCCTCGTGTGCCACATTTACTTGGTCACTGACATGGGGGGCACTTTACGTTATTGTATTTTTGTCGTTATAGTTTTTGTATTGTAGATTCTGCGTCTACTAAAACCAAACTAAAACATCATGGCTTTTTGATTTGTGAACGGCACGCTGACGTAATAATTATGTAATCCCATCTACGCGTGTAGTCTTTTGTAGTCGACAAACGCTCTCGCTCCTTTCCTCGTCCCTCTTCTCCGTGCTCGGGCCCACCGATCGTCGTTTTGCTATGTACCCAGGTCACCGCTCGCTGGGTGGTCGGCGCAAATGGCGGTCACGACATTTCAGGCTCCCTGTCGCCTCCTCGACACTTTTCTAATCCCCTTTTTTGGACACTCGTCACGTCGCGACTCAATCCCAACCTCAATATATGATCACGACGTCCCATCGTGAGCACACAGATAACAGCAACGGAGGTATGAAGATCAGGTGTGAATCGTCACTGTTCACAGCTTCAGACCTCGATCTCAACATCCACACGAGTGCGAGCGCCCGTTCCACCTCAACGATGGGCATCGATGCAACAGAGCACCTCGGGCTCTCGCCTGGGCCTAGGGTGCTCAGGACCTCGCGTTCATCAAATATTTGGGGTACTAGGCGCATGCTGGTACGTATCAGATCGCATTTTGGCATCTTTTGCACACTCTTTCTCCTCTCCTGTTGCCTGCTTATCATCCTACAGTGCAAGTTGGACAAATTACAACGGGGTACATACTCTGCACTCTGGTCCCTAACCACTGGACTTCCTTAACCTCGCAAGGCTGCACGGCGGTGTCAATTGACACCTGCACTGCTCTCGCGAGGTTTATTGGTCTTTTCTGGAGGATCCACAAACGGTCTGCATATCCAGGGGCTTCTGAAAACCCTTATACTATGTGGCCGCGTGACAATCAGTGCAATTATTGGAAACATTGCCCATACAATCATTGTGTACATGGGCACAATGATTGGAAACGGTCAGTTGTCCATATATCGAGAACCGGTTGGCATTATGACTGACGCGTGGTTCGGGTATAGTGATTGCGACTGGTGCTGAGACCGAATCTGGTGTCATCTTTTCGATGATGCAGGATGTGTGCCCTGCCCTTGTAATCTACGCGGCAGTTGCTTATGATCTATCCACAGATGGAAGAACGGCAAAAGAACGACGAACGCCACTTCAGCTGATGGAACATGGGGAACTCGCGAAGGAGCTCTCGTTCTTCTCCTTCGGTGTCATTAGCGTCATCTGCCTTATCGGAGTTTTCCAAAGCCGGTCCTGGCTCGAGATGTGTACCATTAGTGGTACGTATCAGAGAAAAAGCTTACATTGGGTGTACACTCACGAGTGTGTTAGTCTCGCTCGCGGTTGCTGTTGAAGGCTGTTGTCACGACCGTCACTCTGGCTTTGCGCGTATTGCAGATGACGAAGCGGAAGGCGATTGTCACGAAATTGTGTTCTGTCGAATTGCTCAGATCGGTCTCTGTCATTTATCCTGACAAGACGGGTGTATTGCTGACGCAAATAGTCGACGTTGGCGCTAAGTTGCCATCCAGGAATTCTCACCGAAAACAAGCAAACTGTTACTGAGTCCTACATTGTTGATGAAGCCACAAGGATGACGGTCCAGTCACTCAGGTGTCGCTCATCCGCGAGGCGATGGGGCTCCGCGCTACCATAGATGGCTTCACCACCGCGCCGAAGGAGATCGTTCGCATTATGGAACGGGTTTTCAGCAACGATACATACACCGACTTTATCATTCTCCACAGCTTCTCCGATCTCCAGGATATGCAATTCAGTATCCAAGGTCAGCTGAAGATGGCCTCAAAGGAGACGCTGGCAACACCACTAACCGTCCTCAATTACCTCCGCAAGAAGCAGAAAATATTCGACTCCAACTCATCTTGCCCACTCTGCGACTTCCATCGCCCTCGCAGCTCGATCGACTCCCAAAAGGAATATAAAAAACACTTCTAGATAAAGTATATGGAAACACGAGGGAGATCTTGGGAGCGTGATTTGTGAGCGGTGGTTGTGTAGGATTACTGGGACGCTGCGAACCCTCTCAGGAAGAGGGTCTGGATGGTGGAAGAGGAGGCGGAGGTGGTAACGCTACACATGGGGCAACATCCTCGACAACATCATTTGACGTGGCAGAGTGGGATGGGAGCGGCAGTGTCCTTTATGCTCAACGTCATTAACGCGGCAACAGAACGGAGGGGAGGAGAGGTAGCGTCGTGTTGGCGCCCACAGTTGAAGATGATGGACAGTGATGGACAAGTTCTTTCACAACTTTCACGTGATTTGCCGGGCCGAAGTTTCGTGCATTTTTTCATCGAAACGCGTTGATCTCGACCTCTCGCTCCCTTCGCACGTCCTGCCTCATGCGGCCGAGAGGTAAGTATTATTTAATAAAGGTTTTAATTACTAACTAAGTAACTTATAAGTTCCTTTCTGCTGCCATTTAGCGTCGGATGAGTACGAGCAGCTCTCGAGCGAGGCTCTCGAGGCGACGCGTATCCGTACCTCCGCCGCATATTACAGTAGAGATGGACATCCAAACTGATCCCACAGAAGAACAGGAGCCTGAACAAGAGCATTTCGAGAGCATGGTGTCGTCTTCGTCCCTCTCACACCTGAAACAAGCACCAGCAAAGAGCTTCCTAGCGACGCACCACCTGCATATGATCAAGTCACAGGCCCATGTGGACGCCATCTTCTCCTTCTATCGTCGCTTATCTTTCAGTATCGTCGCTTTCGTTTCTTTGGCTTCTTTCATTTATGCTCGGAAATTTAAGGGCCGAAGCTCCCTTTTTTCTTTTCACTTTATCGTTTGGTACCTCAGCCTTTCCTTTTCATGCTGAGGTACTTTTCCTTTATTTCTGTTTGCGTTTATAGACTTATGTATTGCTCCTAGGCTCACAGTTGCTTCGTCTAGGTATATAAGTATATATCAACCTTTCCTTTTCACGCTGAGGCTCACAGTTGTTTCGTCTAGGACTTCAACAACAAACACAAATAAGGAATTCGGAAACGAAAAGGCGCGTAGAGGACGCGTTTGATCCAATAGCCTTCATCTCGCCTAACATTCAGCTTACGGTCTCTACAGTTCATCTTGACCTTTCGTACCTCAGAACGAATGGCGGCCTACCCTGGTAGGAGCGGCTCCCAATGGACGCATGCGAACGAGCTGACAACTCTCTCAATCACGCCGACTCCGTATCCCGCTCTGTTTGGCCCAGCATTGCCAGTTCTACCCGCCTACGTACCAGCTTCAATAATCAATAACCGGGCTATGCCAACACCGCAAACTGGCCATATTGATGATACCCTCGACTTCTTTAACAATTTAGGAGCCTACCGTGAAGAGCGCACCCATGAAAGCCGGATCGACGACTTAAGTGTAACCATTCTCCGTATTTCTCATTGTAGTGCGAGGCGACCGCATTTTAGAAGATTCGACTTGCCCCTGCGCATGTCCAATACACCATGTTGGGCAAAACCCAACTTTGTGCTGTTGTCAAACGATGGTTACATAAAAGCAGTAGGAGAACACAAAACACGGAAGAATCAAACTAGCGTCGAAGCTCAGTGGGCAGCAGAAGCCATCGCCGCCGCCCAGTACAACAACAACGTCCGTTCAACGCGCCATCTACCTTCGATTGACCATATGACCATGGGCCTTATTATGGTATGCGCTCGTCCTCGCTTCTACAGGATGTTGGTCACCGTGGCTCTGGCGAATGCCGTTGCACGGGGCAACATTCCCCTCACTGCAACCACCTTAGAGTTCTACGACCCACCTGGAGCCTCCATATTTGGATTTGAAACCGCACATAATCGAGAAGTTTGTTCCGGTGCTATGAAGCTTGGCGCCTCTTACTGTGATGCTGGCGTTCTCTGGCTTTTAATTCTGATGCCCAAGACTACCCCTACCATCTTTTGGGCTTGACTCCTGCGGAAAATTCCCCACAATATTGCTAGAACTTGACTCGAAGAAGAATCTCTTGGGCTTCGCCTTGACTTATGCAGAAAATACCCCTATGTTGCGATCCACTTGACGCACCGTAACAAAAGGCACCCGCCCTGGATCTTTATTTCTTTCTTTCTCTTTCTCCCTCCCACAATCTCTTTATCACACGCACATATATTATATACTTTAGCGTAGCGTACAATCACCTGTCTATTCTCAGTCTATTCTACATTGATTGAGGTGAGCCACTCCCATATTTATGACACCGTCATTTAGCTACTCGTACCTACAGTAGTTTATCTCGTCTGATCTTATCTAGGGTAGGATTTCAGGTAATGAATCCGTACCTTTCCATCAACCATCTTATCAGCGTGCCAGTACACGCTGCACAGATCCGCTGTGGAGATGGGATTATCAAATAAAGGCTTAAGCAACGGGAGAGGAGAAAGAGTATACAAAAGATGCCAAAATGCGATCTGATACGTACTAGCACGCGCCTAGTGCCCCAAATATTTGATGAACGCGAGGTCCTGAGCATCCTAGGCCCAGGCAAGAGCCCGAGGTGCTCTGAGTTCGCATCGACGCCCATCGTTGAGGTGGAAAGAGCGCTCGCACTCATGTGGGCGTTGAGATCGATTGAGGTCGCAGGCTGTGAACAGTGACAGTTCGCACCTGATCAAACAAGAGAGAGAGAGGGATAAGGACGAGGGAAACAGAGAACAAACCCGCGATCTATATCGCGGGTTTGTTCTCCAGATAGTCCCACCCATCATCTATTGCCGTGTTCTCCACTATTGTAAATCCGATCTGGGGTCCCTTGATCATCTTCCAGTGCAGCGTCCTACCTCTCATCGTCCCACCTCTCATCGTCCCACCTCTCATCGTCATGGATCGCTGGGGTAATTGGGCTTCCGACGTCAATGCATGAGCGTAAATGTGCTTACTGGGTTAAAATTTGGCCCATGAGCTAACTCCCATCGAACGTTAACCCCTACCTAACATGTGAACGGTTGAACGAAGGCTCGGAAAATGGGGCGAGAACGCAGAAACGTTTGAACCTTAACCAAGATGTGCCTACAGACTCCAGGGCCCAATTTAGATCCCGTTTTTTAGCCTACAAGAAAATATTACACGACGGGGAGCTCGACCGGCTCTAACAGTGACTCTGTAAATACTATACTATGAAACTGTATGTTAGTGGGCAACGTGTGGCAACGGGGAACGCAAAGAAGAGGTTTGAACATGAAAAAAGGCAGTCAAAGGACCAAGAAAGGAACTAGAACATGATAGAAATACAAATCATATAAGAAACTGTTTAAAGGCTTCAAGCAGTCGGAAATAAATGAGGCGATTTTCGAGAGATGTCATCCCTTCGCATTTATCTACGTTGGGAACCCGCGGTAAAAGTATCTCGACGACAGGCGGAGTAGCTGGGCATCTACCCGAATGAGCCGCATCGACTTGGTCTTGCGTGATGAGGATCTTGCAAAAGAAAAGGGAGGTATTCTCGGACATAACAATTGCGGGGATGAGCTGACGTTCAAGCGGGTCAACTCCACGCAAGTCGCAGGACAAGTTATTGTCCTGAAACGCGGCCATCGCTTTGCAGAAAAGAAGTCCACAGAAACCCAGATCATCTTCTACAAGGAGCACGATTTCCTGGTCAGGGTTGGCTAGAGCCATTCCTGCTT
>Ga0307513_10012928_pt1 | contig 10266 bp, 7 predicted proteins | sample 15_EM_MG_FD_202174 | JGI IMG/M metagenome (GOLD analysis project Ga0307513, IMG submission 202174) | Populus trichocarpa ectomycorrhiza microbial communities from riparian zone in the Pacific Northwest, United States - 15_EM | ecosystem: Host-associated > Plants > Roots > Unclassified | place...
ATCAATACCAACACAGCTACCACCAAACATCCCCGCACCCGTTTTGCTACCATGAAAGGGTTTTCTTGGGATTTCAGAGAAACCAAGATCTAAAGACTCTGCACTCTCAGCCGCTTCTGTATCGCATTCTATCGATGCTTTTCTACTTCTTGTAAATGCATCAGCAGATAAATCTATTTCATCAGAGAACAGAAGGCCTTTTCCTTCTGAAGCATAACTCCAGAAGTCCATCAGGAGAACAAATGTATAACTGCAGACAGTATGTAAGAATGCAAAATGATTAATTTAACAACTGAATAAGGAACACTTATTAAACATCTGCCTCAAAGGAATAATAAAAAACAAGAAGAAGAAAAACGAGTTCAGTTCAATTTTCCAAAACTCACGAAACCAGCAAACAAGCTTATAATTTATTTTGCGCGTCTATTTCAGGAAAAAAGAAGTAGCAGAAAAAACATGTGAGCAATAACATTTAAGTATAAGAACATATTGCATTAAACATAAATGGAAACACAACCCAATAATTGAGCTTCCTAGAATGAATATCTCTCATCATTAGAAGAAAAAATGAATAAATAAATAGCAGTGATGTTACTGACAACGGAACTTAAAAGGGGAGATAAGAAACAGGAAACTTAATGCCTATGGTTTCCGTTTCTTGTGCGGAAACATAACTCCATAAAAACCATCTCGAGAATCAGGCCAGAGAATTCTGTTTCTTTTATTTCTTTTACCTTTCTTCCTCGAATTTTATTTTTCCTTCCACCTTTCTCGGCAAACCAAAAAAAAACGACATATATCCCTTGTCAATCTTTAACGCTCACCCTTAAACTAACCAAAAATTTCAGCAGCTTTCAAGTAAAAAATCGCAAAAGAAACTGGGCAAGAAAAGGGGGGGAGGGGGGGTCAACTTCGGCTTTCAAATAAAAATAGAAAAAGAATAAGACATGGAAATTCCCATTTGAAGAACTTTAGGAAATGGGGTGTTGCCGGATTCCAAATTTCTCTCTCCTTTGCAGCAGTTGCTTCTTGACATGAACACAGAAACAGAGGGGGGTAAAAGGTGAAGGGGCTAAGATAGACTAGTAAGTAGCCTTTTTTCTTACTTACCAGCTGAGGAATAGAAGAGGGAGTGAGACGTATAATTTTCTTTCTTTCAAAGAAATAACGGAGAGGCTGGAGCAAATGCACCATCACTGTGAGTCAACATGATTTCACTACCGCTACCGCTACGCTCACTCTCTGTCATTCCGGTCTCTTGTAGCTTTTGAGACTCTTTGTTATTCCCTTTTTGTCCACCTTCTTTTCATTTTATTCCCACTTCTTGTTTTTACTTTTCGTTAACTCCTCCCTGTCTATTGTTAATCCTTTTATTTTTGATCTGATCCATTTGCTAATTAGCTGCTTCTTGTGCAGCACTGTTTTGGTAGGAGTGTTCAGTTTTTAAAATAAATTTTATTTGTTAATGTATTAAGATAATATATTTTATTTTTTAAAAATAATTTTTAACATCAACACACCAAAATATTCTAAAAATACTAAAATAAAATTACCCAAAATTTTGGGCTAATGACCCTTCTACGAGGTATTGCGTTTTTCTTTTCCACGCGAACGAAGAAATTACTGGGAAATATATTTTTTCTTTGAAGCATGCAGCAGCAAGCATTTCTTCCAGCAAGAAAAAAAATAAAAAATAAAACAAAAGGAATCTGTAGTTACGACAGAATAATTGTTGCCAAGATTTTTCATATGTATGTATATATATATAAATTACAATTTAAAATAATATTTAAAATAATTGTTACCAAGATTTTTCATATTAAAATAATATTTTTTTTATTCTTTTAAAAATTAAAATTTAAAAAAATACAGGTGACACATGTCGTTACTTCGTTAAATTAATCCTTGTCTGACCGGCAAGTTACAGCTCAAATACGAACTTAATTCCCCGTGTCAATACGGGGCTGATCAGAGGAGAACTAAATGCACACTGTGCACTGCGACTGTGGGGTCGCATGCACGTTCCGCTCCTTCGGTGCCACTGGATTGGATTCGTCTAAGAAATCGTGGGGACATTTGGTATTTTATTTATATATATAATTGTCAAAATTTTGAAAAATCAAATAAAATGGATTTTTGAGAACTTTGATACAGCCTAGTGTGGATTAAAATCGTAAAATAACTATTATGTTATTCTTAAATGAAATCAATTACCTTGTTATTAAGAGTAACACCGTATTGGATCTTATTAGATTTATTTGAAACAAATAAATATTTTTATATCTTTTAAATATATTAAAATAACTTAATTGCTCTTAGAAGTAAAAAATATTGAATTGGTATTCATAAGCTTTTCATATTTTACCGTCAGGGATGATTTCATAGTTTCAACATGTTTGTTTTTTATAATCAAGTTGAATTGAAATGATATTTAATAAATATAAAATATTATTTTTTTAAAAAAATAATTGGTGCATGTAGATGAGAAACATCCACATCATTTATGAAGTGCGTGAGACGTTGTTCGACGGTCAAACGGTGGTTTCTAGGATAGTGTTTGAATCGTTTAAGCAGACCCTCCATCTCAAGGAATTGCTTGGGTTTTCCATGCAAGATTCTTGATATTTTATTTATTTATTTCACCATTCAACGTAAAATTGGTTGGGAGTTAAACTTTTTAATTGAGCCAGAGTTTAAATTTCATGGGTTGTGAGTTTGAGAGATTATATAGGTTTAGTAGATTCGTTCAAGTTTGTTTTTTTAATCTTATTTTTTTTAGTTTCATCATTCAACATTTATTTAATTGGAGATTGAGCTTCGCTTTTTTTTTTTTGCTTGCTTTTTGTAGTTTTTTTTACTAGTTTCGAAAATGATCGGAATTATCTTTAGTCTTTTTTACTTCATGTTCCTTGTTAAATCTAGGTTTATTAAACGAAACTTTGTCTTTGAATTAAATTAGATTAATTAATTAAATATAAGCATGAGATGCTCACTTCATGATGTTTTGTTTGATTTGCTTTTCGGGTTGCTGTTTTAACAGCGTGTGCAACCTCTTTTGGTTTCGTCATATAATGTTTTACAGTGATGTTAGAACTAACTCGATGAGTTTTTTCTAGTAGTGGGGCGGTATACACAGAGAGTCTCCAACGATCTTTTTTTTTTTCTCCTCTTAAGTATGGCACCGATAACTTTTTTTTCATAGTTAATTATTACTATTATTTTAGTTCGCTGTATATATATATTTTTAAATCAGGTTATTAAGAGTCATGTCTTTGGATTTTTCTTGTTCATTTGAAAAGAATGTTTTTGTACTTTAGCACTAAAAAAAATGGATAAAATAACATAGTACAAATTTTTTTAGAAAAGTAGAATGGTTTAAAGAGTCACAAATGTCATATGAGGCTTTCTCCAAAGTTAAAAATAGGTGGACATAATTTACAATAAAAAGAAAGGAGAAAGAAAAAAACAAGGGAAGAAATAAAAAAATCCTGGAAACACGTCGAAACTCTGATGACGACACCACCGATATCGTTGGAAAGATATCAACAAGAAAAATACAATGACACCAAGAAAGGCCAAGAACAATGACCAAAGTATGCCACACGAGATGTACAAATGTATCAAAGCTCATTTTTCTTCGGACGGCTCTTGTGGTGCACTTCGATCACCGTTGGTGACCTTCCTTGATATCGCTGGATTAGTCTCGTCCAGATTTTTCCAACAGTGTTGGTGGTGTTGTCACCGAAACTTCGATGTGTTTTTAATATTTTTTTTCTCTCCTCTCTCTTCACAAATTACAGGGAGGAGAGAGGAGAGAGAGAACAAACAAATAATAAAAAAAATCTTAGAGGCACATCAAAGCTTTGATAATGACACTGTCGGTACCGTTGAAAAGATTTCGACAAGATGAATTCAACGACAACAAGGAAAGTCACCAATGGTGACCGAAGTGTGCCACACGAGTCGTCCAAAAGGCAAGTGAGCCCCAACACATTTGGACGACTCATCAAATCACCGTTGTGACCTTCCTTGATGTCGTTGAATTCATCTCGTTGATATCTTTCCAACGATGCTGACAACGTTGTCATTAGAGTTTCGGTGTCTTTGAGGTCTTTTTTTCCTCTTTCTTTCTCCCTCTCCTCTCTCCTCTCATTATTGTAAATTTCTGGGTCTATTTTTAACTTTGGAGAGACTCATGAGTTGCAGATATCACTTGTGACTCTCTAAATTGTGCTACTTTTCTAAATATTTTATGTACTATGCTATTTTTTTAAGTGCTAAAAACCAAAAAAAAAGTATTGAAAATACACACTAGTAAAAATTTTAAATTTGCTCACCGCGTAGAATGAATCACCTATCCGGTAGGTTACGAAGGCTGTGTTTGAGAATGTGGTTGAAACCGCATTTTCCAAAAATTGTAATATTTTTTATTTAAAATTATTTTTTTTATATTTTTAGATTGTTTTAATGAAATGATACTAAAAATAATTTTTAAAAAATAAAAAATATTATTTTAATATATTTCTAAATAAATTTCTTTAAACCTCACAATTACCTCCAAAAATAAGATCGAAATAGTAGTACACGTTAACTGAAAATGGAAAAGATAAAAAAAAAAAAGTACAATGGAAAGAACCTATTTGTAACAGCGAAGCGTTTAGCCGGATGAAACTCATCAGGCTGGCAGTGACGGCTGCCTACTATACCTCCCCACACACACACACACACACACACATATATAATATAAGCCATTGGTTCAAGAAAGTGGCAGGCAAGGGCAATTGCAGAATTGTGCACCCATTGATGGAGAATCAACTAAGATTTAAATATTTGATTGATTGTTGAAGGTGTGACAAGACCCCTGAACGCCACTTGTACCTCAGTTAAAGATACACGTGTCCCAGTTGTAAAAGGAAGACCCGATGTGGGAATGGGACGGAGAGCCGGAGTTTGACCCTGCTTTGCTGTCTGTCCTCTGCTGACAGGAACCGCCAACTCCTACTTCACAAAGGACCATTGCCTGAATGCCACCCAGCCATCCACCCCTCCCCTCCACTACCAACTTTTGTCCATTCTGTGCAAACTGCCCTCGAATATATACGTGAGCATGCGAGATCAGCCACTACATATCATGTTCTGGCTACGAAGAATTAAAGACCCAGAATTCTAATGGGTATTTCCTTGATCAAAACACACACACTTTTCTGCCGTCGACTGGATTGCAGCGCCGATATTTTGTTTATTTCCACCCAATTTTGCTCCCTTCACAGTCCATATTATTTGCGTTTTTCTAGTCGAGCTTCAACGATGCTGACTGAGTTTTCTCGGTATAAAATCGAAACGTAGGGGAGGAAATGCATCAAACGACATGCATGTGTGCTGCCCTGGAATTTACAATATACTGGTTACCAGAATGATATAGAAATATCTATAATGATCCCGTTGTAACAGTGTCAATATCTAAATTTAAAATATTCAAAAGCAGATTTTTTTTAATGTTTTCAAATTGAATTTCTGGCATCAATGCAGATATTATTCATCGTCTCCATTCGGCAGGCCCAAGAAATTTCAGCCCTTCCTTTGATTCAGACCTGTAATGGTAACAAGGAAACTAAACTTATCTACAACGGGAGTGACCCGAGGTAAAACTGACGAGGGCATTAAACTTTTATGCATCAGGTAATTATTCTAGAATCGTAAAAGACGGAGACAATTAATGGCGAGATAAAAGGGGCAGATACTGCCAGAGGGGCAGTGAAAGCAAGAGATGGGGTGCCGACAAAATCCTCCTCATACTCTGTGTGCGCGCGCACCGATGAAAGCGATCTCTCTCTCTCTCCCTCTCTCAGAATAGCAATCTTTTCTTCTTTTTTTAACAACCTCAAATTCGAAGTAATTTCTACAAAAATATATATATATATATATTAAAAAAATATATTTTTAATTTTTTTAAAAATATAAAATTATAAAGGCATATCAAAACTTTTTTTACAATATTAATATTATGATAATATCAAAAAAATCTCAATAAAATAAATTTATCACCGTCACAAAAGATTAATAACAATAATTTGAGTGGCCGCACTTATTCTTTAAAGATGAAGAATTCACTTGAATCATTGTTTGTAATCTTTTATTGTATTATTGGATTTGTTCTATAAAAATATTTTTGATGGTACAATTGTGTTATAAAAAAATTAATTAATTAATCATAATTAATTAACTACCATTTACTGTGAAATTGTAAATAAATAACAATTCCAATTCTCATTCTAAATAAAAATTCACACAACCGAGTTTGTATGTTTTAATTCTACTTTAACTTTAATTTATTTTTAACCATATATACTATATAAAAAAGTGTTGTTTAATTTTGAATTTTCAAGGGTCTGATGAGATGGCTGTGAACCATATTAACACTGAATGAGACTGCACCGGGTGCATAACAAGGGTCTGTTTGCAGGGAAAACTTCAGAGTTGGACTGAAAGAACAAAATTTGACCCGATCCCAACAACAGGATCCAGTTGCTTTTTCTGTGAAATAATGGGTTTAAAGCAACAAAGTGCCCTTAAAGGCTTAAACGGCATGCACTCTCGAGGTCTGAAAGCTTTCGCGAGGGGATAAAAAGCTGGGGACCTGCTTTTAAGGAAAAACATGTCGCCACCACCACCGTTGAGCCCCCTCTGTCATGGACAACTATCCCTATCCGTGCCTGTACTTACAAATCATAAGAATTGACATTGACATCAAAGCATTTTGGATATGTTTCGAATTGTGGCATCAAGCGTGCGTGGCAGAGAAGGAAAAGAAAGCCCCTTTTCTAACGGGCTAGCCCAATTCAAGGGCGGGCTTCTATTGCAAAACAAGGACCCCCGAGTTGGGTTAGAAACTGTGATCACCGAGCCTCTCCATTAAAAGGACGAAAGGAGTTAGGAGGCTTACGCTGGTCATCTATGCAGCACATACGTGAATGCTGTTCATGGACATGGACGGTGGAAAATAATGGCAGTGGTACTTTTCTTTGGCAATGTAGAAATCAAATAATTAATGTAAATTTATCGAAAACATCTTTTAACCTGAAAGAGAAGAAGAGTCCCAGCTTGCCGATGCTTAAAAAAACTAGTGCCTGAACATGCAATTGGTGTCTTGTGAAGAGACATTGAATTGTGGAGCGTCTTCTGAAGAGTACTTTGCTGCTGGGATACTTGTGCAAAATGATGCTGACTAGCATTTCAGTTTCTGATGGCTGCAGGTGTTATGTTCAAAAGGCATTTACAAGTTGAAGGATAATTTTGCTGTCAAGCTTTTCGGCTTGTCCCTGGCGGCTAAAGGGTTCTCTGTATAGGATGTTGATGCAAAAGGATGCATCTATACCCATCAGTTGCTGCTGATCTCATGTATAACTGGATTCTGCAGTGCACTAAATAATCTGGTGGTCCTGTAGCTTTTATCACACCAATGGCCAAACATCATACTTAACAAGTGTGTGACTTGAATTTCATCGTCACACAGCAAATGGAGATCAATATTTCTTCAGGGATATTATCACTAGCTATATATATCCTCTCCTCTCCTCTCTTCTCTTTTTTAATTCTACGGTGTAGGCATTCGGAACTTGGTTCGTCTACAGATCAAGTTAAATCACCGCACTATATCATATTTCAGGTATAATTAAAACCGAGATCATAATCAGAGCCAGTAGTCGGTACCTCTAAGAGCAAGCTCTGTTTTCCCTCCGAACTTCGATAAAGGATAACAGATTTGATTGTCCGCAAGAAAACTGAGCAGTTTCTGTTAGCTTTATCGATCTTGATTTGTGTGTGCATCAACTTTGTAATTAATTACTATATACTTGTCGATCCTTTAGGAAAATCGCACGTACGTACTCGGCCCCTCCATCCACTAGCTAGCTAGTGACCTGCTTTGCATGACCATGGCCTGGCCCATCAATGCTCAATGCATCATTAACTCCTGCATATAATGCCTTCTAATGAGCTTTAATCCTTTGGTGCCTCCAAGACATCATTCCTCTGCATCATTCTTTCTAAAGGCTATCCTTAGTATTCATCATCATCCTCTACACTCTAGTGCCAAGCTTGTGCCCTATATATTCGGACGCGCATGCATGAACACGCACCCTCGCTTTTCAACTCGATAAGCACTTAAAAAATAAATAAATAAATAAATTTTTATCTCAGCAAGACAATCTGCTCTTGAATAAAAAGAACAATTTAATGAGTAACTAGATAGCTGTCGATAAGTATATGATTCGATTTAATTGATAAACTACATACCCTTTATCAATTTAGTCTCATGAAATTTCTCTGTATTTTTTCTTATGATAAATTTCTCTGTTTGTTTGATTATCCGTTAATTCGCATCTTAATGCAGATCATGAGTAATTAAAATCTGCGCTCTATTCCCTTGGCATGCCCTTTCATTTATTTGTTTTTTTCGACAACGCCCTGGCATGCATGCTCGATATAGTACATATGCGATCACCTCATGACATTTTTCCCTTTTGCTTTCCTTAATCAATGTAGCGTTAAAAGTTGAGACCAGTTTATACTAAATTAATCTTGTAATCTTAAATGGGCCTAGCTTGTTTTGTCTCGATTCTGTCACTAATGCTACAAAAAAGAATTAATAGAAACACTCTAAACATGCCTTTCCTTGCTGATCATTTGATGATTAGACAGAAATATATAACCTATATCTATCAATCTCCTAATAATTCGAGTTCAGTTTATATAAAGCACGAATTTGGGAGGATTTATTGGTTCCGTACTGCACAGCTGTGTACTCTTTCCCTCCCCAAGCTGCTAGCTCAAACCAAGCTCTTACTTTAACTAGGCACAGACGTTTTTCTTTCTTTCTTTCTTCTTCTTTTTTTTTAAGAAGAGAGAAAACATGATGAATGACAGCAGTTGAGTTATAAACTTAATTACCATTGATGTCCATAAGTTAAAATTATGGTAGCTAGTAATGCAAACATATGGCGATCTGATCAATTATATATTCCTGATCCCATATTTGATAAAAGGTCCTTCCAGATCACATATATAGAACCTAATTACGCTACAAAATTCCAATTCCTTTGGATTCAGATAGAATCCTTGCACCTAATTCAGTACTCTTTCTAATCTATAATTTCCTGATGTGATTAAGCTAGAGAGATCGATGCACTGTATGACAAAATAGACTGCATGGTTGAACTTAGTTATGAAGCTCCAAGACAAACTGTCATTTGGATAGCTACTATCATTTGATGCTTGCAGGACATGCCTTGGATGAATGGCCATTTTCACCGGTAATCAATTTCCTTTGCTTTCCTAAAACACAAGAGGTAAAAAGGGGGCAGGATTATGCTTTTATCAATTATTGCTCCATGTCCAAACTCCTAAGTCCTAAGTCAAAAGGCTAAAAGATATAGTCCACGTGGGTTGATAATGCATGCTTTGTTTCTCCATCAATTTAGTGGAAAATCACTGATCATGGCACAATCTAAGGAAGCCACTACTATGGTGGTCTTTACACGAAAGAAAGAGAGAAAAAGAAAGACAAATAAACATTCCACACTGTACATACAGACATGAAAAGAAAGAGAGGAATTGAAACAGGAAGGGGGAAAAAAATTGGAAAGCAAGATCTAAGACATGACAATATGGCAATAATATTCTTCTCACAGCTTCTTATAGTAATATCATCAATTAATAACCGTTCAACAAAGGGAAATGCACAAAATATAATTCTGTCTCTCATAGGGTGCCATTTGAAATTGGAACTGCTCCTCTTTTGATGCTATCCATATGTGTTGTTTCATACACGGGCAGACCATTTGAGTAGATACCCAAGTCACAGTTTTGCAGTTCAAACAAATCAGAGCTTGAATCACTCTCAGCTCCATCATCCACCTCATTGAACTTCCTAAATTCGTTTTCCTCTGATCGATAATGTTCATCAACCCAAGTCCTGTCTTTCTCCAAATATTGGTTACCGCGATTCTTGGCTGCTTTCTGATCTGAAAACCCATCATTGACGAATTTGTATCTCTCCTCCAGCCAAGAGAAACCTGACTTCTTTTTATCATCCGATATCTCATTTTGGAAAGTTGTGGACTTCACAGTCCCATTCTGCTTTGACAAGGAAACTATTTGCTTGTGATCTGAATAGCTTCTGGACTCCTTGCAGCCCTTTGTTGGAGGGTGTGTATAAGGAGAGGGTGTCCTAAAACCAGAGCTTGAAGAAGAATACAAAGACTTTGT
>Ga0307513_10012929_pt1 | contig 10266 bp, 7 predicted proteins | sample 15_EM_MG_FD_202174 | JGI IMG/M metagenome (GOLD analysis project Ga0307513, IMG submission 202174) | Populus trichocarpa ectomycorrhiza microbial communities from riparian zone in the Pacific Northwest, United States - 15_EM | ecosystem: Host-associated > Plants > Roots > Unclassified | place...
GATAGCACACTCACTGCATTCCTGTATGTGCATAACTAAAGCGACTAATATATATTTTATTCTCAATTTTAAATGCAATACTTTGGCGACGCGGGTGGCAACTTTGTCGGGAATATCTGATATATTCCTGGGACGCGTTTACACGCGTACCAACTGTATTAAAACATGTACGTAATTAAGTTGACTAATATATATTTTACTCTGAATTTCAGGCGCCAGAATGCGGTGGGGCGCGCCGTGGTGGTGTCGGGAATATTGGAGATATTGCTGGGCAGGGCATCCTGGTGGCCGGCATGGGTGGCCGGGTGGGCAGCCGGGTGTGCGCCATGGATGGCAGTTGACACATGATGGCGACGACGGACGGTTGACAGCACGGGGCGAGGAGGCGGGCGGCGGCAGCGTCGGGAATATTTGACATATTGCCAGGTGAACGACGGAACGACCTCGTTGTGCCAGTTGCTGTGCCACTTTCTTATTATTACTAAGGCCCTGAAATATGGCCAAAATACGGCAATACTTAGTGAAATAAAATTTGTACTCGCCTATTTCAATAGGGCTTTAGTGTGAGAACGAGGTGCGCTGGATCTCCGAGCGAAGGACCCGAGGAACAAGCCTCATTCCTGGAACCCTTTTTTCAGCCGTTGATGGTCATACCCACCTTCTATATGGCCCCAAGTAAGGTCGATTGTGGACCGGCCAACCCCAAAGGGTTGATCACTGTGACTAACCTAGGTGCCTTAGTATTTGTTCCTGAAATGATCGGTCCTTGCAAAATATGTGCATAACCCGCTTCTCTAGTCTCGTTACTAAACTTTCGCCGTTTTCCTTCCGTGCTCTCGCTTAATTGGCGGTACATGAAGGAGGGGAAAGTGGAGAAAGTGCTTTTTGCATTCTATCATCATTCATGCCGGTATCTCCAATATGTATTGTTCTCGGAGAGACCCTAGTACTGTTCGCGGAGATTGTAGGGCCTGACAATGCTGACCAAGGATATATTTCTACCCCGACTTCCACGGTACGCCGCGCCCTCCGTTCCCTATTTGATTCAATTTTCCTCGGACACGCGGATGGCGCACGAAATATGAGTGTTTCGCGCTGGATGTCTCACTGCTGAGTGGATGAGTCGGCCTACGATGTTGGCACTTATTCCCGTCCTCCGGTAATTGTCCCACTCTGGTGGATTCGCACACGTTGGGCTCATTCGTAGCCTGACTTTGAACAGTTCCCTCGCTGACCTCGTGCCAGTGACGCTCGAAGGTATCGCAGTCCAGACTTGCCACATTGTGAACACGCTTACTGCGAAGGACTTTCCATCTATGGAATTTACGGCGGGCAAAGAATACAGCGCCCGCCCGTGCAGCTTCCAGCAGAGCTTGCATGGTTCCCATTTTTCTTCTCGATCTTAAAAATGATACCAGCGACGTTCTTGGCGCCGCAATGCCCGGGCGATTTGTTGCAGCCGACAGTGGGGAACATTTCAACCCGCGTCAGGCAGTCTCAAATTAATCGGATCGGAGAACAGAGACCAACGCGCAGGTCAAGCGAGGCAAGAGTGAGCCCCACTACTCCCGACACGACCAGCCGTGGACTAAGAAAGCAAACGTTTACGGCACGTTAGCTGGACCGAGATGGCCGGCGGAATGTGGTGAGTATTCGGTCGTCAGTGAGGCCGACCTATCCTATCTTGCACTGACAGGTTGAGACGATTACTGTAGGTACACACCGCCGCGTATCCCAGCTGCGAAGCACCTCCACAGTCTTTATCGGGATTTTCAGGCTAAGTAACGTAACGCGCGCCGATGGAGGTGACTTCGCAAAGTGAAAAGTCGGCTTCCCGGACAATGAACTGCTTTTTTGTTTGCTACTTTCTACCCTCAGTAAAATTCTATCTGACATGAAACAGCTCCAGTAGCTGTCGCACATCAACTTCAGGTCCATCCATTGGAAGAACGAACACAAGATCAATCTGGAATACAATTACAGAACAAAAGGTGAGCAGCCTACGGAAATTACACATGAAGTGAAAAAATCTGCGAAAGCGAGAAGCTACGAAAGGCGACGAGGAGAAGGCGGACAAGGGATTACCAACGTACAGACTTGGTGGTGATAGAACACAAGGCGAGTGCTCAAAGAAAAGGTACGATCGTGCGTGGCGCAAGCTCTGTAGTGGGAGTGTCAGGGTAGAATGGGGATGGAGGTGGTTGATCGTGGATCGGATAGCAGTGCACGGAAGATACAAATAACTGGTTCCTGGCAAATGGAATAAGTAGGCTGAAAGTCTCTGCATCGGAGCGCTGTTGAGCGAGGGACAGCAAGAATGCGAGGTCACGAACAGCGCGACGTCCAAGAGGGCAAGCATGTCATGTTGAATTATTGGTGATTGGAGATCATGGGATGTTTACATGCCACCAGGGTCTTGGAATAAACGGTTGACACAGTCGAGGGACATACAAAGATTGGCCAGTATTCGCGACAGCTTGGAGATCCATAAGATGGGTGGAGAGTGTCTTCGAATGGAGCCAGCGATCTACGTGCCCTCGATTTGCTTGCAGGGATGCCTTCTCAACTCGGCTTTGGTATAGAACTTCTGGTTGCTTGCATTCCCGAGAAACCTATTAACACTTGCTAATTACAAAAAATGACTGAGGACGTACCATTTATTGCATACTTCAGCAAGACCGAAATGATTTCTCCTCAAATGGCGGAGTACATCTTTAGAATGTTTCCAGGTTTGGTCGCTATGACAGAGGCGGCAGACATAACGAGGGTCGACACCTTCAGTGATAAATTCGAGGAAGGCGGTGTAAGCCCTTCCCGTTCCAATCTCAAGATCCTCAACCTCAACCTCCGTGTTCATGAGGGGAAGAATCAGTGCCTCTACGCTGACTCCATAAGCAAATACCTTGCCCAACAATCCTATGGCGCCATCGTCTGCTCCTTGTCTCTTGCACCGTTGCTGTAGACGCTCAACATTACCTTCAAACTTAATCGGTCGGGTCTTGCGGGCAGTGGAAGGAGTAGGACGTTGATATGGCTTGAACCCTCGCCTCGTATGTCTCCCGTCACGGAGATCAGAACAGATTTGCCGACCAAGTGATGTTAATTTGTCAGAATCAGAGCCACTTCGCTCCGCTACAGAGCGTGGGATTTGACTGGGGCCGGCCTGATTAGCTTGTGCAACGGACGGCGGTTCGTGGGAAGAGAGGCGATCCGCAGGCGACAGTACTTCTGCTGGAGTCGGGCGAGGCGGGACGGAAGGCAGAAGGTAGCTTGCGGGGGTCAGCACTGATGTTGATAACCGATTGCAATAGGGGGGATTACTCGGACCTGTAGGGTGACAACGGTTTAACGACACAACCTGCCCGCTGGCCCAAGAAGCCCCTGGTTGCGTATGAGTAAACTCACCCGAGGGGGTCAGCGGCACCAGACGAAAAGAACTGGGCACATCGCCGGTGGCCGTGGGTCCCGGTGGGTATCGAATCAGACTGTCTCCATGAATTGGAAGGGTAGGTTCTGGAAGAACCCGAGAAACACCATTGGAGACAGGCGCCAGTCCCCCACCAACAGTTCTAAGCCTTACCAAAGAAGAAGCCGACACCGCAACAAGGAGAGGATTCGCACCAGCGATGGTATACTCAGATGCCATGGGAGGACTAGGCTGCAGGGTTGACTCGACGCCACGGCTAAAGGGCACAACGAGAGGGTGGGCCGGGTGTGTCCCTCTCGCATGCGTGGCCGTGGTATAATGTTGCGGCTGATAGGCTTGCCCTTCCTGTGGTTGGGTAGCAGGCCCTGTACAATGATACTGGTCTTGAACTCCGTCTCTGGTCCACTGTGAGGGCCCAGTGGTTATAGGCTCGGCAGTCATTAAGGACGTATGCGGATGTGTGTGGGAGTGTGAATGGGCATGACTCGGGACAGCGTAGGTCAATAAGTCTCCATAGGCTGACTGTGGGAGTTGAAAAGTAGGTGAATTTATTTGCTGGGCGTTGCCTCCGTACAAGTGAGTTTGAGTTTGAGTTTGAGTTTGATACTGTTGCTTGGTCGCATAGCCAGCCAGCTGTTGCGGCCGTCGTGCGACATTAAGCCCATTCGGTCTTTGACCATTGGCTACCCTCGGAGGCCCTGGGTGGCGTCTATCCATTGAGCCAGTGACCTGATTCTGAGGAGGGATAGTGTAATCAGCAGGATATCCAACTAGAGACGCGGTCGAGGAGATCCAGGACTGCCTTCGCAGATGGCCTTGACAAAGTGGGGGCAACTACCAATGGAAGCCTCAGGGAACTTGGAGTGGTAGTGATGGCAGCAGAGTTAAGATGGGGGATTTCCTCTCTTCCGTGTAGAGACGCGCTTTGACGAAGTGGGCGCCTGGGTGGCAGCTCGGCTTGCAGTGGATCGAGCGAGCACTGCTTCAGCGGCTGACGTAGTCTCTCTGCGACGGAAGCGAGGGTAGAGGCGCAAGCAAGTAGGAAGGGAGATCGGGCATGAGTCTGAAGGTCAATCAGTCGGATTAGATAGTCTCCTCAAAAAAGGACTTGTAGGTCATGCCGTAACATAGTCGACGAGGCCAGCTCTAGGATCTCAGGTGGTTCTACCCACCCCCCTCACAGCAGACAACAGGCATCCGGCAGGTGGACGCCAAACTGCTGGCCCCAAGTCTCATCACCAGGGCGTGAAGGCCCACCAGTCGGGTGATAACGTGGTGGGATATAACGTAGTGGGGTATAGTGGGGTATTGTGGTATAACGTGGTGGGGTAGAAGCCAAAAGTCACGGCCAGTGGTGGAGACGCTGCGTTAATCTTATCAACGATTAGTCCGAGCGACAAGAGGAATGCATCGTATAAGCACAAGCAGGCGATTGGCGTCAATTAGGCGGTGAAACAGGTGGGACTAATGCACGCGGAGTTCGGTAGGTGGACGCATTGTGATCGTCGTCGGCTCGGGACGGGCACCAGTTTGCCTGGAGTGTGTGTTGTGTCACACCGGCTGAGGCGGTGATTAACCTGCCCGGCGGTGCGCCTCCAGACGCGAACCCCGGTAAGCCCATGACGACTCTATTGAGACGAGGGAGAATAAAGGCGTCAGGGGTACAGATGTATCCGGCTTGGAAAAGCGCGTGCACGGACCGGCTTATGAATATTGAGAAGGCCAGCAACGGAAAAGGAGAGTTAATCAGTCTAATTTTTGGGGGCTCGGATTCCAACAAATATAGGATATTCCGGAGGGGAAGGCCAAGGGAAATGTCAGTTTGCAGCACCGGTGCGTATATGAAACAGCCCGTTTCTAACCTGGACTCAGCGCGTGTTTCACGCAAGACCTCAGCCGAGCGAAAGGAAATACACACGTACGGTGCCTGATGTTCAGAGAGAACGCAAGCGCTCACTGACCCTCAGGATTGACGAGATCAAATGATTCTTAGGCCGTTCTTTTCTTTCGCGAAGACAGGATGCCGACTAAGCAGTCCAGGGCCCTAAGCGCGTGGAAAATTCACATCCATGTAAGGCCAAGCACACACTGCCAGGTTGAAATAATTAGTGCGATGCGGTATCCTACCATGTCCCCAACTGCGAGGTGCCTCCTCGGGCGAAATACAATATTTTGGAGGCCATCGACGCACAATATAGTGGCGCACGCAGATATAGGGGGCATATCTGAAAGAACGATGCAGTAGTGGGTCCCCATAAAAGGAGAGCGGACATTTATTCACCTCGAGCACTCTTCACCTTCAATGGAAGTTCACCTGACCTCGTGTTGCGATGAGCAGCACCGATCTTGCAATGTATCACAACTTGGCATCTTGATGTGAAGCCGGCTGAGTCCTTCACGGGCTAGCCGTTGAAAAGATTAGTTATAAACGAAATGGGGTATAAGCACAAAACAAAAAACCAGCGGTCAAGAGACTGGATGTGACGGAGAAATTTAACATAGATGAACGAGGACAAACAAGCGGGCTAGAAGCTAAAAAGGAGCCAGTGGGCAATGAACGAAGAGAGGGAACTGATATCAGTGGCGGTAGAATACATGTAGTGTGCTGGAAGAAATAGATTGACCGTGTGCGGCACAAGCTATGTGCATAAGGGGACTGATCGAGGTAGGATACAGATCGGGTTACATGTGAATGGGGATAATGATCATGGAGCCAAGGAAATTAACAGATGGCCGGTTCTGGTCAATAGAACAAAGAAAATATGTGTTGCTGGGGACGAGGGAGTGTGCGCGATCATAGGTCGTAGTGCGCGATGTCCAAGAGTACGAGCATAGATATCATGGTGAATGTGTTGGTACTTGAGAGTAAATGGTAGGGTGGTTGTATGTGCACTGCTCGCCGTATTGGATTGAATCGTCAACAAAAACCATAGAAGAACAGATAGACAAACAGAAGTCAGATTTGAAGGCGGACAAAGCTACGCCCTCGAACCAGGCTGGTATATGATGTGAGCCCAACCTCAATGTATAGACTCTACGACCCAAAATGCAACGAAGCACTCAATGGGGAGAGGGAAAAGTGGAGATGAAGGGGAAAAGAAGATAGATAGGGCGCCTCAAAAGGCACAACACGTGCTTCCAATAACCATCAGCGGGATGGCCCGGCGAACCAATAATGGGTTCTGTTAGAGGTCCCTAAACACTGTGTTCTCGCGCTTCACTTTCCTCGCGTTATGCCATTGAACAATTGCTGGGTGACGTCGGGGGAGGTTGAATAAGGTGTATGATAGAAGGACCTGCGAGGGGATTGCGAATTCTTGAGAACTGGTTCTCAGCGGTGATCGAGATAACGGTCAACAGTTCTATGCGCGCTGCCAGCAGGTTGGAATAAATCGTCGACAGGACTGTTAAGGTCGCATAAAAACAGCTGGTGTTCGCAAGAGCTTGAATGGCTGAAGGAACTCTTCAACGGAACCAGCTGTATGCTACTTGCAACGATGTCGTGTCATCTCGCTTTTAGTATAGAACTTTCGCTTGCTGCGTTCCAGGGATTAATGCTTGCTAATGTCAACAACTGATGGAAGACATACCATTCCTTGCAGGTATCAGCAAGACCGAAATGATCCCGCTTCAAATGGCGAACCACATCCTTGGAATGTTTCCAGGTCCGGTCACGATGACAGAGGCGGCAAATGTAGCGAGAGGAAACATCTTCTCCTTCATCGGTGGGTTCGAGAAAGGCGGTGTAGACCATTCCCATTACAATCCCAAGTTCCATAGTCTCCACTTCGGCATCCGTGAGCGGACGCATTAGCGCCCTTTGGCTGACTTCATTCGCGAATACCTTGCCCAAAAAACCTATAGCACCCTCGTCTGCTCCTTGTTTCCTGCACCGCTGCTGTAGCCGCCCGAGGTTGTCCTCATACTGGACCGGCCTGGACTTGCGTATGACAGACGGAATTGGAAGTTGGTATGGTTTGGACTCTGGCCTCGTGTGTGTCCTGTCTCTACGATCGGGATCGATCTGCCGGCCGAATGATCTTGGTATGCCATTCACCTGGACAATATCAACATCGATATTAATAGCTGAGCCATTTTGCCCAGCGTCAGAGTTCGGAGTTTGACCAGAGGCGGCCATATTGGCTTGAACAAGGCGCTGTGGTGAGTGGGAGGAGGGACCCTCCACAGAGGACAACCCCGCCGGAGTCGGCCAAAGCGGGGCAGACGGAAAGAGGTGACCCCCAGGAATCACCATTGACAATGGTGATTGATTATATAGGGGAGTGCTAACCGGTTCTTCAAAATAATTGGAGTGGAGCGGTGCACCCTTGCTGATGGCTAGCGAACCTTCTGGTTGGGAATGCTCCGCGCGAACAACGCTGTCCCAGGCGATTGATCCATTCCGATTAAAAAAACTGAGCACATCCTCGGTTGCCGGGGGTTCTGACGGCCTTCCGATCAGATCGTCTATATCCCATGGAATGGTGGGTTCTGAAAGAACTGGAGCTACAGCGGATAACGGTGCAGATCCACCAGCAAAACTATTGTGTATTGTCGACGAAGGGAGTAACCTCGTCCGCAGCGGTGCATTCCCACTTGGACGAATATGCTGGAGAGAGATGTGCCCAGGGGCCGTGGGATGGGTAGACTGAAGATACAACTCAGATCCACTGCGTAAGGTATGGGCAGGAGTGAGGCCTTGGTATGCCCTTATCGTGTGCGTAGCTGAGCCGTGCAGTGATTGTTGATAGGCTGGTATTTGCACTGGCTGGGCGCGCGCAGTAGACTTTGAACTATGATAGCAACGCTCTTGTCCTTGTGTGTTATCGCCACTAATCCATTGTGGAGACACAGTGTGGATAGGACTGGGGTACGTTGAGGAGCTCCGCGTCGGTTCTTGTGCGGTGCCGTGTTTGTGTGCATAGGCATGATTACTATGACTATAGGCACCGTATGTCGGTGAGTCTCCATAGGCTGACTGACGCGGTTGAGATATAAATGCAGCTGTCTGTTTTGTACTTCCGCGCCAGTCAGCTTGAGTTTCATGCTGGTACTTCGGCTGATGGGCAGTGTACCAAGCCGTCTGCTGGTCCTGCTGCTGTTCAACACCGGGCCCAACCGGGCTTTGTCCACCGTCGACTCTTCTCCGCTTTGCGTAGGGTTCATCCATTGAATCTACAGGCGACTGCTGCTGAGTAGAGACACCCTGGCCAGCTGAATTTCCGTCTAGGCCCATCTGGGTATCGGGCATCTTTCGATGAAGGCCGTGCTGAACCGACCGCACAGGGATACGGCTCGGGCCACTTCTACCCCGTGGAGGACTGCGGATCACCCTCGAGGTAACAAGGGAGTTTGAAGTGGTGGTGGTAGTGGTGGAAAATGTAGGGTCGAGACCTGCTTGGAGCTGAGATGCGGTGTACGGATGGGGAACTTCGTCTTGAGACATATGAGTTTGTCTCTTTCGCTTGGAGACACTGTTTGAGCGAGCGGAGTGCCTGGGGGGCAGCTCAGTTAGAGTCGATTGTTGTGGATCGGAAAAGAGCGCCGGCGATGGGGGTGCGGGTTCTGCTTGCGCTACTGGCGGCGTACGATATAGAAATTCAAGAGTAGAGAGGGGCATGGGTCCTGATTCTGAGGGTCAATCCAGTGAGAGCGCGCTAATGGATTAAATACATTTCCATCACCTACTAGAGTCGGGCGGAAGAGCGTAGCTTCCATACACCAACGCTGAGGCACCTGGTAGGTGGCTTGCCGTGAGTCTCGTCAAGCCCCCATGAGGGCGGAATTAACGTGGTAGGGTTTGGGCCATGAATTGTTGTTGTTGTTGGCTCCAGACCTGCGAATGCAATATAGTGCAGTGCAACATGAGGATATTTATGTTAGTGATTAAAGCTGCACTACTGATGCGTGTACACCGAGCAGTTGGAAGATCCACACACGAGATCGTCAACGCACTTGACGCACATGATCACGACCAACCCTAAACCCCTAAACCCTACCCATACAATAGCCTTTACTTAACCTGCCCGGCGCTGCCCCCCCGACGGCAAGGTGAGTGCGACAAGTTGGATGGTGGTGGGGAAGAATAAAGGGAGAAAAGGTACCCGAGCACAAGCGGTCAGATCTCGACATGGATCAGAGCGGAACAAAGTTTTAATGAACAAAGGGTATCAAGAGGCCAGAGTACGCCTGCTCGGATAGGCTGAGTTGTTCGGCGACTTGCCCAGAGGCACAGGGTCGATGAGGGAGCAAGGAGGGGCTGGCAGTGAGGGCTGGTACGCGCGGTGTGGGCGCGTCACCACCTATTGAGACGTGCTCGGATTCGAAAGCAGCCACCGGCCGTTTGCGTGCACCTCGTAAGCCTAACTGGAGGCCCGGAGAGGCGTACCTGCGCTATACCTTGAGGATCTCTGGAACGACCTTGGAATACTCGCACTCGCTCTATGGCCACGACTACCAGTCACCTTCCACTATGCCATTCCCTCCCTCCTGCAGTGGACCATTCCAATCCTTTCAATTTCATTCTGTGATTCTATATGCTAAATTTTCTGTCCAAACAATGGTCTAAAGTGATTTCACACTTCCCTCGCGCGATCGGCTTTGGCAACACGAGAAGCTCAGAAGCTCACACTCTGAATTGCTGTAAGAAATCGCTGCACATTCCTCCCATGTTGGGTGTGGGAGCAGCTGCTGAGGGGCGTTGCTCTTCCCAGCTGCAGGTTGTGCAAAAGCATTCGGCGCTTCTCCTTGGGCAGTGCCCCGAGGATGGCGAACCGCATTACATCACGCTCTCTGAGAAGCAATTGAAATTCTGCCCCCCGTTACACAGGCAGCCTGCC
>Ga0307513_10012930_pt1 | contig 10265 bp, 4 predicted proteins | sample 15_EM_MG_FD_202174 | JGI IMG/M metagenome (GOLD analysis project Ga0307513, IMG submission 202174) | Populus trichocarpa ectomycorrhiza microbial communities from riparian zone in the Pacific Northwest, United States - 15_EM | ecosystem: Host-associated > Plants > Roots > Unclassified | place...
CGACGGCGTCGAGGACGCGGTCGCGGCGAACTTCTTCCCCTACGTGTGGTTCGACAGCGGCGAGGACTGCACCGACCCGGCGGCCGAGGGCAACCCGGGCACGGCGGTCGCGCGCGTCCGGCCGCATCCCGCGGACGCGGCCAAGATCGCGATCACGTACGTGGTCCTGTACCGCAAGGACTGCGGCGACTGGTGGGGCGGCGGCCACAACGGCGACGTGGAGCCGTTCACCCTGACGCTGGCGCCCAACGACGCGTGTCAGTTCGGTTTCGGCGCGTTCTCGCTGAAGACGATCTCGCACGAGGGCACGGCGTTCGAGCACGTCGACCAGGTCATGCTCGGCAACGCGTGTGACTGGGGGAAGCTCGCGGGCGGATCGCCGCAGGTGGCGCGGGTGTACTCGGCGGAGAACAAGCACGGCAACTACGCGTCGACCGGGTCCTGTGAGGACGGTGCGCTCGGGAACGATCACTGTTCGGAGTCGTTCCTGCGCGACTTCAACGTCGTGAACGCCGGTGAGGACGCCGCGCGGCGGATCGACGAGCTCTCCGGCGTCCAGTTCCCGGGCGAGTACGCGTGGACCGACCAGGCATTCTCGGGCGGACTGGGCTCCGGCGGCGGCGACGCGGGGACACTGCGGAGCAAGTTCCTGAACGACGGTCTGCTCGCTTCCGCGTTCTGATCACGGCGTTTTGCGCGATCCTCTACACCGAGGCCGGTTTGTAGTATTCCGGCACCAGGTCGGAGTCGGAGGAGGCGCGACGCGTGGGCGTGGTCGTTGGAGTCGACGGCGCCGGACGGACCTTCCGCCTCCGGCGGCTCGCGGCCGAGTCCGGTACCCCGGTGTGGTGGGCGGCGGGGGATCTGGCGCCGGGCCTGGCAGAAGCGACGTCCGACGGCGCGCTCGTCGTGGTGGACGACGCGCACCGCCTCGACCCGGACGCGCTGGCCGCCTTGGCGTCGGCTGCCCGCTCCGGCGTGGCGATGCACATCTCCCGGCGGCCGACGATCGGCAGCCCCGAACTGGCGTCGCTGGACGAGGCGGTCGCCGGCGGTGGCGTCGAGGTCGTCGGGCCGATGAGCGTGGACGAGGTGGCGGTGCTGGTCGCGACGGTCACGGGCCGGACCGTCTCGCCCGAGACCGCGGCGGCGGTGCACGAGGCGGCGGCCGGGATGGCCGTGGTGGCGGCGGCACTGGCCGACGCGCTGGCCGCATCGCTGGGATCTCGCTCCGTTGGCGCTCTCGGTTCGGCTGGCCGGGTCGGTTCCGATGTCGCGGGTTCGGGTGTCGCCGGGTCGGCCGGTTCCGCCGGTTCCGTGGGTGCCGTCCGGGGTGGACAGTCGCGGCGGCCCGGCGGGGCTGCTTCCGGTGGCGTGGTCTCGCCGCGGGTGGCGGCCGTGCTCGAGGAGCCGGCGCCGGCGCTGGTGGCACGGGTGCAGCGGCGGTTCGCGGTGCTGGCGCCGGAGGTCTCCGCCGTGGCGCGGGTGCTCGCCCTGCGCCTCGAGTTCGATGACGACGTGCTGGCCGGCGCGGCCGACACCTCGCCCGGCGCGCTGCCGGCGGCCCTGCGGACCCTGCGCGACGAGGGCCTGCTCGTGCCCGGCGAGGAGCGGATGATCCCGGCGGTGGCGCTGGCGGTGTTCGGCGAGCTGTCCGCGGCCGAGCGCCGCCGGCTCCACGATGCCGTCGGGCGGGCCCTCGTCGCGGCGGGGGCGGACCCGGTGGTGGCCGCGACGCAGCTGCGGGCCGCGCGCGTGCGCACCCCTGCGGTGGCCGCCATCTACGCGCGTGCGGGCGAGGCCACTCGCTTCACTGACCCGGCCGCCGCCCTCGCCTGGTTCGACGACGCCGACGACGCGGGCGCCGACCCGGCCGACACCGCCGCTGGCCGCGCGGAGGCGGGTGCGCTGCTGGGCCTGCCGGTGGACGTCGACCCGCAGGCCACCGACCCCCGGCTGGCTCGCCTCGCCGGGGCGGCCGCCGCGCAGGACGGCCGAACCGAGCGGGCGGCCGACACGCTGCTGGCCGCGGACCCGGCCCTCGCGGTCCCGGTGCTCGTCGGCGTCGGCCGGCTCGACGAGGCACGGATCGCCGCGAAGGGCGACCGGCTGGGGGAGGCCGCGCTCGCCGCCGCCGAAGATCCGGACGCCGCCGTGCCCTTGCTCATCGAGGCGGCCGAGGTCGCCGAGCGCGCCACCCCGAGCGCCGTCCTGCCGGACACCCCGCACGCCTTGGGCGCGATAGTCGCCGTCGCCGCCGGTGACCTCGCCGCCGCCGAGCACCTCCTCGAACGGGCCGCGATGGGCGGGTTGGCTACGGGATCGGTCGGTGCGGGATCATCCGCAACCGGATCGTCCATTAGTGGATCGTCTACTACCGGATCATCTGCAACGGGACTATCCGCAACAGGATCGGTTCCGAGCGGATCGGTCGCAAGCAGATCGTCTACAACGGGACGATCTGCAACGGGATCGGTTTCCAGCGGATCGGTTTCCGGTGGATCAGCTCCGGGCGGATCGGCGGCGAGTGGGCTGGGCGCAGGCGAGTGGGCTGCCGGGGGATCGTCTGCCGCGGGATCGTCCACCGGGGGATCATCTCGGACCGGATCGTCTGGGACGGGATCGTCTTCTGGCGGATCGTCTGCAAGCGGATCGTCTGCTACGGGACTATCTGCGACCGGATCATCTTCCAGTGGATCGTCTTCGAGTGGATCGGGCGCTGGTGGATCGTCTGTTACGGGACGATCTGTTGCGGGATCGTCTGCTGCGGGATCGTCTGCTGCGGGATTGGTTGCTTCGGGATGGTCTGGTTCCGGATCAGTGGGAGCGCGCGGCGGGGTGGTGGGCGGGTTCGGGGGGCCGGCGGCGGCGGTGCGACACCGGCTGCTGCTGGCCTGGGCGCGGATGCGGGCCGGCAGGTTCGACGCTGCCCTGGTGGAGCTGGCCCGGCCCGAGACCGATCTGCCCGGGCGGGAACGTCTCCTGCGCGCCGCCATCGCCGCCGGGATCGCTCGGCGGCGGGGTGACATCGCGGGCCTGCGCGCCGTCTGGGGCGGGGTCGAACCCGTCCTCGCCCGGCGGGTGGTCGACCTCTGGCAGCTGGAGGCCGCCGAGGAGCTCCTCGTCGCGGCGGCTCGGCTTCAGCAGCTGCGTCGGGTGGAGCCCGTCCTCGCCCTCCTCGAGCGCACCGTCGACGGGCTCGGGCGCCCACCGGCCTGGGCGGCGGCCCTCGGCTGGCTCCGCGTCCAGGTGGCCGTGGCGGCCGCCGATCCCGCGGAGGCCCGGCAGCAGGCCGAGCGCATCCCAACCGGTGCCGGACCCCGCGGCGAGGCCCAGCGCGTCGCCGCCGCGGTGTGGGCCGACCTCCTCGCCGGCACGGCGGTACCGCCGGACACGGTCCTCGCCGTGACGGATGGGCTCGCCGCCGTCCAGCTCCCGTGGGAGGCGTCCCGGCTCGCGGGCCAGGCCGCCATCCACACCACCGACCCGGTCGTCGCCCGCCGCCTGCTCGAGCGGGCCCGCGAACTGTCCGAACCGGACACAACGGCCGCCGAGCAGCCCGCCGCCAAGGTCGGCCGGGCCGGCAGCCTCTCCGAGCGCGAGCTCGCCGTGGCCAAGCTGGTCCTCGCCGGCAGCACCCACCGCGAGATCGGCGCGCAGCTCTACATCGCGCCCAAGACCGTCGAGCACCACGTCGCCCGCATCCGCTCGAAGCTCGGCGCCGGCTCCCGCGCGGAGCTGCTCGCGGTCCTCCGGGAGATCGTTTCTGACCCTGGGTGACCGGCCGAGCGCCTGGTGCTCCGTTCGGTCTCAGTGCAGGCACTTTGGCGGATTTTATGTGTCCGGACCGACACGTCCGAGGGCTAGCCTCCGATCTATCCCCTAGCGGCCCCCCTGCGTCATGGGGGTCTCCCCGATGCCCGGGCGTGGCCTCCCCCCGCAATCTGGTCACGCCCGACACAAGCCCGGGCCGCAGCCCGATCGAGGAGGAACAATGCCCATCAATGTCACCGAGCTGCTGCAGGAGTTCATCCGCAACCTGCTCACCGACCGCAACTTCGCGGTGCAGTACGCCGGAGACTCCCGCGGCATGCTCGCCGCACAAGGCGTGACGGACCATGATCTGTCCGCAGTGGACATGGAGTCCGTGGTCCAGGCGGCGTGCGCGGACCCGTCGGTTTCGCAGGACGCGAGATCCGCGGTGCAGGGCGGCTACAGCGGTGGCGGCGGCCCCTCGAGCCATGGCGGTGGCGGTATCGACTCGGTCGTACAGCACCTCAACTACGTCACGTACCAGACGTACGAAGGTGACGACTACATCACGAACCTCATCGACAACAGCGTCGACAACAGCGTGGACATCACCGGCAACGTGTTCGGCGACGTGAACGTGAACAACGCTTCTGGCGACGGCAGCCAGATCATCGACGGCGACAACCTCGGTCAGGCCAACACCGGCGACGGCGCGATCCAGGCCGAAGGCGATGTCACGGGTGCCAACACGGGCGTCAACACCGGCGTGATCTCCGGCGGCGACGCCAAGGGCAACGTCGTGGGCGACGACAACCAGACCGCCCAGGTCGAGGGCAGCGCCGACGGCACCGTGTTCAACTTCGGCGACGGCGACGTGTCCAACACCTCGAACAACACCCTCGAGGACGGCTCGGCCATCGCCACCGGCGGCGGCGACGCCACCACCGTCGAGGACAACGACACCACCGACAGTCACGACACCGTGGTCGCCATCCAGGACAACGACACCACGGTCGTCGAGGACAACGACATCAACATCAACGAGGACAACGACATCGCGGTCATCGAGGACAACGACACGGCCGTGAGCGGCGACGACACCGTCGCCGCGCAGTAGGGGAATCCGGAAGCGGGCAGGGCCGGGCCATGGGCGCGTGCCCGGTGGACACGGGATCCGCCGGGCACACACCAGGCCAGGACCGCCCGCTGACGCACGTTCGGACCCTTTCACCGTCTACACAGGAGTGATCATGACCAAGCAGGCCACCGCCCCGGCGGCCGGACCCGCGGCTCGCGCGTCCGACGTCGTGGACCTCGGTCTGAAGGCCTGCGAGGCGTTCGACCGGCCCGATCTCGCCGACCGGCTGGCCGCGGCCAAGCGCCGCCTCGCCGACCCGGTGATCAACGTGGTCATCGCCGGCGAGTTCAAGCAGGGCAAGAGCTCGCTGGTCAACGCTCTGGTCGGCGCGCCGGTCTGCCCGGTGGACGACGACGCCGCCACCGCGATCCCGACCTTCGTGCGCCACGGCGAGACGGCGGGCGCCGAGCTGATGTGGGAGGGCGAGGACGCGCCCCGCGAGGCCATCGACCTGAACGACCTGCGCAGCTACGTCGTCGAGGGCGCCGGCAACGGCGACGCGGCCCGGGTGACCGGCGTCGAGATCCGCCTCCCGCGCACGATCCTCGCCTCCGGCCTCGTGCTCGTCGACACCCCCGGCATCGGCGGCCTCGGCTCCGCGCACTCCGCCGCGAGCCTCGCCGCGATCTCCGTCGCCGACGCGGTCGTGTTCGTCACGAGCGCCGCGCAGGAGCTGACCCGCAGCGAGATGGAGTTCCTGCGCCGCGCCCGGTCGATGTGCGCGACCGTCGCGTGCGTGCTCACCAAGACCGACTTCTACCCGGCGTGGCGGCGCATCCGCGACCTCGACGCCGGCCACCTCGCCACCGCCGGGATCGACATCCCGATCGTCACGGTCTCGTCAACGCTGCGGGCGCGCGCGGTCAAGAACGGCGACACCGACCTCAACACCGAGTCCGGCTTCCCCGACCTCATCAAGATCGTCCGCGAGCAGGTCGGCGGGTCCGCCGAGAAGCGGCTGGCCGCCGAGGCCGCCGCCGAGCTCGTGGCGCTGTGCGACCACCTCGAGACCTCGTTCTCCGCAGAGCGCGCGGCGCTCGCCGACCCGGTGGCCGCCCAGCGCGTGGTCGACGAGCTGACCGAGGTCAAGGCGCACGTGGAGTCGCTGAAGACCGCGGCGGCCAAGTGGAACCAGACGCTCAACGACGGGATCGGCGACCTCAGCTCCGACATCGACTTCGACCTGCGCTCGCGGATTCGCGAGGTCACCAAGGAGGCCGACGCGGCCATCGAGGCCGGCGACCCGGCCGAGACGTGGGCCGAGATCGGCCCGTGGCTGCAGTCGCGGACCGCGGCGGAGCTGCTCACGAACTACGAGTACCTGCGCGAGCGCGCCACCGAGCTGAGCGAGCGGGTCGGCGAGCACTTCCGCGAGGCCTCCGGCGGCCTGTACCGCCAGTTCGACGTGCACGACCCGACGCCGCTCGCCGATGTCGGCGAGCTCGGCGCGGACCTGGACCTGAAGAAGATGCGCGCGGTCAAACAGGGTCTCGTCGCGCTCAAGGCCGCCTACGGCGGCGCGATGATGTTCACGGTCATCGGCAGCATGGTCGGGGTCATGCTCGGCCCGATCGGCATCGGCATCGGGCTCGTGCTCGGTCACCGCGGGCTGCGCGAGGAGAAGAAGCGCCAGATCCAGAAACGGCGCACCGAAGCCAGGAACGAGATGCGCAAGTACTGCGACAAGATCACGTTCGTCGCGGCCAAGGACTCCAAGGACACGCTGCGCCGGGTCCAGCGCGAGCTGCGCGACCACTACACGACGCTCGCCGAGGAGCTCGCCAAGTCCAACGCCAGGGCGCTCACCGCGGCCACCGAGGCGGCGAAGAAGACCCAGGCGGAACGGGAGAAGCGGCTCAAGGACGTCGAGGCCGAGATCGCCCGGATCGGCCAGCTGCGCGGGCTCGCCGAAGAGGTGGCCCGGTGAACGGGGCGGCGCCGCGACGCGGCCTCACGGATCGCACCCGCGCGGTGCTCGCCAGGGCGTGCGACATCTACCGCGGCACGCCGTACTCGAACCGGCTGGCCGCGGTCACCGCGCGGCTCGACCAGCCGCTGCGGGTGGCGGTCGCCGGGCGGGTCAAGGCCGGCAAGTCCACGCTGCTCAACGCGCTCGTCGGGGAGCGGCTCGCGCCGACCGACGCGGGCGAGTGCACCCGGATCGTCACCTGGTACCAGGACGGCCACACCTACCAGGTGCAGGCCAACCTCGACGGCCAGCCGCCGCGCCAGCTGCGCTTCAACCGGGACCACGGGCAGCTCGACATCGACCTCGGCGGGCTCGCCGCCGACGACATTTCCGACCTCGTCGTGACCTGGCCCGCGCAGACCCTGCGCGCGGTGACGCTCGTGGACACGCCGGGCATCGGCTCGCTGACCGAGTCCGCGTCGCGGCGCACGTGGGATCTGCTGGTGCCCGACGAGGAGGAGACGCCGGCCGACGCGGTCCTCTACCTGATGCGTCACATGCACGCGGGTGACGCCGAGTTCCTGCGGGCGTTCCACGACGCGGAGGTGTCGCGGCCCAGCCCGGTCAACGCGATCGGCGTGCTGTCGCGCGCGGACGAGATCGCGGTGGGGCGGCTGGACGCCATGGCCTCGGCGCGGCGCGTGGCGTCCCGGCTCGGCGCGGACCCGAACGTGCGGCGGCTCGTGCAGTCGGTGATCCCCGTGGCGGGACTGCTGGCCGAGACCGCGGTGACGCTCACCGAGGACGAGGTCGGGCAGCTGCGTCTGGTCGCGGACCTGGAGGTGCGCGACGCCGAGGAGCTGCTGCTCTCGACCGACCGGTTCGTCTCGAGCCGCCCGGAGCTCGGCCTCACCGAGCTCGACCGGACCGCGCTGCTCGAGCGGTTCGGGCTGTTCGGCGTGCGGCTGGCGAGCACGATGCTGCGCCGCAAGGCCGCGGCCACCGCGACCGATCTCGCCCGCGAACTTGCCGAGCGCAGTGGCCTTCTCGACCTCCAGGAACTGTTGTCCTCCTTGTTCTTCGAGCGACGCGACGTGCTCAAGTGCCGCTCGGCACTGTTCGCGGTGGCCGAGGTCGTGCGGGCGTTGTCGCTGCCGGGCTCGGACGCGCTGGCCGCGGAGGTCGAGTCGGTCATCGCGTCGGCGCACCCGTTCAACGAGCTGCGGGTGCTGTCGGGGCTGCGCTCGGGCTGGGTGTCCGGCAAGGAGGACATCGTCGCCGAGCTCGAGCGCGTGATCGGCGGTGCGGGCGGCGCGACCCACCAGCGGCTGCGCCTGCCCGCCGACGCGCCCGCTCCGGAGCTGACCGCCGCGGCGACCGACGCGCTGACCCGCTGGCAGCGCCGCGCGGAGAACCCTCTCACCAACTACGAGCTGGCGGTCGCCGCCCGGGTGGCCGTCCGCTCGTGCGAAGGCATGTTGGCAGACCTGTCCCATCACTGATCTCTCATCGGAGTTTCGTCATGTACGCACTCGGCATCGACCTCGGCACCACGTATACCGCGGCCGCGGTATGGCGTGATGGTCGCGCGCAGATCGTGTCGCTGGGCGGCCGCGGCGCCGCGATCCCCTCGGTCGTGCTGCTGCGCGAAGACGAGACGTTCCTGACCGGCGAGGCCGCGAACCGGCGCGGGCTGACCGAGCCGAACCGCGTGGCGCGCGAGTTCAAGCGCCGCCTCGGCGACACGACGCCGATCCTGATCGGCGGGACACCGCACTCGGCCGAGTCGCTGATGTCCCAGCTGCTGCGTGCCGTGGTGTCCGAAGTGGTCACCCGGGAGGGCGCGGCACCGGCGTCGGTGTGCGTGTCGCACCCGGCGAACTGGGGCCAGTACAAGATCGACCTGCTGCGCCAGGCGGTGCGGATGGCGGACCTGCCGTCGGTGACGTACGTGTCCGAGCCCGAGGCGGCGGCGGTGAACTACGCGCAGGAGCAGCGGCTCGGCGTGGGTGCGGTCGTCGCGGTGTACGACCTGGGCGGCGGGACCTTCGACGCGGCCGTGCTTCGCCGCAACGCCAACGGGTTCGCGATCCTCGGCGAGCCGGAGGGCATCGAGCGGCTCGGGGGCATCGACTTCGACGCGGCGGTGTACAACCATGTGCGGACCTCGCTCGGGTCCAAATTAGACGATTTGGACGAGGACGACCCGGCCGCGATCGCGGCGGTGGCGCGGCTGCGCGAGGAGTGCGTGGCGGCGAAGGAGGCGCTGTCGGCCGACACGGACACGGCGATCCCCGTGCTGCTGCCGTCGGTGACCACGGAGGTGCGGCTGACGCGCGGCGAGCTGGAGTCGATGGTCCGCCCGGCGCTGCACGGTTCGATCGAGGCGCTGCAGCGGGCGGTGCGGTCGGCGGGGCTGGCCGCGTCGGAGCTGCACTCGGTGTTGCTGGTTGGCGGATCGTCGCGGATGCCGATCGTGGGGCAGCTGGTGTCGGCGGAGCTGGGCCGGCCGGTGGCGGTCGACACGCATCCGAAGCACGCGGTCGCGCTGGGGGCGGCGTGGCTCGCGGGCGGGGCGATCGGTGGGCTCGGTGGCGGGCTGGCGCCTGGTGTCGGGGCTGCCGGCGGGCAGGGTTCTGGTGGGCAGGGACGTCCGGGCGGGGGAGCCGCGGGTGCGGCGGCGGGCATGGGAGCCGCCGCCGGGCTCGGGGCCGGGTTGGCGGCCGGCGCGGGGCAGGGGACCGCGCCGCCCGGCCGGTCGACCGGGCTGGGTGGTCCCGGGGGTGCGGCCGGTCGCGGTGGCGCGCCGGGTGGTCCTGGGCAAGGGAGTGCTGGGCAAGGCAGTCCGGGGCAGAGCGGTCCGGGGCAGAGCGGTGTTGGGCAAGGCGGTGCTGCGGCCGGGCCGGGCAGGCCGGTTGGGCAGGGCAGCGGTCCGCGTCCGGGGCTCGGTCAGGGACCGGCCGGTCAGGGACCGGCCGGACAGGGACCGGCCGGACAGGGATCCGCCGGGCAGGGGCAGACCGCGCCCGACGGTGGGCTGGCCCGTGGCGAGGCGGCGGCCCGGCGAGCCGAAACGCCCACCACCATGGGGCCGGCAGCGGCCGCACGCAATGCCGGGCTGGGCGGGGGAGCCGGGCCCGGGACGCCGCCCGGCGGCATTGCCGGGCCGGGTACGCCGCCGGGCGGGTTCGCGGGGCCGGGTACGCCGCCGGGCGGGTTCGCCGCCGGGCGGGGCGGGCCGGGGACCGAGGCCGGTGGGCGTGGTTCCGGGGCCGGGCCGGGCGGTGCCCGTGGGCGCGGTGCCGGACCAGGCAACGGGCCCGGCGGTACCGGACCAGGTGGTGGGCGTGGCGCTGGGCCGGGGACCGAGGCCGGATTCGGCGCGGTGCCGGGCTCCCGGGGTGGCGGCCGCGCGGGCGGGCCGCCCTCGCGGGTGACGTCTCCGCTCGGCGCCGAGCGGGAGTC
>Ga0307513_10012931_pt1 | contig 10263 bp, 9 predicted proteins | sample 15_EM_MG_FD_202174 | JGI IMG/M metagenome (GOLD analysis project Ga0307513, IMG submission 202174) | Populus trichocarpa ectomycorrhiza microbial communities from riparian zone in the Pacific Northwest, United States - 15_EM | ecosystem: Host-associated > Plants > Roots > Unclassified | place...
GAGTCTAGTCCATATAAGCTGCTTTATTTGTTTCGAATCGCGTATATATTCGTAGAGCTCAGCTGGACAAGCAAAGTCGATGGCCAACCGTTGAAAATGAACCATTTTGAGCAGCGCGAGGATGATAACCTGAATCGATGACCCTGTTTTCATAGCGTCCAGCTTCGTCGTTCTGGCGGTGAGATTCATACTTTCCACATATGGGTGGATATGAGTTGAATGGAGCAGGCGGAAGGCCCGCCGCAGGTTGGAAGGGAATGGAAAAATCAATGATCGGAAGAGATGAGGAATCGACATATCTCGGAAGAATAGGCAGATACGCGAGAGGTTCCTGAGAGTAGGGATATCATCGCGGAGGTATGGGAAGACTTCAAGCCATAAGTCAAGTGGCAGTTGTGAGGTATTTAGAGCAGAGGGCTAACGAAATGAATATCGAAGCAATTTGCGATTCTATGCAGGACCTACCAGCCGCTGCGCAAGGCCTTGACATTGTGTTCGCACTTGGTGCCTGGAGGCGAGTCTATTAAGAATGGAGTGGAGTAGACCATGAGCTGTACCTACTCGTGGAGCTTTGACGCAATCCCGAGCAATATAGACGGCATCCCTGTGGGTTGGGGGACTAAGATGTGGACATGTTTTGGGGGCGCCTACTTAGCGCCATTCTGCATATCAAGACACACCGTTTGCGACTGCTGTAAGGACGGTATATTGGATTTATCCGTCAGGACACCGATATCACTAAGCGAGATACCCGCAAAGGTTAAAATTAGGTGGCCCAAAGATGACTGTTACCAAGAAATCCGAGGCGGATCATGTATATTATGGAAATTTACAATGACATAGGGACAGTAGACGATATGGTATTATTTATTCAATTCGACGGCTCGCTTCTGCAGTTCTTCATGCAACTAGGCGAATCATTAGTTTTGGATGGGTCAAAGTAAGCAAACATGTCTCACCAGGGGTTGCTCCAGGCTATTGGTCATCTGTTCATCTGGGATGAATTGGCCAGGAACTTGGTGAGCCTGTCACTCTGCGTTGGTGTTCAGGCCCCCTCCCAACTGAGGAGGTCTGTTGGTTTTCTACAATACATGAGTAATTCTCTTACTTCTTGAAATACGATAGAGTGACTTACAGCGGGACGAGGTTGTATATGGAACATTGGTTTATCGTTCCCTTGCGCATCAGCACTGGGCTGGTGCGGTGTGGACGACTTGCGAATATGCGACACCTTCGCGGTGAGCTTGGCGTTGATTTTGTTGATGGCAGGCATTGGGGAGTGTGTTGCCCAAGGGCACGGACATTGAAACGATTAATTCCTCCGGTCGTGTCAATCGATTACGTCGTGTTGCCACAGACACAAGCGGATTGGTGTTCAAGGTATCCCTAAAGATGGAAAATACAAAAGCACTGGAGTGGAGAATCATCGACAGGCGGTACTAAGCCGTGGGTGCGCGGAATTTTCAATCGTTTGCTCTTGTAATTCACAAGCAGTCTCACCAGAATCCATGGCGCCGGTTTCTATTGCTTCCTTGAGAATGGTAGGTCTCACACGGTGAATCTACACCTTCGGGTTTCAACTGTTCTGGATGGAGAAAGTAGATCTCGATGACCTCAATTAGATAAACGCGAGTATTCCGCTAATGAAAGTATGCATTCGGCAACGGTGGTCTCCTCAATTGGTACAATGCAATGAAGGTTAGAGCCGCGAGAGGGTATAGGCGAGTAGTAACCTGGATGGCATCATTATTGACACCTGATACTGCGCATCCAGAGTCAAGGTTTTTTTTGCTTTGCCCCGTGCACAAGTTTGAGTTGGAGAAGTACGTCTGGGAAGATTCTGCGAGACTGACTGTGTCGAGGTGAGGAGGAAGAACTGCGTGGAATGGTACTCTGAATGAACGTGAATGTAATCGATTGGCTTCGAGGTCCAGAGCCTCTTTGTTAGGGACCGCCATGCACGAGTCGCTGGAAGTCGCCACGAACCATCGGAGGGTATTAGGGATCGCTACGAGCAATTGGGGACATCCAGCGAGTGATCGAGGATTGATGGAAGGAGGTGCAATCTGTGAAGCGATTGGAGGGCGGTCAACGCCTTGTTGGGATTTCCCGCATAGCCGATAATACGACAGAATAATCGTGTTTGTTGGGGCCCGCTAACAAACACGTAAGGATACAATAACGAGAATGCGAGCTCTTATTGTGAGATACGGTTTCCCAAACAATCACCGTCCTTAACTGAGCACTCGCATGTGAAATCCCAAGTTCCAACACGCCTGGCCCAGAGGGAACGCAAAATGGTAACCCATCCCCGCGAGATGACGGGGGTTGTAGCTTAAAATGTACTTGGGTAAGAATTTCATCTCGCTTGCTCAATGTCTCAGAATCTCGACGTAGCAATTGTCCCCATCAAAAGGGGAGCTTATCGGACAAGTAGCTGTCTCCCAAAAACATATCTCTTAACCTAATCCCCTCGCCGCTCATAACTGTAACAAAGAGAATTTGGCTACCACCCGTCGGGAAGACCACATCACGGCAAAGTTATCAAATACGCATTAGCGCGTTGCTAGCGTAAGGTCCTGTTGCTGCCTTCCCTCAGGCTACCCCTCTGCGATCTGTAGCAACACCACAAATGGACCCCTGCCAATAGGTGATTACCCTCCGTCTCAGCCAGCTCCGTCGCAGCATGGTACCACGACGTTACATACTTCCTTCCAAACGAACTGTGTACCACCCACTCGCCATCACTCAACCTCTTCGCATGAAAGCAGTGTTCGGGACTATATTCGACTTTCAGTTGCTGCAAATTCGGCGAGCCTCCACACGAATCGTGCAACCAGTCACGCTCCAACTCATCTGTGGAGAGCACGTCCCACTGGCCTGTCGCTTGGATCGTTAGTGAAAGGTTCACCAGACTCGGTGCAGTGAGCCACGTGATCAGCGTTGTCACTGCTACATCACTAGGCTGAATTTAATGTCAGATGAGATATCGAGATGGTTAAAGTCCGAAAATGACGTACGGTCTGCCCGCTTATCCACACATGGAGGGCTAAGTCCTCGCAGTATATCAGCGTTCTATTCACATCGCTGAAGAATTGTTTAGCACAAGAGTGCTCGATCATCACGTGCAGGAGGGAGAACAAGCAATTCTGCAGGCGCTGTCGCTCGCCGGGGAAGCAGAAAACGGTCCTGTGGTTGGCGAACAAACGTCGAACAGGACGCCCTTCCACAAATCTGAGTACAAACCTATTCGGGCCGGCATCGAGAGTGTTCAGCTTTGGAATTGCGTCAGGCGAAAGTAAGAAGTCGTATTGAAGAGGAGTGGGGAGATGGAGTGCGGTGATAGATGGAGACAATTCGAGGATGTCTCGTAAAATGCGTGGTCCGATGGTGTCGTGCATGCTGGAGAATGTGAAGGAGGTGAGATTGGGGAATGTCCACACCTGAGTGTGTGCGCAGAAGATGCAGAGGCACGCTCGTGAATGAATGGATAGTGACTTCAGAGTCGATGCCGACTTCACTATGAGGGCCGCTGGTATATAGCTTTTCCTCCTCACGGCGGAGAACTCGATAGCCTCCAATTGGCACTGTGCTTGCCCCAAGTTGTTTACCTTCGAGGAGAGTGTAGTCCATATAAGCTGCTTTATTTGTTTCGAATCGCGTATGTATTCGTAGAGCTCAGCTGGACAAGCAAAGTCGATGGCCAGCCGTTGAAGATGAACCATTTTGAGCAGCGCGAGGATGATAACCCGAATCGATGACCCTGTTTTCATAGCGTCCAGTTTCGTCGCGCTGGCGGTGAGATTCATACTTTCCACATGTGGGTGGATATAACTTGAATGGAGCAGGCGGAAGGCGCGCCGCAGGTTGGAAGGGAATGGAAAAACCAATGATCGGAAGAGATGAGGAATCGACACATCTCGGAAGAATAGGCAGATAAGCGAAAGGGTCCTGAGAGTAGGGAAATCGTCGCGGAAGTATGAGAAGACTTCAAGCCATAAGTCAAGTGGCAGTCGTGAGGTATTTAGAGCAGAGGGCTAACGAAATGAATATGGAAGCAATTTTCGATTCTATGCAGGACCTACCAGCCGCTGCGCAAGGCCTTGACATTGTGCTTGCACTTGTTGCCTGGAGGTGAGTCTGTTAAGAATAGAGTGGAGTAGACCATGAGTAGTACCTACTCGTGGAGCTTTGACGCAATCCCGAGCAATATAGACTGCATTCCTGTGGGTTGGGGGACTAAGGCGTGAACATGTTTTATGGCGCCTACTCAGCACCATTCTGCACGTGTGTATCAAGACACACCGCTTGCTGCTGTTGTAAGGATGGTATACGGGACTTATTCGTCAGTACACCGATATGACTAAGCGAGATACTCGCGAAGGTTAAAATTAGGTGGCCCAAGAGATGACCGCTACTAAGAAATCCGAGGCGTATTATGTATATTATAGAAGTTTACAACGACATAGGAATAGTAGACTATATGGTATCTATTTATTCAATTTGGCGGCTCACTTTTGCAGTTCTTCGTGCGACTGTTAGGCGAATCATTCTGGATGGGTCAAAGTAAGCAAGCGTGTCTCACCAGGGGTTGCTCCAGGCTATTAGTCATCTGTTGATCTGGGATGAATGGGCCTGGAATTTGGTGGGCCTTCCACTCTGCGTTGGCGGTCAGGCCTCCTCCCAACTGGGGAGGTTCGTTGGTTTTCTACAATACATAAATAATCCTCTTACTCCTTGAAATAAGGTAGAGTAACCTACAGCGGGATGAGGTTGTGTATGGAACGCTGGTTCATGCGATGATTATCGCCCCTTTTCCTCGCCGGCTCCTCACACCATCACCACCCGAACGCCACCGGACCCACCACCATATCCCGTCACCCACGTAGTATAGCCATTCCACTCACAGCCTGTGCGGTCCGGTGGCCTCATGTATAGTATAGTCGATCGTGTATTTAATCCTCGAGTTACGGAACATTGTTCCGCACTCGATGTCTCGTAAATAGACGTTTTCATTTCGTGCGCCTCGCCTTGATTGCCAGCCTCACTCCTGGACCCGCCCGCCACCTCGACTTCCGCGCAGGCCCTCCAAGACCTCGGATCCCCTTCCCTGCCCTCGTTCGCTAACCTCCCACCACTAGCACCGCCGGTCTAGCCAGCCGGAGCCCGGCCTGCGTGCGCAGTCAGTTCCCGGACTTCGTACCTAGTCAGAGCGCACCGTCGGCGAGACAGATTGGGCACGCGGTGGGACAGCGACACTGGTAGTAGCTCCGACAAGACCATAAGTCGTTCGTCACCCCATTTCCTCTAGGAGAACCCGATTCCGTCGGCGAACGGATGAGCCCCTCGGAGTAGTAGGATCTGCAAGCCTACTCATATTCACATGTTACGTCGCTAGGTTCTTATGTACGGGACGAGAGGTAGGAAGAGCTTCACGGTTCTTCCTCCCCCTGACCCGCACTATGTCGAACAAAATTTGGCAAAAGAACATAGAAGGGTGACCCATCCCCGCGAGATGACGGGGGTTGTAGCTTACAATATGCTTGGGTAAAAATTTCATCTCGCTTGCTCAATGTCTCAGAATCTCGACTTAGCAATTGTCCCCATCCAAATGTATATAACCCCATCCAAAGGGGAGCTCATTGGACAAATAGCTGCCTCCCAAAAACGTATCTCTTAACCTATCCCCTCGCCATTCACAACTGTAACAGGAACATGTGCTCTTTAAATTCTTTTGAGAACATGAATTCGACCGATTGCACCACAGAGGGCCACCTGGTATGCACTTTATTACTCCTCAAACGTGAGGCATCTCACCTCTATTCCACAACCGGCAGCATTTGAGTTTTTATCAGGACTACTCTTGTAAATGGTGGTTGAAATTCGTGCGACTAGTTTCCCTAGTACGAGCAAAGTTAGTGCTTGTTGGGATTCGCTGCAAACACTTGGAGTACATAATGAGCGAGGCGTGTCCTTATGCACCTAAATCCTTGCTTATATTCATAGCCTTACGCAGCACTCCTAGCCTTGTTGCAGCCACAGGAAACCGCTGAGAGCTCATGCTCCATTCCCAGGCACCGTGTCTTGCACACGGGATGGTCTAGATGGAGGAGCAATGTGGATTCCTAATGTGCGTTTAGTGGCCGCCTCAGCTTTTGAAAAGCACCTGTTCCTTACCACTCTGCACCGTGTCGAAAAGGGTGGCATGAGCATTGCACCCCAGGACAGGAATAGTCTCTACATATCTGAGAACAGCCCTCAAGAGGGTAGTACCGGCTGAGGTTATTGTGGGTGAAGGCTCCCCCTGAAAGACCGCAGAGAATGACACTTATGGAAATAAATAAATCGGGTCAACATACAGGACGATAGAACCCTAGAATAGTCAGAACTGAGCCAGAATTCTACTTGGTTCACGCATGGTCTTGATACTAGCGGTATCATATTGGTCATGAGAAGACGTTCGCATAAGCCGAAGAATTCCCTCCACGATGCGAATGGGCAATTTGGCTGTTTGGTTCCGCGCGTCGCTGGGACCACCTGTCGGCACCGCATAGGCGATTACCCTTCCTCCGTCTCAGTCATCCCTCGCAACATGACACCACACAGTTTCCTGTGCAAACCCAAGCGACCAGTGTACCACCCACTCGCCGTCACTCAACTTCTTCGCATGAAAGGAGTGTTTGGGCCAACATTCGACTTTCAATTGTTGCAAATTCGGCGAGCGTCTACACGCATCACGCAAACGACGCTGCGAATGGCTTACGGAGTCCCCTATGCGTATGTCCTGGATCGTCACTGAAAGGTTCACCAGACTCGGTGCGGTGAGCAACGTGTTCAGCGTTGTCACTACCATAAAACCAGGCTGAATTTGGTGTCAGGTGAGATATCGAGATGGTCAAAGTCAGAAAATGACGTACCGCCAGTATGTCTATCGACACACGGAGGGCTAAGTCCTCGCAATATATCAGCGTTCCATTCACATCGCTGAAGAATTCTGTAGCATGAGAGAACGCGATCCTCACGTGCAGGAGGGAGAACGAGCAATTCCGGAGGGGCCGTCGCTCGCTGGGGTCTGAGAAACTGGCCGGGGGGTGGGCGAACAAACGTCGAACACGACGCCCTTCTAGAAATCGGAGAGCGAACGCATTCGGACCGGCATCGAGAGTGTACAGCTTGGGAAGTGCGACAGGCGATAGTAAGAAGGCGTATTCAAGAGGTGTGGGGAGATGGAGTGCGATAATAGATGGACAGAATTCGAGGATGTCTCGTAAGGTGCGTGGTCCGATGTTTTCCTCCGTGCCGGAGAATGTGAATGAGGTGAGATTGGTGAATAGACGCGCTTGAGTGAATCCCCAGAGGATGTGGAGGTACTCTCCTGAATGAACGGATAGCGACTTCAGAGTTGATGCCGACTTCACTATGAGGGCCGCTGGTATATAGCTATTTTTCACGGTGGAGAACTCGATAGCCTCCAATTGGCACTGTGCTTGCCCCAAGCTGTTTACCTTCGAGGAGGTTGTAGTCCATATAAGCTGCTTTATTTGTTTCGAATTGCGTATATATTCGTAGAGCCCAGCTGGACAAGCAAAGTCGATGGCCAGCCGTTGAAGATGAACCATCTTGAGCAGCGCGAGGATGATAACCCGAATCGATGACCCCGTTTCCATAGCGTCCGGTTTCGTCGTTCTGGCGGTGAGATTCATACTTTCCACATATGGGTGGATATGAGTTGAATGGAGGAGGTGGAAAGCCCGCCGCAGGTTGGAAGGGAATGGAAAAATCAATGATCGGAAGAGATGACGGATCGACATATCTCGGAAGAATAGGCAGATAAGCGAAAGGTTCCTGAGAATAGGGATATCGTCGCGGAAGTATGAGAAGACTTCAAGCCATAGGTCAAGTGGCAGTCGTGAGGTATTTAGAGCAGAGGGCTAATGAAATGAATATGGAAGCAATTTGCGATACTATGCAGAACCTACCAGCCGCTGCGCAAGGCCTTGACATTGTGCTCGTACTTGTTGCCTGGAGCGAGTCTATTAAGAATGGAGTGGAGTAGACCATGAGCAGTACCTACTCGTGGAGCTTTGACGCAATCCCGAGCAATATAGACTGCATTCCTGTGGGCTGGGCGACTAAGGCGTGAACATGTTTTAGGGCGCCTACTCAACGCCATTCTGCACGTGTGTATCAAGACACACCGCTTGCGGCTGTTGTAAGAACGGTATACTGGACTTATTCGTCAGGACACCGATTTGACTAAGCGAGATACTCGCGAAGGTTAATATGAGGTGGCCCAAGAGATGACCGCTACCAAGAAATCCGAGGCGTATTACGTATATTATGGAAATTTACAACGACATGGGAACAGTAGACCATATCGTATTTATTTATTCAATTCGGCGGCTCGCTTCTGCAGTTCTTCACGCGACTAGGCGAATCATTAGTTCTGGATGGGTCAAAGTGAGCAAACATGTCTCACCAGGGGTTGCTCCAGGCTATTGGTCGTCTGTTCATCTGGGATGAATGGGCCAGGAACTTGGTGAGCCTGCCGCTCTGCGTTGGTGTTCAGGCCTCCTCCCAACTGGGGAGGTTCGTTGGTTTTCTACAATACATAAGTAATTCTCTTACTTCTTAATACGGTAGAGTAACGTACAGCGGGATGAGGTTGTATATGGAAGGTTGGTTCATCGTTCTCTTGCACATCAGCACTGGGCTGCTGCGGTGTGGACGACTTGCGAATATGCGACACCTTCGCGGTGAGTTTGGCTTTGATCTTGTCGATGAAAGGCATTGGAGAGTGTGGTGCTCAAGTGCTCCTGAGTGTTCGCGTGCTTATGAGCCGCGCAACAATGTACGTCATTGAGCGGAATTTGGGCCCTCTACCTACGATTCCTATCATTTTCGGCGATGACGTCATGCCCAAGCTCCGGGCTAGGGAAGACATTGAAACGATTAATTCCTCCGGCCACGTCAATCGATTACGTCGTCTTGCACCAGACACAGGTGGATTGATGTTCATAGCACGCCTAAAGATGGCAAATAAAAAACCACTGGAGTGGAGAATCGTCAACAGGCAGCACTAAACCGTGGGTCCGTGGAATTTCCAAACAGGTCCGAGGTCTGGCAGCGGCTTCACGGCCGCCTCGGCGCAAGCGCTCTGAGCCTCCACTTCAAACCTTGCCCTCCCACCGCGAGTCTCCCTCTGTGTCGGACGCTTCGAGTATTGAACATCCGTAATGTTCCATTGGATTGGATGGAGGGACGAATATTCAAGCGGGTTGTAGAATGTACGGTCGCAATACACGACCATCAGCATATCGGCAGGCTCCGGAGAGTAGAAATGCCGGCCTGCAAGAAGGTGGAATTGCTGGAGACGAACATCTGAAGAGTCTTGGGTCGATATTTCGCCTCCACAGTCTTGATTCACTCCTCCTTGAGCTGTTACAAGGTGAGCCACGCAATGGCTCGAGGCTGGAACAGGGTATAGTGCTCCTCACTCGGTCTATATGCCCGAAGGTACTGCAACTTCGCATGGAGTCCAGGGATGAGAATCTAATTAGGACTGTGCAGTCTAACATTGGCAGAGGGCTTGAAGTGGAATTTGTGGAACGACTGATATCTCCGACATTCTCGTACCATCGGTTTCACCATTGGGCGTATGAATAGCTATATAAGAAACCTAGATATATACTAGCTGCCGTGGACTCCGAGATGACGATCGTTTGCCTGACCTGACTGAACGGTAACCTTCAAGCACGTCTCCACCACCGAACAAGAGAGCAAGAGAGGTAGGAAGACAAAAGGTGGTCACACAGGGAAGCAGCCGCGTTCTGGCCCCTGAGCTACTGGACCGATAATTGATGAGGGATCATCAACTCAACAGGGAGGGAAGCGATTATCGTGGTTGAGGTCAGGACAGGTGCAACATGTGGAACTTGTCATGGGAGTTCGTAATAAAACCCAGCAACGCCAGTCAAGGAGTACCCTAGCTGTGTGTCTGAAAGAACGACTCAGGATCTCGTCGATTTAAAGGTGGGGTTGTTGGAATATGGGATTTAGTATGCGAGCCTCAGCGCTCCGAACGTTAGGGACACTTGAGACCAAAGGCTATATAGCTGCGCCTCGGGTATATAAGACCTTGTATCCATGCTCATGTATCCTTACGTGTTTGTAGCGGACCCCAACAGACACGATTATTCTGTCGTATTATCGGCTGCGCGGAAATTCTGACAGGGGTGGCAATGTCAAGCCAAGTAGGCGACT
>Ga0307513_10012932_pt1 | contig 10263 bp, 8 predicted proteins | sample 15_EM_MG_FD_202174 | JGI IMG/M metagenome (GOLD analysis project Ga0307513, IMG submission 202174) | Populus trichocarpa ectomycorrhiza microbial communities from riparian zone in the Pacific Northwest, United States - 15_EM | ecosystem: Host-associated > Plants > Roots > Unclassified | place...
GCCGAAGGCGCGGAAGGGTGAGGGGGACTCTCAGCTTTCGCCGACTCTCCCTCATCCTTCCGGCGCTGCGCGCCTCCCTCCTTCTCCCACAAGGGGAGAAGGAATTACGCCAATTCTGAAGCGATCAGGGTCGGCGTCGCGTCCCGGCGTCGGATTGTGTCGAGAATCCGGACATAACCGTAAAGCGCGATGACCATCACGCACGGCCAGACCGGGAGAAGGTACCGGGTCTCCATCGAGGAACCCCCGACAAACAGATTCAATACCCACAATTCCATCGTCCGCCCGATCGCGGCTAACCCGCAAAGAACCAGCAGCAGGCGAAGTCCGGTCAAATCGAGCCGGCGACGCATAGACAGCGATCGAACAAGGGCCCTGATGCCCAGGACGCCGCCAATGCCCGCGAGCAGCAGGATCAGCGCCTTGTCGACCAGCATCAGGATCGCGACGACGGGTACGCGATCACGCGTCCTCAGCACTGCCTTGATTGCCGCGCCACCGTCATGATTGGGCCAGAGGGCGAGGACGCGAAGTGCCGGCGCCACAACCCATTTCTGCAACGGCCGCGCGCGCGAGAGATCATCGCTGACCTGCGCGAACGCGGCATCGACGGCCGCATCGTACCCGACCGTCTTCCAACGCTGGAGGGCCGCGTCCGCGATTTTCCGGTCGGCCTCGCTCGCGAATGCGCGAGCGGGGAAAGCTGCCACGTCGTAACCGGGCCATCGCGCATCATGCCCTTCGCCAAGAACGAACGTCCCGAACTCGGATTGCGTGAATATCCAACTGCGCGTCCACTGATGATAATGCGCCAAGCTCAGCCCGGGATTATCGGGCGAGTTCATGATGATGTAGCGCGGATCGCCATGCGCGCTCGTTTCGGCGGCCATGATCGCGGCAGCCGGCAGCACAAAGCCAATACAGGTAATCAAGGCAAGCCGACCGACCTGCGGCAAATGCCCAATACGCATCAGCACGAAGGCGATCACCAGCAGGACCGCCGCCAACGCGAGCATGTCGATGCGCAACACGCCCGCGACACCCAGCAGCAAACCCCCGAGCCCCACCAACAGCAGCGGCCTGCGACAGCCCTGCCGCGTAGCCGCGCAAAGCAGACAGAGGCCGATCACGAACGTCGCCATCGTCAGCGTGTCGGGAAGTATCCAGTTGGTCCAGCCCGCGGTGATCGGCTGCAGCAGGAGCAGGACGATCATGCCGCCAACCGCCAAAAGCGACGATTGCGCGAAACGCCGAAAGACGACGAACAGAGCGATCAACATCGCCGCGTCGGCGCAGAGCTGGAGCAATTGGAACAGCCCCGCGGCGCGCGCTGCGTTTCCTCCCGCATCGGGCCCGATGACACCGTACGAATCCGCGGAACCGAAAACAGCCATGATCGGCGCCACCAGGATCGACAGCGTCTTTGCCTGAAACGTTGGCTGTGGAAGCTCTCCGGAGTGGAGAATGGACTGGCCGGCTTGCAGATAGAGTATCGCATCCGCACGAACGGTCGGTGGACCGGTCATGAAGAACATCACTCTGCCGACGACAAGCATTGCGACAAACAACCACAATGCATTCTTTCTGGTCATTCCAACCTCGGTAATTGCCGTCCGCTTTGAAAACCATCCCGCTGCGAGAGCCAGCAAGCCCTAGGCCTCCGGCTTCCGGCCGATCACCACGCACGAGATCGACAGGTCGCGACGTTGCGCTTTTTCCAGCGTCGCGCCGGTGACCGGCAGGAACACCGATTGCTCGATCTCGAACCCCTGCGCCTCCACGAACGCGACGAACTCGTCGGTCGAACGCCATAGATAGATGTGGTCGGGCGCCGGACTGTTCACCGGCGCATTGATGAAGATCCTCCCGCCCGGCTTGAGCGCGGCATGCAGCGACTGCAGCGCGGTATCCGGGCGTTCGAGATGCTCCAGCACTTCGCTGATCACCGCCATGTCGAATTCCTCGAGCCGTGACGGAACCCGCAGCACGTCCTGTTCGACGATCTCGATGTCGCGCGACACGCCCAGCTTGGCGAGCGCGTGCCGCGTCTCCGCGATGCTCGAATCGGACACGTCCCAAGCCTCAAGCTGGGCGATATTCGCCGATTGCGATGCGAAATACAGGAACAGGCCATGGCCCGGGCCGACTTCGAGATAGCTCGCGCCGGCGGGCGCCTTGGCGAGGAATTCCTGACGGAAATAGTCGAACGCCTTGGCGTGCGGTTCCCAGATGACCTGCGAGATCAGGATGCCGCGCACATAGCGGCGCATGATGTCCGGGTTCGAATAGACTTCGCGATAGACTTCATCGAAGTCCGACAGGCGATATTCCTTGTGCCGCGCGAAATGGATTTCCTCATCGACGAACGCCTCGCACATCCAACGATAGCATTCGCAATATTCGGTCAGCTGGTCGCCGATATCCTTGAGCGCGAGCGCGGACAATTGGTCGATCCGCTTTTCCAGTCCGGGATCGATCGTCCGGAAGCGGGCCCGCACATATTTTTCATGCTCGGGCCAGGTATCGAGCAGTGCCGAGACGATCTGCGCTGTCGCAGGGTAAGGCTGCAGTGAGGCTAGCAAGGCATCCCGCGTCGGCACGTCGATTTGCGCACTCAAAAGCTGTTCCTTCCCGTCGCTCAGCCGGCGGCCGGCCTCATCGCCCGCGGCGGCGTAGGACGCAAGGCTTATAGGGTGGAGACCACCCTCGGCGGCATTTTGTATGGCATTGCATCGACCGCCTTGGCCGGATACGGAGCGACCCGGCTCAGTGACCAATGGCCAGACAGTTTTTCGACCAGGTTTCTATTGGTTCGGCGCCCGGTCGCTGACATGTCGGGCAAGCGGGCAGAAATAGCTAAAATGGGAGTGCGCGTGTTGACCGACGATGAGATTCTCTCTCGGATTACCGACGTGGTGCGCGATCAGCTCGACGACGACGAGATCACGCTGACCCAGGCCACCGAAGCCAATAACGTCGACGGCTGGGACAGCCTGGCGCACGTCCGCATCATGATCGCGGTTGAGGAAGAATTCGGCGTCCGGTTCCAGACGTCGGAGATCACCTCGCTGAAGAATGTCGGCGGGTTGGTCGCGCTGGTCCGTTCCAGGCTCTGACGCACCGGGCAAACCACCAACATTAGAGACTCGCGGATGTTCGTCCCCTGGCACATGCCATGGTTGCCCGACGCACCCGAGTATTTCCGGGCGCGGCTGAAAGCCGTGCCGGCGCTTGCTGAAGGCCATGGCGCCGCGCTGGCGGAGCTCGCGCTGCACCGCCTCAATTCCACCCAGGCTCGCACCTTCGCCAGGACGTTGCGCGGGCTAGCGGCGGCGGGCATTTCGCTTGCCCCGCTCGCGCCATTCCGACTGGCGGTGCTGTCATCGGCGACATTCGACACGATAGAGGACGCGCTCGCCGCCGCGGGTGCCCGGCACGGCGTCGCGCTCGACCTGACGGTGGCCGAATACGATCAGATCATCCAGACCGCGTTCAATCCCGACGCGACGGTCTTCGCGACCAAGCCCGACGCCGTCTTCGTGCATTTCGATCATCGCTGGCTTGCCCTGGACCGGTTCAGCGCTGATCCCGCCGGCACCGTCGACGCGGCGCTCGACCAGGTAGCGATGGTGCTGCGCGCGCTTGCCGAAGCGCCGGGCGCGCAGATCATCATGGGCAATGTCGCGACCCCGCCCGGCGGATTGTTCGGCAGCCTCGATCAAACGGTAGCAGGGACCCGGCGCGCGCAGATCGCAGCATTCAACCACGGGCTTCGCGACCTCGCGGCGGAAAGCGGCGCGCTGGTCCTCGATATCGCGGCGCTGGCCGAACAGGTCGGGACGGCGACCTGGTTCGATCCGGTGATGTGGAACCTCTACAAGCTGCCGATCGCGCCCGATTGCGTGCCGCTATTCGCCGACACGGTGGCGCGGACGATCGGCGCGTTGCGCGGCAAGGCGCGCAAATGCCTGGTGCTCGATTGCGACAATACCTTGTGGGGCGGCGTGATCGGCGACGACGGGATCGAGAACATCCTGATCGGCTCGGGCCAACCCGAAGGCGAGAGCTTCCTCGCGGTGCAACAACTCGCGCTCGACCTGAAAAAGCGCGGCATCATCCTGGCGGTCTGCTCCAAGAATTTCGACGAAACCGCGCGCCAACCGTTTCGCGACCACGCCGACATGCTGCTGCGCGAAAGCGACATCGCTGTGTTCCAGGCCAATTGGAGCGACAAGGCGAGCAATCTGGAAGCGATTGCGGCGACGCTCGATATCGGGCTCGATTCGCTGGTGTTCCTCGACGACAACAGCGCCGAACGGGCACAGATGCGCGCGGCGTTGCCGATGGTGGCGGTGCCCGAATTGCCTGCCGATCCGGCCTATTATCCGCTCTATCTGGCCAGCGCCGGCTATTTCGAGGCGCTGGCCTATTCGAGCGAGGATAGCGCACGCGCCGACAGCTATGTCGCCAATGCGCAGCGCGCCGAGATCAAGCAACAATCGCGCGACCTGGGCGATTATCTCCGCGCGCTCGATATGACGCTGACCGCGCAGCCGTTCGACGCGCAAGGCCGCGCGCGCATCGCGCAACTGATCAACAAGTCGAACCAGTTCAACCTGACCACGCGCCGTTATTCGGAGGCCGACGTGCGCGCGGTCGAGGACGAAACCGACACATTTACGCTGCAAGTCCGGCTGAAGGACAAGTTCAGCGATTTCGGGATGATCGGCGTGGTGATCGCGCGTACGCATCCCGACGATTCCGACGCGCTCGACGTCGATAGCTGGCTGATGAGTTGCCGTGTGCTCGGCCGCAAGGTCGAGGAAGCGATGTTGCAGGCGGTGGTCGAGGGCGCACGGCGCGCCGGCAAGTCGCGGCTGTACGCGCGCTATCTGCCGACCGCCAAGAACGGCATGGTCCGCACCTTGTTCGACACGCTCGGCCTCGATCTGATCGGTGAGGAAGCGGACGGCGAGCGCCGCTATCGGCTCGACCTGCCCAGCTATGCCGCCCCAGCGCTTCCCTTCGCCGAACGGTAGGGGCGACACCGTGAGCCTGGTCCATCCTGCCCTGTTGTTCATGTGCCTGCCGATCTTCCTGATCGTCTTCGCGGTGGCGGGGCGCTTATGGGGCAGCCGTGGTGCGCTGTCCGTACTGGTCGCGGCGTCGCTGCTGTTCGGCGCGACGCAGGGCATTGCGTTCCTGATCGTGATCGTCGCGAGCGCGCTGCTCAACTTTGCGCTGCTGATGGTAATTGTGCGGTCGGATCGTCCGCAATCGGTCAGGCTTGCGCTGTTTGCCGGCATAGCCGCCAATATCGGCTTGCTCGCGCTGGCCAAATATTCGGTCTGGCTCGGCTGGATTTCGGTGATCGGAACCGCATCCATATCGCTGGCCGCGCTGATCCCGACGACCTTGTCGTTCCTCACCTTCCAGCGATCGGTCGCGCTGCTCGACGGGTTCAGCGCGCGCGGCGCGGTGGCGACCGATCTGCAGAAGCCCCAGCGTGGCGAGGCGCTTTCACCGGCCGACCCGCCGCTCCGCTTTCTCGCTTTCGCGTCGATGTTCCCCAATCTGCTGATCGGCCCGATCGCCTATCTGGTGGAGGTCGTCCCGCAATTCGCGCGCTCGTCATTCGGGCGCATTCGGTCGATCGATCTGTCGATCGGCCTGACATTGCTGGCGATCGGCCTGGTCAAGAAGTTCTATTTTGCCGACATCATCGGGCGCGACTGGGTCGATCCGGTGTTTGCCGACGTCGCGATCCACGGCAGCACCGGTGGGCTGCGCGCGTTCGAAGCGATGGCTGCCTATTACGTCCAGCTCTATTTCGATTTCTCGGGTTATTCGGACATGGCGCTGGGCGTCGCGCGGATGATCGGCATCACCCTGCCGATCAATTTCGATTCGCCGTCACGCGCGACCGGCATCGTCGATTTCTATCGGCGCTGGCACATCACGCTGACCCGCGTGATCGCGCGCTTTATGTTCACGCCGCTGTCGATCGCCGGCACGCGGTACGCCGCGCGCAAACGCTGGCGGGGCTCCCCAGCCAAGGCGGTCGCGCTGTGGCTGCCGCTGATCGTGAACTTCATCGTCATCGGACTGTGGCACGGGCCGCGCCTGACCTATGTGCTGTTCGGCACGATCCACGGAATCTGGTACATCCTGGAAACCGAAGTCCGCGGCACGAAATGGTGGAAGAAGCGTCGCAAAACGATCGCCGAACCCATCCGGATGCTGGGCGGCTTCGTGCTGACGATCCCCTTGTTGATCCTGACGTTCGCGCTGTTCCGGTCGGCGACCCTGGTCGATTTCGGCAATCTGCTCGGCAGCTTTGGCAAGCCCGCGGAGCCCGGCATCGAACTGCCCTCGACGTGGAAATTCGCGCAACTCGGCCTGGCCTATGCGATCGTGATGTTGGCCCCCAATGCCTATGAGATGCTCGGCCGATATCGGCCCGGAATCCGCTCGTATATCAACGCGTCGATCACGCCGCGCATCTTCGCCTTTCGCTGGCGTCCCACCCTGTTCTGGGGACTGTTGGTCTGTGCGGCGATCGCGGCGGTGATCAGCAAGATGTCGGCGGTGAAACCTTTCGCCTATCAGGTGTTTTGATGCCGGCGATTATCGACACATTGCTATCGGCAATCCGGCGGACGATCTACGGAGCGCCACGTCGGCGGGGTGCCGGCAAGACGATCCTCGACCGCGCGGATCATGGCTTTTTCCTGTCGGTCGTGATGTTGCCGGTGCTGTACGGCATCGGCCTGTGCGCGATCCTGATGCTGGTCGATCCCTATGATCTGAGGCCTTGGGGATTGCCGCCGAAACTGACGCACGAAGGCTATCCGTCGATCGTTAAGGTCAATCTGGTTCGTGAATATCTCAATTCACCGCACGAACTGATCATGCTCGGCAGCTCGACGGCGATGCCGTTCAAGGAGGAGCAACTCAACGCCGCGTTCGGCTACACGACCTCGGTCAATCTATCTTACGAGGCGCTGATGCCGCCCGATGCAGGAAGGGTCCTGGCCGCGGCCGTCGCGACACCCAATCTGAAGCGGATGTTGATCGGTGTCGACTATGTTCAGATGCGCGGCGACGACAAAATGGAATATCTCGGTCGCGGTGCCGTCGCCTCGCTCGACAACCAGTGGTTCGACATGCCGGACTTTACGCTCCCGGTGGTCAAAGCCAGCTTGAATCGCCTGAAGGGAGGCAATTTCGATCTGCCCGAATGGCGTCCGGAAGTGGCGATGTTGTACGACGCTCCCCCGGTTACGGTGCGTCCCGACATGATGAAGATGCTCGACGATTCCGTCGCCCATCCCGATCGCGCGATCTTCGAACCCTCGCCCGCACGGGCTTGTTCATCCTACCCGTTTATCGACCATGTACTGGTTCCCGTCGGGCGCGCGGCGATGGCCCGGAAAATCCATGTCGACCTGCTGTTCCCGCCGGTCCCGTTCCAGTCCTACTACAACTGGCAGAAACACCCCTATTCGCAATATTATCCGAGTTGGGGGACGGGATCGCATTATCGTCAGTTGGTCGATTTCTACGAGTGTATCGTGAACGCGATCGCGGCCAACGGTCTCACCAACGTCACCGCTCATGCACTGGATGCCGATCCCCGGCTGACGCGGATCACGGACTTTCGGGACACCATCCACATGACGCGCCCGGAAGCCTTGCGGCGCACCTTGTTGACCATCCGGCATGGCGACGATGTCGTCACGCCCGCAACCTTCGGAATCTACCGTAAAAGGATGGACGCTGGTGTTGCAAGCGTCAGTACATGGCGGTGGTCGTCGGCGAAGTGACGTCGCACTGAGCGTTTCCGGGCGGCCTCTCGCCGGGATACCAAAACCTCTCGGCTGCCGGTTGACGCGCGATTGCGCGAGGACACCGATCTGGTCATAAACCCGCCGCGCACCCCGCGCGCTTGGAGAGCCTGCCGGTGCAGCGAAGAGACGCATTCCCGCTAATCGACGGCTTGCGCGGGATAGCGGCAATCGCGGTGTTTTCGATACATTGGCAAAGTATCAGCGCGCCGTGGCTGCTTGCCTCGAGCGGCTATCTCGCCGTCGACCTGTTCTTCCTGCTCAGCGGGATCGTGATCGCGCACGCCTATGACGCGCGAATTTCGAGCGGCGACCTGAACACGGTCCGGTTCATGCTCATTAGGATCATCCGCTTCTGGCCGTTATACGCGTTGGCCACGCTCCTCGCGGGAGCACTTGCCTGCATGGCGATCGCCACCGGACGCATTGTCTATTACCCTTCCTACGCCGCCGCGCTCGCCTCGACCGGTTTGACCCTGTTGTTCATCCCGCAACATTGGAGCGGGGAGTTGTTCCAGCTCAACGTGCCGTATTGGTCGCTGTTGTGCGAGTTGATCGCGAACCTGATCTTCGTTCTGGCGTGGCGGCGTTTGTCGCTGGGGATCCTCGCCGTGATCGTCGCCATCGGCGGCATCGGCGTGGTCGCCAGCGGACTTGCATTCGGCCAGTTGTCGGGCGGCGGATGGTGGGACACCGCGCATGTCGGTCTGGTCCGCGTGATATTCTCGTTTTTCCTAGGTGTAATCATCTATCGAACGGTGCCCCGCGCTTCTGCGGTGTCGCAGACGGTAGCGATTGCGTGCGCGGCCACTCTTATCGCCGTGTTCGCGATCCAACCCGGCGCCTGGCGCGTCTGGTACGACCTGGTCTGTGTGATCTTGCTGTTTCCGGCGATAGGCGTGCTGGTCATGCGAATTGGCGTAAGCGGCCCCGTCGCGCGGGTGTTCAAGATGCTCGGCGCGGCCTCATACGGCGTTTATGTCCTCCACTTGCCGATGCTCATCGTGGTCAGCGCCATCGTGACCCGCACCGGAAGAACCGCAGAGTCGATCGGACCGTTGCTTTTCCTTGTCGTCTGTCCGGCATTGGTTGCGGCAGTGCTGATCCTCGATCGATGGTTCGATCGACCAGTGCGGAAATACCTGACCTCCCGTCTGGGACTCGATGCGCCGCGCGCCGCATCCGATCCGGAACCGCTGTGACCACGATCGAGCCACGACCGTACATCTGACGCGCCACCCTCGCCGCTGACGCCGCTGGTCCGATCGACGCGCCTCCCCATCTCGCAGCTTGCCGCCCGGCGATGCTGGTGTCGAACCGGACTTCAGCCCGCCGGCGCCTGCGCGCGGCGGGCGACCTGCTCGAACGCATCCAGCACCGTTGGGATCAGCGCGTCGGGCAGATTGTGGCCCATTCCCGGCACTTCGGTGATCAATGCGCCCGGAATCGTCGTGGCGGTGTCGCGGCCTGCCTCTACACGGACGAGAGGGTCATCGACGCCGTGGATCACCATCGTCGGCGCCTTGATCGTGGCGATCGCGGCGCGGCGGTCGCCGTTCGTTACCACCGCGGCGAGCTGGCGTCCCGGCCCGGCGGGATAGTTCATCCGTTCGAAGTCCCGCTCGACCCGAGTCCGCAGCACGGATTCCTCTACCGGATAGGCCGGGCTGCCGATGACCAGGTCGGTGCGTATTCCGTGCGCGATCACCGCGTCGCGGTCGCCGCTGGTCGGGCGCGAGGTCAGCACCGCCATCGCGTCGGGCGTGGACGGCGGCAGATTGGGGTTGCCGGTCGACGACATGATCGAGGTCAGCGACAGCACGCGATCGGGATATTCCGCCGCGACCAGCTGCGCGATCATCCCGCCCATCGATGCGCCCATGACATGCGCGCGCGGGATATCGAGCGCGTCGAGCAGCCCGACCGCATCGGCCGCCATGTCGGTGAGCGAATAGGGCACGTCGGGCTTCTGCCCGGTCATCAACACGCCGATCAGCGCCGGCAACGCAGGGACCGGCGCGTCGTCGAACTTGGTCGACAGCCCGATGTCGCGATTGTCGTAGCGGATCACGAAATAGCCGCGCGCGGCCAGAGCCTCGACCAACGGCAGCGGCCAGCGCGTCAGCTGCGCGGCCAGCCCCATGATCAGCAGCACCGTCGGATTGGTCGGCTCGCCGAAGGTCTCATATTCGATCTCGATGCCGTTCGCCTGAGCCTTCATCCACGTTTTCCTCTATTTGGTCGGCGCCACCATATGCGCATCGATCACCGCGTCGATGGTCTTGTCGTCGATATGCAACTGGCCGTCGATGATCAGCATCGCGAGGCCGTGCGCGATCGCCCAGGATTGCAGCGCGAAGATGCGCGGCTCCATGCCCGGCGGGGCTAGCTTCGCGGCGTTTTCCATCAGGAAGCG
>Ga0307513_10012933_pt1 | contig 10262 bp, 4 predicted proteins | sample 15_EM_MG_FD_202174 | JGI IMG/M metagenome (GOLD analysis project Ga0307513, IMG submission 202174) | Populus trichocarpa ectomycorrhiza microbial communities from riparian zone in the Pacific Northwest, United States - 15_EM | ecosystem: Host-associated > Plants > Roots > Unclassified | place...
TAGAAATGGAAGGAGGTAATTAAAATAGAAAGAGACGCAAACTTACTTGCGATTTTTACAGTCTGTAAGGAGGAAAGGAGTAGGAAAGCAACAGTATAAGGAAGCACCACCATGGCTCAGGAGGAGCGGTTTCTATTCTTCATTTTTTGAAACTGGAGTGGGCATTAAATATAGTCTAAGTTTTTTTTATTGTTAACCTATTTAAATTTATTTGGTTTTAACTGAAATAAGATTGAATAAATCAATTTTTTATTTAGTTTAGTTTAAAAAAATTTAAAATTAATTTAGTTAATTTTTTTTATCCAAATCAAACTGAACCAATCAATACTCACCTTTTACGTAAAAAAAAATTGGATTTTAGATATTGGCATGTGAAGGAGCTACTTAATTATCTGGGTAGATTCAATGTAATAAAGAGTAATCTCATGAATTCAATTTGAAATTCAAGAAGATTTCACTATAATTTGATATAAATTTGTCTTTTAGGATGACACAACGTATAGCATGTTATTACAGGGTTATTTAGTACTAAAAAATATTTTTTTAAAAATGCATTTTAAAGTTGTAGAAAAACTCATGAAATTCAATTGTATTATAAATAATAATATTTATCATATTAATCTTCTAGACCCAGGCGCGGGTTTAGAAGAGATCCAGGCGTGCGAGTCTGCATTTCGCACGTGGTTCTGCAGATCCAGTCGTTTGGGTCTACACCCAACGTGTTGGGGCTGAAATGCGCTGGCTGGAGACCCGCTCGCCTGGGTCTGCAGCCAGGCGTGTGAGTCTAGCCCCAGCACCGGGTGTCTACATCCCCACCATACCCCATCAAAATTTACGAATTTAATATTAATAAATTTAATAATATTTATGATATTAATAATAATATTAAACTTGTTTGACCTAAGGTTTTTATAGTTTTTCTACAATAGTAATCCTATTTTTCTTTAAATTTAATAATAATAATAATAATAATTTTAGCCTTCAAATCAAATCTATGGTTGTTTTCAGTATTAATGATATATTTGTAAAATTTCTTAATTATGGTATTAATGATATTAATTATAACAAAAATAGTAAAGTACTAATACAAATTATAATATTTTTAATATCAACAATATTAATAATAAAAAAATTAAAAATATTTGTAATACAAAAAATAGTATTTTTAATATTAACAATATTAATTATAATAAAATTAAAAATATTTCTAATACAAATAATAATATTTTTAATAATATTAAATTTACCCTAGTTTAAGTGGGTCTGGTTGCAATACTAGGTCCAAGAGATTTGTGGCCCTCTTAAATGTCAAACCCAAGAGTCTTGGGTCTGACTCTAATCCGAACCCAGTAGAGTTTAGTAAGGACACAAGACTCAAGAGCCTTGGGTCCCCACGTCGGACGCATTAGCCTTAGGTCTAGACGCCCAACCCAAGTGTCTTTGGTCAGGAAGGTCTGCAAGACCCAAGGGACTTGGGTCCGCGCTCCTACCACTCCCAAGCAACTTGGGTCAGGCGCCCCTTCCAGACCCAATTTAATAAATACAAATAATAATATGTTTAATATTAAAAATATTAATTACAATAAAAATAATGCAATTTATAATACAAATAATAATATTTTTAATATTAACAACAATAATAAACTTACCCAAGTTTAAGTGGGTCTGGCTGCAATCCGAACCCATTAGAGTTAGGTGAGGACGCACGACTCAAGAGCACTGGGTCCTGACGAGAATCCATTAGCCTAGGGTCGGGACGCCTGACCCAATTATCTTGGGCCAGGTAAGGCTGCATGACCCAAGGGACTTGCGTCTCCTCCCCAGCCACTCCTAAGCAACTTGGGTCTGGCATGCCCTTCCAAACGTAAGAAATGTGGGTGTGAAAGGGCATGTCAGACCCAAGTTAATAATAATAATAATAATAATAATAATAATAATAATAATAATAATAATAATAATAATTGATTTTACCCTTTAAATCAAATCTATATTTTTTTTATAGTAATAAAATTTATTTCAAATTTAATAATATTAATGAATTTAATAAAATTTATGATATTAATAATAATATTAAACGTATCTGGCTAAGAGAATCGGGTCCGGATGCCAGACCCCTTAACCTTGGGTCCCGAAGCTGGACCCAAGAGAATTGAGTCCTAAAGCAAGACTCATTAGCCTTGGGTCCGGATGCAGACGCATTACCTATGGGTTCAAACCCCAGAGCCTTGGGTCAGGTGGGGCTACAAAACCCAAGTGATTTGGGTCTACACCCCTGCCACACCCAAGCAACTTGGGTTAAGCGCCCCTTTCAAGCCTCAATTTTCCTAGGTATGGAAGGGAATGTCTTACCCAAGTTAATAATAATATTAATAAGAAGAACAACTGTAAATCCCGGGAAAAATAATAAATAAATAAAAGTGAAGAAATTCATGTATATGGTTAAATAAAAACAGAAATTCAGAAATTTTTGAATATAAATTTCCGGGCAAAATAATTCGAGACATTATAATAAATCTGGTACTGTTGAGGGTTGGATTTAATTGAAGAGAATAATACACTTAAAGGAAAAGGGGGGCCTAAATGCAAATAAGGGAAAATATAGAGTATAAATACTCTCTCCTCACCAAAACAATCTGTAGGAACCATAAGGAGAGAAGATAGGGAGTTTTATACCCATTCTTAAGAAATCAAGAGAGAAACATTAAAATTTCAAGAACCCATCCAAGATTAAGAGCTTATAGATGGGAAAAACACTTGAGAGTAAAGGATTACCAAGAAATTGAACAAGAAGAAAAGAATGGAGGGAAATTGAACAAGAAGAAAAGAAAGGAGGGAGTTGAAAATCTTTAACTAGTTGAAAATCAAAATCTTAATTTGTACCGGGTAAGGTATTCTAAACATGATCTTAAAAAAATTCATTCTTTAAATTCAATAAAGAATTGATGCCTGGATATTGAATCATAGGTTAGGGTTCTTAGACATAAATTGGGAAAAAAGTACTTATTGTTGAGATTAAGTTAATTCATGTGTGTGGTATGTAGTTTATGAAACTATTGTGTGAAGGGGAGGGGGAGACAAATCTGGACAGACTTGTCTCCTGACTTTCAGTGAGATTTCAGGTAGGAGGATGAGGGAATTAGGATTGGATTCCTCATAGAACTTGTAGATTTGAATGTTAACTAACCAAGGAAACTGGTCTTGCTCAATTTAGAGATGTAGAACTCCAGTTATGGGTTACCAATCGAGACTGAGTCGTGACTGATTATTTAGGGTAGTAGGACTGATTAGTTGATGAGCAATTTTGACTATCTTGGAAGCAGAACTGAGTTCCCCTTCCTTCAGAGAACTGGTAGCCTCATGTCTTAGCTTTCTAACGAGATCAATCTCACTTAAAATGGAGTTTTAGAACTTTGGATATAGTTAAAAATTTGATGAGTGTTCAGACAGTAACAATTGGAAATTGGACAGTAACAGTTCAAAGTCAGACGGTAACGGTTCAAAGTCAGACAGTAACAGTTGGAAATTGGACAGTAACGGTTCAAAGTCAGACAGTAACAGTTGGAAATTGGACAGTAACGTTTCAAAGTCAGACAGTAACAGTTGGAAATTGGACAGTAACGGTTCAAAGTCAGACAGTAACGGTTCAAAGTCAGACAGTAACAGTTGGAAATTGGACAATTACAGTTCTAAGTTAGACAGTAACGGTTCAAATTCAGACAGTAACAGTTGAAAATTAGATAGCAACAGTTCAAAGTCAGACAGTAACAGTTGGAAATTGGACAGCAACAGTTCAAAGTTAGAAAGTAACAGTAGACTTTCACGTGAATACTATAAATAAGAATATAAAAGAATTGAGTCATACGAACACTTACACATTGAGATACTAACTCTGAAAATATACATAATATATTTATGTATGTTATTATGAGGAAATGAACATGCATAGAAAGTAACATATGAGTAATGGATGAATATGAATTCTCTATAATATCGGCTTGACGGAATCACAACCAAAAAACTTCCTTGTGATTCAGGAGGAGCAACTAGGATTGGATATTTTGTTAGGAGAGGTCGCGAGACAGGCGAAGCAGGTGCGCGATTTTCCTCTTATTTGCACTTATATAATTTAAAATTCTTTTGGTGAATGCAATTACAATAAATGTCGTGTTCAATGTAAATAAAGTCTAGTGTAAATACAAGATTAGCTTCGACTAATAGCATCCGCAATAAGATTGTCGGGATATGAATTACAAGATTAGCTTCGGCTAATGGCATCCGGGATAGGATTGCCGGGAGATGATTTACAAGATTAGCTTCGGCTAATGGCATCCGTGATAGGATTGTCGGGATATGAATTACAAGATTAGACTTTGCAAGGTCACCCAGTTTATGCAAGTAAATAAGATTATTCAATTAAGAATATACAAATGAGTGTTAATTGGGTTTAAAAGATTTACAAGCAAAATATAAGTTCTCTGTTAGAATTCTCATGGATTCAATAGAAAGTTAATACTTCATTCATATTCATTACATAAGCATACATATATTCTTTATCAACATAATGGTATGTTTATTTATGTAACAGGTCCATCAAACATCTAGGAAGATCATTAGTTTAGGACTCTACTTTGTGAAGCTTATGTAAATATTTGACTTAAACAAAAGGGAATTAATGTGTTTATGTAGTATACTTTTGTGTAAACCTTGATGTATTTATAAAAGTTCAGCTTAGCATTTAGTATTTTACTTATCTTATAATTAACCCTTTTGAAACATTTAGGGACACTTATTATGTTGTAAATACTTTCTTTGCATGTTAGTATTCCTTTTCTTTTAAATTTTATGATATGATGTTTGGACTATGTTCATATTGATCTTACTCGTAGGATATATATATTGTGTGGAATTATGAGGTTTGATATAAGGTCTGAAATTATGGGACCTTGTGATGATGGGTTGATTGAGTAAACTGATAGTAGTCGATAACTTGGGATGTCCTAAATGCAAACGAAACTCTGCCGAATTTTTAAAAATAAAAAAAATAAAATTTACCCTTAAATAAAGAGGATATGTTGGAATCTTTTAACATTGATCGAGTCGTACAGTCGGACTGTTACAACAACAACAACAACAACAATTGATTTTACCCTTAAAATCAAATCTATGTTTTTTCGATAGTAATAATATTTATTTTAATTTTAATAATATTAATGAATTTAATAATATTTATAAAATTAATAATAATATTTAACTTGTTTGCACAAGTTCTTATATTTTTTAATCTTCTAAAAAACAATTTATGGTTTTTCTTTTTTGATGATAATAATAAGTTTTTATATAAAAAAATAGCTCGAAATTGAAGCGAGAAAAGGATGCTGGAATGCCTATAAAATAACTAGAAATTAGTTGAGGAGGTTCAAAAATACAAGAATTGAAATTTTATAGTATATATTTTTTACTGATGAGAGCCATGTTGACAAGGAAAATTCAATTTGAGGAAGAAAAGTCCAAAATTAGATGTTTATGAACTCAATTAAATTTTATTGAAGGTTTAATTGAATTTATGGAGGGTTTGATTGCAAGAAAAAATTGATTTTTAAGTCAATTTAGGCTTTTATTGGAAGAAATTAAAGTTATAGGGTCAAATAACAATTTTTAAGAGTTGATTTAGTCAAATCAAGGGCTTAATTGCATATTTATTGAAGTTTGATGGCCAATTAGGGACTTGATTGAAAAAATCAGAAACCAAGGACCAAACAGGAAAAGACGCGTAAATAGAAGGGCTGAAATTGACCAAGCCAGGGGTTAAATTGAAGAAATTAGAAGTTTAATGATCAATTGAGGGTCAAATCGCATGAATCCAAAATCAAAGACTGTTTTGTAAATGGCGCTAAAAGCAAGGGATCTAATTACAATTTAGCCGAGGGCTTGATTACAAAATTGCAAAACATCCAATGACCAAATCGGCAAGATTCATTTTGAATTTAAAAACGGCGTCGTTTCCTTAACAACTATTCATTGCCTTCTTCATCAGCAACGATTTCATGCAACTGGCCGTGAGACATTACAGCAGCAACAACGCCAATTCGCTTCAATTATGGGGCATGTGTCACGACTGTCATCCCTCTGCAAAGCGTTACCAAGCCAATCGTTACCACCACAAAGCCTTCTCTGGCATTATAAAGGCAGAGCACGGAGAGGAGAGGAGAAAGGAGGGAGAACATAAAAAAAAAACAGAAAGGGGGAAGAACTAAAAAAAACAAGGGGGAGAAGAGGAACTAAAAAACCAGTGTGGGAAGAAAAGAAAAAAAGACAGAGAGGGGAACAGAGGAGAATAGGGAAAAGAAAGAAAATCTAAGAGAGAAAGAGAGAGGAGAGTGAACGAAGCACAAATAGAAGGCAGGAGGAAGAAGAAGAAAATACAGAGAAGTCGAAGCAGCGTCCTCCGCAGACCACCGCCAGTCTTCCTCTTCGCCGCCACCACCTGCACCAGCAGCACCACCACGAAGCCACTGCAGAGAGGCAGGAACACCGTTGACAGGGGGAACAAAAAACAGAGGAAGAAGACAGCACATCGAAGCAGAGGAGAGAAGAAGGAGAATCAACGTCTTCCACCACAGTCAGCTGCCACGACACCAACGCCATTGTGAGCCACCAGCACCGTAAACGACAACGCCTCCATTCCAGGTAATTCTCTTCCCCTTTTCTTAGTTTCTCATTTCATCTTCTTGCATGCAGAACGTGCACTGTGCACGTTTCTGCAAGCAAAAAGAAATAATTACCTGGCTGGGCAAAGTAACCAGTCCGGGTTGACTCAGCCCAGTCCATGTGGCTAGGCTGAGTCTAGCCCAATATGTGGTAGTTTGCATTTAATTGGGCTGATCTCGGCCTAGTTTCTTTTTGGGCTGGGTCTAGCCTATTAAAAAAAAATCTTCAAACATTATTTAAAAAAATCTATGATTTTTCACAAATTGTTTTACTAAATCTTGCCTAGTATTGGTTTGTATTTTTATACCGTAAAGATACAAATCCAGTATTAAAATGCTCGGTTTTCATCAAAACATTGCAAAATAAAAAAAAGTGTCTTGCTTTCTTGCATATGGCCGAGTTTCTCAAAGATAAAATTAAAAAATCATATCATATTTTCATACGATGAAAAGCTCAAAAATATTGCATTAGCATGCATTTTGGCTTTAATAACCAGTTTATTAAAGTCATGAAAACTAGGTCAATATTTTAAAAATTCAAAAAAAAAATATTTTGTTTTCTTTTAGTGTCTGGGGTTACGACCTTATACGTAAGACGTATTCCGGATATTAAATTCTTTTGTTGACATTAGAACGGTTAGGTTTTACCCGATAAGATAAGGATCTCCTTACCGAGGAGGACTTTTCTTAAACCATATACGAATCAACAACTAGAAAACACGAGAAGACCTTAGATTTTATCAGACAATTAAACAATGCAATCTACCTTAGGTAGGGCGTATTTGGGGTACTAATACATTCCCTTTACGCAACCAGTCCCCGTACTTGATTTCTAAGACCAGTTAGGGTTCCTAGTGACCAAAATACTAGGTGGCGACTCTCATTCCTGCTTTCCACAAATAAAAGACAAGAATTTCTTGTCTCCCCATTTTTTTTCGATTTTTCCAGGATACCAACATCTAGGATTTGAGAGTGGATGTTTTTTCACCGCGACGACACACACGTGCGACAATAAGAATACTAATAATAGTAATTTTACCCTTCAAATCAAATTTATGGTTGTTCAAAATTAATGATATATTTTTAGAATTTCTTAATTATGATAAAAATAAAAATATTTATAATACAAATAATATTAATCATCATAAAAATAATAATATTTATAATACAAATAATAATATTTTTAATATTAATAATAACAATAAACTTACCCAAGTTTAAGTGGGTCCGACTGCAACACCAGGCCCAAGAGCTTTGGGCCTCTCTTAAATGTCGGATCCAAAAGTATTGAGTCTGGCTGCAATCCGAACCCATTAGAGTTGGGTGAGGACGCAAGACCCAAGAGCATTGGATGCTGATGCGGACCTATAAACCTAGATTCTGACTCCTGGACCAATTATCTTTGGCCAGGTGGACCTGCAAGACCTAAGGGACTTAGGTCTGCCCCATGCCACTCCTAAGCAACTTGGGTCTGGCATGCCTTTCTAGACCTAAGTTAATAATAATAAAAATAATTGATTTTACGCTTGGAATCACATCTATGTTTTTTTCAATAATAATAAAATTTATTGCAAATTTAATAATATTTATGATATTAATAATAATATTAAACTTATCTAAGCTAAGTTTTTATAGTTTTTAATCCCCTCAAATAAAACTTGTTGTTTTTCTTCGATAATAATAATATTTTTCTTTAAATTTATTAATTTAATAATAATAATAATAATTTTACCCTAAAATTTAAATCTATGGTTGTTTTTCAAAATTAATGATATATTTTTAATATTAATAATATTAATCATCATAAAAATAATAATATTTGTAATACAAATAATAATATTTTTAATATTAATAATAATAAAATTAAAAATATTTATAATACAACTAATAATATTTTTAATATTAAGAATCACAATTAACTTACTCAAGTTTAAGTGGGTTCGGCTGCATCACCAGGCCTAAGAACTTTGGGCCCCTCTTAAATGGCGAACACAAAAGCCTTGGGTCTGACTGCATTTCGAACCAATTAGAATTGGGTGACGACGCAAGACCAAGAGCATTGGGTCCTGATGCGGACCCATTAACCTAGGGTCTGACTCTTGACCCAATTGTCTTGGGCCAGGGAAGGCTGCAAGACCTAGTGGACTACGGTGACTACACTTTGCTCTATGTCACTCCCAAGCAACTTGGGTCTGACATGCCCTTTCAGACCCAATTTAATAATAATAAAAATAATTAATTTTACCCGTGAAATCACATCTATGTTTGTTTTCAATAGTAATAAAATTTATTTCAAATTTAATAATATGAATGAATTTAATAATATTTATGATATTAATAATAATATTAAACTTATCTGAACTAAGTTTTTATAGTTTTTAATCTCTTCAAATAAAACTTATTGTTTTTCTTCGATAATAATAATATTTTTCTTCAAATTTATTAATAATAATAAGAATAATAATTTTACCCTTCAAATCAAATTTATGGTTGTTGTTTAAAATTAATGATATATTTTTAAAATTTCTTAATTATGATATTAATATTATTAATTATAATAAAAATAAAAATATTTATAATACAAATAATATTAATCATCATAAAAATAATAATATTTATAATACAAATAATAATATTTTTAATATTAATAATAACAATAAACTTACCCAAGTTTAAGTGGGTCTGGCTGTAACACCAGGCCAAAGAGCTTTGGGCCTCTCTTAAATGCCGAACCCAAAAACCTTGAGTCTGGCTGCAATCCGAACCTATTAGAGTTGGGTGAGGATGTAAGACCTAAGAGCATTGGATGCTGATGCAGACCCATAAGCCTAGGATCTGACTCCTGACCCAATTGTCTTTGGCTAGGTAAACTTGACCTAAGAGACTTCGGTCTGTTCCATGCCACTCCTAAACAACTTGGGTCTGTCAGGCCTTTCTAGACCCAAGTTAATAATAATAAAAATAATTGATTTTATCATTGGAATCAATCTATGTTTTTTTTTTCAATAGTAATAAAATTTATTACAAATTTAATAATATTAATAATAATATTAAATTTATCAGAGCTAAGTTTTTATAGTTTTTATTAATCCCCTCAAATAAAACTTATTATTTTTCTTGGATAATAATAATATGTTTCTTTAAATTTATTAACCACCTGCAACAAGGCTATATATATTTTATTGCTGTTTGCATTGATCAAATCACAATATCTCGCTGCTTATCCTCAAGCATTACTCAGTTGTAAGAAACTTGACCGACTAATTTCACAAATACATGGAGGATAGGTCATTCTAGAAAAAAAGTACTGCATGAACATTTATTTAAAAGTAAAAAGATGATGGCTTCACCAGTTTAAGTGAGAAAGAGAATGGCATAAAGCACCCATCACCTCCAAAAGGCTCTGTACATGGGTCCTCACTAGGGCAAGTGCAAGCATTATAGCCTGTAGTACAGAAATAAAAGAACATTACACAGCTGTAGTTTATGCGCAAATGCAGTAACATGAAGAGGGATTAGTAAAACCAAGAAGGAAGTGTTTTGAGAGAACTTGCT
>Ga0307513_10012934_pt1 | contig 10261 bp, 5 predicted proteins | sample 15_EM_MG_FD_202174 | JGI IMG/M metagenome (GOLD analysis project Ga0307513, IMG submission 202174) | Populus trichocarpa ectomycorrhiza microbial communities from riparian zone in the Pacific Northwest, United States - 15_EM | ecosystem: Host-associated > Plants > Roots > Unclassified | place...
ACTTATGAGGTTTTAAATATGCTTATTATAAATCTTGGAGGTTTACATGGTCGTTAACTTTAAAACCTGTAAAATTAATCGAGGTGTATGCAAACTAACTCGGATACCCACATTAATAAAAAAAAAACACCAATTAAAAAATAGCTTGTTCAAAGTCATATTAAAAATGGAGTTAATTTTGATGCATAAATAAGTTTTAAGATATCCTTATTGCTAAAAAAAATAAAAAATAAAAAAATTAAAGCTGATGATCAAAACTTAAATACATGAAAGACATAGTTTTTAGACAAGCACTATCTAGAAAACGAATTAATAAATATAAGAAAATATAGATGGATTCTTTTCCAAGCATAACAAAAAGTAGCTTTATTAAACGTGATGAAATCTATATTAAACATGATGAAATCTATATTCAATGATTTGAAAATTCATTAACATAATGCAATGAAGGTGAATTTTATCTTCTTTCTGAGATGGGAAGAATAACAAAAAGTAGCATAAATATGTTCTCTAAGCTCATTATCATAAGCTGCAAAAATGGACACTAATTTGAATCTGAGGTTTTAGATGAAAGAGACGACTAGTAAAGGCTTCAAAATGGTACAAGCAGCCTAAAAGAAGTGTTTTGCAATCGTTCACCTAGTCAAAGAGTTCTAGACCCTTTGGCCCACCTTTCACACTTTCAAAATTTGTCAATTCATTTCAGTTTTCACATGTAAAGCAAGACGACTAATGTGACCAAGATCTTGGGCAAGAAAGAAAAGAAGAATCAAAATTGGTTCTGTGAAGTTAATTTTGGCACCCCTATCACATGAGAATATCTTTGAACTAGAAGCAGAGCAGCTCATTAGTTAGGCAACCAAACGAAAAAACCATGAAAGGCATTGCAAGACTTTCCTTCTTCTTCTTCTTCTTCTTCTTCACGGTTTCTAATGGTGCAGATATCGTAGCAGTAAACCAGACAATCTCAGATGGTGAGACTATAGTTTCAGCTGGGAACAGCTTTGAACTGGGATTCTTCAGCCCCAAAAGTTCAAGTTTGCGTTATGTAGGAATATGGTACAAGTTCTCTAATGAGACTGTGGTTTGGGTCGCCAACAGAGAAGCACCACTCAATGACACATCTGGAGTTTTGCAAGTTACCAGCAAGGGAATCCTGGTCCTCCATAATTCAACAAATGTTGTTTTGTGGTCTACTAACACATCAAGACAGCCCCAGAATCCAGTGGCTCAGCTTTTGAATTCAGGAAATCTTGTTGTTAGGGAAGCAAGCGATACCAACGAGGATCATTACTTATGGGAGAGTTTTGACTACCCAGGTAACGTGTTTTTGCCAGGCATCAATTTTGGCAGGAACTTGGTTACTGGCCTTGATACGTACTTGGTGTCATGGAAAAGCTCTAATGATCCTTCATTGGGTGATTCAACAACTAGGCTTGATCCTGGTGGATATCCACAGATTTATATCAGGGTTGGTGAGAACATAGTCTTCCGATCAGGACCATGGAATGGTGTTAGATTCAGTGGGATGCCTAATTTGAAACCGAACCCGATTTACACTTATGGGTTTGTTTACAATGAGAAGGAGATTTGTTACAGGTATGATCTGACGGACAGTTCAGTTGTTTCGCATATGTTGCTGACCAATGAAGGAATTTTGCAGCGTTTCACCTGGACTAATACCACAAGGACATGGAATCTGTACTTGACAGCCCAGATGGATAATTGTGATCGGTATGCAGTATGTGGTGCATATGGAAGTTGTAACATCAACAATTCTCCTCCTTGCGCGTGCTTGAAAGGGTTTCAACCAAAATCTCCTCAAGAATGGGAATCTGGGGATTGGTCTGGAGGATGTGTTAGGAAGAATGAATCAATTTGCAGGGCAGGAGAGGGGTTTCAGAAGGTACCAAGTGTGAAATTGCCAGATACAAGGACATCCTCGTTTAATTGGACAATGGACTTTGTAGAATGCCGAAGGGTGTGCTTGACGAATTGTTCTTGTACAGCTTATTCAACTTTGAATATCACAGGTGGATCTGGATGCTTGCTTTGGTTTGAGGAGCTTCGTGATATCAGAGAATACACTGAAACTGGGCAAGATTTTTACATTAGATTATCTGCCTCTGATTTAGGTATGGACCCTTTCATTCTTCTTTTCTTGGTCTGTTAAATTATTGTGTTTCTTTCTTTCACAAGTTAAACAAATGTCCAAAGTGGTGCAGATGCTTTAGACCTGTGGATACCTTTTGATTTATGGGATGAAAAGGCCAAAGAACATGGTTGAATGCACATGGGATTTATTTTTTGTTTCTTCTTTCTTGTCATTGATGGTTGAAATTAGAACCCGCATCATGTCTAATTCCTCTTTCATTTCTTTACTGATTATGTATTTTAGTAGGAGATACAAACGTCCTGAAATAACCCATGTAAAATTCCATTAGCAAGAACTCAATAGTTTATATCTCAAGTAATTAAATTAGTTTATACAAACGTCCTGAAAAGACCCATATAAAAGGTTTTTCTCTCTTTCAAATTTGGTAATTAAAATCCTAATTGAGGTAGTAGAAAATCTTATAACATTACAATTGCTTCGTTTTTTTCTGCTTAAAACTGGTTTTACAACTTGATCACATTGGTTACGCAGAGCCAACCAGCAGACCTAAGAGGAAGACGCGAGTGTGGATTATAGCCATCTGTTCATTGGTTGCTGGAGTTACCATTCTAGGTGTTGGCCTGCTGTTTCTGATGAGGAGGAAGCCTAAGACAGTAGGTAATTTCTATCAAACCCTGTTATTGCACTTCTGATTGTTGATTGATTTAATAGGAAAAGGAATTATTGCATTGGATATTCTGCAAAGCAGTTACTCTTTGATATACTCTTATAACATTACAGTTACTCTTTGCATTGGATATCGTTCTGGTCCTTTCCAAAACCAGATGATCATCATGGTGGAATATGTAGAAATGTATGATTCATGCAGTGCATTTCCCATTTCGCAGGAAAGATGGTTTCAATGAGAGAAAGAGACATAATTGATAGCACCGATAAAGATCTAGAGTTGCCAGTATTTGACTTCGCAACCATAGCAATTGCCACTGGCAATTTCTCAGATGACAATAAGCTTGGAGAGGGTGGATACGGACCTGTCTACAAGGTAAAGCTTCTAATGAGAGAGCTTTCTGTTAGTTCATTCTACCAAAGTATACGTTGCTACCTCCATCTTCCAGAGTCAATTTTGAAATGAGATTATAATGACTAGTCCAAAAAATCTTTCAGGGCACGCTTAAAGATGGGAAAGAGGTAGCTGTAAAGAGGCTTTCAAAGACTTCCACACAAGGACTTGATGAATTCAAAAACGAAGTTATATGCATTGCGAAACTTCAACATCGAAATCTTGTGAAACTTCTTGGTTGCTGCATTGAATCTGAAGAAAAAATGTTGGTCTATGAATACATGCCCAACGGAAGCTTGGATACCTTCATCTTTGGTATGGCAATCTGAAGACTTCAATCTAATTAGTTTTCACTTGTCTACTAATCGCATATCAAAAGCTGAAATCATCATTTTTCACTGCCAACAGTGCTACCATAAAATTAATTTTCTCATGGTGAGAGATATAGATGCTATGAAAACATACTGTTGTTTGCTTTAATGGATTAAAATTGATCAAACTTTTTTCAGATAAAAATCAGAGCAAATTATTGGAATGGTCTATGAGGCACCACGTTATCAATGGGATTGGCCGTGGACTTCTTTATCTACATCAAGATTCCAGGCTAAGGATCATCCATAGAGATCTTAAAGCCAGCAATATATTGCTGGACTTTGAAATGAACCCAAAAATCTCAGATTTTGGCATGGCCAGGAGTTTTGGTGGAAATGAAATTCAGGGAAACACAAAAAGAGTGGTTGGAACATAGTAAGCATTTTAGACAGGCTGCATATTGTCAATTCTCGCTGCTTGCAACATTAGTAACTTTGTTCAACAATTTCTTGCAGTGGCTACATGGCTCCAGAGTACGCAATTGATGGGCTCTTTTCTATAAAGTCCGATGTATTTAGCTTTGGTGTTTTGGTGCTAGAGATAGTAAACGGGAAGAGAAACAGAGGATTTTTTCATCCAGACCACAAGCACAACCTTCTTGGTCATGTAAGTATCAAATCTTTATACCCCCCCCCCACCCCTATATTGAACGTAGGCTGATTTCTTGGTTGAACCTGAAATGAATTTGGTCTTGGAATTCAGGCATGGAGACTTTACAAGGAACAGAAGTCATTCGAGTTGATCGACGAATCTTTAAACAATACCTGCGATTTATCTGAAGTCATGCGAGTGATCCAAGTCGGTTTACTGTGTGTGCAACAAGCTCCGGAGGACAGGCCTACTATGTCAACTGTGGTGCTAATGTTAACCAGTAACATTACATTGCCTGAACCAAAAGAGCCTGGATTTTTCACAGAAAGGAAGTTATTTGATCAAGAGTCTTCATCTAGCAAGGTGGATTCGTGTTCCGCAAATGAGATTACTATTACACTGTTAACTGCTCGATGACAGACAATTTTGTGTTTTTTTTATTCATGTTTGTATAAATTATATCAATGAGAGGTGTATATTCTTCATTTCCGTGCCAGTCCTTTCTCACTCAGGAAACGTTTTGGGGCAGAAAATATCACATTACTGATAAGGAATTCAGCTTCTACAAGGGTTACAAAGACGAGACCCGGCAGAAGAACATAAAATATACTTTGATCTGTAGCGTGCAAGAAGTTAAATTATTTACTTGGTCAAGAATCCAGTTGAAGCAAGCTCCACCATCGAAGTCTCTTTCATCAGCCTTCAAGAAGTTCACTTACTAACCCTACTATACGTCATTAAAATTGATTTAATTTATCTTTTAGTTGGTCAGCAAATCCAATATTATTGGTGGTTCGAATCTTTAAATTAACCTCATGCATGATAGGTCTGGATCACTATAATATAAAATTGGATTATGCATGATTTCCTATAAACACGCGGTTTCGTGCTCATGTTCAATTTTGATCGCTTGTTTATTAAGCAAGCATAGAAAAAGGATCATGGAGGCCTCCTGGAAAGTTGCATGCTGCTGGTATACTCTTCTATATATATATATATATATATATATATATATATATATATATATATATATATATAAATAAATACAGATATATATATTAATGATATTTTTGATTTATATATTAATGATGTTTTTGCTCTAGACAGTGGCAGCCAGAGAAGAGCAAATTTAGGAGTACAATGCTCTTTTGTTGCACAAGACAATTACTAATTTACTCTAAGAATAAAAACAATTGGCTGGCTACCAAGGGGCTTCATGGTCTTTTTCTCCTCTTCAAAACAGTTAAAAGATTAAAATATCCTTAAAAAAACAAAATACTAAACATGAGAGGCCTTTTCGTCTCATAATTGTTTTTGTTATTTTCAGTTCGCATGAGCGGCATATCATTCTTTCAACAAATAATAAATATTATAAATAAAAAAAGTGGTTGGGAAATGCTTTGCATGTGCCAACGAGTACCTTTGCCTTTATAGCAATGTGTGTGACAGAGTTTGACGGTTAAAAATAGCCAACTATCGTGTCTCCTTGAGTTTCTAAATAGGATAGTTTTGAAATCCGGTTCGGTTCAAGTGGGTTGATCGAGAACTGAAACCGGGCCGAGTTTAAGAAAAAATAGAGGAAAGAAAACCCGGTGTGACTCGGTAGATTAACCCGGCGACCCGGTTAATCGGATAAAACCCGGTCAAAAACTATGTTGCAAGTCGTTGACTTTTGTTTTTTTTTCTAAAACATCATCGTTTTGATTTAAAAAAAAATTGACCCGCATGACCCGGTGATCCGGTCAAAACCCGAAACTCGGGCCTCGAACCGGGCCTCGAACCGGGCCGGGTTTAAAAACTATGCTATATAGAACACCTTACCTTTTAAAATTCAATTGTCTTTTAGTTTATATTTATTTTAATTTTAGCTCTCATTATTTTTATTGTTATTTGCATTGGTTTTTATACTTTTTGAAATTTTTTTTCCTCAATTTCATTCTTGGTTATTTTACTTCATTTAATTTTTATATCTAATTCGATCCTTATTCTTTTGATTATAATTGTTTTTTGATTTTTTTTTGAGATTTTTGCTTCATTATTTTTTCGTGTATTTCTTCTACGGATTAATTCCGGTCTCATGACTCAGGTCGTTGGTTTTGAATATTAACCCGATTTAAGTAGGTTCTTAGTTAACTCGGGTTGTCATTGTTTTTTTTTTCTTGACATTTCTTTTAAATTGAACTTTTTTTTTTCACTTTTATCATTGCCCATTGAATTTTGTGATTTTTCCACTTTTCTTTACGTGGAGTTATCTCAGGTTTGAGTAAGTCAAATTAACCTGAGTAGAATCAGGTTTTTCTTTTAAATAAAAAAATAATTAATCAAGTTAACTTAAGTTTTTTATGTTTTATTTTAATTGATTCTCTTTTAATTTTATCATTTAATATTAAATTACTAAACCCTAAATTTTATGATTTTTCAGGCAGAATTATTTCAATCACTTATCTCGGATAAGATGTTAATCATATTGTCATAGGTTGATTTAAGTTATTATTGCACCTGTGCTGCTATATTGCATGACACCTGTCCAGTACTTGTAATTGGGTAAGGGAACATAAGATTATGGTCTGCTAAATATCTTACTTTTATAGAAATGAAATGGGTCCATCAAAACAAAACTCAAACGTTAATATTTATAGCTCACCAGGAACTTCAGCCACAGCCTCAATGTCAAACAGGCCGAGCTAGACAACGGCGTCTAGCCCCGATTAAAGGAAATGAATTCTTGAAGCCCAAGATAACCACAAAATAATTAGGGAAGAGAATGATTTTTTTTAAAGGAAATAGAAGAAAATGTAACTTTCAAAAGCTATTCCATGAACAGTGTTTGTTTGTGGAGTTCAACTGTGTTTTTTTTTTAATTTTCAGGCACTAGGAACTGGCAAGTAGGAATTAAAATAAAGCTTTGTTGCATATCTTAGGCTCTTGTAAATTAGTATAAACTAGGCCTAGTCTTGACCCATTTATTTTAGGCTCCTTATCCACCTTGAAATGAGGGCTCTAGACATGATCTTGGTCCATGTCAGCCATGGGCTTCATACCCACAAGGGACCACTGTCCTTTTTTTTTTTTTTTTTAATCTCTGTTGAATTCATGAAATCGTTTCTGCTCCCAAAAAAAGAAAATAAATAAATAAATAAATAAAGAAAGGAAAAAAAAAAGGGTAACAAGCAAAAACATGTCTTTCCCATGCAATATAAGTAAAGACTTGACGGGCTAAGAAGAAATTCTCAAGGGACATACTTTTATTCTTTTTCTTTGGATAATTTCCGCATATATGAAACAATAAGCATCTCAAAGCGGGAAACAGATTGAATCAAGATCTTATAAATATATAATTAAAATTTAAAAGGATCAAATAAAAAAACTAGAGTTCTAAGAAAATCCTAGTAACCCAAGTAGATTGGTTAAGGTTTCAAGTTAAAAGAACCTAAGATCTACATTATGAAAAACGGTGAAGAAAAAGCTTATAAATTGTAAGAAAAATAGAAAAGTAATAAATAAATTATACGAAAATTAAATTTGTAAGATAAAAGTAAAATATAATTAAAACGCATAAAGATAAGTATAAAATATAAAGTGAAAAGGCATAAAATAAAAGTAGAGTATAACCGAAAAGTGTATATATATCAAATCATGTAAATTACAAATTTTTTTTAAAAGACATTAGACTTTTACTGTGAATTATTGTGTATTCTCTGATAATTCACCGTAGATTGGAGCAACGTATTTTTTTAGTAATTTTCACTTTAGTTTTTGAATTTTTATTTTGCACGATTTGACTCTTTTGAGCCCAAATTAGCCCTTTAATTGCATATTTTTTAAGAGGGAGGGTTGAATTAAAAGTTAAGAGAATGAGAATATAGGGGAGAGGTTGAAAGTTTTGTTGAAACATTTATTTTAATACCTCATATTTAGATATTAGTGTATTGTTTTTTTTGCTTTTTTTTTTTTGTCTTTGTTCTTTTGATTTTTGTCATTTTATTAATGTTTTTATTCTTTTTAATTTAACTCTTAAATTTAAAATTTGTTGTTGCCTTTTGATTTATTTTTTATTGCAATTTTAACATTAATTTTTTATTGTATTTTTTTTATTTTGAATTTTTTTGTGTTTTTTTTTGTAATTTTAACCCTCATGAATTTTTCTCATATGTACATGACTTTTATATATATTTATTTTTTTTGATATTTTTTATGCCCAAATAAAAATTGACCCGTAGTGTAGCACGGATCACTTAATTAGTATATATCAAATAATGTGAATTGTGAAATTTGATTCTGAAACATTACTAACCATAATAATGCAAACAAGTACACCGTTGATTTTTCAAATCCAATTTATTTTTATATTTATCTTGGGGGAAAATCTCCAAAGTCATGTCCACACCAGATGTTAACTGCGAATGATGTTTGATGGTTAGCCAGCTTATGATATTGTTTTTACGGCTAATACCAATCACCTTTTCTCAGTGGCATTGACATTGTAACTTACCGACCACACAACGACAGAGACTAACTCATACTCTCCAAGATTAGCCATTAGCCACTGTATTAAGCAGCCTTTTTGTCCATCCAGTTAGCCATTATATTACAAATACACAGCATAATCTTGGACATGGTGGCCTCTCCTTTCCCATTGATTGATCTTTGAATGCCTTTATTATGCCTTGATTATCAGCTGCAACCTTCCTTTCAAACTCCTTTTGTTTATTCTAGTTTTGTCTGAAACATCAAGTTCTGCAGAGTCAAAGTCTTGAGAAACGATTAAAATTAGATTAGCAGTCTGAAAAACAACCACTTTCTGGTAATAAATGGGGACAGACACAACACATTCAAACACAGAAACTCGAAAAAAGAAGCTTGATTGGTCACAAGTCTCACCAACCAAATAAAAAAAGATCCTTTTTAGCTCCATACGAAACTCAGGCGTTGACTTTTTATTTAAAATTTTAGGTCATTTTGCCCCCATCTTCCTAACCTGACATTAATCAACGCGAGAGGTGAATGCACTATCTTCAGTTTTTAGTTTTCTCATTCTCAATCAATATTATAGAATTATTGTCCCTTGAAGGTGTAGAGAAAAGTTAAATGAAAAGGCATGAATTCTTCATGGGAGGCCAAACTATTTTGTTCCTTTTGTCTATTGTTTTCTTCTTATCAATCCCCTCTACAGCAATAGAGAGCATCAATGCCACTCAATCACTAGAAGATGGGGACACCCTGGTCTCATCAGAAGGCCATTTTGAGCTGGGTTTTTTTAGTCCTGGAAATTCCAGAAATCGGTACATGGGAATATGGTACAAGAAGATATCTAGCTTTACAGTAGTATGGGTTGCCAACAGAAATACTCCTCTAAATGATTCATCAGGAATGTTGAAGTTTGTTGACCATGGAAATCTTGCCTTTATCAATAGTACAAATGGCACTATTTGGTCCTCAAATATATCAAGGGCAGCAATCAATCCAGTTGCACAACTTCTGGACACAGGAAATCTAGTTGTGAGAGCTGAAAATGACAATGATCCTGAAAATTTCTTATGGCAGAGTTTCGATTATCCAGGCGACTCGTTTTTACCAGGCATGAAATATGGTATAAGCTTCGTGACCGGCCTCAATCGATACCTGACATCCTGGAAGAGCCCCAGTGATCCTTCTACAGGTAAATATACAAATAAGCTTGATCCAAATGGATTGCCACAGTACTTTTTATCTCAGGGTTCAGTTGACCAGTTCAGGTCAGGACCCTGGAATGGACTGAGGTTTAGTGGTATGATAAATTTGAAGCCAAACCCAATTTACACATTTGAGTTTGTTTTCAATCAAGAGGAAATATATTACAAGTATCAAATCGCTAACAGTTCAGTCCTTTCGAGGATGGTGTTAAGTCCTGATGGTGTCCTGCAGCGTTTCACTTGGATTGATCGAACTCAAGATTGGACCCTATACTTGACAGCAAATATGGATAACTGTGACAGGTTTGCATTATGTGGTGCATATGGTGTTTGTAACATCAACAACTCCCCAGCCTGTGATTGTTTGAAAGAGTTTGAGCCAAAATCCCTGGAAGAATGGACAGCTGCAGATTGGTCACAAGGATGTGTTCGAAAGGCCCCATTGGATTG
>Ga0307513_10012935_pt1 | contig 10261 bp, 7 predicted proteins | sample 15_EM_MG_FD_202174 | JGI IMG/M metagenome (GOLD analysis project Ga0307513, IMG submission 202174) | Populus trichocarpa ectomycorrhiza microbial communities from riparian zone in the Pacific Northwest, United States - 15_EM | ecosystem: Host-associated > Plants > Roots > Unclassified | place...
CCCGGAGGCGGCCCGCGATCACATCGCCGGCTACACGATCTTCAACGACTGGTCGGCGCGCGACCTGCAGCGCCGCGAGATGCAGGTGAACCTGGGGCCCTGCAAGGGCAAGGACTTCGCCACCACGCTCGGCCCCGTGCTCGTCACCGCCGACGAGCTGGAGCCCTACCGCGACGCCGACGGCTTCCTCGACCTGCAGCTCAGCGTCGCCGTCAACGGGACCGAGATCGGTCGCGACCGGCTCGCGCACATGGGCTGGCCGTTCGAGGAACTCGTGGCCTACGCCAGCCGCGGCGCCGAGGTACGCCCCGGTGACGTCCTCGGCTCGGGCACCTGCGGGAACGGGGGCTGCCTCGCCGAGCTGTGGGCGACGGCCGAGCGACCACCGCGCGCGCTGGAGGGGATCGGCACCATCCGCAACACCGTGGTCGCCGGCCGCGACCCGGTGCTGCTGCCCAGAGCCCGCGCGCGCACGTGGAGCGCACCGTGAGCCTGACGGGCCGCGTCGTGGTGATCACCGGAGCAGCCGGCGGCCAGGGCGCCGCCGAGGCACAGGCAGCCGTCGCCGCCGGGGCGATCGTGCACGCGGTCGACCGGGAGCCCGGACCGGCCGCGCCCGGCACGGTCCGCCACACCATGGACGTCGCCGACGCCGCCGCGTGGGCGACGCTCGCCGGGCAGCTCGAGCGCGACCACGGATCGGTGCACGGGCTCGTCGCCAACGCGGGCGTCACCTGGCGGGCCCGGCTGGCCGATCTGGACCCGGCCGACCTGCACACCGTAATGGACGTGAACCTGGTCGGGCCGCTGCTGGGCATCCAGCACCTGTCGCCGCTCATGGCGGGCGGCGCCTCGATCGTCACGGTCGGCTCGATCGCCGCGCTGACCGGGCACTACCCGATCGCCTACACGACGAGCAAGTGGGCGCTGCGCGGGCTGACCCGCGCCGCGGCCACCGAGCTGGGCCCGCGCGGGATCCGCGTCAACGCGGTTCATCCCGGCTTCGTCGAAACCCCCATGACGGCCTCGGCGCCGGCCGCGTTCCGCGCGGCCAACCTCGCCGAGACGCCACTGGGTCGCACAGGCACGGCCGCCGAGATCGCGTCGGTGGTGCTGTTCCTCCTCGGTGACGGCGCGTCGTTCGTCACCGGGGCCGAGATCGCCGTCGACGGTGGGCTGACCGCCCACGGGGGCGTCAAGTCGATCTCGGACGCAGTGCGCTCACCTTCCCCTGCGTAACCCTGTGAGGTCGACGATGACAACTCGGTCCGATCAGCCCGGCAGACATGCCGGCATGCCACAGCTGCTGCTCCTGCTAGGGGCCAGCTCGATGTCAGTGCTCGGTGCAGTGCTCATCGCACCGGTGCTGCCGCTGATGGCGCAACACTTCGCCGCCGTCCCCGGCGTCGCGGTACTGGTGCCGATCGTGCTGACCGTGCCGGCGCTGGTCATCGGCCTGACCGCAGGTTTCGCCGGCGCGATCGTCGACCGGCTCGGGCGCATGCGGGTGCTGCAGGCTGCGTTGATCCTCTACGCGATCGCCGGCACCGCGCCGCTCTATCTCGACGACATCGGCGCGATCATCGCCACCCGCGTGGTGGTCGGCCTGTGCGAGGCGGCGATCATGACGGCGGCCACCACCCTGATCGGGGACTACTGGACGGGGGAGCAGCGCAACCGCTACCTCGGCCTGCAGGCCACGGTCGCGGCGCTCTCGGCGGTCGTGTTCGTCGCACTCGGGGGCCTGCTCGGGACGGGCGGCTGGCGCGCCCCGTTCTGGATGTACCTGCTCTCCATCGTGCTGGTGCTGCCCATGGCCCGCGTGCTGTGGAACCCGGCCCCGGCCGACGGCACCCGGGCCGAGCGGACGCCGGTGCCGTGGGCCGCGATCGCCGCACCCTGCGCCGTCACGCTCTTCGGCGGCATCGTCTTCTACGCGCTGATCGTGCAGCTGTCCTACGTGCTCGACGGCATCGGCGTCACCTCGACCGGAGTGATCGGCGCGGCCGTCGCCATCATGTCGGTGGCGACCGCGATCGGCGGCGCAGTGTTCGGGCGGCTGTCCTGCGCGGCGCTGCGCAGCCTGCTCGTGGCCGAGTTCACGCTCTCGGGCATCGGCCTGCTCGTCGTGTTCCTCACCTCGTCGGTGCCCGTCGTCGTGGTCGGTGCCGTCGTCACCGGGTTCGGCACCGGGCTGATGCTGCCGACGCTGCTCACGTGGGCGGTGCGCGACCTCGAGTACGCGCAGCGCGGCCGCGGCACCGGCGTCTGGACTGGCGCGCTGTTCATCGGCGAATTCGTCTCCCCGCTGGTCATCGTCGTGATCGCCGGACCTGCCGGTGGACTGCAGCCGGCGCTGGCCGTGCTCGGCGTGCTGTCGCTGGTCTTCGCCGCGGTGCTGTGGCGGGTGCTGGCCGGGCGTCCGGTCGCGCTCGTCGCTGAGCGGGGTGCGGTTTCGACCTGACGGATCCAGAGGATCATGCGGCACACCCGATGACCCCATGGACGTTGGCGGACGGGTGCTGGTGTGGAATCCGGACCGGCCAGGCAGCGAGCCGGTGGAGTTGGGCCGCGGCGAGTACGGGGTGGAAGCGGTCGCGGCGCTGGCTGATGGCCGCATCGCCACCGGTAACGGGCGGGTGCTGGTGTGGGATCCGGACCGGCCGGGCAGCGCGCCGGTCGAGGTGAGCCGCAACGAGGCCAAGGTGGGCGCCGTTGCGGCGCTGCCCGACGGCCGGCTCGCCATGATTGCCGATGGCTGCGAATCCAGCGTTCCTCCCAGCCCACGGCCGCCACATCGGTGGCGTGCGCAGCTAGGAGTCTGGCAAGGTCAACTCCCCGTGGTCAGGGGCCGTTCGAAACCGGGGCAGGTCGGCCGCGAACTTCAGCGGCATGTCGGATCAACATGGGTTCTGTTCTCTGCCTCTGGGCTCGGCACCGACGGCACTGGGCGTGCGCTGAGCGCGGGGATGTCGCTGGTGGAGACCTCCTCGGGGGCTCCGGCAGGGTCGGGGACGGTCGTGAGGCGGGCTCGTTTGATGAGGTTGAGCCGCTCCTGGGACGCCGAGCGGGCCTATCGCGACGCTGCTGCCGCCGGCGACCGGCGCGCGCTGCCACCTGGCCGGGTGGGCCATCCGCGACAAGGCCGTTCGGTTCCAGAGCGCTAGCTTCGGCCTCTCTCCCGGTAAGTCTTCCGGGTGGGTGGGCGGCGGCTGAAGCGCCGAGCAGCTCTCGTAGCAGATGCCGGTTCTGCCGACGGACTGGCGCGTCGGCCGGCAGACCCCGCTGCTCGCGCTGTTCGTGCCGCTCGTACTCGTCTTCATCGTCGACGGGCGCCGCGGTGTACGCGAAGCCTGGCAACCGGCGGTCGTCTGCGGGGTGGTGTTCGCCATCAGCCAGTTCGTCACCTCCAACTACCTGTCCGTCGAGCTCACCGACATCGTCGCGGCACTGCTCGGTGCGGTCTCGGTGGTGCTGCTGGCCCGGATCCGCTCCGGCGCACCGTGGGCGGCCCGCCAGCCCGCGATCGCCGCCACGGGCGGCCCCGGCACGGCCGTCCAGCCCGACTCCCGCGCCGAGATCCGCAAGGCCTACGCGCCGTATGTGATCATCGTGGCGGTGTTCGCGATCAGCCAGGTGCCGTTCATCAAGGCGGTGCTCGACTCGGTGAAGATCGCTTTCGTCTGGCCGGGCCTCGACGTGGTGTCACCGGCCGGCAAACCCCTGACCATCGCGACGTACTCGCTGACGGTGCTGTCCACGGCGGGCACGCTCCTGCTGGTCTCCGGCGTGATCGTGGCTGCGGTGCTGGGCGTCGGCCCGGCGCGGACGGTCGCCGCCTGGGGGCGCACCGTCGTGGAGCTGCGCTGGGCGATCCTCACCGTGGCGTCGGTGCTCGCGCTGGCCTACGTGATGAACGCCTCGGCGCAGACCACCGCGATCGGGCTGGTCGTCGCCGGGGCCGGCGGCGCGCTGGCGTTCCTCTCGCCGGTGCTCGGCTGGTTCGGTGTCGCTGTCACCGGCTCGGACACGTCGTCGAACGCGCTGTTCGGTTCCTTGCAGGTCACCGCCGCGCAGGCCGCGGGCCTGCCGCCGGAGCTCCTGGCGTCGGCCAACTCCTCGGGCGGCGTGCTCGGCAAGATGCTCAGCCCGCAGAACCTGACGATCGCCGCAGCGGCCGTCAAGCTCGACGGGCAGGAGGGTGTGCTGCTGCGCAAGGTCATCGGATGGAGCGTCGGACTGCTCATCCTGCTGGCCACGGTGATCGCCCTGCAGGCGACGCCGGTGCTGGGGTGGATGCTCCCGTAGTCGCACGACCCGTCGGCTGACGTGCGCCGCCGACCGAACCCACGCTCCGGGGTGGGGGAGGTCGGCGGCGGCCTCCGCGGCCGTCTCCGGTGTTCGGCCAGAGCTGGCGGAGGCCGCGTCGGCCACCCGGACGCACTAGCGCCCCGTCACGCATCGTGGTTAGGCTCGCCTGCCCTGATGTAAACCGTGCCTCAGTTGACCGGGAGCCCCGATGCGGCCGTCGTCGAAGCTGGTCCCGGCGCTCTGCGCCGCCGCGCTCCTGATCGGCGCCTGCGGCGGGGGCGCGGCCGGCGGATCGGGCCCGACCGCTACGGATCGCCTGGTGATCGCGTTGCCGGCGGAGATCGGCGGCCCGCTCAATGTCTTCGTCAACTTCACCGAACCCGTGAGCGAGCTCGTCTACGACAAGCTGCTGGCGCCGTCGCCCTATGTCAGCTCGCCGCAGCCCTGGCTCGCCGAGTCGGTCACCATGGTCGATCCGAGCACGTGGGACGTGACCGTGCGGGACGGTGTCCGCTGGCACGACGACGTCCCGTTCACCGCCGCCGACGTCGCGTTCACGTTCCACTACGCCCGGGCGGCGCCCACCGGCCGCTTCACCCACCACATCAACGAGATCCCCGACGTCAGCTCGGTGACGCTGCTGGACACCCGGAAGGTCCGGTTCACCTGTGCGTTCGCCTGTCCGGACCTCGGGCCCGTCACGCTCGCCGACCTGCCGATCCTGCCCGAGCACGTCTGGTCGAAGGTGCCGCCCAAGGAGGCGAAGGCCAACAACGCGCTGCCCGTGGGCACCGGCCCGTACCGGCTCGTCTCCTACGACCCGACGGCCGGCTACCGCTTCGAGGCGAACCCGACGTACTTCGGTGGCACCCCGGTCGTCCGCGAGCTGGTGATGCCGATCATCGCCGATCCCTCCGCGACGTTCACCGCGCTGCGGGCCGGCCAGATCGACGCGACGGCGCGGCCGCTGTCCCCGGAGCTGATCGACCAGTTCTCGGCGTCGTCCGACATCGGGGTGGTCCAGACCAAGCCGCTGCGGTTCCCCGAGATGCGGCTGAACTACCGGCGTGCACCCTTCGACCAGCCACGGTTCCGGCAGGCCATCAGCCTCGCGATCGATCGGCAGGACCTGCTGGACACGATCTTCCTGGGCCGCGGTCGGCCGGCCGACAAGGGCTACCCGCATCCCGACTCGCCGTGGACCGACCCGGAGCTGTCCACCCCGTCCGATCCGGCGCGTGCCGCCACGATGCTCGACGGGATCGGGTTCACCGACAAGGACGGCGACGGGGTGCGCGAGGGACCGGGCGGCCCGCTGCGGTTCACGATCAAGGCGCCGGGCGCCGAACCCGTCCAGGTGCGGGCGGCCGAGCTGGTGGCCGAGGAGCTGCGGAAGATCGGCATCGCCGTCACCGCGCAGGGGCTCGACGCCGGCTCCTACGCCGCCCTCGCGACCTCGCAGGATTTCGATCTGCAGATCGGCACGATCACCGCGCACGGGGTGGCCGACCCGACGCAGTTCATCATGTCCCACCGCTCGGGCTACCTGTGGGACGCGCCCGAGATCGCCTACCCCGAGTTCGACGCCCTGTTCGAGAAGTGGAAGGCCACCTCGACGGTCGAGGGCCGCCGTGACGTCGCCTTCGCCATGCAGGAGCTGTTCAACCAGCAACCGACATCGATCCCGCTGTACTACCCCGACGAGCACTGGGCGTACCGCAAGGCGGCCTTCACCGCGTGGGTGGAGTCGCCCGGGTTCGGCATCGTGCACAAGTGGTCGCTGCTGCCCCGGGACGTCGCCCGCCAGGCGCGTGCCGTGGTCGAGCCGTAGTGCCCTCCCGGCTTCGGGTGCTGCTCCCGAGAGTGGGGCAGTACCTGCTGGTCGGCTGGGCCGCGGCGACGCTGAACTTCGCGCTGCCGCACCTCGCGCCGGGCGATCCGGTGGACTACCTGTACGCGGGCGAGACGCTGGGCCTGGCGCCGGAACTGCGCGAGCAGATCCGCGCGGGCTACGGGCTCGACCGGTCGATCCCCGAGCAGTACGGCGCGTTCTGGGCCGGTCTGGCGCGCGGCGAGCTCGGCACGTCGGTGCAGTACAACCGTCCCGTCGTCGACGTGCTGATGGACCACCTGCCGTGGACGGTCGTGCTGGTCGGCCTGGCCACCGTGGCGTCGTTCGTGATCGGCACGGCGCTCGGCGCGTGGGCGGCGTGGCACCGCGGGACCCGCCGCGACGCCGGCGCGGTCGTGGCGATGCTCGCGCTGGGGTCGATGCCGGGCTTCTGGATCGGGATGATCCTGATCGCGGTGTTCGCCGTCGCGCTCGGCTGGTTCCCCTCCTACGGGGCGGCTCCGCCCGACGGCTCGGGGATCGCGTGGCTCGGGGACGTGGCGGCCCGGATGGCGCTGCCGTTGGCGACCCTCACCCTCGCCGGCTGCGCCGGGGTGTTCATGCTGGCCAGGGCCACGATGACGACCGTGCTCGACGAGCCGTTCGTCCGGCTGGCCCGGGCCATGGGGCTGCCGGAGTGGCGCATCGCGATCGGGCACGCGCTGCGCAACGCCGTGCTGCCGATCTACACCTACCTCACCCTGGAGCTCGGCGTGCTGCTCTCGGGAGCCGTCGTGGTGGAGTCCGTGTTCGCCTACCCCGGGCTCGGCCGGTTGATCTTCGAAGCGGTGACGGTGCGGGACTACCCGTTGCTGCAGGGCGCGTTCCTGCTGGTCACGGTCGGGATCATCGCCGCCAACCTGCTGGCGGACCTGACCTACCCGCTGCTCGACCCGCGGGTGCGGGTGGCCGCGTGAGGGCGCGGGGAGCGGCCGCCGTCGGGCTCGGGATCCTCGCCGCCCTGGTCGTGGTCGCGCTGGCGGCTCCGTTGCTGGCCCCGTACGACCCGACCGTCCGGGCCGGACGACCCTTCGCAGCGCCGTCGGCCGCCCACCTGCTCGGGACCAACGACGTGGGGCACGATCTGCTGTCCGAGCTGATCTACGGGACGCAGGCGTCGCTGCTGGTGGGGACGGTCGCCGCACTCGCGGCCACCGTCATCGGCAGCGTTGTCGGGCTGGTCGCCGGATACGTGAGGGGTGCGATCGACACCGTCCTGATGCGGCTGGTCGACGTGGTGCTCTCGCTGCCGGTGCTGCCGCTGACGATCGTGATCGGGGTGTTCGCCGGGCCTGGGCTCGTGACCCAGGTGGTGGTCATCGCCACCGTGATCTGGGCCGGCGTGGCGCGGGAGCTGCGGGCGCAGGTGCTCTCCCTGCGCGAGCGCGACCACATCCAGGCGTTGCAGGCGATGGGGGCGCGGGCCTGGTACGTCCTGCCCCGGCACGTCGTACCCGCGGTGGCGCCGATCGTGGTGCCCCAGTTCGTGCTGGCCGTGCGCACCGCGATCCTGCTGGAAGCCGCACTGGCCTTCCTCGGCCTGGGCGACATCACCGCCAAGAGCTGGGGCACGATGCTGTCGCTCGCGCAGGCCCGCAGTGCCTTCCTCACCGACGCCTGGCTGTGGTGGGTGGTCCCGCCGGGGTTGGCGATCGCCGTGACGGTGCTGGCGTTCGCGCTGCTCGGCTTCGCGTTCGAGGAGTGGGCCCGGCCGGCGCTGCGGATGCCCGCGGCGCGCCCGGCCCGTCGACGGTCGGCAGTCATGGCGGTGCCGGTCGACGCTGACGCGCCGGCTTTGCACATCGCCGGCCTGACCGTCGAGTACCGCACCGACCGAGGTCCCGTACGGGCCGTCGAATCGGTGGATCTCACGGTCGCGCGGGGCGAGGTCGTCGGGCTCGTCGGCGAGTCGGGCAGCGGGAAGTCGACGATCGCGGCGGCCGCGCTCGGGCTGCTGCCGCCGGCCGCGACGATCACCGCCGGCATCGTCGACGTGGCGGGCGAGCCGGTGTCCACGATGTCCGCCGCCGCGCTGCGGGCGCTGCGTGGCGACCGGGTCGCGCTCGTTCCGCAGGAGGCGATGAGCGCGCTGGACCCGGTGCGCACCATCGGCTCCCAGATCGTCGGCGTCGTCACCGCGCACCGGACGGTCGGCCGCGCCGCTGCGCGGGACCGGGCCGCCGAGCTCCTCGGGCTGGTCGATCTCGATCCGGCACTGGTCCGCGCCTACCCCCACCAGCTCTCCGGCGGCATGCGGCAGCGGGCCGTCATCGCGATGGCGCTCGCCAACGATCCCGCCCTGCTCATCGCCGACGAACCCACGAGCGGTCTCGACGTGCTGGTGCAGGGCGAGGTGCTCGACCTGCTCGACCGGCTGCGCGAACGGCTGGGCCTGGCGATGCTGGTGATCTCCCACGACCTGCCCGTCCTGGAACGGATCGCCGACCGGATCGCGGTGCTGCAGGCGGGATCGGTCGTGGAGATCGGCCCGGTCGCCGCGATCACCTATGCGCCCGAGCATCCCCACACCCGCACGCTCGTGGCGGCAGTGCCGCGGCTGGTGCCGGCCTCATGACCCCGGACGTCCTCGAGATCAGCGGGCTGACGGTCACCTTCCGCGGGCCAGGTGGGGCGGTGGTGCCGGCCGCGGTCGACGTGGATCTGTCGATCTCGGCGGGGGAGACCGTCGGGCTGGTCGGGGGCTCCGGCGCGGGCAAGTCGACCGTCGCGCGGGCGGTGGCCGGGCTCGTGCGGATCGACCGGGGCGCGATGCGTCTCGACGGCACCGATCTCGTCCCGCTCGGTCGTCCGGCGGCGCGCCGGCTGCGCCGCGGGCTGCACCTGGTCTTCCAGGACCCGTACTCGTCACTGCCGCCCACGTTGCGGGTGGCCGACATCGTTGCCGAGCCGCTGGTCGTGCACCGCATCGGCAGCCGCGCCGAACGCGTCGACCGGGCCGTCGACGCGCTGCGCGCCGTCCAGCTCGGGGCCGCGTACCTCCGCCGCCATCCCCACCAGCTCTCCGGCGGGGAACGCCAGCGGGTCGCGTTCGCCAGGGCACTGGTGACCGATCCACGGCTGATCCTCGCCGACGAACCGACGCAGATGCTCGACGCCTCCCTGCGCCGCGACGTGGTCGATCTGATGGCCGAACTCGCCGCCCGACGCGGGCTCGCCGTCCTGCACATCACCCACGACCTGGCACTGGCACAGCGAAGCTGCGCACGGCTCGTCGTCATGCGTGCCGGCGCGGTCGTCGAGCACGGCCCTACGCTCGACGTGCTCGGATCGCCGCGCCATCCCTACACCGCAGCACTGGTGGCAGCAGCCGCCGGGAACACCCGCCCGATCAGGGAGGACGCGCATGGCTGAGGTCGGCGTGCTCGACATGGACATCCGGTCCGCCGAGAGCTCCACCCACGGGGACCGGATCGACTGCTACGACCTGCCCCGGATCGACCTGAGCCGCTGGTCGGTGCTGGTGGTGCCGGCGATGGTCGACCAGGAGTTCCTGGCCCGGCACCGCGACGTGATCCGGGAGTTCCTCGACGGCGGGCGGGTGCTGCTGTTCGGCGGCCAGCTGCACCGTGACTGGCTGCCCGGCGCGTCCCGGTTCGTCCCGCTGGAGCGCCCGTCGCTGGCCACGTACCGGGTCGCCGAGATCGCCCCGCACCCGATCTTCGACGGGGTAGACGCCGATGATCTGACCTTCCGCAAGGGCGTCGCCGGGTTCTTCGCCCGCGGCCACCACCCGCCACCGCCCGGCGCCGAGGTGCTCGTGCGACTGGCCGGCGGGGAGCCGGCCACCTACGTCGACCGGGTGTCGAGCGCCGGCACGATCGTCGTGCACGCCAACGGCGACCTGCTCGGCTACGGCGGCGCGGACACCACCGCGGCACGGCTGCCCGGCCAGTTCCTCGACTGGGCCGTCGGCGAGGCAGCGGAGCGCGCCGCCGCCGCCGGCACCTCGGGTACGGAGATCGGGCCGCCGGATCCGCTCCCGACCGGGCCCGGCCGCGGGCTCGCCGCCGTGTACGGCGGATCGGCGCAGCACCACCG